>Ga0209061_1005969_pt1 | contig 10191 bp, 9 predicted proteins | sample Coa_R1_10_FD_187157 | JGI IMG/M metagenome (GOLD analysis project Ga0209061, IMG submission 187157) | Surface soil microbial communities from Centralia Pennsylvania, which are recovering from an underground coalmine fire - Coalmine... | ecosystem: Environmental > Terrestrial > Soil > Unclassified... | reverse complement strand
TAGCTGGTGCCGGGGCGGTCGGGGGCGATGGCGAAGGCCACCCCGACCACGGTGCCCGAGCCGGTCACCAGCGCCCCGCCCGAGTCGCCGGGCATGAGGTCCGACGCCAGCACGTCGACCAGCCGGGGCGGGGCGTCGAGCAGGTTGACCGCCACTTCCAGCTGCAACCGGCGCTGCAGGCCGGCCTCGAGGGCCAGCAGCTCGAGCAGCGGCCGGCGCGCCGCCGGCGGGTCGAGGCGCGGCCCGGCCAGCAGGTTGTCCTGCGAGAGGTCGAGGACCAGGCCGTCGCCCGGGTGGCGGCTGGCCAGGGTCAGCATGCCTGGGTCGCCGGCGTGGGCTTGCCACCGTTTCACCAGGGTCAGGCAGACCGGTTCCTCGCCGCCCAGGGCGGCGAGGACGGCCTCGCCCTCGGGGTCGGGATGGTCCAGCGCCGTCACCCGGCCGTCCTCCCACCGGAGCCGGTGGTGATTGGGGCCGCAGGGGACCGTCGCCTCGGCGGGCCCCACGCCCACCCACCACGGGGCGCTCATCTGAGCCGCACCTCGACGGCGGCCTCTTCCTCGACGCTGGTCAGGTCGAGCCGCAGGCTGGTGGCGGCCGGGTCGATGCCCGGCTGCAGCTGCCAGTCGACCCCCGTACCCTTTGACGCCGAGCCGGAGGACGACCACGTCGGCGTGAGGGTGTACCAGTTGTGGCGGTCGTCGAAGGCGGACAGCACGAGTGGGGTGGCGGACGGCCAGGAGCCGGTCGTAGCGCAGGCACCGTGGAGCACGGTGCCGGCCCGGTCGGCGACGAGGGCATCGAGCCGGACCACGTGGGCCCCGAGGTTCACCGCGGTGGCCAGGGGCCAGACCCCTTCGGTGGCCACCGGCTCGGCCGCCCGCATCATCGGGGACTTCCACCGAGGATCGAGGGCCGGGTCCCCCGGCCCGGTGGGGATGCGCCCGTCCAGGAGACCGGCCTGGTGGACCAGCGGGTCGGCCGGGTCGAGCTGGCCCACCGCCACGAGGGCGTGGACAGCGGGGACGATCAGCCCGAAGGACTCGCCGGGGCGCTCGGCGGCCCGGGCGAGGAGCCGCCCGAGGACCCAGACCGAGCCGGGCGACCGGCGGTGGCGGCGGCCGTCGACGGTCGGGCCCGGCCCGGTCACCGGCAGCCGAACCTGCCCGTCGCCCAGACTGACGTCGACCCACGGCACGCCGAGGGCGGGCGGCGGGTCGAGCGGTGCCGTCAGCATCCACCGCTCGCCGAAAAACGGCGCCGCGTTGACGCGGACGGACCGGGCCACGCCGTCCTCCGGGTCGGTAACCCGCAGATCGCCGAGCGCCTTGACCGCCCGGGCCTTGGAGCCGCCGTCCCAGCGGGCGGGGAGGGAGGCGAACAGCCGGTGCCGGCGGGCGGCGGGGGAGGGACCCGGCGCCGGTGCGGGGGACCTCGGCGTCGTCCGGCGCGGGCCCGACGTGCCGCGGCTGGCGGGGGCCCCGGCCGGGCAGCGGCGAGCGGCCACCGACGGCCCGGGCGGGGGAGCGGGACGCTCCTCCGGCTGCGCCGGTGAACCCCACAGGCGGATGTCGGCCCCGTCGGGCCCGAAGGTGACGAGCGTGACCGTCACGTCGCCGTCGCCGGTCTCGAAGTGGACCGGGCCGGGCGCCACCGCCCGGGGAGCGGGCGCCGGAACCCCGGCGGGCGGCCACCGAATCTCTCCCCACGGTTCACTGCCTCGGGTGGCCGGCGCCTCGCCGCGGATGACCAGGGCCAGGTTGGCGTCGGCCAGCAGTTCCCCGGCCAGCGCGGCCGTCGCCTGGCCGGCCGCGACCAGGGCCTCGGCCGCCACCCGCAGCTCGGCCAGGCCCGGACGTTCCGGGTCCTGCGGATCGACGACCCGCTCCACCAGGCGGCGCAGGTAGCGCTCAGCAGACATCGGAGCCTCGGTCATCCGGCTCAGGATGCCAGCTTCGCCGCCGGGAGCGGCGAGCCGCGTCAGGCGACGGGGCGGACCCGGTAGCCGGCGGCCTCCAGGGAGGAGACGACGGCGGCGTGCTGGGCCTCGTCGGTCGTCTCGACCGTCACCTGCACCTCCACCTCGGCCACGTGGAGGGCCCGGCTGCTGCGGTGATGGACCACGTCGAGGACGTTGAGACCGAGACGGGCCAGTTCGGTGGTCAGGGCGGCGAGGGCGCCGGGTCGGTCGGCGGTGACGATCCGCAGGCTGAGGTACCGGCCGGCGGCGGCCAGGCCGTGCTCGATCAGCTTGGTGAGCAGCAGGGGGTCGACGTTGCCGCCGGAGAGGATGGCCACCGCCGGCCCCAGCCCCGGCACCTTGCCGGCCAGCAGGGCGGCCAGGGCCACCGCCCCGGACGGCTCCACCACCGCCTTGGCCCGCTCGACGGCCAGCAGCATGGCGTGGCTGATCTCTTCCTCGTCGACGGTGACGACGTCGTCCACGAAGGCCTGGACGTGTTCGATGATCAGCTCGCTGGTGGCCCGCACGGCGATCCCGTCGGCCATGGTGGCGAGCGTCGGGAGGGTGACCGGGTGCCCGACCTTGACGGCCTCGGCGATGGTCGGGGCCCCGGCCGCCTCCACGCCCACCACCCGGATCGACCGGCGGCAGCCGGCCAGGGCGGTGGCCACTCCGGACAGCAGGCCGCCCCCGCCGGCCGGCACCACCACCACTTGGGCCTCGGGGGCCTCGTCGGCTATTTCGAGGCCCACCGTGCCCTGCCCGGCGATTACGGCCGGGTCGTCGAAGGGCGGCACGTAGACGGCACCGTGCTCGGCCGCCCACGCCTTGGCCATGCGGATGCAGTCGTCCACCGCGTCGCCCTCGAGCCGCACCGTCGCCCCGTACCCGCGGGTGGCGTTGACCTTGGGCAGCGAGGCGCTGTCGGGCATGAAGATGGTGGCGTGGCGCCCGGTCTCGGTGGCGGCCAGGGCCACCCCCTGGGCGTGGTTGCCGGCCGATGCCGCCACCACGTCCACGCCCGGCGGCAGCTGGGCGATCCGGTTGTAGGCGCCTCGGATCTTGAACGAACCGGTCCGCTGCTCGTACTCGGGCTTCAGCAGGATGCGCCGGCCGGTCAGCTGGGACAGTGAGTTGGACAGCCGCACCGGCGTCGGGCGCAGGACCGGCGCCACCCGCTTGCGGGCCGCCTCCACGTCTCCCAGGTTGATCACGAGTCCTTCCCCTCGTCGATCTCGCCGGCGGCGGGTCGGGAGGGGGTGGTCCTGACCGTGCTCATGGCTGCGGCGTCCGACCGCTCGGTACCGGCCGGCCGGCTGCGGACGATCACCGACTCGCTGGCCCGCACGTCGGCCAAGCCGGCGGCCCGGCGGTGGGCCCGCCACAGGGCCAGCTGGCGGGCGTCCTCCTCGGCGTTGTAGCGGTCGGCTCGTCGGGCGTGGCCCTCGTCGGTCTGCAGCCACTGGAGGAGGACGCCGATGCTGGCCCCGATGGCGAGCAGCACCCCCACCGACCAGATGATCCCGGCCCCGGTGTGCAGATCGGAGACGGTGATGCCGGGGGCGATGCGGTGGCGTTGGCTCTCCACGGCCAGGCCGAGCACTGAGTAGTAGACGACGGCCAGCAGCACGTACAGCATCCGCCACCCGATGGCCAGCGGCACCGGACGCGGGTCGGCCCCCAGCACCGCCCACGCCCAGAGGCAGCCGATGACCAGCAGCTCCAGGTACACGAGGCCGAGCCCGTAGGGCTGAGCCAGGGCCCAGGCGTACTGGCGCGAGAGGTACAGGCCGAAGGTGCCGGCCGCGAAGAGGGCCCATCCGAGGATCGGGTGGCGGACCACTCGAGCCACCTTTCCCATGAACACCTGCCGCAACCGACGGGCGCCCTGCTCACTGCTGCTCTCCAGGGCCAGGGTGAGGGGGGCGGCCAAGGACAGGAGGACCGGTGCCAGCATGAAGATGCCGAGCTGCTGGACGGCCGCCACCTCGAAGCTGGTCCGGTCGTAGGCGGTCAACCCCGAGAGGGTGGCAACGACCAGGATGAGGATGCCGACTCCCCACGACAGGCTGCGCATGGGCGGCCACTTGCGGCCCGTCGCCTCCAGCCGCCGCACCGCCCGCCAGTACCAGGCCACCATCACGGCCAGCACCACCAGCGGCACCGGGTGGAAGCCGATCCTGGTGACCAGGTCGAACGGGGTGAGATCGAGGGCCAGGACCATCAGCCCCGACGGTACCCCCGCCACCCCGACCCGCCCCAGGCGGCCGGCCGCCGGGCACCCTGAGCGGATTGTGAGACGCCACTCGATGTTGTGTAGAAATAGACCCCAGTGACTGCGATCTCCTCCCCCGGGGAACTCGAAGCGGGCCCCGCGATCAGGCCGGTCAACCCAGCCGATTACCGACCCGCCTTCCTGAACGTCGGCGTCATCGTGTGGCTGGCGTCGGAGCTGATGTTCTTCAGCGGCCTGTTCGCCGCCTTCTTCACGCTCCGTGCCGACACCAGGGTGTGGCCGCCCAAGGGCGACACCATCGACGCCGTCACCGTGGGGATGGCGACCATCATCCTGGTCATCTCCTCCGGGACGATGCAGATGGCGGTCCACCGCACGACCAAGTCCGACAAGGTCGGGTTCCTCGGCTGGCTGGCCCTCACCTTCGCCCTCGGGGCCCTGTTCGACGGCTTGCAGCTGTCGGACTACGCCGGCCGGCCGTTCCCGATCAGCCAGAACGCCTGGACCGGCTGCTTCTACGTCCTCACCGGCATCCACGCCATCCACGTGGCCGGCGGGCTGCTCGGCATGATCATCATGGGGATCAGAGCCAAGCGGTCACGGAAGTTCGGGCACCACACGCTGGCCGCGGTCGAGTTCCTCTCCTACTACTGGCACTTCGTCGACGTGGTGTGGATCGCCCTCTACGCCTCGATCTTCCTCCTCAAGTGATGTCCATGCACCTCGCTCCTGTCCGCCGCTTCCTGCGGTCCCTCGTCGCGGGCCGCCGGCGCCTGCTGGCCGGCCCGCTGGCCGTGGTCGGCGTGGCCGTCGTGGCCGGCTCGTTCCTGTTCGGCCTGGGCGGCACGTCCAGCGCCACGCAGCCCAAGGTCAGCACCAACAAGGCGACCATCACGGCCGGCGAGAACCTCTACAACGCGCACTGCTCGAGCTGCCACGGCATCGACGGGGTCGGCGGCCGGGGGCCCAGCCTGATCTTCGCCGGCGCGGCTGCCTCCGACTTCTACCTTCAGACCGGGCGCATGCCGCTCAACGACCCCAACGACGAGCCCCTCCGGCACCACCGGTGGTTCAGCCAGCACCAGATCGTCGCCATCAACTCGTACATCGCGGCCCTCCCGAAGATCAACCGGGTCAAGGGCTCGGGTCCGGGGATCCCCGAGATCCTGCCCCTGTGCCCGGCCTCGGAGTCCCACAACAACAGCCAGATCGCGGCCCAGCAGGCCAAGGGCACGGCCAAGTGCGTGACGCTGAGCTTCGGCCAGCACACCTTCGCTCTCGACTGCGCCCAGTGCCACCAGATTGCCGGGAGCGGCGGCATGCTCTCCAAGGGCTTCGTCATCCCGACGCTGCAAAACGCCAGCCTCGACGAGCTCGGCGAGGCCATGCGGATCGGACCGATGCCGATGCCCAAGTTCGGCACCGGCCAGCTCAACCACGTGCAGCTGTCGGCCGTCGCCCGCTACGTCAAGTACCTGCAGCAGCCGGCCCACCCCGGCGGCCTCCGGATCAGCGGCTTCGGGCCGGTGGCCGAGGGCTTCGTCGGCATCATCCTCGGTCTCGGCCTGCTGGTCCTCGTCGCTCGACTCATGGGAACACGCGGATGAGCACCGATCAGCCAACCACGGGCCACCGGCCGGGCCCCGAGCCGGCCGGCCCGCACTACAGCGAGCAGGACCACGGCGAGCAGGAGCAGCTGTTCGACCTGCCCCCCTCGACGTCGCCGGACAGCGAGTCCTACCACCTGGATCCGACCCACTTCGGGATCGAGCCGGGGGAGCCGTGGCCCGAGGACGTCCCCCGTGACCAGGACGACACCTGGTGGCGGTACCGGGACGACCCGGCCGGCGCCCGGAAGGCCGAGATCAAGATCGCCTTCATGTGGATCATCACCCTGCTGTGCGGCCTCGGCCTGGCCGTCATCTACGTCATGGGCGGCGATCCCCAGATCGAGGGCGGCCTGCTCGCCCTCGGGTTCTTCTGCCTCGGTGTCGGGTTCGTCTGGTGGGCCCGGGACCTGCTCCCCGGCCACGACGTCACCGCCAGCCGCGGTCACCACTCCCAGTCGACGGAGGCCTACCGCACGACGGTCGTCGCCTCCCTGGGGCGGGGACTCGAGCCCATCGCCCGGCGCCCGTTCCTGGGCAAGGCTCTCGGGCTGGTCGGCGGCGTCTTCGGCGTGTGCATCCTCTTCCCGCTGGCCTCGCTCGGCCCCCGCCTCCACAACGGGCTGGCCAAGACGGCGTGGGGCAGGAATACCCGCCTGGTCGACGAAAACGGCCGCCCGGTCAGGCCGAGCGACATCGACCCCAACGGGATCCTCACCGTCTTCCCGCAGACCAACCCGGGGGATCCGCAGGGCGCCACCCTCCTCATCAACCTCGGGCCGGCGTCCAATGACTACAAACCGCCGCTCAGCCGGTCGACCTGGAAGATCGACACCCCGTCGGGCACCATCGTCGCCTTCTCCAAGATCTGCACCCACGCCGGCTGCCCGGTCGGGCTGTACAACACCATCGCCCACGAACTCGTGTGCCCGTGCCACCAGTCCACGTTCAACGTGCTGCAGGACTGCAAGCCGGTCTTCGGCCCGGCTCCCCGGTCGCTCCCGCAGCTGGCCCTGGCAGTGGACACGGACGGATATCTTGTTTCTCAGACCGGCTATGACCAGCCGGTCGGTCCCGGCTACTGGGGGCGCGGATGAGCACCACCGCCGAGCGGCGAGCGGCCGACCAGCGCCAGAAGCTGGAGAAGGCCGGCCTCGACTTCGTCGACGATCGCTTCGGGTCGTCCAGATGGCTGCAGTCGGCCATGGACAAGATCTTCCCGGACCACTGGTCGTTCATGGTCGGCGAGATCGCCATGTACAGCCTGATCGTCCTGATCATCACCGGCATCTACCTGGCCCTCTTCTACGTGCCCTCCGGCGCCGAGGTCGTCTACCACGGCTCTTACAAGCCGCTCGACGGGCAGACCATGAGCGAGGCCTACCAGTCGGTCATCAACCTGTCCTTCCACGTGCGGGCCGGTCTGGTCATGCGCCAGGTGCACCACTGGGCAGCCATCGTGTTCCTGGCCGCGGTCTGCTTCCACCTGTGCCGCATCTTCTTCTCCGGGGCCTTCCGCCGCCCCCGTGAGATCAACTGGACGATCGGCCTCCTGCTGCTCATCATCGTGATGCTCGAGGGGTTCAGCGGCTACTCCCTCCCCGACGACCTGCTCTCCGGCACCGGCCTCCGGGTCGTCTACTCGATCGTCGAATCCATCCCCGTGATCGGCGGGTGGGTCGCCTACGACCTGTGGGGCGGCGCCTTCCCGGGCACGACGCTCATCCCGCGGCTGTTCGTCGTCCACGAGTTCCTGTTCCCCCTGGTCATCGTCGGGCTGCTCACCGCCCACCTGGCCATCCTGTGGCGCCAGAAGCACACCGACTTCCCGGCGCCCGGCAAGACCGAGACCAACATCGTGGGCAGCCGGCTGTGGCCGCAGTACGCCATCAAGTCCGGCGCCCTGTTCATGATGGTCATCGCCGTGCTCTGCCTGCTCGCCGGCTTCTTCCAGGTCAACCCGATCTGGATCTACGGCCCGTACACCCCGTACAACGTCTCGGCCGGCTCCCAGCCGGACTGGTACGTGGGATGGCTGGACGGGGCGCTGCGCATCATGCCGCACTGGGAGTTCCGCAGCTTCGGCGTGGAAATCCCCAACCCGTTCTTCCCCGGCATCCTGATCCCGGGCGTGCTCTTCGGGATCATGTTCGCCTGGCCGTTCATCGACCGGAAGATCTACAACGACGAGGGGCCCCACAACCTCCTCAACTACCCGCGTGACCGGCCGTTCCGGACGGCGGTCGGCGTGGCCGCCCTGGTGTTCTTCTCCGACCTCACCATGGCCAGCGGCACCGACCTGATCGGCAACAACCTCCACATCAGCTACGAGCGGCTGATCGACATCCTCCAGTACGGCGCCATCATCGGACCGATCGTGGGCGGCATCATCGCCTACAAGGTCTGCGTCGCCCTGCAGCGCACCAGCGCCCATCCCATCCAGAAGCCCATCGGCGGCGTCATCGTGCGCGGGGCCGACGGCTCCTACCACACCCTCGGTGACACCGACCACGGCGGCGACCACGACGGGGCGGCCACCAACGGGCACGGGGCCGAGGACGAGCACCTCGACGGGGAGGGTGACGGGGCCGGCAACGGGCACGGCCGGCCGGCCGAGGAGGAGACGGTCGGGGCCGGCGGGACCTCCGGGGCCTCGGCCCATTCGGCTGGGTCGTCGCCGCCTACGGACGACTGATCCGCCGACTCCCCGACTCCCCGACTCCCAGGCGGGGAGTCGGGAGGCTGTCGCTTGAGGTAGTGCAGGCGATCCGGGGAGCAGTTCGACTCGGCGCCGGGGCCTCGGTGGCCCGCTCGGGCACGTCATGGCGGCCAAGGCGGTGGCGCTGGCCGAGGCGCGGCAGCCGCCTTCGCCGCCTACGCCGGCAAGATCGTCGACAACGCGTTGGCGCTGGCCGACGGGCTGCTGCGCCGGGGCGCCCGGCTGCTGACCGGCGGCACCGACAACCACCTCGTGGTCATCGACGTGGCCGGCTCGTTCGGTCTTACCGGCCGGCAGGCCGAAGCCGCCCTCCTCGAGGCCGGGGTCGTGACCAACCGCAACTCGATCCCCGGCGACCCCAACGGAGCCTGGTACACCTCCGGCATCCGGCTGGGCCCGCCCGCCCTCACCACCCTCGGCTTCGGCCGGGCCGAGATGGACGAGGTGGCGGCGATCATCAGCGAGACCCTCTCGGCCACCACGCCGGCATCCGCCTCCTCGGGGCCGTCGAAGGCTCGGTACCGGCTCGACGCCGGCATCGCCGGCGCCGGCCGCGGCGGGCGGCGGAGCTGCTGCAACGGTTCCCGCTGTACCCGCAGCTCCGCCTGTAGCCGGCGATCGGGGGCCGGCCCCGGCGCTCGGGGGATCGGCGGTCGAGGCCGGCGCTCGAGGGGCCGGCGGCTGGCCATCGGGGAGTGACGGTCCCGGGGACCGGCGATCGGCGCTCCGCCGGCGATCGGCGGGACGAACGCGCCGGCCTCCTTTCCCCACCATTGCCTGCACGCGAAAGATCCCCGACCGTACGGCCGGGGATCTCGCCAAAACGGGGGAGGGCGAACTACTCCTCGCGGGCCTCGCCCTCGACGGTGAAGCCGATGACCCCGCCGAAGATGAACACCCCGGCGATGACCCAGTACCAGGTGCCGTAGATGAGGGCGACACCGGCGAAGATGCCGCCGATGCCGATGGCGGCCGGCCAGATGGAGGCGGCCGGGAAGAACCCGACCTCGCCGGCCCCGTCGGACTGCTCGGCGTCCATGCGGTCCTCGGGGCGGTCGACGCCCTGGCGCCGCCGCCACTGCATGAGCAGGTAGACGGCGACGAGGACGTAGGCGGCGCACCCGAACAGCAGCAGGACGGTGCCGGTGGCCTCCTGGCTCCAGAAGCCGTAGATGATGCAGATGGTGGCGAGGAACACCCCCGCTCCCATCATCAGCTTGTATTCGAAGCGCATCAGTGACCGACTTCCGTGAGCTGATCGGGGTGGTTGGCGTCCCACAGCGGCCGCTCGGAGCGGATCGGCGGGAGCAGCTCGAAGTTGTGCTCAGGCGGCGGCGAGGAGGTCGCCCATTCGAGGGTCTGGCCGTCCCACGGGTTGTCGCCGGCGATCCGGCCCTGCCGGACGCTCATGATCAGGTTGATCACCGTGAAGAGGGTGCCGATCCCGATCAGGTAGGCCCCGATGGACGAGAGGAGGTTGAGGAAGTTCCAGCCTTCGAAGCTCGAGTAGGTGAAGATACGGCGCTGCATGCCCCGCAGACCGAGGTCGTGCTGGGGGAAGAAGGTCAGGTTGACGCCGATGAAGATGATGGCGAAGCTGATCCGACCGATCCGCTCGTCCAGCATCCGCCCGGTGAACTTGGGGAACCAGTAGTAGATCGCCGCA
>Ga0209061_1005966_pt1 | contig 10199 bp, 8 predicted proteins | sample Coa_R1_10_FD_187157 | JGI IMG/M metagenome (GOLD analysis project Ga0209061, IMG submission 187157) | Surface soil microbial communities from Centralia Pennsylvania, which are recovering from an underground coalmine fire - Coalmine... | ecosystem: Environmental > Terrestrial > Soil > Unclassified... | reverse complement strand
CCAACATTCGGGAATCAATCACCGATGTGAAGCTCACCTTGCTGATCACCATCCTGCTCGTAATCGGAGTGATCTTTTTCTTCTTGCGAAATGTTTCGGCAACCTTGATCCCGAGCCTGGCGGTTCCCCTCTCTTTGTTAGGAACCTTTGCCGCGATGAAGCTGCTCGGCTTCACGGTAGACATCCTCTCCATGCTCGCCATGACGCTCTCAGTGGGCTTTGTGGTGGATGATGCCATCGTCATGCTCGAAAACATCGTGCGGCATATGGAGATGGGAAAGCCGCGACTGCAGGCCGCCTACGAGGGTGCGCGCGAGGTCGGATTCACCATCATCTCGATGACGCTGTCCCTGGTAGCTGTATTCATTCCAGTGCTCTTTATGGGCGGCATCATTGGACGCCTGCTGCGCGAATTTTCGATCACCATAGCGGTCGCAGTCCTGTTCTCCGGGCTGATTTCACTCACTCTCACGCCGATGCTTTGCAGCCGGTTCCTGCGCCCGGAAAGCGAATCGCGCAACTCGTTCTATCGCTGGTCCGAACGCTTTTTCGAGTGGCTGAACCATACCTACCGGAAAACCCTCCAGGCGGTCTCGCGGCATAGGCTGGCAACGCTCACTGTCAGCATCGTTCTCACCATCGTCACCGTTTATCTGTTCATCGTCGTGCCGAAAGGCTTCATGCCCACCGTGGATCAGGGATTTGCCGAAGGTGTAGCGGAAGCAGCACAAGACGTTTCCTTCGATGAAATGGTCCGGCTACAACGGCAAGTGAATCAGATTCTGGACAAGAATCCTTGGGTGGACACCTGGGGCTCGGGCACCGGGGGCTTTATGAGCTCCAATCAAGGCTTCGTCTTCGTAGCTCTCAAAAACGGCAAGCGCCCTCCCGCTAGCGCCGTCATCGGCCAGTTGGAAGCCCAGTTCATGAAAATTCCGGGCCTCATGGTGTTCATGCAAATACCGCCGCTCATTCCGATGGGTCAAAACGAAGGAATGGCTCAGTATTCGCTGGCCCTTCAGGATGCCGATACGGCAGAACTGTATAAATGGGCGCCGGTGCTCGAGGCGAAACTGCATTCCCTGCCCGAAATCCGAAATGTGTATAGCGATCTGCGGCTGAGCAGCCCGAGGCTGGAAGTCCAGATCGATCGCAATCGCGCTGCCGCGCTGGGCGTAACTGCGGATGCAATCGCAAACACACTCTATGATGCCTACGGCAATCGCAAGGTGGCCACCATCGATACTTCGGCAAACCAATATGATGTGCTGCTCGAAGTCCTTCCGCAGTATCAGCGGAACCCAGCCGAGCTCAAAGACCTTTATATTCGATCGAGCCAAGGGAACGAAGTTCCACTCTCGGCTGTCGCCGAATTGAAGCAAACCGTGGCGCCGCTGAGCGTCAATCATGTAGGGCAGTTGCCCGCCGTCAATTTTCAATTCGATGTTTCGCCGGGTTATGCCTTAAGCCAGGCAACTAAAGTCATTGAAGAAGCAGCCCATCAGATTGGCATGCCCGATACAGTCTCCTTCAGTTTTCAGGGCACAACCGCCGCCTTTGAAAGCTCGCTGCGCGGCCTCAGCCTCTTGCTCATCATTGCGATTGTGGTGATTTATCTCGTGCTGGGCATTCTGTATGAGAGCTTCATTCATCCCATCACCATATTGTCCGGTCTTCCGGCTGCCGGCCTGGGCGCCTTGCTGACGCTCATGCTCTTTGGGCAAACCCTGAACCTCTACTCCTTCGTAGGGGTCATTCTGCTCATCGGCATTGTGAAAAAGAACGCGATCATGATGATCGACTTTGCCCTCGAAGCAGAGCGCAAGGAAGGGAAATCCCCCGAAGAGGCGATCTTTGAAGGTTGTATCAAGCGCTTCCGGCCCATCATGATGACGACCATGGCGGCTTTGCTCGGCACTCTCCCGATCGCTTTTGGCAGCGGAGCAGGCGGCGAAGCCAGGCGGCCGCTCGGCATCGCCGTAGTCGGCGGTCTGGTCGTGTCCCAGTTGTTGACGCTCTATATCACACCGGTCATTTACCTGTATCTGGACCGTTTCCAGAACCGGCGCAAGCGCCGCCGCGCCCTGCCCAACACCGTGATCACGGGGAAGGACAGCGAGGTTCTCGCTGCACAGTAGCGCGGCAAATCAGAAATGACGACAGATTACATCTTCCAAACTGGCTTCGCGCCGCCAGCCTAAGTCAAAATGACATCGTGCGTACCATTCTCAAAATCTTCCAGACCGGCGAACCGGTGTTGCGGCAGCGCGCCAGGGAGCTCACTGCAGAACAAATTCGCAGCCAGGAAATTCAGCACCTGATCGAGTGGATGCGCGAGACCATGTATGAAGCCCCCGGTGTGGGTCTCGCCGCGCCCCAGGTGGGACTGTCCTTGCAGTTGGCCGTGATTGAGGATAAGCCGGAATACCTGCGTGATGTTGCCGAATCCGTCCTCAAAGAGCGTGAGAGAAAGCCGGTGCCGTTCCATGTCATCATCAATCCAAAGATTACGCAGCAAGAGGGCGAGGCGGAGTTTTTCGAAGGCTGCCTCAGTGTCTCAGGCTTCACCGCTATCGTGCCGCGCGCGCGATCCATCACCGTTCACTGCCTGGATCACAAGGCCAATCAGCGGACGATTGAGGCTCGCGGCTGGTATGCTCGCATTCTGCAGCATGAGATCGATCATCTGCACGGCACTCTCTATCTAGACCGTATGCATTCAAGTACCTTCATGACACTCGACAACTATAATCGGCATTGGAAAGAAAAACCCGTATCCGAGGTGCTGAAGCTGTTGCCTGCGCCGCGGCTTCGTTGAGCTGTCCTGGCAGGTAAATCAATCTTTTCAAAAATGTTTTGAGCTCACGTTTGCGGCTTTTTATAATAAAGGGGACCCATCTCTAGGAGAGGACGCCAAGATTGTCGTATGTGCTCGTTCCCGCAGATCTTAACCTGTGGGACATTGTTCAGAACCTGCGACCTGTTCCGTTAGCTGTCATCGCGATTCTGGTGGTTTTCTCGCTGTTTTCCTGGACCATTGTTTTCTCTAAAACCAGCGTATTCAGCCGGGCCACCCGCGCCAATCGCAGCTTCCTGCGCGCCTTCCGCAAGGCCAACAGCCTGCAGGCCGTCGCCATCGCCAGCGAGCAGTTTAGCGCCGCGCCCCTGGTCGCCGTCTTCGATTTCGGCTATGGCGAGATCGAACGCCAGATCAAACAGCGCGGGGCACTGGTGAATAAGGAAGCCGTCGAGCGGAGTCTGCAATTGGGCATCAGCGAGGAGGTCACCAAACTCGAAATGAACATGAACTGGCTCGCAACGGTTGCCTCCGTATCGCCCTTCATTGGGCTGTTTGGAACCGTTTGGGGCATCATTGATGCCTTTGAAGGCCTGGGCACCGCCGGCAGCGCGAGTCTCCGGGCAGTGGCCCCGGGAATTTCCGAAGCCCTGGTTACCACGGCGATCGGCTTGGCCGCCGCTATTCCAGCGGCGATTTTCTACAACATCTTTGGCAACCGGATTCGCGAGATCGGCACTCGCATGGAGGATTTTGCTATCGAATTTCAAAATCTTGCGGAACGTGATTTCGGCGGATAACAGGATGCAAAGCAAATATTCTCGGCTCCTCCGGCTGCACGTTCCAGGCTCCTGTGCTGCGACTGCCAAATTTCGAAGCTGTAACTAAGCTATGGCTTTCTCATTCGGAGGCGAAAACGGCAGGCGTGGCCGGCGCTTTAGCGGCCCCCCTGCATTATCAGAAATTAATGTAGTTCCACTTGTGGACGTGGTGCTGGTGCTGCTGATCATATTTATGATCACAGCTAACGTGATGGAATTCGGGCTCGACATTCAGGTGCCGAAGGTAAAAATGGTGCGCGAGACGGCACAGGAACTGCCTGTAGTGAGCATCACGAAAACCGGCGAATCTTATCTGAACGATAAGCCGGTCAACATCAATCTGCTTGCCGAAAGCATTCGCCAGAGATTCCATGGCGCAACCGCGGTTTATGTGCGCGCCGATAAGGAAACCCCTTGGGATCCGATCGCTCAGATCGTAGCCGAACTAGGCGAAGCCAAGTTTGAAGTGAAGATGGTGACCGCGCCGATTGACTCGGCCTCGCGCCGGAGACGTTAAATCGATGGCCCAGCCGATGGATATTCTCGATCAAAAAGATCCGCTGGGCGGGCCGTTTATCGGCTCTTTGTTGCTGCACTTGACCGTGGTGGGGGCGCTGTTTTTTTACTGGTTCACCATGAATCGCCCGCGCGAAATGCTGGGCGAGCAAAATCCGGGAGGCGGCCCTTCCTTTACGGTTTCACCGGTACGGAGCATTCCGATTCCGCAGCAGGAAGCGCCGCCGAACCCCGTCGCTCACGACACGCAGGCAAATGTGCCGGCGGCTCCGGCCAAACAAACGGCTGCCCCCAAGCAGCCCGACCAGAGCCTAGTAGAATTGCAGGAGAAGACCAGACCGAAAAAGCGCGCGGAGCGCCCGGAGCACCAGCAGCATTACGTTCAGCCGGCTCCGCCCAATCAGGTCTACAGCGAGTCCGGAGCGGCGGTCTCGAATCCCATGTATGCAGGACCCAGCGGCTCCGGTCATGTCGGCATTGGGCCGAATTCGCCGCTGGGCACCCGGCTTGGCTGGTACGCCGAGATTGTGCGCCAGCGAATTGCACAAAATTGGCGTACGAACGGTCTTTATGGGGCGACGCAAATGTCGCCAGCGATTGTGAGCTTTTACATTATGCGGGACGGCAGTATTCGCAGCGTGCAACTGATTCAATCGAGCGGGAATCCCTCGCTCGATAACAGCGCCTTGCGCGCTGTATACGATTCGAATCCGCTCCCACCGCTGCCTGCTCAGGTCAGCGAGAATTACATCTCGGCGCAGTTTACCTTTAATTTACGTTAATGCGATTTTTTGTTACTTGTTTTCTGACATTGATCGGTTTCGGCTGGCTTGCCGGAAAGCAACAGCCACAGATCACCGGCGTGATCACACATCCTGGCAAACCGCTGATTGCCGTAACCGAGTTCCGTGCATCCGGAGGCGCCGCATCGCTGATGAGCGCCTTTAATGACACGGTGATGAATGACCTCCAGAGCTCGCCTTTGGTCAACTTTGTTCCGCGCACCCTGTATCCGCTTCAGGTGCCGCAAACAGCCAGCCAGCTTATCCCGGGGGTAGCCGTTCCCGGAACGCCGATCAACGGTTTGCGCCTTACCGATTGGAGCCTGCCGCCGGTTTCCGCCGGATATCTGGGCTTCGGTTATGGCGCCGAGGACCGCGGCATGCTTGTCATCTTTGGCTGGTTTTATAGCACAGATCCGCACATTCCCACGCTGCAACAGGCACAGGTATTCGGTCGTGTTTACACCGCTTCTCTAGATCAGGCGGGGGCGATTGATGCCGGGCATCGTTATGCGGCAGACATTCTGGCCGTGTTCGGCGGCAAGAGCCTAGTGGGCACGAGAATCGTGTTTGTCTCAAACCGCTCTGGTGCTAAGGAAATCTGGGTCATGAACTGGGACGGCACGAATCAGAAGCAACTGACCCACTATGGATCCATATCTACCTTCCCTTCGGCTTCCCCTGACGGCCATATTGTGGCATTCACCACATATGCCCCTGGCTATCCTGCCATTCGCATGATCTCGATTGACACTGGCCGCCAACTGCCCTTCTATAACCAGCGCGCTTCCATGAATGCCTTTGTGACCTTCACGCCGGACTCAAAGCACGTGATTTACTCCTCCACAGCCGGGGGAGGGCCGGCACAGCTTTACATGGCCAATATTGATGGAAGCAACTTTCACCGCATCACGGATTCGGGCGCAATCGAGGTAGAAGCAAAGATCAATCCCAAGACCGGAACCGACCTGGTTGATACATCGGGCCGCTCTGGCCTGCCCCAGATCTATCACATGAATCTCGAGGGCACAGATGTGCGGCGGCTCAGCGCCGGAACAGGAGAGGCTGTCAATCCGTCCTGGAGCCCGGACGGGGATCACATTGCCTTTGCCTGGACGAAGGGGTTCGATCCGGGGAATTACAACATTTTTGTCATGGATGTGGTCTCAGGGGAGCTTACTCAATTAACATCCAATGAAGGCCGCAATGAAAATCCGAGCTGGGCACCCGACGGGCTGCACATTGTGTACTCATCCAAGCGCGGCCGAGATTCGCAGATTTGGGTCATGAATGCCGACGGGAGCGGGAAACACCCGCTCACGCAGATCGGTTACAACGAAAAACCGGTCTGGGTAAATGCCGAAAAGTAGGAAGTAGAAGTCATTAGCAAGCAGTTAGAAGTCTAGAAACAAGAGTGAGGAGGAAACTATACAGATTATGAGGAAGCGCAGAGCGTTGCTAACGCCAGCTATTGTGCTGACGCTAGCTGCAGCCGCGGGATGTCACAAGAAAGCGCCACCGCCACCGCCACCGCCGCCACCGCAGGCAGCGCCTGCTCCGGCTAAACCGACGATTAATTACTTTACGGCTGAGCCGAGCACGATCACCAGCGGTGAATCCGCTACTCTGCGTTGGTCAGTGACGAATGCCACGACTGTTGAGATCGATAATGGCATTGGCCAAGTGAGTCCGGATGGACGCCGGGCTGTTACCCCCACGGCGACCACGGAATATACGTTGACCGCGACGAATGCGGGCGGAACGTCCACCGCTACGGCAACTGTAACGGTATCGATACCACCGCCTCCGGCAGCGCCGCCTGCCCAGCCTTCGGCCACTCCGGCGCAGATTCTTGCCCAGCAGGTGCACGACATTCACTTCGATTACGACAAGAGCGATATCCGTCCCTCTGAGGAGCCCATCGTGCAGCAAGACGCGGCAGCTTTAAAGCAGATCTTCGCGATGGACCCCAACTTCAGCGTCACGGTAGAGGGTCACTGCGATGAACGCGGTTCGGCAGAGTACAATCTCGCACTGGGTGACCGGCGCGCCGAGTCCGTCAAGAACGCGCTGGTCTCCATGGGCGTTCCGGCAAGCAATCTGAAAACGATCAGCTACGGCAAGGAGCGTCCGCTGTGCACCGAGTCGACCGAGGAGTGCTGGGCCCGCAATCGCCGCGTACATTTCTCAGCGGGGCAATGATCGTTCGCGTTGATGCGATCGATTGAAATACACTGAAGACAAGTCCTGAAACGGGGGCGGAGGTGATCCGTCCCCTCCTTCGTAAGGAGTTATATCCGATGAAATTTGTTCGCTTGGCCCTACTTACGCTTGCCTTCTCCACTTACTCATTCGCCGTCAACAAGGATCTCATTCAACTGCAGCGGGATCTTGAAGACAGACTGAATGCTTTACAGAACGACCTGGATACGAAGCTCGCCAACCTGGCAGGTCAGCTCACCGCCATTCAGAACGATACGCGGCACACGGCCGATCTGCTCGCCGGATTGCAGGACACCCTCGCAAATGGCGTCAGCAAGTCGCTTGCACCGGTAAACGGCTTAAACACGAAAGTGGACAGCATGGGAGACGACGTGCGCGCGCTCCGGGAAACTCTGGCTGATTTGAGCTCGCAGATCCAGCGTATGGACGCCAAGATCACCGATCTCAAGAACCAGATACAGATCATCCAGAATCCGCCGCCCGCACCCGGAACAACAGGCACGGCGCCGGGGATGGCGAATCCGACGAATGGCGTCAACCCACCACAGATGGGAGCGGCTACGCCCCCGCCTGGCATGAGCGCGGAGAAAACCTTCACCGACGCAATGAGGGATCTCCAGCAGGGCAACACCGACCTTGCTTACCAGGAGTTTCAGCAATATCTCACCTATTATCCGAACACGGAACTAGCTGCAAACGCCCAGTTTTATATCGGCCAGATCGATTACAACCGCGGCAATTATGCCCAGGCGGTCGAAGCCTTTGATGCGGTCCTCGAGCGCTATCCGGAAAATCCCAAGAGCGCGGACGCACGGCTGATGAAGGGCATGGCGCTGCTCAAATCCGGCCAGCGCTCGCGAGCAGCAGACGAATTCCGTGCTTTAATCGACAAATATCCGCATACAGACGATGCCCGAAAGGCCCTGCAACAGTTGCACAGCATGGGCCTTTCGGCCTCCACCGCCTCTACCCGCAGGAGGGTTACGCGATAGGTGGAATGGCGCATCTGCCCAAAACCCTTCCTCGCGTTTGCATCGCACTGGGTTTTCCGTCAGCCGAGGAGCTGGCGAACGCCGCGCGGCGTGAGTATCGCGAAGGCAATACATTTTTCGAGTTCCGGCTGGACTATTTGCGGGAGCCTGAGGCGGGCATCCCAGCCATCCGCGAGATCTGCAAGCTGCATGCCGACATCCGCATACTCGCGACGTGCCGGCGAGAGCAACAGGCGGGCGGATTTAGCGGCAGCATTGAACGCCAGCTTTCGATTCTGAGCGAGGCCGCCCAGGCTGGCGCAACCGCTGTGGATGTAGAGATCGAATCAGCAGAATGCGCAAAGGACGGCGTCGAACAGCTACGCGCCACAACACCCGTTATCGTTTCCTATCACAACTTCGAGCGCACACCCGCACTGATGGCCGTTTGGCGGCGGATGAAGAAGATTCCGGCAGACGCCTACAAGATCGTCACCACTACACGCAAGCCAAGCGATAACGCGCGCCTCATGCAGTTTCTGCAACAGGAGGCGGACGCGCCGGTCATCGTTTTTGCAATGTCAGAAATCGGACTTGCCAGCCGGGTTCTTGCCTGTTCCTGGGGATCGCTTTACACCTACGCTGCGCCGCAATGCGGCGAGGGGACGGCGCCCGGACAGATACCGGCACGGCTGATGCGGTCTTTGTACCGGTGCGACAAGCTGACGCGCTGGACACGCATCTATGGCGTGGTCGCAGATCCAGTAGCGCATTCCCAATCCCCACAGATCCACAACCGCGCTTTTCAATCCCGGCGCGTGGATGCTGTTTACTTACCCTTCCGGGTTCCGCCTCCGATGCTGGGGGATTGGATGAAGTTAGCGGCGGAACTTCCCGTCTCCGGCTTCAGCGTCACGATTCCGCATAAGACGCGGATTCTCCGTTATCTTGACATTCTCGATCCGCTGGCGCGCCGCATTGGCGCGGCCAACACGGTTTGGCGAAAGGCGGGGAAATGGCGGGGTACGAATACGGATGTGACGGGCATCGTGAAACCGCTTGCGCGACATCTGCGGCTCGCCAAGGCTTCGGTTTTGATCGCTGGCTATGGAGGTGGCGCAAGGGCGGCAGCGATCGCGCTGGCGGACCTGGGCGCCAAAATCACCATAACCGGGCGAGATCTGAAGCGCGCTCAGGCCCTGGCTCGGGCGGCATTTGCCGAAACCGTGACGCTTGAGCAGGCGGCCGAGCGCCACTACGATGTCTTGATTCATGCCACACCGGTGGGCATGGCCCCGCACACCGATTCCTGCCTGTTCCCAGAGCGCATACCCGGAGATGTTGTCTTCGATATGGTCTATAACCCACATGAGACCCTGCTACTCAAGCGAGCCAAGCAGCAGGGGTGCGTCGTGGTTTACGGCAGGGACATGCTGATCGAGCAGGCTGTGGCTCAATTTGAAATTTGGACGGGAGAATCGGCACCGCGAGCGGCGATGCAGGCAGCCTTGGAACAGCCGGTTAGCTGAGTTTCCTCCTGGGTTTGCCTGCATCCAGCTCTCTTTTAGCGTTTAGCGGTAGGTCATGGCCTCCAGAGCTTCTGGATAACGAGCGCCTTGCACGGGGATCTGCGAGGCCATACGATCGATTTCCCGCACATCGTCTGGTGTAAGTTCGACCGACAGAGCTCCGATGTTTTCCTCCAGCCGAGAGAGTTTCGTGGTACCGGGTATGGGAACGATCCACGGCTTCTGAGCCAGCAGCCAAGCGAGCGCGATCTGGGCTGGGGTGGCCTTTTTCCGTGCAGCGATTGTGCCGAGCAGGTCCACCAGGGCTTGATTGGCCTTGCGCGCCTCAGGCGTAAAGCGCGGAAGCGTGTTGCGGAAATCCGAGCTATCGAATGTAGTGTTTGCGTCGATTTTCCCGGTGAGAAATCCCTTGCCGAGCGGGCTATAGGGAACGAAACCGATGCCGAGCTCCTCCAAAGTGGGCAAGATCTCTTCTTCGGGGCGTCTCCACCACAGCGAGTATTCACTCTGGACTGCGGTGACCGGCTGAACGGCATGGGCGCGGCGGATAGTTTGCGCTG
>Ga0209061_1005963_pt1 | contig 10206 bp, 7 predicted proteins | sample Coa_R1_10_FD_187157 | JGI IMG/M metagenome (GOLD analysis project Ga0209061, IMG submission 187157) | Surface soil microbial communities from Centralia Pennsylvania, which are recovering from an underground coalmine fire - Coalmine... | ecosystem: Environmental > Terrestrial > Soil > Unclassified... | reverse complement strand
CGCTTCGCCCAGGCTTTGTGCGATCACCCGCGCCGCTTCTTCCACCCCAACTTCGGGATGTCCCTCCTGGCGAAGCGAGGTCATCTGGCAACCCTGGATGCCGCAGGGCACGATTGCGTCGAAGCGGCTCAACTCGGTGCTGACGTTGAGTGCGAAGCCGTGCAGAGTGACCCAACGCCGAATGCCCACGCCAATCGAAGCGACCTTACGCTGACCGACCCAGACTCCGGTTAGGCCCTCTCGCCGTCGGGCGTCGATCGCCCAATGCGCCAGTCCGTCGATCAGCCCCTGTTCGATGGCGCGCAGATAAGCATGGACGTCGCGCTGGCGCCCCTGCAGGGCTAGGATCGGATAGCCAACCAGTTGCCCTGGGCCGTGATATGTCACCTCGCCGCCGCGCGAAACGCGGTAAATCGGCACGCTTTGCGCTGGCCTCAGCAGATAGTGCTCCGATGCTCCTCGGCCCAGGGTATAGACATGGGGATGTTCCAGAAGCAGGAGCATGTCGCCTATCAGATCGCGCTGGCGTGCCGCTACCAACGCCTCCTGCAGGGCCAGAGCCTCGGCGTAAGGCACCCGGCCCAGCCATCCGACCGCCAATTGATCCGCGTTCACTTTATTTAAGCCCGGCGGCTAGAAGTTGATCGCTTCACCCTCCACTGCTAGTGCCGCCTCCATGATACTTTCCGACAGCGTAGGATGGGGATGCACCGCGCGGCCGACCTCCAAAGTGGTGGTTTCCAGCGAGCGGCCCAGCACGATTTCGGAGATCAGGTCGGTGGCGTGATGGCCGATGATCTGGCATCCCAGCACTTCGCCGTACTTTTTGTCCGCAACCAGCTTGACGAATCCCTCGGTCTGATTGATCGCGACCGATTTGCCATTGGCGCGGAAGGGAAACTTGCCGACCTTCACCTCCAGACCGCGGGCACGTGCCTCGGCTTCGCTCAGCCCCACGGTAGCAACCTCGGGCTGGCAATAGATGCATCCTGGAATGTTGAGCAGATCGAAGCCCGGCGCGCGCACCCCCGCTATGATCTCGACCGCCGCGACCCCCTCGGCCGAAGCCTTGTGGGCTAACAGCGGCGGCCGAATCAGGTCGCCGATTGCATAAATGCTGGGGCAGGTGGTGCGAAAGCTGTCTTCGACACGAACGAAGCCGCCACGCTCAATCTCCACGCCGGTCTGCTCCAGGCCCAAGCCGTCGCTGTTGGGACGGCGGCCCACCGCGACCAACACCGCCTCCGCGTCGACCTCGCGCGACTGGCCCTGGTTATCCAGGATGACGCGCCACTGGTCGCCGTGGCGCGTCATCGCTTTGTAGCCGTGGCGCAGCAGCAGCTCGACCCCGTGTTTGACGAAGGCGCGGCGCAGTTCTTCCGCCACTTCGGCATCGAAACCGGGCAATAGTTGGGGCTCCAATTCGACCACCGTCACCCGCGCGCCGAAGGCCTGATAGAAATAGGCGAATTCCAAACCGACCGCGCCCGCGCCGATCACTACGATGGTGCGCGGCAACTGGTCGTATACCAGCGCTTCCTTGCTGGTCAAAACTCCTTCACCGATTTCCATTCCCGGGAACAGCCGCTCGCGCGAGCCGGTAGCTAAAAGGAGGGTTTCGCCCTCCAGCGTGCTTACCCGCGGCGGCGCGCCGTCGACCCGGGCCAGGCTGACCGAATGGGGCCCGGTTACGGTGGCGGCGGCCTCGATCAGCTCGATATTGTTCTTGCGGAAAAGGTAGCGCACGCCACGCGAGAGTTTATCGGCGGCCTCGCGGCTACGCGCAATCACGCGCTTGAAATCGAAGCTCAGGGGACCGGTAGTGATGCCGTGCTCTTTGCCCGCGCCCTTGATCAACTCCATCGTCTCAGCCGAGTTGAGCAGCGCCTTGGAGGGGATGCAGCCCCAGTTGAGACAGACGCCGCCGGGACGATCGCGCTCGATGACGCAGACCTTCATTTTGAGCTGCGCGGCGCGAATAGCGGCGACATAGCCGCCAGGACCCGAGCCAATCACCACCAAGTCGTACCGGTTGTTGGCCACCAAACGCTCCTTGTTTCAAACCAACAGGCTGGCTGGATTTTCCAAAAACCGCTTCAGTTCTTTCAAGAAGCGGCCCGCCACCACTCCGTCCACGATCCGATGGTCGCAGGAAACCGTGACCATCATGGTGGTTCCCACTGCGACCTGATGCTCGCGAACCACCGCGCGCTCGCGAATCGTGCTGACCGCCAAGATTGCTGCCTGGGGCGGATAGATCACGGCCGAAAAATGCTCGATTCCCAGCATCCCCATGTTGGAGATGGTGAAAGTGGCGCCCGAGAGCTCCTCGCTGGTAAATCCGCCCTGGGCGGCTTTGCCCACCAAGCGATGGGCGGCGCGGCTGATGTCGGCCAGGGTGAGCTGCTGGCAATCCTTGATCACCGGCACGATCAGCCCGTCTTCGACCGCTACAGCCATCCCGACGTTGATGCTGGGATGGATCAGGATGCCGTCATTCTCATAACTGGCGTTGATGCGCGGGTGACGCACCAGCGCCAGCACCGCGGCTTTGATGATGATGTCGTTGAAGGTGATGTCTTCTTCGAACAGCTCGGTGGCCTCCAGCGACTTCTTGAAGCGCACCGCTTCGTCCATGTCCACTTCCATGGTGACATAGAAGTGTGGCACCTCGCGCTTGGACTCCGCCATGCGCTGCGCGATCATCCGCCGCATCTGGGAGAGTTCCTCGCGCGTCCCTGGCATCCCCTCGCGCGGTGCAACCAGGCGGCGTTGGCGAAACATTTGCTGCTCGCGCAGGAAATTGTCCACGTCGCGCTTGGTGATGCGCCCCTCCGGTCCAGTCCCTGGCACCTGTCCAAGATCGATCCCCGCCTCTTCCGCTGCGCGCCGGGCCAAAGGCGAGGCCTTGAGCTTGTCGCTCTCGACGCTGGGTTGACGGCGCGCCGGCACCATCGCGCGATGGGTTGTAGTCAAGGCCGTGCTCGAACTCTGCGCTTGCCGCGTACGGGGCGGTGGGGGCGCCGCCGGAATTGGCGCGCCCATCGGATACGCTCCGCCTTCTTCTTCGGGCTCCGCAGCCGCAGCCTGCGCCGCCGGGCGCGCTATCGCTTCCTCCTCGCGCTTGCGCACGACCGCCAGCCGAGGCGAAGGCTCGGGCGCCGGCGCCGGTCGGATCGGCTCGGGCGCTTTGGGAGCGGCGTGCGCCTGCGCTGGCGCCGCATGTGAAGCCGCGGTGGGGGAAGGAGCCGGGGCTTCGCCGGGAGCGCCGAGCAGGGCGATAACCGCGCCCACCGGGGCGCTCTGCCCCTCGGCCAGCCGCAGCTCCTGCAGCACGCCGGCCTCGAACGCCTCCAGCACCATGTCGGCCTTGTCGGTTTCCACCTCCGCCAGCGGCTCGCCCGGCCGCACCTGGTCGCCCGGCCGTTTCAGCCAATGGAGGATTTTGCCCTCCTCCATCGTGTCGGAGAGCTTGGGCATGGTTATCTCTGTGCTCATCTGGCCCCTTGCGCCCTTTCCCTTATGCGATCCGTTCCACCGCCGCCACGATCTGCGCCGCCGAGGGCAGCGCCGCCGCTTCCATGTGCCGATTGTAGGGTATCGGCATGTCGCGCGTGGCCACCCGCTGCACCGGCGCGTCCAACGCATCAAACGCGTTCTCGTAGATCCGGCTGGCTATCTCCGCACCCGCCCCTCCCGTCAACCACCCCTCGTAGATCACCACCGCGCGCCCGGTCTTGCGCACCGATGCCAAGACCGTCCCCATGTCCAGCGGATTGAGCGTGCGCAGGTCTATCACCTCCGCGTCGATCCCCTCGTTCTCCAAATCCTCCGCCGCCCGCAACGCGTCGTACACGCATTTGCTGTAGCTCACCAAGCTCACGTCGCGCCCCTCGCGCAACACCGCCGCCTCGCCGAAGGGCACCAGATATTCCCCCTCCGGCACTTCTCCCTTCACCCCGTACAGCGATTCGTGCTCCAAAAAGATCACCGGGTCTTCCTGCCGCAACGCCGTCTTGAGCAGCCCCTTGGCGTCCGCCGGCGTGGCCGGAATCACCACCCGCAACCCCGGACAATGCAGAAAGTAGGCCTCCAGGCTCTGGCTGTGCTGCGCCCCCAACTGATGGCCCGCACCCTGCGGCGCACGAATCACCAGCGGCACCTTGGCCTGACCCCCGAACATGTAATGCACCTTGGCCGCCGTGTTGACGATCTGATCCATCGCCAACAACCCGAAATTCACCGTCATCAGCTCCACCACCGGCCGCAACCCACCCATCGCCGCCCCCACCCCAGCACCCACCAGCGACAGCTCCGAGATCGGCGTGTCGCGCACCCGCTTGTCGCCAAACGTCGCCAGCAGCCCGTCGGTCACCTTGAAGGCGCCCCCGAAGTACCCCACCTCCTCGCCCATGATGAAAACCCGCTCGTCGCGCTCCAACTCCTCGCGCAACGCCTGATTCAACGCTTCCCGATAACTGATTTCCATGCGCCCCTTACGCTCCCGCCCCGTCCTTCTCCACGTATACGTACCGTTCCAGCTCGCTCAGCTCCGGCTCCGGACTCTCCTCCGCGTAGCGCACCGCCTCCTCGATCGTCGCCGCTACCTCCGCCTCGATCGCGTCGAAACCCGCCCCGCTGATTCGCTGCTCGGCTAGCACCGCCGCCCGAAACCGCTTAAGCGGATCGCGCGCCTGCCAGATCCGCTCCTCCCGCTTGCTGCGATACTCCGCCGGATCCGACATCGAATGGCCGCGAAACCGATACGTAATCGCCTCGATCAGGCTTGGCCCCTTGCCCTCCCGCGCCCGCGCCGCCGCCTCGCCCACCGCCGCGTACACCTCCATCACGTCCATCCCGTCCACCCGCACTCCGGGGATCTTGTAGGGGTCCGCGAACCGGTACAACTCTTCCTGGCAGATCGCGTTCTGCACCATCGTCCCCATCCCATAAAAATTGTTCTCGCAGATGAACACCACAGGCAGCTTCCACAACGACGCCAAATTCAGACTCTCGTGAAACGCCCCCTGCGGCAGCGCCCCATCTCCGAAAAAGCAACACACAATCTCCGGCTCCCCCTTCTGCACGATCGACAGCCCCAACCCCACCGCCAACGGCAGGCTCCCCCCCACAATCGCATACCCTCCCATAAAGCGTAGCGCCGGATCGAACATGTGCATCGACCCCCCACGCCCCTTGGACAATCCCGTCGCCTTCCCGAACAACTCCGCCATCACCGCCCGCGGCGCAGACCCCTTGGCCAGACAATGACCATGCTCCCGATACGTCGACACCACGTAATCCTTGTCGTACAGCCCGTACAACGCGCCCACCGCCACCGCTTCTTCCCCTGCATACAAATGGCAAAACCCCGTGATCTTGCCCCGCGTGTACATCTCCGCCGTCTTCTCCTCAAAACGCCGGATCGTCGCCATCCGCCGATATAATTCCAGCAAATCGTGCTCGCCCAGCTTTGCCAGCGCACGCTCGCTTACCCGCTCTCGTTCTAGTGCCATGATGTCACCCTTGCTTCATTGTATCGTGATTCGCCCCTGAATATAGGGGGCGGGGCGTTAGAAAGACGGCCAGCTCGGGATCAGCCTTGCGATGCTGGCTGGCGGGGCCAAAGCGTGATTGATGCGCTCATTGCAGTTGCAGCCGCAATTGAGCGGCCGCCATCACTGGACTGAACGAGGTGCGATGGAGCGGCGAGGGGCCCAGCCGCTTGACCGCGGCCAAATGTTCGGCCGTGCAGTAGCCTTTGTGGCGGGCGAACCCGTAGCCCGGATAGAGCTGGTCGTAATAGCACATCAGACGATCGCGCTGGACCTTGGCGATAATGGAGGCCGCGGCGATACAAAAGCTTTTGCGATCGCCGCCGACGATCGCAGTCTGGCGCACTTGCAGGCCGCGCAGCGCGCGGCCGTCCACCAGCACATGCTCGGGGAGCGTGGCCAAGCGCGCGATTGCGGTGCGGCAAGCAGCCTGCGCGGCGTGAAAAATATTGATTCGATCGATTTCCTCAACGCTCACTTCCGCCACCCCGATCGCCAAGGCGCGCGCTTGGATGGCCTCGAACATCGCTTCGCGCTGGAGGGGGGAGAGCTGCTTGGAATCATGCACACCCTTGATAAAGGTCTCCGGCGCAAAAATTACCGCCGCCGCCATCACCGGTCCCGCCATCGGACCGACTCCAACTTCGTCCACCCCCGCTACCAACTGCACGCCAGCCTGCCACAGCTTACGCTCGTGGCGCAGGTCCGGATGCTTAGTCATCGGCCGCTCCGCCAGTCGTGATGGTTAAGGTCGGTATTATGCGGCCTGCGCGGCAGCCAGGCAAACCCACCCCGCCGACTGCCTAACATTCCAGACCTTGACCTGCGGGCGCAAAGCTACGACGTTAGAGTGCAACTTCGGCCATCGTGGCCGACCCGCTTGGAGGCAGGGGACGATCATGGCGGAACAAGGCCAGAATCTGGATCAACTGCGGCTTGAGCAGCGCGAATACTGGAGTAACGCGGCCGAGAGCTGGAAGGAGCTGTGGGCCACGCGCGAGCGAGCTAACCAGCCAATCGCGGACCGGCTGGTGCAATTGGCCCAGATCAAGCCCGGCGATCGCGTGCTTGATATCGCCACCGGCCTGGGCGAGCCGGCGGTGACCGCGGCTCGACTGGTGGGTCCGGGCGGGCTGGTGGTGGCCACCGACCAGGCGCCGGGAATGATCGCGGGGGCGCGCGAGCGTGCCGCTTCGCTGGGCATGTCCAACATGGAATTCGTCGAGACTGACGCCGAAACCCTGGCGGTGGGGCCGCGGCAGTTCAACGCCGTGGTCTGCCGGATGGGGATGATGTTTGTGCCCAATCTGGAGCGGGCCGCGCGCCGGATCGCCGAATTGTTGCTGCCCGGCGGTCGTTTCGCCACTGCGGTTTGGAGCGTTCCGGAGAAAGTGCCGATGATAAGCGTGGGCCTGGAGGTCGCACGCGGCGTGCTGGGTACGCCCCCACGCGATCCCAACGCCCCCCATCCGCTTCGCCTGGGCAATCCGCAGCCGTTGCTGGAGGCGCTGCGCGCCGCAGGCTTCAAGGATGTCACGGTGGAGCCGATCACGATCAGCAATGAATGGCCCAACGCGCAGGTCTGCGCCGAGCATCTGAGCAAGTCGGGACCGCTGCGGGCGCTGCTGAGCAGCCAAACTCCCGACAGTGTAAGCAAAGTCATCAGCGCGATCAGGGCGGCCCTGGGCAAATTCGCCGATTCCACCGGGACCATTCGGATGGTCAACGAAGCCTGGTGCATCTGCGGCCATATTTAAAGTCGCGCTCCGAAGCCGCGGGCGACAGCCGCCACGCCGGATGATGGTTTGATAGATTCAGGTTGGTTGGGTGATGTCAGTGGGAGCGAAAGAACGGGTTCAACCCAGGCGCCGGGTGCGTTCAGGGTTGATATTGGTGCTCGTCGCCGGGCTAGGCTTGGCAGGTTGGGGCTGCACCACCTGCAAGGACAGCAACGGCTGCATCAATCTGCAGGCCGAAAAGACTCGTTGCGACAACATCTGCTGGGGTAACTGGGGCGCTGGAATCGAAAGCCATGTGAGCTGTTCGGCCTGCCAGAAGGCGCTTGCCAAAGAAGGGCAGTGAGCCCAAGCGCGCCAGCCTTCAACGCTGGCGGCGGATCACATAGGCATTGTCGTTATGCCCTAGGCAGTCGCAGGCCGGAATGGTCTCGGTGGCCACGATGTCGTAGCCCTCGGGGATGCGTTGGCCTGCGCAGATAGTCATCACCGCGCCGCGCACTGGCTCGATCTCACGTGCCCGGCACAAGCCTTCGCACGAGGCCGCCGTGCCGCTGGAGGTGACCACCATTCCCGAGGGTGGCTGATAGTCGTCGCAGATGGTGGCCGCGCCCGCCCCCACGCTCCATAGCAGGCTCCCGCTTACCAACCATCCGGCGATTATTTTTCTCCGCTTACCCATTACGGCCCCCTTGTGGTCAGGTTTCCTCGTTCGAGATGTAATTAGGCGCGAACGGGGGAGCGAATGGGAGGCGCGATTCACCGCCAGGTCAGAGTCGCCAGTATTTATTGCACAGCAGGAACGCTTGGCCGATTGATGCCACCCAGCCGCGCCGCCAGCGCCTCTCCCAAGCCGGTAAATCGCTCCAAGGGGCTGGTCAGGGCCGCGTCCAACACCGCTTCCTCGCCCACCACTATCACCCCCCGCCGACTGCGGGAGAGCGCCGTGTATAGCATCTCTCGGCTTAAAATAGGCAGTTTCTGGCGCGGCAGGATCAGGACTACGCGGTCGAATTCCGAGCCCTGAGCCTTGTGCACGGTGGTCGCGTAGCATAGCTCGACCCGCCCGCGCAGCGCCTCTAGATGGAAGGCCACGAAGCCTGAGCTGCGCGCAAACACCGCCATCGGCAACGTCTCGCCGCCCTCGCCGCGCACGCTTACCACCACCCCCTGGTCGCCGTTGAACAGCATCCGTTCATAATCGTTCTGAGTGACTATCACGGGTTCCCCCGGGGCCATCTCCGGCTCCCAAGAGCCGCCAGCACTATCCTGACGCTCTTGATGCAGGCGGGAGTTAATCGCGATTGTGCCGGTGGCCAACACCCGGGTCAGACAGAGGATTCGACTAGCTGCCAGCAATTGAAAAAGGCGGGCGAGGTTGCCCGTTGCCGCCGAGTCGAAACCCTGCGCGGTCTGCCGATAACTGACTTGCGCCAGTCGGCGGATTTCGCCGGTGGCCAACTGCTCGGCCTGCCATCGCCGCAGCAAATCCTCGACCTGCTCGGCGCCACCTTCCAGCCATTCGACCCCCTCGAAGCATAGCTGCGCCGCCTGCCGGCGGCGGGCCATCAGGCGCTTGGAGAGCGTGGCGTCGCCTCGGTTGATTGCCTGCGCCAGGGCCAGAATCACTCGGCCCGGCCCGGTGTTTTCGTCCATCCGGTAGCTATGGGTCAGGACGCTGCTGAAACGGTGCGTCGGCGCGGCCCGGCGCGCGGCGGCCGCTAAGTCGCGGAAGATTGCGCCGGCGCTTACCGAAGGCAATTGATCGGCGTCGCCCAACAGGATCAGGCGGGCATCGGGAGGCACGGCGCTTAGCAGCCGCTCCAGCAGCATCAGGTCCAGCATCGAACTTTCGTCGATGATTACCGCGGCGGCTCGCAGCACATTGGCGCGATGATGGCGGAAACGATGGCGGCTGGGTGAGTAGCCCAGCAAGCGATGGATAGTGACCGGCGTGCAGCGTTGGCCAAGCTCGCGTTCGATCGGGCCGTCGCAATTCCCCAGCCCCTGACGAATCGACTCGCCCAAACGAAAGGCCGCCTTGCCCGTGGGCGCGGCCAAGGCAATCTCGTCGGTGCCGATTCCTAGCCGCGCCAGCACCCGCATGAGGGCGACCACGATGGAAGTTTTGCCAGTTCCCGGACCGCCTTCGATCAGGGTCAAGCGGCCGCGCGCAGCCTGGCCAACCGCCTCGATCTGCTCTGCCGACAGCGCCATCGGCGTGCTGCCCATCAGCGCAGGCCGAGCAATCACTTCCTCCATCGCCCGCGCCAGCGACGGCTCCATCGCAGGGCCCAGCAGCGGGGCGCCTGCAAGCCGCACGGCAATCGAATCGGCCGCGGCGGTCTCGGCGGCCAGGAGTCGCTGATGGTAGAGATAGGGCGGCAAATAGATGAGCGGGCGATAGGCTTCGGCGCTGTTACCCACGATAGTGTCCAGCGCACCGGTGACCAGCAAGCGCTCGATGCGCTCGGTGATGGCCTCCAGCTCCGCCTGGGCTTCGCTCGGTTCCTGCCCCTCGGCCTCGATCAGCGGCCGGGCCATTCGGGCCAGCACCCCATCGCCCGGGTTGGCGAGCGGCAGGCGCGTGCTGCCCTGTTCTAAAGCTGCCAGTGATGCCACGATCAGCACCACCACGGCCCAGCGATCGGGGTAATCGAGTTGGGGTTGGAAGGCGGCAATCTCAGCCGCCAGATGGATTGCGGCGGGCTCCAGCCCCAGTTGCCCGGCTCGGGCGGCAGCCCGCCGCATGCGATGGGCGAACTGCGCGGCCGCCGCGCCGTCGGACGCTTCCGCCTGCCGCCCCAGCATCGAGGAGAGCCCCAGCTGTGCGTATCGTTGATCCATCATGGCCTGCGTGTGCAGAACTCGACTTTTATCACAATGGCGACGCGATAGATCGACGGCGGGCTCGC
>Ga0209061_1005962_pt1 | contig 10207 bp, 13 predicted proteins | sample Coa_R1_10_FD_187157 | JGI IMG/M metagenome (GOLD analysis project Ga0209061, IMG submission 187157) | Surface soil microbial communities from Centralia Pennsylvania, which are recovering from an underground coalmine fire - Coalmine... | ecosystem: Environmental > Terrestrial > Soil >... | reverse complement strand
TTCATCGGCTCTCGAGCCACGGCAACCGGGCGGCTCCGCGGTCGTGAACGTGGAGGTTCATACCGTTTCGAGAGAGTGGTCCGGTGGGCCAGCAGGCAGGCCCGGTATCGGCCTCTCCGATTCTGGCCACGCGCCTGGCCCGAAGGCCTGGTTGGCTACCTGCCTCCAGAACCAGGCGGCTTGAACGTTGTCGTCCTGCAAGACCACCGTCCAGGCGCCCTCGTATCGGCCGAGCACGTCCAACGCCAGCAGTTGTTCGTCGAAGCCCACCTGCCGGAGCGCGCGGGGAGAGACTGATGGACAATGGCGGAGTGAGTTCCCTGGCCGTAGAACATGGTGGCCGAAGCAAGTGACCGCACCTCCGTTCACGACCCCAGCCGATTGCTCCTCCACGACCCGCAGTCTGCCCGATCCGCCCCGCCCGCCCCGGACCGGGAACCGCAGCAGCGGCAGATTCCTCAGCCGCTACCTCGGTGCCGCAACCAGTCTTGCCGGCTCATTTCGTAGAGAAGCCCCACGATCGCGCCTCGACGCTGGTTGGCGGGGATGTCGACCTGTCGAAGCAGTGACATGCCCAACCGTTCGGCGACTCGGGCGGAGCGGGGGTTGCCGGCCTGAGGGACGGAGTAGACGGAGTCGAGGCCGAGGGTGGTGAAGGACTGGTCGAGGGCGGCGGCAGCCCCCTCGGTGGCGTAGCCGTAGCCCCAGGCCGACGGGCTGAGGCGCCAGCCGACCTCGACGGCGGGCAGGATCTCGGGCAGGAACCGCGGCACCGAGATGCCCACGAAGCCGATGAGGCGACCGTCGTCGAGCGTTCGGGCCGCCCAGATCCCGAAACCTAGCTTGTTCCAGTTTGCTATCTGCCCGTCCAGGAACCGCTTGGTCTCGCTGCGGGCAAGCCCTCGCTCGAACGGGAAACGCCAGACTTCTTCAAGCGCGAAGACGGCCGCCAGCTCGTCAAGATCGCGCGGCTCGAAGCGGCGCAGATCAAGCCGAGCGGTCGTAACGTCCGGCAGCGGTGCAAGGATCGGCGGGACCTCATGGCGGTTTCGCACGAGTCTGATCATGCCGCATCGGCGAGACTCTTCCGTCTAATGGGGAGGAATAACGCACGAATATGCTGGTAGCAGACCCTATTTCCCGACCTGAGTGTCGGGTTGCGCATGGGCGCCGCGACGACGGAACCCGGCCACGGGCCGTCGTCGGAGGCGGGCTCCTTGTCTAGTGTTGCGCTGATGTCGGATCAGCTGCAGGGCCTGTCGAAGCCGGGCTGCGCAGGCTGCCCGTTCCCGCTTCAACGCTGCGGCGACCTGCGGGGTTTGGTCGGGACGTAGCGGCTGGATGTGTCGGCAGGCGCTCGGCGAATGGCGTGGACCGATCCGGTGCCGGCGGATCAAGGCGACCGACGGTTCGGTAGCGCGCGCATCGCGGACCCGTCCACGCAGACTGGCAAAATTCATGTGACGGCGGTGTCTTTCGCGATCAGTATTGAGCATGGCTGATGACGGCGGACAGGCGACTCATGCCTACTACGACCGCGGCGAGGAGCAGGACCGGCTGAGCAGACCACTCGGCATCGTCGAGTTCGAGCGAACCAAAGAGATAGTGAGCCGACATCTCGTTCCGCCACCGGCAATCGTGGCAGACATCGGCGGAGGACCGGGCCGTTACGCTCTGTGGCTCGCGTGGCTTGGCTACCGCGTAGTCCACCGGGATCTGGTGCCCCTCCACGTGGACCAGCTGGCGAAAAGCGTGGGCGAGTCGACCATGATCGACTCCGCCGTCGGCGACGCTCGTCACCTCAACCTCTACGACGCGAGCGTTGACGCGGTGCTGCTGCTGGGGCCCCTTTACCACCTCGAACGTCGCCGTGATCGTGTGCAGGCGTTGCGCGAAGCATGCCGAATTGTCAGACCCGGCGGACCGGTCTTCGTGGCAGCCATTTCCCGCTGGACCCCTCGCCTGGACGGGATCTTACGGCTGCGGCTGTACGAGACCGTCCCAGACGCCGACACGCGAGTCCGTGAGCTGGAGCGCACCGGCCGCATGCCTCCGCTGTCTCCGAGCGGGTTCGGCGGCTACTGTCACCGGCCAGCCCAGCTCCGAGCCGAGGTCACCTCCGCTGGGCTTGAGCCGATCGATCTCCTTGGGGTCGAAGGACCGACCTATCTACTCGCCGATTTGGCCGAGCGTATGGCCGACGGCAAGGGTCGCGAGGCCGTGCTCGACACTGCCCGAGCCGTGGAACGAGTACCGGAGCTGCTGGGGGCGAGCAGCCACCTGCTCGTCGTAGCAAAACGCCCGTCCGTCAACACTGGGTAAGCACGTCCCGGCCAAGACTGGGTAGCACTTCCCGGCAGCACATCCTTCCCCTCGGCGTCTCGCGAGGTACCTCAAACCCCACGCCAGCCCGTGAGCAGGTCGCTCGGCGGTCTGACGAGGCATACCGTGCGGGGAGCTGACATCAATGATGGCGGGAAGCGTTCGAGCTTGCCGGTCAGGTTGCGGCAAGGATGGGCAATACCCCGCGTAGGTCGGCGCATTGATGAAGGATCCGTGCGCTGGTGGGCGCCGTCCGTCGTTGTTTGTTCAGCCAGACAACGTCGATGTCGAGGGCGTTGGCCCCCGCGATGTCAGAGCTAAGCGAGTCACCGATGTGCAAGACCCGGGTGGAGTCGAGGTTGAGGAGCTCGAGGCCCCTTGTGAAGAGCTCGGCTCTGGGCTTGTAGGAGCGGGCATCTTCGCTGGTGACGGACATCGGCAAGGGAAGGCCGGTGTGCCCGATGGCTGCATCGAGGTCGGCTCGGTCGACGTTTGAGATGACGCAGACCGGGAGTGGGCAGGTTGAGAGGAAGTCAGCAGCGTCTGGGTGGACCTGTGGTGATCGCCAGTAAGCAAATTGGTCGGCTGAAAGCTCCAGGGGGTTGAGAGTGGAGCCCACTCGATCGAGGACGGCTGCCAGTGATTCGAGCTCCAGCTCGCGTTGAGTACGAAAGGCAGCGCCCCAGGCGGCAGCGAGTAGCGCGGAGAACGTACGCCCCCAGAGTTCTCCAAGCGAGCGCTCTGACCACTGTGGGTGATCCATCGTGATCCGCCGGACGATGCGGCGGATAACCAGGTCGTCCTCTTCGACGACGGTACCGTAGAAGTCCAACAGGATCCCGTGGTACCGCACAGAACCCAGTATGCCAGTTGCACCCGGCGCCCGGTGGCGAGTCGTGCCTCGAGGGGCTTGCGATCTCCCGCGTGGTGTCAGCAACCACAGAACTGCTGGACTCCGAGCGTCGACAAAGGGCTTCGTGTGCGTGCAAAGACCATCTACCGGCCTTAGGGGATCACTCTTTCAGGGCTGTAAGGATTTTGGCCACCGCGTCCTGAGGTGCCAGGGTGGTGGTATCTAGGTGAAGGCCACCATAGGGGCGAACGTCGAACAATTTTGTTGAGTCGACGTAGCGTCGGATCCCATTTCCGTCGACCCATTTCATGGCGCGCCGGCGGTCAGGGTTGACAATGCGCCGTTCGAGCTCGCTGACGTCGCAGGTGACTTGGACCGGAAGGAACGTGCTCTGCCTCTTGACCGCCATCTCAGCGACTCGCCGAAATACTTGAGCGTCTGGGGCGCTGTCAGCGATGAGCACGTTGGTAAAGACGAATGACAGCTGCGGTGGTGACAGCGTTTCGACGGTGCGGAGAACGGCTTCTCGAACTTCCTCCACTCTCTCCCACACCGCCTCCGCGATGGGAGTGATACCGTCGGGTTCGACCAGTTCGAAGATGACATTGTTGATGTAATGACTGTCAATGATCTTCCAGCGCCGAGGTTGGTCACCCAGACCAGCCAACGCCTTGGCCACCGTCAGCTTGCCCGCGCCGGGATAGCCGATTAGGTAAACCACAGCTGGGCAGGGTGTGGCATCCCGCTGGCTCGCTGGCTCCATGTCGATCATCCCCTCAGCCTGGCAGGTCAGTCGTGGCGCTTCCCGGCGGTGTGCTGGGCGTGGAGACGGCCTTGGCGGCGGCCAGGGCGACGGCCGGCTGCGGCCGCAGCCCGATGACGCCCCTCGACGGCGCGATGGGCCGGCTCCGACTAGCGGGGCATCGGTCCAGAGGCGGGGGCAGTTACCGATGTCGGCCCAACCTTCAAGCCCGTGCTCGGCGGTGTGCTGCGGTCGTCGAAGAGACCCTGTCGCTGCCGGCCGTGCCGCCGCTGCGAGGGCCGGGGGTCCCTGGCGAGCGCCGTGGCGGCGGCCGTTGCGAGCCCTCCTACCCCGCCCTACGGGCCGGGCGATGCGGTCGCCACTCGCGCCCATAGTCCGACTCTCCGCCCACGTCGCCCATATACCGTCCCTCGCAGACACTGGCGGGCTCCCGTCGCCGGTGGCGATCGTCCGGCCGGAACTGCGGGCCGTCGACGGCCAGAATGTTCCGCATGTTCAACCACGAACCTGAAGACTGGAGTTGCCCGTTCTGCCGTCTGCTGCGGGGGGAGTACTGGGGTCGCAATAGCCAGGAGGACATCGTGGTTCGTCACGGGGGCGCGAGCGCGTTCATGGCGCTCCACTGGTACCCGAACAACCCGGGACCGGTGCTGGTGGTCCCCGATGCTCACATCGAGAACCTCTATGACCTGCCCCCCGAGGCCGGACACGCCGTTCACGACGTCGTGCAGCAGGTCGCGATCGCGATGCGACGCAGCTACGACTGCGACGGCGTCTCCACACGGCAACACAACGAACGCGCCGGTAGCCAAGACGTCTGGCACTACCACGTTCACGTGATCCCCCGCTACCACAACGACCGGTTCTACAACTCCAGCCGTGACCGCGAGCCGGCCCCCGAGCAGGATCGCGCCTCCTATGCCTCCCGTCTCCGGGCCACGTTGCAAGCCCCGTCGAGTTGAGCCGGCCGGCATGGCGCCCGCGGCAGAAGGGTGTCGCCTGGCGCTCTGAACCAAAGCCTTCGAGACCGTCACCGGCCGGAATCGGCTAGATGGTGAGACCGAGAGCGCTTTTTTATCCGGCACACCTTTGTCAGATACCTCAAGGGCTGTCCCGCGCTCAGCGGTCAGCGTCGTCGGGCTCGTGGAGCGCATTGGTGACTCTGGTCAACTCGGCAAGGACTGTTGGCCACAGCTCGTGATCCTGATGGTGTGCGAGTGCCATGGTGTCGAGAAGGCACCAAAGGAGGTTCACCTGCTGCCAGGTGGGCAAGGCGACACCTCGCTCGCGGGCGTAGGAGTACCAGATGCGGTGCCGGAGCTCGGTGTAGCGGTGCCGCTCGTAATGGAGGCGGTAGAGGCCTACGCCGGAGTCGAGGTCGAGCAGCGGGTGGCCATGGTGCAGGCCGTCCCAATCGACCACGCCGGTGACGCGGAGTTCGTTGTCGAGGAGGAACTGACCATCGGACAGCTCTCCGTGGACGGTGACATGGTCCATCGACAGTACGGGAGCAAGCTCCTCAGCCCAAACATCCGGTTCGATGGTCTCCATGTGACCGGAAAGGATGGTGGCGGCCCGATGGGCGATGGCCGAGGCGCCGCCGGGGCCGGTCCATCGGTCGTTGAGGCGCGGATGGCCAGACGCCGGCTCGTCCATGCCGCCGCCCAGGTGACTGGGGCGCTTCGCGAGGAGAGAAGGTATGGCTATCTGATGCCAACGGGCCGAAAGTCGCGCCAACGTCTCAAGACACCGGGCGACCTCCTCGAAATGGAGTGCGGCCTCGACCGTGTCGATGGTGTCCCATGACCTGCCCGGCAGCCGGGTTATCTCCAAGAAGGGGTAGGGCCAGATCCGCTCGTCATGGTGCAGTCCCAGGAACTCGGGTGCGAGGGGCAGCTTCACCGTGGACAGTACGGCTGCTTCACGTTGGAGCATGGCCACCCGATCACCGCCCCGCGGGAACGCGAATGCTCGCTCATCCGCTAGGACCACGACCTTGTGCCATCCCGACGTGACGGTCTGCAACGGCTCGTCTGTCAAATGCAGGCGAAGCCGTAACCGCCGCTCCTGGTCGCGGGACAGGCCCTTGAGGTCACCGTCCATCTCGCCACCAGTTTAGGGCAGCTAATCCGATCGGGGATCGCCGTATGGGGTCATCAGCGCAGCGGTCGGTAGTCTCCAGCGAGTAGTACGCAGACGGCGAAAGGGGCGTCGTCGCGCACGTCGTCCTCCCCCTCAACCGTGCCCTGGCTGAAGATCTCGCCGACATAGCGCATGCCGATGCGCTCCATTACGGCCCGGGACCGTACGTTGTGGCGCAGTGTGCACGACACGACGGCACGCACTCCGAGCCGGTCGAACGCGTAGGCGAGGCCGGCCGCGCCGATCTCGGACGCGTAACCCTGGCCCCAATACTCTCGGCGCAACGCCCAACCTATCTCCAACCAGTGCGCGTGCGCCCGGAACGGAAGCTCGCTCTTGTGCGCCTCTCGCGCCCAAGGCTCATCGGGCAAGAAGGCGTAGAGCTGACCCCAGTCGTCGTCCATCGGGGTCCGCGACAGGCCGCCACGGCCGACGACGTCACCAGTCTGGCGGTCATAGGCGATCCACTTGTGCACGCCGTGGAGCCGCCACGACTCGGCGATCCGCTCGGCCGCGTCCTCAGCGTCTTGGCGGGACGGCCGCCAGCCGTCGTACCACGGGACCACGGAATCGTCGTTGTGTACCAGCCAGAGATCAGAGGCGTTGCCCGGTCCGATCGCGACAAGGCGCAGCCGTGGCGTTAGCAGCGACTGGTCGGCCTCCGACATCCCGCCCATCCTTACGCGCTCGTGGCCAAATCACGTCACAATGGTGCCGGTGCTCTCGCTGCAGCTGGTCGGCCCCGATGACTGGGTGGCCTGGAGACAGGTTCGCTTGCAGGCCTTGGCAGAGGCCCCCGATGCCTTCAGCTCGTCGCTGTCTGAGTGGGAGCAAGCTGACGAGGCTCGCTGGCGAGCTCGACTCACGGAGGTGCCGTACAACGTCCTCGCCCGACGGCAGCTCCTCGTGGTCGGGATGGTGAGCGCATTGCCCCCCACTGATGGTGAGGCCAGCCTCGTCTCGATGTGGGTGGCTCCACAAGCAAGAGGTCAAGGCGTCGGCGATGGCTTGGTAGCAAGGATCCTGGAGTGGGCGGCGGGCTTGGGCGCCCTGCGGGTCGGCCTTGACGTGAGAGTGGCCAACGATCACGCCCAGCAGCTCTACGGGCGTCATGGCTTCAGTGTCGTCGGGTCTGCCCGACCGGCCCGGGATGGGGTGCCTGAATTCCGTATGCAACGCGTCTTCTGACCCACCTCGTCCGATCGATTTTTGGCCGTCGCTCGCAGAGCGCCTCCGGTGACGCACCGGATAGCCTGGCTGGGGTCACCGGGTGCGTGACCCGGGAGGACGTTGAACGTGGCTCGGTACCACCGGGTGGTGTTGAAGCTGAGCGGGGAAGCGCTGGCCGGGCCCGAGGGTTGGGGCGTTGACCCGGCGAGCTTGGCTTATCTGGCCGACGAGGTCTTGCGGGTCCAGCAGCTCGGCCTCGAGGTGGCTGTCGTTGTCGGTGGCGGCAACTACTTCCGGGGACGGATGGCCGAGGGGTGGGGCATCGGGCGGGCGGAGGCCGACAACATCGGCATGCTGGGCACGGTCATGAACTCCCTCATGCTGCGCGGGGCGCTGACGGCGCGGACCGATACGGATGTGCGCGTGATGACCGCCATCCCGATCCACAGCGTCGCCGAGCCCTATATACGGCTACGCGCCATCCACCATCTGAAAAACCGGGCGATTGTGCTCCTGGCGGGCGGCATTGGCCAGCCGTATGTGACCACGGACTATCCCGCCGTGCAGCGAGCGCTGGAAGTCGACGCCGACTCACTGCTGGTTGCCAAGCGAGGAGTGGACGGCGTCTATGACCGCGACCCCAACACCGATCCCGGCGCGATCAGGTTCTCGACGTTGACCTACGACGAAGTGTTGGCCCGCCGAGTTCGGGTCATGGACACCAGCGCCTTCGTGCTCGCCAATGAACAGGGGCTGGTCATGCATGTCTTCGACGTCGCCGCCCCCGGTGCGATGGAAGCGATCTGTCTGGGCGAGGAAGTCGGCACCCGGATCTCCAACGAGTCAGCTCCGGTCTGACGGATCCGTCACTCCTCTTTCTCGAGCGTTCAGCGCAACAATCCGATTGCCGGAGTGCGATGACCGTGCCATCCTGGGGCTTCCTTGGAGGAGTCGTGTTTCGGAATAGCGCCCACGTCTACGACCTCATCTACCAGGCGGCTGGGAAGGACTATGCGGCCGAGGCGCGAGAGGTCGACGATCAGATCAGGGCCCGATGCCCTGGTGCGCGCTCGCTGCTCGATGTGGCGTGCGGGACCGGCGGCCACCTCCGCCACCTTCGCGGCTCCTACGACGTAGCCGTGGGCGTCGACGTTGACCCGTCGATGGTCGCCGAGGCCCGACGATATCTGCCCGAGTCGGATGTCGGCGAGGCTGACATGCGCTCGCTCTGTTTGGATCGGCGATTCGACGCCGTCGTCTGCTTGTTTAGCTCGATCGGCTACATGTCCTCCACCCCGGAACTGGATAAGGCCGTCGGGGCGATGGCCTCCCACCTCAACCCGGGCGGGGTCCTGATCGTCGACGGATGGATCCGCCCCGACGACTGGATCGACCCGGGAGTCGTCCACACGGAGGTTGCCGAGGCCGACGGCATTAAGGTGGCGAGGGTCGGGCGTTCGTTCCGCGATGGCGACCAGACCCACTTGGAGATGCACCATCTGGTTGCCAGCTTGGAGGGGATTGACCATTTCGTGGACCACCACGTCCTGACGTTGTTCAGCGACAGTAACTACCGCGCTGCCTTCCAGGCTGCGGGACTTCGGGTCGACGTCGTGCCTTCACCGATGTTGGGCCGCGACCGCTACATCGGCCAGCCGGCCGAGAAGTGAACCGCCGCCGCCGGCGGGAACCTCCCACGTCCACCGGTGTTCGAGCCCAGCCGACCGGCAAGAACGAGAAGTCGGCGTTTGAGGCCCATCCGCCCCGCCACGACAGTGTTGGTGTCGGCCGACGTGGAACGATGGGGTGATGACAGGAGCAGACCTAGTGATCCCGCGTCGGGTTGAGAAGCCTTGGGGCTACGAGATCTGGTGGGCGGTTACCGACGAGTACGTGGGCAAGCTCCTCCATGTCAACAGGGGTCACCGGCTTTCGCTCCAGTACCACGAGCGCAAGGACGAGACCAGCTACCTCTTGTCCGGCCGGCTGCTGCTGGTCCAGGGTGAGTCGCTTGACTCTCTTGCTGACGCTGAGGTTCATCCGGGCCAGGCCTGGCGCAACCAGCCGGGCGTGATCCACACCATCGAGGCCCTGGAGGACTCCGACGTGCTCGAGGCGTCGACGCCGTTCCTTGATGATGTGATCCGGCTCAAGGACGACTACGGCCGCGAGGGTACGAGCCTGGTCTGATGTCGCTGGTGGTGCTCGATGACTGGAAGGATGTCGGGCAGTGACAGTATGACCGAGATGCCTACGAACCTGATGAGCCGCCAGGCTAGGAGCGTCCGGCCGACGAGAAGCGTGCAATGCATTGCCGAGCAGGCAGACCGGACACACCGACATGCCCCATAAGGGGAGCGGGATCGGCTCAGACCCTTTCGCCGTGCCAAAAGAAGCCCAAGATCCCGTGCGGAGATTTCGGGGACGGCTGCCTGCGCCGGTAACAGTCTGGACTACTTATGGCCATGACGCACGAAGCCCTGTCGGCATAACGGTTTCTTCCCTCCTGGTGGCCGAAGGGGACCCAGCCTCGGTCGTCGGCCTCGTCGGCGACTTGACGGACTTCTGGGAGGCCGCGAAGCAGTCTCGGAGGATGGTTGTCCATATTTTTAACGATGACCAAGCTGACTTGGCGGAGAAGTTTGCGCTTCGGTATCCGGGCGATCCGTTTGCCGCTGTGGATCATGTCACCTCCGAGTACGGTCCCCTGCTGGCAGGACTAGAGGATCGACTGATGTGCAAAGTAGACAGCTACATGCGGGTTGGATTCGGACTCCTTGTGAAGGGCACGATCGAGCGGGTTGATCTGACAGAAAGCCCTCCGTCTCCGCTTGTGCACCTCCGGGGCGCTTACCGACGGCTTAGCTCTTAGGCGGCGGCATGCAACAATGCCGGCGTGACAGCCGGCGCGGGTAGTGACGTCCTCGAGGTGGCGGTGGTGGGACCGGGCGGGTGGG
>Ga0209061_1005960_pt1 | contig 10208 bp, 7 predicted proteins | sample Coa_R1_10_FD_187157 | JGI IMG/M metagenome (GOLD analysis project Ga0209061, IMG submission 187157) | Surface soil microbial communities from Centralia Pennsylvania, which are recovering from an underground coalmine fire - Coalmine... | ecosystem: Environmental > Terrestrial > Soil > Unclassified... | reverse complement strand
CGCCGCCCAGAGAGTGGTACCATCGCCACCAACGCACACGAGCAGGTCGGTGCCGGGCATATGAACATGCGCGGTCGTTTCGTCGCCGGTTTCGGCAAGCCAGACGACCAGCTCCGGCGAGGCGACGCTTTCCATCAGCCGTTCGGCGAGCGTGCGCGCCTCGGCCTCACGCGGATGGCAGAGGAACCCTAGCTTGCGGTAGATCACGGCATGCCGTCCGGCGGCTGCAGCAGCATCAGAAACTCCCGGTTGCCCGCGGGGCCGAGCAGTGGCGATCGCGTGAGACCAAGGATACGGTAGCCGTGAGTCGTAAGCCAGAGCGCTAGCCGCCCGAGCACCGCCGCGTGCAGCAGCGGCTTGCGCACGACGCCGCCCTTGCCGACCCAGCCGCGCTCGGCCTCGAACTGCGGCTTGACGAGGGCGACGATCCGCCCCTCGCGCTTGAGCGAGCGCGTCACCGCTGGCAGCACCAGCCGCAGCGAGATAAACGAGACATCGATGACGATGATATCGACCGGTTCGGGCAGCGGCGGCAGCGCGCGCGCATTAACGCGTTCCATGACGACGACGCGCGGGTCGGTGCGTAGCGCATAGGCGAGCTGGCCGTAGCCGACGTCGATCGCGTACACCCGCGCCGCACCGCGCTGCAAGAGGCAATCGGTGAAACCGCCAGTCGATGCACCGATATCGGCTGCCACGGCGCCGCACACATCGATCCCGAATGTCGCGAGCGCGTGGTCGAGCTTCTCGCCGCCGCGGCTGACGAAGCGCGGTGCGGTTCGCAGCTCGATGCGCGCATCGGGCGGGACGAGCGTGGCCGGTTTGACGGCGGCGCGTCCTTCAACGAGCACCGCGCCCGCAAGTACGGCGCGCTGCGCCTGCTCGCGCGAGGGGGCGAGGCCACGCGCTACAAGGACGTGATCGAGTCGCTGCTTGGCCACGTTCCGTTCGCAGATGTTGCGCGCCATCGCGACGTGCGCGCGGGCCGCTCCTCGCTCTGGCCGACGCTCGCGGCGATCCTCGGCACGAGCGCGTTCAGGCGGTTTCGTGCCGCTCCTGGTCGTCGAGGTCGATCGCCTGACCCGTGCGCGTGAGCAGCAGCGGCCGCTGGCGTTTGGTGATCGTATCGACGTTGACGACGCACTTCTTCACCTCCGGGTGGGAGGGAATCTCGTACATCGTCTCCAGCAGCGTCTCTTCCAGCACCGTGCGCAGGCCGCGCGCACCCGTCTTGTGGCGGATCGCCTCCTCGGCGATCGCGCGCAGCGCGTCGGGCGTGATGACCAGCTCGACGCCATCCATCGCGAAGAAACGCTGGTACTGCTTCACCAGCGCGTTGCGCGGCTCGGTCAGGATGCGGATCAGCGCGTCTTCGTCGAGCGAGTTGAGCGCGACGACCATCGGCAGGCGGCCAACGAACTCGGGGATGAGGCCATACTGCAAAAGGTCGTCGTGCGTGACCTGCGCGAGCAGCGCGTCGGTTTCCTTTTGCGGTGAGCTGTAGCTGGGCCGCTGGGTGGAGAGGAAGCCGAGCTGCCGCTTATCGAGGCCGATGCGTCGGTTGATGATCTTGTCGAGGCCCTCGAAGGCGCCACCGCAGATGAACAGGATATTCGTGGTGTTGATCTGGATGAAGTCCTGATGCGGGTGCTTGCGTCCACCCTGCGGCGGCACACTGGCGACCGAGCCTTCGATGATCTTCAGCAGTGCCTGCTGCACACCCTCGCCGGACACGTCGCGCGTGATCGAGGGATTGTCGCCCTTGCGCGCGATCTTGTCGATCTCGTCGATGTAGACGATGCCGCGCTCGGCACGCGGGATATCGAAGTCGGCAGCCTGGATCAGGTGCAGCAGGATGTTTTCGACATCCTCGCCGACGTAGCCGGCCTCGGTGAGCGCGGTGGCGTCGGCGATGGTGAAGGGCACGTCGAGGATCTTGGCCAGCGTGCGGGCAAGCAGCGTCTTGCCCGACCCGGTGGGACCAACGAGCAGGATGTTGCTCTTCTCCAGCTCGACATCGCTGCTGGCGGGCGCATTGATGCGTTTGTAGTGGTTGTAGACCGCGACCGAGAGGACGCGCTTCGCCTGGTCTTGCCCGACGACGTACTCGCTCAGCTTTTCATAGATGACGCGCGGCGGCGGGATGCGCTGGCCGCCGAGCTTGGGTTTCGCCGCGCTGGCCGATTCTTCCTGGATGATCTCGCGGCACAGCTCGACGCATTCGTTGCAGATGTAGACAGATGCCGGACCCGCGATCAGCCGTTGCACCTGGTCCTGGTTCTTGCCGCAGAACGAGCAGTGGTACTGGACCCTGGGTGTGCGACTGCCTGCCATAGAGCGCGCTCCTGTGTGATGGGGCGGCCCGCCTTACGGCAGGCCCGGTGTCATCAAACTCAGCCCTGCTCGGCGTCGGTAGGTGGCATCTCCTCCGCCGTGCTGGCGAGCGTGCTGGTTTCATTGTACTCCGTTGCATCCGCGGCCGGTGCGGGCGGCGGCACATCTTTGCCAGTGGCGATATCTTTCAACCTCTGATACACCTTGCGCGTCAGCACCGTGCGGCCGATGAGGTCGCGCGTTGCGGCATCGTTGAGCGCCTGCCGCAACCTCTCCGCCTGCGACGGGTCGCTGCTCGCAAGCCGCTCGATCTCAGCATCGACCTCGTTTGCCTCGACAGACAGCCCTTCCAGCTCGGCTACTTTTGTCAGAACTAACGACCGTTGCACGCGATCAACCGCCGCCGGGCGGAAACGCTCCCGCAACGTGGCCAGCGAGCTGCCGCTGCGCCGCAACGCCGCTTCGAGCTGCGCCCGGTTGCCGCCCAGTTGCTCGTCGAGCATGGCATCGATCTCGCGCTCGACGAGAACCGGTGGGTATTCGAGCGTTGCTCCCGCGATCAGAGCATCCACCAGCTTGCGCTCGAAGGCGCGCTCGGCTTGCTCCTCTTTGCGCTGGCGCAGGTCGGCGGCGATACGGGCGCGCAGATCGGCCAGCGTAGCGAACCCCTCGCCGACATCCTGCGCGAAGGCATCATCGAGCGCCGGTAGTTGCTCCTCTTTGATTTCGTTGACGGTCACGCGGTAGTGCACCGTTTTGCCGCGCATGTTTTCGTCATCGAAATCGTCAGGCACGACGGCATCGAACTCTTTGGTTTCACCCTTCGTCATGCCGATGATCGCGTCGTGCAGGCCGGGCAGCCCGCTCAGCGCCTCGGCCGAAACTCTTACCTCACCGTCGCTCTCGTCAACGATGGTGCGGTCGTCGACAGTGGCGGTGATCGCCGCGCGCACATGGTCGCCTTCCTGCACCGGCCGCTCGACCGGTACGAGCGTGGCGTAGCGGCGGCGCAGATCCTGCAACGCGCTCTCGATCTCGCTCTCCTCGACGGTGACCGGCTCCGGCTCCAACCGCAGCGAACGGTAGTCGCCGAGCGTGACGTTCGGTTGCAGCGGCACTGTGGCGCGGATCTTCAGCGGCTCGGTGGAGGGGATGTCGAACGTCGGCTGATCGACGGGCTCCAGCCCCTCTTCGCGGATCGCTTCTTCGTAGACCTCGGGTAGGAGGTGTTCGAGCGCTTCGCGCAGCAGTGTCGGGCGGCCAACGATGCGCTCGAACACGACGCGCGGCGCTTTGCCGGGGCGGAAACCGGGGATACGGTAGCGGTTTGCGATCCGCTTGTACGCCCGGTCGAGCGATTTCTCAACGCGCTCCGGCTCGACTTCGATCTCGAGGACGACCTGGCTATCGGGTTGACGTTCAGCGGTAACTTTCACGCGGGTACTCCCTCTGGAGGGTAAGTATATCATCCGCATCCGTGCTCACTGGCGCTAGCGTAGCGCGGGCAGATCCTGGGTGCATTCCGCGAACTCTACTGCCGCATCTTATGCGTTCCAGAACGGTGCTTCGAGAACGCCGCTTCGGTACGCAATGTCCTCGTGGGCAGCCGGCACGTGGGCGCACTAGCGGAACTGGTCGGGGTAGAGATCGTGCGCCAGCATGTCGAGCGCATCGACGATGCGGGGGCCGGGTCGGCTGACGATGTTCGGATCGATGACATAGATGCGGCCGGTGCGCACAGCGGTGATCACGTCCCAGCCGGGGCGTCGCTTCACCTCATCGGGAGTGCTACCTGGCTGCGTGCCATCGGCGAGCACGATCACGTCGGGGTTTGCGGCAACGATCGCTTCGTTCGTCAGACGCGGGTAGGGATTGGGCCCGACGGGCACGATGTTGCGCGCGTTGAGCAGGGTATAGAGGTCGCCGACGAAGCTGTTCGGCGCGGCGCTGAACAGGTTGGCGTCGAGCTCGTGATACACCTTCGGCTGCGAGGGCGCTCCCTGCACCGCGCGTACAATGGCGTCGATGCGGTTCTGCATCGATCGGACCAGTGCTTCTCCCTCGGTTGCGTGACCGGTAAGCCGGCTGATCTGCCGCACCCGTTCCAACACACCCGCTACGCTATCGGGTTCGTTCAGCAGCAGCACACGCAGACCCGCCTGCTCGAACGTCGCTGCCGACGATCGCTGCCGCGCACCAAGCAGCACCAGGTCCGGCTGCAGGGCGGCCAGCGCTTCGAGGCTCGGGTTTGTGTACTCCAGCTTGGGCAGCGATCTGGTTGCCTCGGGGTAGTCGGAGAAGCGATCGACAGCGACAACCTGCCTGCCCGCACCGACGGCGAACAGGATCTCCGTGTAGCCGGCCGCAAGACTCACGATCCGCTGCGGAGGCTGGGTGAGCGTTATTGTGTGGCCATCGCTGCCCTGTATCGTTTGCGGGTAGGTTGCCGCAACGGGTGAAGGCGTCGCGGTGGCACGGGAGTTGACCGTTGCGCCGGCGGCCGTGGCCGCGAGCGCAGTTGCAGCCGCGCCGGATGGCGTGCCGGCCACCGTGCTGCGCCCCGATGTCGACGGGACGGTCGATGTGCAAGCGATGAGCAGCGGCAGGAGCGCAAACAGGATGGCGGCAAGGCGGCGTGCGCGGAACATCTCTTCTCTCTCCCATCGTCCCGGTTGCCTGGCGAGGAGGGCCGGGAGGGGAGAGCTGGCGGCGGCAGCCGCTGCTGCTCGGGCGAGCGTAAAAACAGCTCCCTGCCTTTCGGGCAGGGAGCTGTCACGCCGTGACCGCACCTGGCCCTTCCTCGAGGGCGGTGAACGGGACGCCTCGGCGAGCGACCTGGCTCCCCGCGGTTGAAAGCCGCGGGATACAGTTGCGGGACAGCGCCGGCCTTGCACCGGTCTTCCCTCGCCGGGGCGCGTGCTCTGCAGTTGTACGAGCAGGGTAGGTGGTGCCGCGCGTCGCCGTCAAGCGCGGTTTCCGCGCCGAGACTATGCAGGCCGGTAGCCGGGTAGCGTCAGCGGGTTTGTGGGTTGAGCACGTCGTTTAAGGCATCGCCTAGCAGCGCGAACGAGAGGAAGAACAGCACGGCGATGATGCCCGGTGCGAGCAGCATGTGCGGGTGTGCCTGGAGCTGGCGCAGCCCCGAGCCATCGAAAATCATTGCGCCGAAGCTCGGTGTCGGTTCGCGCACGCCGAGACCGAAGAACGAGAGCGCAATCTCCGACAGCGCCACCGCGCCCAGCGAGGTGGTGACGCCGAGCACGACGAGATGACGCACCCCGGGGAAGATATGGTGCCAGAGGATGCGCCACGTTGACGCGCCCATCGCTTCGGCGGCGAGCACGTAATCGGTGGCGCGCACCGCCAGCACCTGCGAACGGATCAGCCGTTCGTCTCCGACCCAATCGATCGCGGTGAGCACAAGGAACACGAAGAAGATATCGGCGATACCGGTACGCAGGTTGCTGCCGATCAGCGGCCAGGAGTAGGCGTGACGGATCCAGGCATCGAACCGTGGCCGCAATGTGGCCGAGAGCAAGATGATGATCAAGAGGTCTGGCAGGCTACCGAACATCTCTCCCAGCCGGTTGATGAGGCTGTCGATCCAGCCGCCGTAGTAACCGGCGAGCAGGCCGAGACCCACGCCGATGATGAAGCTGCCGGCGAGCGTCGTCGCGACGCTGATGAGCAGCGTGGTCCGCGTGGCATAGATCACCCGGCTGAGCATATCGCGGCCGAGACGGTCGGTGCCCAGCGGGTGTTTGAGCGAGGGGCCTTGCAGCACGGCGGTCTTGCTCAGGTTCTGCTTGGAGTAGCTATAGGGCGCGATCGCCGGCGCGAAGATGCCGCACAGGTAGAACAGCAGGATGTAGGCCAGCGCCAGACAGGCGATCTTGCGGCGCAGCAGCGCGCGTAGCGTGGCGCGCAGCGGCGCTTCGGCGCGGCGGCCTTCCAGTGCCTGCACTTCGTCGAGCGTGTAGCCATACGCATCAACTGCCATGGCGGTGCTCACGTGCGCGCGCCGAGACGGATGCGCGGGTCGATCAGGCTGTAGACGATATCGACGACGATGTTGGCGACGATGAACGCCACCGCGCCGAAGATCGTGAGCGCCATAAATTCATCGTAATCGCGGCTGCCGATCGCCGAGATCGTCTCGTTGCCGATACCGGGGATGCCGAAGAGCAGCTCCACGAAAAAGGAGCCGACGAACAGGAAGAACAGCGAGGTGATGATCGCCGTCACGACCGGCAGCAGCGCGTTGCGCAGCATATGTCGGTAGATCACGATCCGCTCGGTCAGCCCCTTCGCACGCGCAGTCCGCACGTAATCCTCGCTTAAAACCTGCAGCATGCTGATGCGCGTCAAGCGGGCGATGCCTGCCAGCCCCGGCAGTGTCAGCACGATCGTTGGCAGGATGACGGTTTTGGCGAAGAGACCATGCCAGCCGGCAACGGGCAGCCAGTTCAGCTTGATGCCGAAAAGATACTGCAGCAGCGGGATCAGGATCACGACCGGGATCGCCGAGAGCAGCAGCAAGAAAGCGGTGATCGTGGGATCCTGCCAGGTGCCTCGCCTGAGTGCCAGGTAGACGCCGAGCGGTAACCCGAGCGCGAACGTCAAGATGAACGGGTAGATGTTCTCCTCGAGCGAGACGCGCATCTTCGGAAAGATCAGGTCGCTGATCTTGATGCCGGGGTGACGGTAGCTTGTGCCCAGATCGCCGTGCAGCAGCCCGCCCATATAGCGTACGTACTGGAGAACCGGGTTTTCGTCGAGGTGCAACTCATGCTTGATGCGCGCCACGGTCTCGGGGGTTGCCCGCCCCTGCGTGCGGATCGTGATCGGATCGCCGGGGGCGAACCGGCCGAGGAAGAAGGTCGCAGCGGTGACGGCGATCAGCACTGGGATCGCCGCGAGCAGCCGGCGCACGACGAACGGCAGCACGCCCGACATGTGGACGCCCTCGCGATCAGCGCTGGATCGACACGTAACGGTAGATGGGGATCACCATGCCCGCGATATCGAACCCTTTGACGTACGGCTTCACAACGATGTTGCTCTGGTCGTAGAACAGCGGCAGCCAGGGCGCATCCTGCAGAATGATCTGTTCGGCTTGCTGGTACTCCTGGATGCGCTTCGTCTCATCTTTTTCGGTGCGCGCGGCGATCAGCAACTGATCGACCTGCGGATTGCTGTACTTGGTATCATTGAGGTTGCTGCCGCTGTAGAAGTTGATGTCGAGAAAATCCTCAGGATCGGGATAGTCGGCCTCCCAGCCGGCATCCCACATCTGGTACTTGCCCGCGCGCACATCCGAGAAGAACGTGCCCGGCTCAACTTGCTGGACCTGAATATCGATACCTAGGTTGTCCTTCCACATCTGCAGGATCGCGTCGTCTACCGGACCGACGTCTGCTCCCTGTCCCGAGGTCGTAAAGGTGATCGGCGGCAATTTGCCGGCGTACTTCGATTGCTGAAGCAGCTGCTTGGCCTGAGTTGGGTCGAACGGCAGCGCTTTGGCGTCTTTGTTGTAGCCGGGCATACCAGGTGGCAGGATGCTGTTGGCGATAGGAACGACGTTCTTCAGGATTGTCTCGACGAGCTGTTGCTTGTTGATCGCCATGCTGAACGCTTGCCGGACCTTCGGATCGTCGAAAGGCGGCATCTTGGTATTGAAGCCGATGTAGAAGGTCGAGAGGATCGGCTTGGAGATGTATTCCTTGCTCAGTGGATCGCTGGGATTATGCACGCGGTCGATATCATCGACGCCCACACCCGCGATGTCGACCTGCCCCTGCTCGTACTGCGTGAGCGCCGACCCACCGGCAAGGGAGAAATCGATCTCGCTCACTTTCGGCGCGCCCAAATGGTAGCGATCGTTCGCCACGAGCACCAGGCTATTACCCGGTTTGTAGCTCTTCAGCCGGAACGGCCCCGTGCCGTTGGGATGCAGCGTCCAGTTGCGCGGATCCTTCTGGATCTGGTCTTTATCGACCACGAATGCCGTGGGATAGGTCAGCTTCTTGAGGAAGTACGGCTTCGGCGCATCGATGGTGATCTGCAGCGTTTGATCGTCGATTACCTTGATACCACTTATCTCCTTCGCCTTGCCGCGGATGAAGTCCTTCGCGCCGACGATGTCGCCGAGATACTGATCGGCTGTCGGCGACTGCGTATCGGGGCTGGCGGCGCGTTCCAACGAGTACTTGAAGTCCTCGGCCGTGATGCGCCGGTTGCTGTTCTGGAAATAGACGTCGTTGCGCAGCTTGAACGTGTAGACCGTGCCGTCGGAGCTGATCTGCGGCAGGCTGGCGGCGATGTCTGGAATGACGTTGAGGTTTTTGTCCAGCTGGACGAGACCGCCGAAGATTTCGACGATGTAGGTTGAGGAGTCGACGTCGAAGGCGAGCGCCGGGTCGAGCGTCAACGGATCGTTGCCAGGTACGTGCAGCACGGCGCTGCCGCTGCCGCCCTTGCCGCTGCTCGACGAGGCGGCGTTGTTTGTGGCCCCATTGGTCGTTGCAGTGTTCGCGTTATTGCCGGCGCTGCTGCGCGAGGCCGAGGATTTGCTCGAACCACCCGAGAGCAGTACGACCGTCAGCGCGACGATGCCGACGATCAGCACGCCCACCAGGCCTCCGAGAGCTGCCAGGAGTTTGTTATTCATCTCCGCACCTCCGCATCCGCTCCACCCGGTCCGTGAATGTGCTCATGATAGCGGAACGATGGCCAGCGATAACTCGCGCAACTGCCGGGGATCGACCGGCGACGGCGCACCGAGCATGAGGTCGGCAGCGCGCTTTGTTTTGGGGAAGGCGATGACTTCGCGGATATCGGTCTCGCAGCATAGGAGCGCCACAATGCGATCGATGCCGGGCGCCATGCCACCGTGCGGCGGCGCACCGTACTCGAACGCTTCGAGCATGTGGCCGAAGCGCTCCTGCTGCTCTTCGGGCGAGATCCGCAGCAGATCGAAGATCTTCGCCTGCAACGCCCGCTCGTGGATGCGGATGCTGCCCGAACCGAGTTCCCAGCCGTTGCACACGAGGTCGTAGGCGCGGGCGCGCGCCCGGCCCGGATCGGTCTCGAGCAACGGAATGTCCTCGGTCAGCGGCGCGGTGAACGGGTGATGCACGGCATCCCAGCGCTCTTCTTCGGCGTTCCATTCGAACATGGGAAACTCGGTCACGAAGGCGAACGCGAGCGTCTGCGGGTCGGCAAGCTTGAGGTCTTGAGCCAGCGTGCGGCGCAGCGCGTCGAGCGCCGCGCACGCCACCGGCTCGCGATCGGCCACGAGGAAGATCGCATCGCCACGGTGCGCACCGGCGCGTGCGGCCACGGCGCGTACCTCCTCGATCGTCAGATAGCGCGCCGCTGTCGAACGCACGTCGTCCATCGTTAGCGTTTCGATGCTGCCGCTGCCGGTCAGCGCGATCGGCACGAGACCTTTCGCTCCTGCCGAGCGGGCGATCTCGGTGTAGCCGTCGAGCTGGCGGCGGCTGAACCCGGCTCCGCCCGGGGCGAGGAGACCGCGGATAACGCCGCCCTCCAACGCGGCGCGAAAGACGCCAAACTGCGTCTCGCGGAAAAGGTCGCCGGCGTCGAACAGTTCCATGCCGTAGCGCAGGTCCGGCTTATCGGTGCCGAAGCGGCGCATCGCCTCGGCGTACGTCAGCCGGGGGAACGGCGCCGGCACGTGGAAATGCGGCGCGAGCTGCGCCGTCATCTCGCGCATCAACGCTTCCAGTAGCTCGTAGATGTCTTCTTCCTCAACGAACGACATCTCGAAATCGAGTTGCGTGAACTCCGGCTGGCGATCGGCGCGCAGGTCTTCGTCACGGAAGCAGCGTGCGATCTGGAAATATCGCTCG
>Ga0209061_1005959_pt1 | contig 10210 bp, 11 predicted proteins | sample Coa_R1_10_FD_187157 | JGI IMG/M metagenome (GOLD analysis project Ga0209061, IMG submission 187157) | Surface soil microbial communities from Centralia Pennsylvania, which are recovering from an underground coalmine fire - Coalmine... | ecosystem: Environmental > Terrestrial > Soil >... | reverse complement strand
CTCTGGACCACCGCGCCCGCACCCGTCCGCTGACCACGCCCCCGATACGATGTCAATCACGCTCAGCACTATCGGCTCGGCCAACATCACCATCGACATCGACCCCTCCCCGTTCCCGGAGGCACCCGGCGGAATCCTGATCTCCTACAGCCTCCATGACGGGCCGCTGACCTTCGCGCTGACCGTGCACGAGGCCAGAGCACTAATCGCCGAGATCATCGAGCAGCTCACCACACCACCACCCTGGCCACCAGCACACCACGGCCAACATCCCTTCGCTTCCTGACAACCCCGTCCTCCCGGTGCGGGAGTCACAGCGACCTCCGGGACCCGCTCCCCTGATCGGATCGGCGACAGGCTCCCCCAGCCTCGACCTCGGCGGAGCACAGCGCGTGACCGGCGGGCAGTCAAGAGAGCCGCGTCAGCGGCGCGCGAAGCGCGGGCCCAAGGCCCGACCTTGACGGCCCGGCGGCACGCGCGACCATCACGCCGAGTCGTGGCAAGGACCTCTCGCCCAACCACCCGACCCCGACACCAATCCGACCGACGGCGACAACCTTCCCCAACCGGGCATATTTCGCAAATTCGCGCTCGATCCTTCATCACCATCCATCGTGTCCCCGGCATCACCATCTTCGGCGTCCGCCAACAAGCAGCGGTGAGAGAATCCCGCCTTGGGGCGTGCCGGTGATCGGGTGGCGCTCGACACCCTCGCGGCTGAGGATCCCAGCCTTGAGGAACGCCTTGACCACGTGCAGGATGTGCTTGTCCGCGACTCTGGCTCGCAGCCGGTCCATGATGCCGACATGCGAGATTTCGTCGAAGCACGCTTTGATGTCGCCCTCCACGACCCACTCATAGGAGTGGGAGGCGAAGAAGTGGATCTCAGCTATCGCATCGTGCACCCGACGCCCGGGACGGAAGCCGTAGCTGCACGGCTTGAAGTCCGCCTCGAGGATCGGCTCGAGCACCGTCTTGAGGGCGGCCTGCACCACCCGGTCGCGGATGGTCGCGACCGTCACCGCATACCACCAGGTCGCGCAGGCCGCCTTTGGGTTCGCTGGTGGTCACGCATCCGTTCCATCCGCTGCGCGGCGAGCGGTTGGAGGTGCTGTTCGTTCGCCGTGTCGGTGCCGGTCGTATCTATAGCTGCGGGGGTGGGCCGCTGGGCAGCGTGTCGCTGCCCGAGGACGCGACCGACCGCGGGCCTGAGCCGGCCGAGCGCCCGCTGACGATCGAGGTGCTGGCCGCGCTGGTGGCGGTGGTCACCGCGCTCGGCGGCGTCGCGGATCGGGAGGGCGAGCGATGAACGGCGCTGTGTCGTTGACGTTGAGCGCGCTGGATGCGCGCGTGCTGCGGGCTACCGACTCGCGCTATCAGCGTTCGCCTGAGAAGGTCGGGGAGCTGGCGGGCTGCGCGGCGGACGTGGCGCTCTCGACTTTGCGCCGGCTCCGCGACGTGTCCCTCGTCGAGGACGACGGCGAGCGCCCGCAGCGTTGGCTTCGCACGCATCACGGGGATGTTGCGCTGGAGCACCAGCCGTGAGCGGGATTCGGGAAGGATCGTGCAGCCTGTCAGCGAATCTATTGCAGGCTGATGACTGCTTCGGAGCTCAGCGAGTTGAGCGTGCGCCAGTTGCTTGCGCGCCGGCGGCGGCTGACGGCTGGATTGTCGGACCCCGAGCGGACGTTACGCGGGGTGCTGCTGCGGAAGGGCAGGACTTGTTCGAGCGAGGGGTGCCGGTGCCGGCGGGGGGAGCTGCACGGTCCGTACTCGTATCTGGCGATCTACACAGATGGCTGCAGCCGCACGGTCTATGTGCCGGCGGCGGTGGAGGCGGCCACCGAGCAGCATGTCGAGCTCACACAGCGCAACGAGGAATTGCTGGCGGAGATCTCGCGGGTCAACCTCGAGCTGCTCAGGCGCAGGGCGCTGCGGTGATGTGCGGTGGCTGGCATCGGCGCCGAGGTGGCCTGGGTGGTGGCGAACATGCTCGGCGCGGCGGTGGGGGGTGGGGGTCGATGACGGGGCCCGGGCTGCAGAAGATCAAGGGTCAGCACCGAGAGCACCTGGCGGTGGTGTACCTGCGCCAGTCCTCGCCGCGGCAGGTGCGCGAGAACTTCCGCTCGACCGAGCGTCAGTACGGGCTGGCGGAGGAGGCGGTCAAGCTCGGCTGGGAGCCGGAGCGGGTGGTGACGATCGACGGCGATCTGGGCGTCTCGGGCCGCGATGTGCACCTGCGCGGCGCATACAAGGAGCTGGTCGGCCGGGTGTGCCTGGGCGAGGTCGGCGCGATCTTCGGCCTGGAGGTCTCACGCCTGGCGCGCTCCTCGGCGGAGACGCAACGGCTGCTTGAGTACTGCGGGCTGACCGACACGCTGGTGATCGACACCGACGGGATCTATGACCTCCGCGATTTCAACGACCAGCTGATCTTGGGGGTCAAGGGTCAGCTCGCGCAGGCCGAGCTGCACATGATGGGGGTGCGGCTGCAGCTTGGTCTGGATTCGCAGTACCCGCGCCTTGGCCTCATCGGCCGTTGGCCACGGAGCGTCGGTATTCACCGGCGACCTCCTGACATTCCAGTCCCTCCCTGCGAACTCGCTGCCTCCCTTCGCCATGTGGACGGCTCTCCCGTCCTCGGACTACTACGGAGGCTCCGTCCCGCCACCACGCCATCGGCTGACGACGAGCCTTCCCTCGGCCGGACTGCCCGACTGGCCGTAGGGAGCGTGGCGACGGTTCCCATGTTCACCGTCAACCGCTTGACAGGATGGGCGTCCAGCTGTGCTCCGGCAGCATCGCCGCGAGTACGCCGCAGGCTTTCCTCGTGGCCTCCCAGGCAGCCAAGTCGCGCCGCTTTCGGAGACGACCGCCGCGTCGCTGCCGGCGATCGAGCGCTGCGTCCCGGCCCAGATCCACCAGGTTTCGAGCCGGTTCGAGTGTTACGGAGTTTCAACCACTGGTTCACTTGCGTTACGCCTCTCTGTCTTGCTCGCCGGACCCCAGCCATCTGGCGGTGCTGGCCGGTCCCGGCTTTGTCGGGGCTGCTCCCACCCGACCCGGCGTCTCCCGAGTCAGGCTGCCCCCCGCTTCACCGAACTGCTGCGACAGCCCGGAGGTGGGGATCTACACCCCACGCGGTTCAACGGCGCCTCATGGCGCACGACGAGCTGCTCGAAGTCGCGGGTGGAACCCGGATCGGTGCCGGCGAACGGCACCTGCTCGACCCGCACGCCGTGCTGCGGACACTCGAGCCGGCGAAGCTGCGCGCGGAGCTCCAGCCGCCACACGCCGAGGTCCAGGTGCCGCCAGACCGACTCTGCACGCTGCTGGTTGTGACGGTGCGGCGTGGAGTAGCCGCAGAGCGGGCAGATCAGCCGACGGCGCCGCAGCGCGAGCCAGACGACGACCCGGTCCTCGCTGAACTGAACATCGCGGACCCACACCCCGCTGAGCCGCAGCAGCCGCGAGAATCCTGCGGTGACGCGCACGTCGTCCTCCCTTGTGAGCTGACTGACCTTGAACAGCCGCCAGCTTGCCGGACGAGGACGGCGGCGCGTCACCTCATCCTGACCGGGTTTCGCCGGCATCCATGCCGGCGAGCGACACCCTCACGCAGCGCTCCTCCGTCCCGCAGAAACAGGGTCGACCCCGACTACGACTTCCACAGCGCCGCTCAGACGCCGAACACGCCGCTCACACCACGATTCCTACGACCCCGCGACCTACATCGATACCGGGAGCCCCCAAAAACACCCCCCAAACGCTTCCGCGGAAGCGCCCACCTCGCCACGCCGACCCCAGTCAGGGCCAACCACGCCACCCGGACGCGCTCAACGCCCTAGATCGTCCATCTTGACGGCCTGGACCAAGCGGATCGGTGGATCCGGGCTAAATTGAGGCCAACGACACCTGAGCTGCCAGCTCCTGGGTGCGGATCGGATCCAGCAGCCCCGGTCCTGGTACATCAGCGTTGGCGGCGCCTGCGGCAAGAGCCATGGCCAGCATCTCGCGCTCGGGTGCCGCATGTGTCACCGAGACCGCGATGCTACCGAACACAGCGTCGCCGCTACCGACGGGGTATGGCCCCACTCGGTCGACGCAACCGACCAGGGGCTGCCCGAAGGACGGTGCCATCGCTATCCCTGATGGTCCGCAGGTGATCACGACGGTTGGTTTCGATTCAACGGAGCCTTGAACCTCCCGTGCCGCCGCAGCCGCCCATCTCAGAAGGTCCTCGCCAGGCAGCTCGCGGTCGAGCAGCTCGCCAGCCTCCTCGGCATTGATTTTCACCAGGCTCGGTCCAGCCTTTAGTCCCTCCCGCAAATGGTCCCCGTGAGAGTCAATCAGGACCTTGACACCTCTCCCCCGGGCCAGTTCGCCGATCCGCCGATAGGCGTCCACCGGCAGGCCAGGCACGAGGCTCCCTGATAGGCAGAGGATTTCGGCCTCCTCGATTGCGTGCTCGGTCGCGCTCATGAGCTGATCCCAAACAGCTGGTCCAGCCGGGTCTGCTCGTTCATAGAACGAGGTCATAATGCCCCGTGGCTCCTCCTCCGAGGCGATGCTCACACAGGTTCGGGTCTCCGCCTGGATCCAGACGAATGAGCCGCTGATGCCGTCTGCTGCCAGAGCTTGGGCCGCCCAACGGCCCGACATCCCGCCGAGGACAGCGACCACGTGAGTCTTTGCTCCGAGCAAGCGCGCTGCACGTGCTGCATTTAGGCCCTTGCCGCCTGCTAGGACTCTCGTCAGTGTCGGCCGGTGGATACCGCCAACGCGTATCCGGCTCACCCGATACACCCGATCGACAGCCGGATTCCCGGCCAGAAACACAATCACCATGCTCATTATTGCGTATATTGCGCAGAATGGCTCCTAATCGCGCAGAAACCAGCGCAACCAAAACCGAGGTTTTCTCGCAGCCTCAGGTGTGGCGCCAGGCTGCCGCCGCCGGGCGGGGGGCCTCGCTCCCAGTTCGCGGGCAGAGCGTCGCGGTGATTGGTTGCGGTACCTCCTTATTTGTTGCCCAGGCGGTCGCGCGCTGGCGCGAGGAGGCGGGTCACGGAATCACGGACGCCTTCACACCAACTGAGATGCCTATGGGCCGCCGGTACGACAGCTATGTGTTCATCTCCCGCTCCGGCACGACCACTGAGGTCCTCCGGGCCCTCGAGGTCCTCCGGGCGCAGGATACCTACGCGATCACCGCCACCGAGCGCAATCCGGTCGGCGATTTAGCGCGTCATCATCTTCCCCTTCCCTTTGCTGACGAGGTATCGATCGTCCAGACGAGATTTGCCACAAGTGCCGCAGCCCTTTGGCGCTCGTATTTGGGCCACGATGTGGAGGGATTGGCCACCGAGGCGGAGGCCCGTCTGTCAGAGGCTCTCCCCGATAGGGTGACCGACCGTCGCCACTTCGTCTTTCTTGGCCACGGCGCCAGCGTCGGACTGGCCAACGAGGCGGCTCTGAAGCTGCGCGAGGCGGCCCTGTGCTGGACCGAGTCCTATCCCGCGATGGAACTGAGGCATGGACCGATCAGTGTCCTTGAGCCGCATTCGCTGGTCTGGTCGCTTGACGCGCTACCTGAGGGTCTCGGGGAGGAGATCTCGGCTACCGGAGCGGGATTGGTACGACCTGCGAGCGATCCTCTGGTTGAGCTGGTGCTCGTGCACCGGGCTGCGCTCGCACTAGCCCGCTCCAAGGGACTAGATCCAGATCAACCGCCGCGGCTCCAGCGATCGGTGATGCTCACAGAGCCCAGAGGCGATTATGTGAGCTCCGGCGGATGACGGTTCGTGACCTGCCAGACACCGGACGAGAGGCCTTGGCGCTCGACATTGGGGGTACGAAGCTCGCGGTGGGAGTGGTCGACATGACGGGCAGGCTGCGAGAACGAAAGGCGATCGCGACCGAGCGGAGTGCTGGCGCCACCGAGGTGCTCTCTCGAGCACTGGCGCTGTTGGAGGGTGTGCTCGCAGAGGCAACCAGCCGAGGATCAGCGCCCGTGGCGCTCGGAGTTGCCACCAATGGCATTACGCGGGAGGACCGAGTAGACATCGCTCCGGCAGTCAGCGGCTGGAAAGAGCTGCGGATTCCCGCCGCGCTCCGGGACCGCTTTCCGCAGCTACCACTGGTCATCATCAATGACGTTAAGGCGGCCACGGTCGCGGAGATGACCTGGGGAGCGTTACGCGGAGTCCGCGACGGCTTGTACGTGAACCTTGGAACCGGTTTCGCAGTGGGAATCGTGGCCGCGGGGCGTCTGCTCCAAGGAGCCAATGGAGCGGCCGGCGAAGCCGGGTACATCGTGCCGTCGCTTGAGCTGCTCGCCGAGCACCAGCCCGGTGAGGCGACTTTGGAGGAGCGAATCGGCGGACGGGGGGTGGAGAGCTGGACCCAGAAGGAACTGGGAGCGACCTTGACCGTGGCCGAGCTGATGGAGACTTCGCTCCACGATCGCCGAGCGGCCGCTCTTCGCGACCGCTTTGTCAGCGAGACGGCACTCTGGATCGCCAACATCGCCTCGGTGATCGATCCGGCCCTGATTGTGCTGGGGGGTGGCGTCGTTCGATCGGTCCACGACCTCACGGCCCGCACCCGGCAGCTGGTGTCGATGCTGACTCCGTTTCCGGCCGAGGTCCGTCTTGCTCACTTCGAATCTGATTCGGCGCTGTTGGGGGCCGGCGCGGTGGCCCTGTCAGGCGAGACGCACCTCGGTGCCTCGAGCGCGGAGAGCCTCCACGACCTCGGCTGACGCGGCGGTATCAGTGAGAAGCACGTCCAAATCGCCAAGGTCGCAGATCTTGGCGAACTTCACCTGACCGAGCTTGGTGTGATCCGCCACTACGACCACCTGAGCCGCACGTCTGATCATGGCTGCGTTAGTCAGGGCCTCTGAGTCATTGTGGGTAGTGCACCCTGCATAAGGGTCCACGCCATCCACACCAATGAAGGCGATATCGATGTTGTAGTCCTCGATAGTCCGCTCGGCGGCTGGTCCCGATAGTTCGAAGGAAGCGGAGCGAGCAATGCCGCCAGTCATCACAAGACGAATGTTCGGAAGCAGGGCAAGTTCAGCCCCGATGTTCAGCGCGTTTGTTACGACGGTGAGCTGACGCCGACGGGCGAGAGCTCGAGAGATTTCCATCGTCGTGGTGCCACCGGTGAGTCCCACAACCGCGTGATCCCCGACCATCTCTGCTGCCGCGCGGGCGATCCGCCGCTTTTCGGTCGTCTGACTGGCCTCGCGGTAGCGGATCGGCAGCTCATAGCCACGCTCGACCCTAACAGCCCCTCCATGCGAGCGAAGCACCAGGCCCTGGGCCGCCAGGTGAGCCAGGTCCCGCCGCACCGTGGAACTCGACACCGAGAGCGCCGCAGCAATGTCCTCGACAGCGCTTACCGAGTCGGTATCGATCAGCTTCAGGATCGCCCGCAGCCGCTCCACCCGATGGCGAGGACGCAACGCGGGTGCTGCGCGTATGCGTGGCTCTGCCCCGTCAGGTGGCCGGTTAGCGGCCACGGGATCTCCGGGCGGTGTCCCGTCGACCTGTCCTCATTGCGCCCCACTTTATCGTCGAGAGCTCCGCAGCGGTTGACAGATCTGCATGATCCTGCGTATAATATCTCAAAATGAGCCGGTTGCGGTCAGCTTCGCGTACGCACGACCTGAAATTGACCAAGCCGCGGCGCCCGCGGTTCCGCTTGGCCGTCGTCGCGGCCGCCGCTGCGGCTCTTGCGGTTGCCGGTTGCGGAGGGTCCTCGGGATCCTCTGGCGGTGGGACTTCGGGTTCTTCGCCCAACAGCGCACCCGCCGTCAACACCGGACACATCGGCGGCAGCATCACCGTCGCCGTCGCATACCCGAGTCCGCCCGCGAGCGCGTTGGCGCAGTTTACCAAGCAGACCGGTGTAAAGGTCAACTGGGTGAATGTCGGTTGGGACGATCTCCAGAGCAAGATCGTCGCGGCGTCGACCGCTCACAGCTATTTTGCTGACGTGACCGACGTGGACTGGTCAAAGGTTGGCGAATATTATCGTCTGGGCTGGTTCTACCCGCTCAACCGATATTTCTCGGTCGCCTCGCTCGGCTCCGACATGCCGCAGCTCAGTACGTTTGTGGATAACGGCGAGCTCGTTGGCCTCCCGATGGATTCATCGTTCCTTGTGACGACGATGAACATGGCTGATCTTAGAAGAGCAGGCATTACAAGTCTGCCGACAACCATTCCTCAGTATACAGCTGACCTTGAGAGAATCAAGAAGAGCGGAGTGGTAGCCCACCCGTTGAACGTCCCCCTGCAGGCGCAGGAAGGGCTCTCCACATATTGGTACGAGACGACCGCAGCATTCGGTGGTCATGTACTGACTGCTGATCACAAGGCCGCCTTCACCTCGCCTTCCTCGCCTGGCTACAGAGCGCTGGCTTGGATCGTAAGTGCGTATAAGTCGGGTCTCGTCCCGCCGGGCAACATCAACATGGCTGACTACGCGGCGCTCGAGAGCGACATGGCCCACAACCTAACGGCGTCGTCGCTCTCCGAGTACTCGGGGGACGTGGCTACGATCTACAATCTCCCCAGCGTTTCCAAGGTGGTCGGCCAGGTCCAGTACATTCCTACACCAAGCGTCAGTGGCAGCCCAGCACCCAATCTCGGGAACCCAGACGGGATCGGCATCCCGCGCACAGCGCACAATGTAGCCGGTGCGGTTGCGTTCATCAGATGGTTCGACGCACCCAAGAATCAGGCCCTATGGGCTGGCGCGAACGGAGGCCACGATGCTATCGAGGGCTTCCCACTGCCCGCCGAGAACAGCGGCACGGCGATGCTCGCCGAATCACTTCACGGCAGCGGCGGAATCACGGAGCTGAGCAAGCTGCTCAGGACGAGCCAGCCAGTGTTCCAGAACGGCGCTCCGCCATGGTACTCGCAGTTCAGCAACGCGGTGAACACGAACATCCACTCCGCAGCAGCCGGGCAGGAGAGTGTGGCGGCGGCCATTCAAGCCATCGCTCAGGTCGTTCAGTCGCAGGCGTCCTGATCCCGCGGCCGACGGCGGCGTGAATGGCCATGGAGGACGTCTCGGCGTCGGCAGATGCGCTGAAGAGCGAGGGCGACGCCATGGCGACCAACGGAAGCCTTAGGAGGGGCAGGAGGCGCGGGTCGCGACGGACACATGTGCCCGTTAGGACTCAACGTCAGCGTCTAGCGTACGTTCTGCTCGCGCCGTTAGCTCTCTTCATAGGCGCTCTGACTCTGTACCCGACAGCGCTGACGACTGTCCAGTCGTTTTTCCGCGAAGACTCACTTGATCCGCAACACAACTTCATCGGTCTGCGAAACTTTCGTGATGCGTTCGCCAACCCAGCGATCCGCCAGAGCTTTCTGAACACCGCGATATACGTGGGGTTCGGGACGGTCGCCTCGGTGGGATTAGGTCTGGTGTTCGCCCTGTTGCTGCGAAGGAAATCGCGCTGGCGGGCCGTGCTGTTGGCTATCGTGATCTTGCCATGGGCGTTGCCCCCGGTCGTAGAGGCGCTCCTGTGGGCTCGCATCTACGACCCTAGCTTTGGACCGCTGAACGGGGTGTTGGTAGCGGTCGGTTTGATCAGCCACAACCGCGTGTGGCTCGGGTCGAATCGATGGGAGGCGCTGCTTCTGATCGAACTCGTGCAAATCTGGCAGGCAACGCCCCTGTCGGTACTGCTGATTCTTGCGGCGCTTCAACTCATTCCTAAGGAACTCTACGAGTCAGCGTCGGTGGATGGGGCGACCGCCTGGCATGGGTTCCGGTACGTGACGCTACCCCTTCTGCGTCCCGGGATCACCGTTGCGACGGTGGCTGCGATCACTGGAAGTTTGAACATCTTCGATCAGCCGTACATCTTGACTGGCAGCGCCAGCGCCACGGCGTCAGTAGGACTGCAGACGTACGAGGTGAGCTTCCAAAACTTGAACTTTGGGCAGGGATATGCGCTATCTCTGATCATGACCGTTGCGACGGCGGCGCTGTCGCTGGTGGTAATGCGCGTTGTGTATAGGAGAGTCGAGTTTTGAGCGTAGTCGCTTCGCGGAGCGTGGCTGGCCGGTTCCTCTTAGGACGCGGCGGGTCGGCGCTCTTCGGGCGCGGGGGCCGATGGCTGGCGCTGTTGCTGGTTGTGGCGTGGTCGCTCTTCCCGTTGTACTGGGGCCTGAGCACG
>Ga0209061_1005958_pt1 | contig 10210 bp, 8 predicted proteins | sample Coa_R1_10_FD_187157 | JGI IMG/M metagenome (GOLD analysis project Ga0209061, IMG submission 187157) | Surface soil microbial communities from Centralia Pennsylvania, which are recovering from an underground coalmine fire - Coalmine... | ecosystem: Environmental > Terrestrial > Soil > Unclassified... | reverse complement strand
GCGCCCTCCTCACCGATGAAGGCTTCTACCTCCATAACGCCAGAAACCTCCTCCTCTTCCACCATACCACCACCGATGAATTCAATAACGACCTCATCATGCCCTACCTCCACTATGCCCAAATCCTCACCTTCCACCTCCTCGGTACCGGACTTCCCCAAGACCGACTCCTCAGCGTCCTTACCTCCCTCCTCACCCTCCCCCTCCTCTTCTTCCCCACCCAACGCCTCTTCGATACCCCAACCGCCCTCCTCGCTACCCTCCTTTGGGGCCTCAGCCATGCCAACTTCCTCTACAACCGCCTCGCCCTCATGGATACCCCCGGAGCTTTCGTGCTGAGCTTGGGGTGGGCCCTGTGGGTTGGGGGGCTTTTGGCCAAAGAGAGACAAGGGGTGTGGATGGGACTGAGCGGGTTGGTGCTTGGAGGAGTTTACGGGGTGCGCGGGCTTGGCGCTTTGGTGTGGGGGGTTCCGTTGGCCTTGTTGGTGTGGGAGAGGCGGTGGCGACTGTTGGCCTGGTGGAGTGGGGGATTGGCCGCCTCGCTCCTGTTCTATCTGCTCTGGTGGTATCTCCCACACTATGCACAAATTCAGCACATGAACCACTACTACCTTACCCATCAGTTGCTTCCGCATAGCCTTAGGGCATTGCGCGAGAATATATTGGTGAATCTCTTCGGTCATCATCGAGGTATTGCCCCCTATCTCTTTCTTCACCTACCCATCGAGACACTGTTGGTGCTTCTGTTGGGCATCGCGCTGCTTGTCAAAAAGGAACGGTGGTTTAAGGAAACGCAAACATATGGGCTAGCTTTCCTCTTCGGCTGGCTAACGGTCTTCGTGCTCTTCTGCACCGTTTCAAGCTACGCCCCCTCTCGCTATTATGTGCTGTTCTACCCGGCCCTCGCCGTGCTGGCCGCCGTGGCCTTGCAACGGTTTCATACCGTAGTTCGCACCGTAGCCATGCATCGCCCCTCCTGCGGTCTGCTCGCAGGCTACCTAGGGTTCCAGATCGGCCGTCCGCTAAATCTACCCGGAAGACTTGAAGATGGCATCCCTATTGTTTTAGGGGTGTGTTGTGCGGGGCTAGGCTTCTTCTTCATTCCACCTCCCAAAATGCTAACGTTACCGGCCTTAAACACGTTTCGTATTCTCCTCATTGGGGCCTGGGCGCTTTGCCAAGTGGGTTGGACAACCGACTGGCTAGCTCATCTAAGCTACACGCAAAAACGGACGAGCCTCCTGTTGGCGGCCATGCTGCCTAAAAACAGCGTGTTGTTTGGCGATGCAGCTCCTGGGCTATGTCTTTTCAACCGTTTTATAAACGTTCCGGTGTTGCCAGGTCTCTGCAACGACAGCGATCCGCTGGCGCAATATCGCTCACATCCACGCTATCTCGCTCTACTTGATGGGCGACGTAACCTGCAATGGTGGCGTCGTAAGTATCCCACCATATTTCAGCAGCAGCCTTTGCTGCAACGCAAAGTTGTGGGCTTTGGCGTCGTTGTCTACGCCGTGCCCACCGCTACCGAGTAAGTCACAGAAGAGGTACTATGCCAAAAGATAAGTCATTGAAGAAGGTAATGGTCATCGGTTCCGGCCCCATCGTCATCGGGCAAGCCGCCGAGTTCGACTATGCTGGCTCGCAAGCCTGTCGTGCTCTGCGGGAAGAGGGCATCTCGGTGGTGCTTATCAATTCTAACCCGGCCACCATCATGACCGATGCCGATATGGCCGACCGAGTGTATATCGAACCGCTTAATATAGAGTTCGCCACGCGCGTCATCGAACGCGAGCGCCCCGATGGGTTGCTACCCACCCTCGGAGGCCAGACCGGACTCAATCTGGCCACCCAGCTCGCCGAGGCCGGCATCCTCGAAAAATACGGCGTGCGCCTTCTGGGAACACCGCTTGAGGCCATTCGCAAGGCAGAAGACCGCGAGGAGTTTCGCAACCTTATGCGGGCTATCGGGGAACCGGTGCCCGAATCGTGGATCATCACCGACGAAGACCAACTCTCCGAGCCTATATCGTCAGGAATTTGGCCGCTTATCGTGCGACCGGCCTATACGCTAGGAGGCACAGGAGGAGGCATCGCCCATAACGAGGAGGAGCTTTACGAGATCACCCATCGTGGGCTTTCTCTCTCCATGCGTCATCAGGTTATGGTAGAGCGCTACCTAAACGGTTGGAAGGAGATCGAATATGAGGTCATGCGCGATGCCAACGACACTGCCATCACGGTCTGTAACATGGAGAACATAGACCCCATGGGGGTGCACACGGGCGACAGCATCGTTGTCGCTCCCTCCCAAACGCTTACGGATAAAGAGTATCAGATGCTGCGCTCCGCCTCTCTTAAGATCATCCGCGCATTGGGCATCGAAGGAGGTTGCAACGTCCAGTTAGCGCTCGATCCCAAGTCGTTCGCCTACTACGTCATCGAGGTCAACCCGCGCGTCTCTCGCTCCTCTGCGCTGGCCTCCAAAGCCACAGGCTACCCCATCGCAAGAGTGGCCGCAAAGATCGCAATCGGGCTGCATCTCGATGAGATCGAAAATGCGGTCACCCGCAAAACCTTGGCCTGTTTTGAGCCGGCACTCGACTACTGTGTGGTCAAAATCCCGCGTTGGCCTTTCGACAAGTTCGTGTCGGCCGACCGGCGCATCACCACCCAGATGAAAGCAACCGGTGAAGTCATGGCCATAGACCGCTCCTTTGAGGCAGCCTTAATGAAGGCTATTCGCTCGCTAGAGATCGGCGTTTACGGGCTTACTAACCGCAAGTCGCATCTCTTGAGCGATATCGAGCTGGAGGAGGCCATTCGCATCCCCAACGACGAGCGGCTGTGGGCGATCACCGAAGGCTTCCGCCGCGGCATGTTGGTGGAGGAGATTCACGCGTTGAGCCATATTGACCCTTGGTTCCTGAGGAAGATCGAGGGGTTGGTGAAATTGGAGACCAAACTGCGGCTTAACGCACGTGCCATCGCACGACTGGCTCTGCAAGAGGAGGACGCCGGCAATGAAACGACAAACTATCCCCTTGTCACCCGCCTGCTGAGGGAAGCGAAGCATGCCGGCTTTCCCGACAGGGTCATCGCCGAGTTTGCGGAGATTCCAGAGGCGAAACTTCGCGCACTCCGCAAACGTCTAGGTATCCAACCGGTCTACAAAATGGTAGATACCTGCGCCGCCGAGTTTGAGGCGGCCACTCCCTACTTCTACTCCTGCTATGACCTGGAGGACGAGGCTTTGACAGAGGCGACCGATGCGCGATGAAAAATATGTGCTGGCCACAGGCGATACGGCCATAGAGCGACTGAAAGTGGTTGAGGCCACACATGGCCCCGACACCCAAGCTTTTCTTAAGCGTGCCGGCCTGCGGGAAGGAATGCATGTGGCCGATATCGGATGCGGGGTAGGCATCGTCTCCCAGTGGATCGCCTCCCAAGTCGGTTCCAGCGGCTCCGTCGTCGGTGTAGATGCCAGCGCCGAGCAGGTTCAAACGGCCACACAGTTGGCCCGGCAGGCCGGTATTACCAACCTGCGGTTTCATGCCGCCTCGGCCTATGCCACAGGATTGCCCTATGGCACCTTCGATATGGTCTTCTGCCGCTTCCTTCTCATGCACCTGGCTCATCCCGAAAAGGCACTTCGCGAGATGGTTGCGCTTTTGAAACCGGCAGGTGTTCTTGCCGTTGAAGATGGCGATTTCACGGCGGCTTTCTGCTGGCCCCCTTCGCACGCCTACGAGCGCTGCTTTGAACTCTATCGTGCCGCCGGTGCTCAGCAGGGAGCCGATTTCACCATCGGCCGCAAGCTCTTCTCCCTGGTTTGCGAGCTGGGTCTGCACTCGGTTCAGGTGAACTTGGCCCAGCCCATCTTCGCCGAAGGCCCTCAAAAACTTCTGCCGGGCTGGACTATCGAAGAGGCCGCCGAGAACCTGATCGCAGCCGGCCTCGCCTCCAGAGAGGAAATTGAGGAACTCTGTCGGCAGTTGCGCCGGCTCGCCGGCGATAAAACGGTTGTTTTTGGCATGGCACGCATGATGCAGGTATGGGGCACGAAACAAGTGGTTTAAAATAAAAGGTTATAGCAACCCATGCAGATCGGCTTAAAGGATATAGACCCAGAGATAGCGTCCCAACTCGCTGCACGGCTTGAGGCGGTGCCGGGAAACTATCTGCAGGATAATATTGCTTGGAAAGGAACGCTGCCGTTTATATTCAGCTGGTCGGTGGTCTCCGGCCCCCGATGGATTCAAAAACGCCCCCCTACTCCCGCAGAGGCGAAAGCCTATGCCAGCGCTCTTAACCGCCGTCGCCGCCAAAGAAAACGTAACCTCTATTTGGCGATAGGTATCGGCTCACTGCTTCTGTTCGCGCTCACGACGTCTCTTATTTACGGATTTGCCCTCTCGGTGCCCTTCTTCCAGGTGCTATGGTGGCTTCTCTTATTCTGCACACTGGGCTGCAGCCTAGGCGTTTTGCGCCATCGCCCTGTGCCCCTCACCGAGGTGGTTCCCCCTGAAGAGCTAGAAGCGGCTCTGCCCCTCCTACATCTTTCTGAGGCAGAGCGAGCCTACAGCGATATTTTGCTTCTCTTGGCGCAAATGTCGCCTGCAGAACCTGAACAGGAGCGGGAACTTCGCGCGACTTTGGCGCACCTGGGCCGCCTGTTGGCATCGAGACGGCAACTCGAAAACATCCGCCAAAACCTCGTTCAACTTGAGCAGAAAGAGAACCTGCTAAGACTATCTGAGGAGTACGCCGAGCTGGTCTTGCAGCGTGACGCTGCCAGCGACCCCGCTGCTCGCGCCACCTTCGAGCACTCCATACAACTCTGTCTTGAACGCATCGAAGGGCTGCGAGCGCTAGAGCGAAACCTGGAACGCCTTTCGGCTCAGCAAAAGGCCATCGAACAGACGATTTTAGCGGCTCGCAATGCGTTCGTGCGCCTCCAATCGGCACCGCGCTACGAACCGCAACTCCAAAACGCCTCGAACGAGCTTTACGACACCATCGCGCAGGTAAGCCAACGCGCGCAAGCGACCGAGCAGGCCGTCATCGAGCTGCTTAATATGCACTGATTTTGAAAGGATGGTAAAGAATACGTACTATGCTAAATAGCAAACCGATGAAAATCGCCGTCATTGGCTCCGGCCCCATTCGCATCGGCCAGGGCATCGAATTTGACTACTGCTCCGTCCATTGTATTTGGGCGCTTCGCGAACTCGGCCACAAGGCCATCATCATCAACAACAATCCCGAGACCGTCTCCACCGACTTCGATACCTCCGACAGGCTGTTTTTCGAGCCACTCACCGTTGAAGACGTTCTCAACGTCCTCGAACATGAGGGGGTGGACGGGGTTATCGTGCAGTTTGGCGGCCAAACGGCCATCAATTTGGCACGCCCGCTGCATGAGGCCGGCGTTCCTATTCTCGGTACCTCGCCGGACTCCATTGACCTAGCCGAAGACCGCGATCGGTTTGAGAAGGTTCTTACCGAACTCGGCATCCCAAAACCGCCCGGTCGAGCCGTTACCAGCATCTCGGCTGCGCTAGAGGTGGCGGAAGAGATCGGTTATCCGGTGCTGGTGCGCCCTAGCTATGTGCTTGGAGGGCGCGCAATGGAGATCGTATACAATCGTAATGAACTCGAGCAGTACATGAACTACGTGGTGGACGTTTCGCCCCGCGCCCCCATTCTCGTGGATAAATATATTCTTGGACGCGAAGTGGAGGTAGATGTTATCGGTGACGGCGAGGAGTGCCTGATTCCCGGCATCATGGAGCACATCGAGCGTGCCGGCGTACACTCCGGCGATAGTATGGCCGTCTATCCCCCTCAAACCCTTTCACAGCACGTTATTTCGCAGGTGGTCGAGACCTCTATGCGCTTGGCCAAGCGCCTTGAGGTAAGGGGGCTTATGAACATTCAGTTTGTGGTAGATAATGAAACCGATACGGCCCAAGTTCTTGAGGTGAACCCGCGCTCCTCCCGCACGGTTCCCTATCTCAGCAAAATCACGGGCATCCCGATGGTAAAAGTGGCCACACGAACTATATTTGGTCACACCATTCGCGACCAGGGCTACGAGCCAGGGCTCTATCCCGAAGCCCCCTCCATCGCAGTAAAAGCCCCCGTCTTTTCCTTCCTCAAACTCACCCAAGTGGATATTAATCTCGGGCCGGAGATGAAGTCCACCGGCGAGATCATGGGCATCGCGCGCGACTATCCCCAGGCCTTGTACAAGGCCCTTATCGCCTCTGGAATCGGGGTACCGCGCGGTGGCAACCTCATCGTTACGGTTGCCGATGCGGATAAGGCCGAGAGTGTACCGATTGTACGCGAGTTTGAGGAGTTGGGCTTTCGCATCTTCGCCACGGAGGGCACGGCACGCTTCCTTAACCAGCACGGCATTCGGGCCAACACCGTTAAAAAGCTTCACGAGGGTGAAGGCAACATCGTAGACCTCATTCGCAGCGGTCAGATCGCGCTGCTCATCAACACGCTTTCGAGCGATCGCCGCATCGAGCGCGAGGCCGCCCGCATACGTCGCGCCAGCGTTGAGGCCGGTGTGCCTTGCCTTACTAGTCTTGACACGGCTCGCGCCCTGCTTATCGCCCTCAAAGCCCGCCGCTCCGGCACTCCAGAAGTCGCCACGATAACGGAGTATCTTCAGCCGCTGTAGCACGGAGGATTTATCCAGGAGCGCCTCGGCATACAGCACTGCATGATCAACTGTGCGGTATAAAGGCTCGTCACCCTACCTCTTCGCCCTATTCGGGCAGGGGGTAGGGCGTGTGGGTTTGGTCTCCTAGGGCCGAAAAGTGCGTGGCGTACCGCACAGGCAGAGGCTCTACTGTCTGCACGCTATTGAGATCGAGCAAAAAATTGTCTCCTATCATAGAAACCTTTTGGCAGTTTTTTGTGTTATTATAAGTTAGGAGTGCTTAAGGCATCTATAGCGCTCCTGTAGTTTCGTTTAGGCTTACCCTCCCTTCTCCTTCGGCCTCTGAGAGCCTGTTTAGGCTCGGTGTCTTATCCTGGGAAAGGAAAAAAGATGGAAGATGCCAAGTCCAGTTCCCACCTCCGTCGGGCGCAACAAACAGTTCCGTCAACCGCTAACAATGAAAAGCTACAGTTCTACCTCTGTCTGTTAAAAATCGGGCGCTATCAGGCCAGTTGCTGTCACGTCCCTCTTTGTGAGCGAGAGGACTGCGCACACGACTTTGCTGTCCACATGCTTGCCAAGAACCTCTCCCCGGAACAACGGAATAATAAGGCCTATCTGTTTCAATGCGCCCACAACTTCGCCTGCAACTACTTGCGCTCCCTTCCCCAGCATCTTCTCTTTGTCAACATAGCCGATGTTGAGTTGGTGCGCTGTCCTCATTCCGAATGGAGTCTCTCCTGGACGGAGCAGCGTGCTTTGCTCGAAGGATACCTACAGCGGCTGAACCCCAACCAGCGTGAGATAGTCGTCCGACGCTTTTACGATCAACAAAGCCCTACCGAGATCGCGAAAGCGATAGGTTCCACTCCCGGTGCCGTTCGCATCCAGCTTCATCGGGCACTAGAAACCCTACGCACATGGATGAGGGAGGATGGCCTTCAGCTCATCTACGCTCCTACACAGGCGCAATTCCAGCAGCATGACGCGGGGGGGGGGCGTGCCCCGAAGATGCGGAAAGTTCATCCAATGACCCCCAAAATGCACGTGGTAACGAAGCCTGAAAATGGATGTAACGCTGCGCCTTCGGCAAGTGTTATAGTATTTGAGTGGTGCAAAAGCGCAGCACTGAAACGGAAGGAAGCCCTTCTATGCCACCAATGCCTATCGGCTCACGCGGCAATATCAGCCTCAGGCAACATCTCTTACCGGTTCTGCTTGTCCTGTCCGGTTGCCTTGTCGGCCTCTATGGGTACCTAACCCTACAAGAATCCACGGGCACACTGATTCTAGGAGCTGCTCAAAATTCGGAGCGGTGAGCCGCCCGCGCTCGCCTGCTCCGGCTTTACAAAATGAGAAGGATATTGATGAGAAATAGGGTCAACTGCGCATTTTTGACAACTCTTATTACACTGGCATGGATGACATGCCAGGCCAAAGGGCAGACAAATTCTCCTACCGTTAGCAACCTTTCTCCACCGTTCACTCTCACCTACGCTCTGGTCGTGCGCCATCCTAATGCTAAACAACTAGATGCACCTTTGCTAAATTGCAAAATGCAGCAGTACGATTGGCAGGTAAAGCAAGGCACCATGACGAGGCAACAGGCAATACAGATGCTAAACGCTCTGGCAAACAGCTCTACGCCCCAGCAAGAACACCACCGTATCGTCCTCTCCTGCAATACCAAGGGACGCCTGCTCTACCAAGACAACAACGAAGAAGACCATACTTCTAACTTTGTGCTTAAATTAGTCCGCGCCTCTCCTACGGCCTTGAGCGATCAACTGTTCAATCTGAAAACCTGGTTGCCTCATCTCCCACCCAATTCTGGGCGCATAATCTATCTTATGGATTATCGCTCCAATCTACCTATACAAGTATCCTATGCATACCAGCCTGGCTCTATGGACGAGATAATAGCCAAGGCGAGAAGGAATGGCCAAGTCCAAAAGCAATGTACCCCAGGTAACCCATCCTGTTCCCTTAGGTTTCCTGATCATCACCGTGGGGCTGCTTATACTTATACTGGGTACTTACTCTGTTATGGCGTCAGTTCCGCCAGCAACGTCAAGCGAAAGTCTAAAAAAGCATGTTTGCCAGAACAACGATACATTCTAGTAGCACCCTAACAAAGCGATTTTTCTTGTGGGCGCTGCTCTATCTGCCCATCTCTATCTCATGCGTCTACCTTTTGCCTTATACCCCCTGGAGTTTCCTTGTTCCAGCTAGGATGCGTTCGCTACTCTACATCGGCACCGATGCGCAATCTATGGTTGTTCTTCTTCTTTTCATTGAACTGCTTTCCTGGGCGATAGTCTTTCGATGGCTGCTTAAAACGGCGCCCAATACATCGCGTCTGCTTTGGTATCTTTTGGGCTTGATCCTGTTGGCCTACCTGCTGCCCTGCTTCGAGCTTAAATCTCCTATGGAAAGACAGGAGCATGTAGTCATGGCTTTATCTCTGTGGGCTGGGCTGCTCTGCGCCCTCCTCTGCCAGAACACCCTTCAAGGAGTTGTACTGCTCATCATTTCAATAACCCTCCAATCTCTCTATGCGCTCGTCTATTGGAGGTACGATCAGTACGGTGTGCTCTCCGGCACCATCTTTCGTGCCGGAGGCACCTTCAACTCGCCAAATCTGCTGGCATGCATGTTGTCAAGCACTATCTTCCTCATTGGGGGGCTGATCTACGAAACGCAATCGCGGTCAAAGCCATTGTGGATGGGTCTCTACGGCAGCCTCTTTGTCTGTGCCCTTACTCTCCTTCTTACCTGGAGTCGGTCGGCCTTCATGGCCGTAGGATTAAGCATTTTTGTCATTCTCTGGAAGGTCACACGGAAAAGCAAGTTCCTTCCCACAGATGTTGTCCCTTCACCGCATTGCTCCTACTACAGAAAATTTTTTTACAGCCGCTACGGTGCTCTGCTTTTAACAGCTCTGACGTTGTGCTTCGTGTTGCTAGGCTTTACGTTAAGAGGTTTAGGTGCGAGAAATGCGCGCTCGCTGCATAGCTCCAACCGCGGACATATTCACTTCCTTACAACCGGCTGGAATATTTTCTTGCATCACTGGCTTTATGGAGATAACTGGGAAACTGCCGTTACATACTACACCATTCCCCATTCCCTAACTCCAGGAGGTCCAAAAATCCAGATGGTCTATGCCTCCGATAATCCGGCATGTCTTCCCCTCTATATTCTGGATACCTTCGGGATTGTGGGGGCTGTTTGGATGCTTCTTGTCATCGGTGCGATCTGGCGATGCCTTACTCTAGAAACAAGGCCCCTCCATACTGCACTGAAAGCTGCATGGCTCTGTTATGCTGTGACAAGTTTCTTCAACATAGTCTTCGATTCAGATTATCCAACCGGTATCTACTTCGTGGGATTTCTGCTTGGTCTGACCCTCTTATCCGCCTCAGACCACCCTTCAAACGCTATCAAGGAGATGGAGAAATAGATGGATTCTCTGCTATTCGTGAGCTGTTTGACGAGAGAAAGCCAGTAAAACAACCTGTCATGCAGTAT
>Ga0209061_1005957_pt1 | contig 10212 bp, 7 predicted proteins | sample Coa_R1_10_FD_187157 | JGI IMG/M metagenome (GOLD analysis project Ga0209061, IMG submission 187157) | Surface soil microbial communities from Centralia Pennsylvania, which are recovering from an underground coalmine fire - Coalmine... | ecosystem: Environmental > Terrestrial > Soil > Unclassified... | reverse complement strand
GAAGCGGCCGCCGTCGGCCCGCACGGCCAGCCGCCCGGCGGCCAGCAGCTCGCGCTGGGCCGGGGTGGGGGCGGGCGGCTCGGGCGCCGGCAGGCCGGCCAGGCGCCGCTCGACCAGGTCCACCAGGCGGGCGACCAGGCCCGCCTTCCAGCGACCCCACGCGGCCGGGCCGGTGGCCAGGCTGTCGGACTCGGTGAGGACGGCCAGCAGGTGCAGCGTCTCCCGGTCGCCGACGGCCTCGGCCACCCCGGCGATGGTGGCCGGGTCGTCCAGGTCCCGCCGGGTGGCCACCTCGGAGAGCAGCAGGTGCTGGCGGACCAGGGTGACGAGCACGGCCACGTCCTCCGGCGGCAACCCCAGTCGGGGGCCGATCTCGCCCAGCAGGGCCACGCCGGCGTCGGTGTGGTCGCCCGGGTAGCCCTTGCCGAGGTCGTGGAAGAAGGCGGCCAGCAGGAGCAGGTCGGGACGGCCGACCCGGCGGACGAGCTCGGTGGCCACCGCCACCGTCTCGAGCAGGTGCCGATCGACGGTGAACCGGTGGTAGGCGTTGCGCTGGGGGCGGCTGCGGACCGGGCCCCACTCGGGCAGCAGCCGCTCGATCACCCCTTGCTGGTCGAGGGTCTCGAAGGCGGCGATGGCCGGCCGGCCGGCGCCGAGCAGCCGCAACCAGGCCTGCAGCAGGTCGGGCGGCCAGCCGCCGGCCGGCGCCGGGGCGCTGGCGGTCAACCGGTCGATGGCCGGCCGGGCCAGCGGCACGTCGAGCTCGGCGGACACCGCGGCCGCCCGCAGGGCCAGGGTCGGGTCGGTGGCCGGGTCGGCGCCGGGGAGGAAGGTGATCTCGTCGTCCCGCAGGGCCAGCCCCGGCTCGAGCGGGCGGGGCGCCCAGCTGCGCCGGCCGAGCTGCTTGCGGGGCACCTTCCTGATCCGCCTCCAGGCGTCGTCGCTGGCCCACGAGACCACCCGGCCGGCCTGGGCCAGCTCGGCGGCCAGCTGGTCGGCCGAGTGCCCGAGGGCGGCAGCGACGGTGTCCTGATCCTGGAGCAGCAGCTGGTTGCCGGGCCGGCCGGTGCGGCGCTGCAGCTCGACCCGGGCGGCCACCAGGATCTCGAGGGGCTCGTCGAGGCGGCCGGCGGCGACCAGGTCGGCCAGCACCGGGGTCACCTGGGCCAGGCCGGTGAGGAGGTGCAGGTCCCGCAGGCCGCCCCGGGCCTCCTTGAGGTCGGGCTCGAGCAGGAAGGCCAGGTCCCCGGCCGTCTCGTGGCGGGCGTCGACGGTCGCCCCGACCTGCGGGAGCCACACCTTGGCCCGCCCCAGCCACTTGTCCAGCGCGGCCCGCCGGACCTCGTCGCCGAGGGCGGCGGAGCCGGCGACGGTCCGCACGTCGAGCAGCCCGAGGGCCACCTTGATGTCGTCGTCCATGGCCCGGCCCATCTCCCGCAGGCTGCGGACGCTGTGGTCGAGGGCCACCGACCCGTCCCAGATGGGGTACCAGACCGCGTCCGCCAGCCGGCCGATGTCCTTGCGGTTGCGGTGGACCAGCACCAGGTCGACGTCGCTGCCGGGCGCCAGTTCGCCCCGCCCGTAGCCGCCCACGGCGAGGAGGGCCACGTCGGCCGGCGCCGGGCCGGCCGCCGCCTCGAAGATGCCTCGCAGCCACTCGTCGGCCGCGGCGGCCAGGGCGGCGGTAAAGGCCCGCCCGGTCAGGTCGGTCCGGGCCAGCAGCGCGGCCCGCGGTTCGGCGAACCCTGCGACCGGCGCTCCGGTGCTCACGGCGAGTCCGGCCGGCCGCTCAGCCGGCCAGCTCGAGCTTGTCCTTGATCTCCAGGCCGTCGTCGAGGGTGTAGACGAGCGGGACGCCGGTCGGGATCTCCAGCTTGGGGATGTCGTCGTCGGAGATCCGCTCGAGCACCTTGACCAGGGCCCGGAGGCTGTTGCCGTGGGCGGCGACGATGACCGTGCGCCCGGCGACCAGGTGGGGGACGATCCGGTCGGTCCAATACGGGATCAGGCGGGCCACCACGTCGGCCAGGCACTCGGTGTCGGGCACGATGCCGGGGCCGTAGGGGGCGTACCGGGGGTCGTCGGCCACGCTCCACTCCGAGTCGGGCGCCATCGGCGGGGGCGGGGTGGCGTACCCGCGCCGCCAGGCCATGAATTGCTCCTCGCCGTGCTTGGCCCGGGTCTCGGCCTTGTTGAGCCCGGTCAGGCCCCCGTAGTGGCGCTCGTTGAGCCGCCAGTGGCGCTCGACGGGGATCCAGAGGCGCCCGAGCTCTTCCAGGCTCAGGTCGAGGGTACGGATGGCCCGGGTGAGCAGCGACGTGAAGGCCACGTCGGGAAGGACCCCGGCGGCCTTGAGCGACTGCCCGGCCCGGCGGGCCTCGGCCTCGCCACCCTCGGTCAGATCCAGGTCCCACCAACCGGTGAAGCGATCCTGGAGGTTCCATTGGCTCTGTCCGTGTCGGACGAGCACCAGCGTTGCAGACACGCCCCGATGCTAGGTCTCCCCTCGCTCGCCGTCGGCACGCGAAGTTTTTCTCAGTCAAACGGACTCAAGTTTGCTACGATGGCTGCAGCGCATCCACCGTGGGTGTCCGCCCACACGTGTTCATGGAGGCAACAGACATCATGCCCAAGGCCGTCGGAATCGACCTCGGCACCACCAACTCGGTCGTCAGCGTCCTCGAGGCCGGCGAGCCGACGGTGATCCCCAACGCCGAGGGGGCCCGCACGACCCCCTCGGTCGTCGGCTTCTCCAAGTCCGACGAGGTCCTCGTCGGCGAGGTGGCCAAGCGTCAGGCCATCACCAACCCCGACCGCACCGTCCGGTCCGTCAAGCGCCACATGGGCGACAACAGCTGGCACCTGGACGTGGACGGCAAGCACTACACGCCCCAGGAGATCTCGGCCCGGATCCTGCAGAAGCTCAAGCGGGACGCCGAGAGCTACCTCGGTGACTCGGTCAGCCAGGCCGTCATCACCGTCCCGGCCTACTTCGACGACGCCCAGCGGACCGCCACCAAGGAAGCCGGCCAGATCGCCGGCCTCGAGGTGCTCCGCATCATCAACGAGCCGACCGCTGCCGCCCTGGCCTACGGCCTGGACAAGGAGGCCGACCAGACGGTCCTCGTGTTCGACCTTGGCGGCGGGACCTTCGACGTGTCCGTCCTCGAGATCTCCGACGGGATCTTCCAGGTCAAGTCGACCAGCGGCAATACCCACCTCGGTGGGGACGACTGGGACCAGCGGGTGATCGACTGGCTGGTCAAGACGTTCAAGGACACCGAGGGCGTTGACCTGGGCGTCGACAAGATGGCCGTCCAGCGCCTCAAGGAGGCGGCCGAGAAGGCCAAGATCGAGCTGTCGTCGGTCCAGGAGACCACGATCAACCTGCCCTTCATCACCGCCACCAGCGAGGGCCCCAAGCACCTCGACGTCAAGCTGACCCGGTCCAAGTTCCAGGAGCTGACCGCCGACCTGGTCGAGGCCTGCCGCGGGCCGTTCGAGCAGGCCATCAAGGACGCCGGGCTGACCAAGGAGAAGATTGACCACGTCGTCCTCGTCGGCGGCTCCACCCGGATGCCGGCCGTGCAGGACCTGGTCCACTCCCTCACCGGCAGCGAGCCGCACAAGGGCGTCAACCCCGACGAGGTGGTCGCCGTCGGCGCCGCCATCCAGGCCGGCGTGCTCAAGGGCGAGGTCAAGGACGTCCTGCTGCTCGACGTCACCCCGCTGTCCCTCGGCATCGAGACCAAGGGCGGCGTCATGACCAAGCTCATCGAGCGCAACACGACCATCCCGACCAAGCGGTCCGAGACCTTCACCACCGCCGAGGACGGCCAGCCGTCGGTCGAGATCCACGTCCTGCAGGGCGAGCGCGAGATGGCCATGTACAACAAGACCCTCGGCAAGTTCCAGCTGGTCGATCTGCCCCCGGCGCCGCGCGGCGTCCCGCAGATCGAGGTCACCTTTGACATCGACGCCAACGGCATCGTCCACGTCTCGGCCAAGGACCGGGCCACCGGCAAGGAGCAGTCGATGACCATCACCGGTCAGAGCTCCCTGGCCAAGGACGACATCGACCGCATGGTCCGCGACGCCGAGGCCCACGCGGCCGACGACAAGGCCCGCCGCGAGGAGGCCGAGGTCCGCAACCAGGCCGACAGCCTCGTGTACCAGACCGAGAAGATGCTGAAGGACCAGGCGTCCTCGTTCAGCGGGGCCCAGAAGGACACGGTCGAGGCCGACCTCAAGACCCTCAAGGACGCCCTGGCCGGGAGCGACATCGCCCCCATCCGCCAGGCCACCGAGAAGCTGGCCGCCGGCGTCCAGGAGCTGGGCAAGCAGCTGTACGAGCAGGCCGGGGCGGCCGCCGGCGCCGGTGCGGCCGGTGGGCCGGCCGGGACCGACGGGGCCGCGGGCAACGGCTCGGGCGCCCAGTCGGATGACGAGGTCGTCGACGCCGAGATCGTCGAGGAGGACAAGGAGTCGTGAGCGACCCGACCGAGACCCATCCGGTGGCGGGATCCGACGGGGCCGCCACCGGGGGGCCGGCCGACGGCGAGAAGAGCAACGGTGCGGCCGCGGCCCCCGAGGAGGAGCCCGAGGTGACCGAGCCCACCCAGGCGGAGAACGCCGAGGCGCGGGAGGCCGAGGTGCCTGAGCCGGCCGAGGCGCCGGGCGCCGAGGCCCAGGACGCCGAAGCGACCGTCGAGTCCGCCGAGCTCGATCTGCTGTCGGTCGCCCTGCGCGAGCGCGACGACTACCTCGACGCGCTCAAGCGCATGCAGGCCGACTTCGAGAACTACAAGAAGCGGGTGGCCAAGCAGCAGGCCGACAGCGTCGCCCGGGCCGCCGAGGCCCTGGTCGACAAGCTGCTGCCGGCCCTCGACACCGCCGATCTGGCCGTGGCCCACGTCGACAGCGACGAGGTCCGGCAGGTGCGGGGCGCCCTGATCGACGCCCTCGAGCGGGAAGGCCTGGAGCGGATCGCCCCGGAGGGGGCGCCGTTCGACCCGACCCGCCACGAAGCCGTGGCCCACGAGCCGGGCGACGGCGGCCAGCAGGTCGCCGAGGTGCTGCGGGCCGGCTACGCCTGGAAGGGACGGGTGCTGCGACCGGCCATGGTGAAAGTGAGGGGGTGACCGGCAATGGCGCCCCAGCGTGAGTGGTTCGAAAAGGACTACTACAAGGTTCTCGGGGTGCCGCAGAGCGCCACCGACAAGGACATCGCCAAGGCCTACCGGGACCTGGCCAAGAAGTACCACCCCGACGCCAACCCCGGCTCGGAGGAGCGTTTCAAGGAGATCTCGGCGGCCTTCGACGTCATCGGGGACCCGGCCAGACGCAAGGAGTACGACGAGGTCAGGTCCCAGGTGTCCATGGGCAACGTCTTCGGTGGCGCCGGCGCTCCCGGCGGCGCCGGGCCCGGCAGCTTCCGGGTCGGCATGGACGACCTCGGGGACCTCATCGGCAACATCTTCAGCCGCAGCAGCCGGACCGGGCGTACCGGGCCGACGGCCACCGGCGGGCCGCAGCGCGGCGCCGACCTGGAGGCCGAGCTCACGCTGTCGTTCCTCGATGCCGTCAACGGGCTCGAGACCACGGTCAACGTGACCAGCGAGGCGCCCTGCCACGTCTGTGGGGGCAGCGGCGCCGCGCCCGGCACTACGCCGGTCCTCTGCCCTACCTGTGCCGGGGCGGGGGTCCTCACCGACAACCAGGGGCTCTTCTCGTTCTCCCGGGCCTGCCCGACCTGCTCGGGCACCGGCCGCAAGATCGAGCAGCCCTGCCCCAACTGCCAGGGCCTGGGGATGGAGTTCCGGGCCCGGCAGGTCAAGGTCAGGATCCCGGCCGGCGTCGAGGACGGGCAGCGCATCCGGCTCAAGTCCCGTGGCGTCCCCGGCCGCAACGGCGGCCCCGCCGGCGACCTGTACGTCGTCGTCCACGTCGGGAGCCACCCGGTGTTCGGGCGGCGGGGGCGGGACCTCACCGTCACCGTGCCCATCACCTACCCGGAGGCGACCCTCGGGGCGGCCGTGTCGGTCCCCACCCTCGACGGCCCGGTCACCCTCAAGGTGCCGGCCGGCAGCCGGTCGGGCCGCACCCTGCGGGTGAGGGGCCGGGGGGTCAGGACCGCCAGGGGCACCGGCGACCTGCTGGCCACCCTCGACATCGTCGTCCCCCGCGATCCCGACCCGGAGCAGGTGGCCGCCATCGAGAAGCTGGCCGCGGTCAGCGACGGCGACAACCTGCGGGCCGCCACCTTCGGCACCGGCGCCGGGACCGGGAGCAAGTGATGGCGCCTGAACCGGGCCGGACCCGGGCCGTCTACGTCATCTCCGTGGCCGCCGAGCTGGCCGGGATGCACCCCCAGACCCTGCGCATCTACGAGCGCAAGGGTCTGGTGGACCCGGCCCGCACCCTGGGCGGCAGCCGGCGCTACAGCGAGGCCGACATCGCCCAGCTGCGCCGCATCCAGGACCTCACCGCCGCCGGCCTCAACCTGGAGGGCGTCCGTCAGGTCCTCGCCCTGGAGGCCGAGGTGGCCCGGCTCCGCCAGGAGCTCGAGGACGTCAAGCGGGAGGCGCGGGAGGCCATCGAGCGGACCCACCGCCGCTACCGCCGGGACCTGGTCCCGGTGCGCAACTCGCCGGCCCGCTGGATACCTCCGACCAAGTAACGGGCCGGGAATGCGGGCCCGTCCCGTAAAGTTGACAAGGGTACACTCAGATTTTGTGAACCGGAGCTGACCTGCATGCCCATCGATCCCAACCGCTGGACCAACAAGACATCCGAGGCGGTCCGCGCCGCCATCGAGGCCGCCAAGGCGGCCAACAACCCCGAGGCCACGCCCGCGCACCTGCTCGTGGCCATGCTGGGCCAGGACGACACCGCCACCCTGCCCACCCTCGAGAAGGTCGGGCTGGCCCCGCTGACCGTCCGCAACCGGGCCCAGGCTGCCATCGGCCGGCTGCCCAAGAGCTACGGCGGGGCCGAGCCCGGCATCGGCCGGGAGCTGCGTGACGCCCTCGAGCGGGCCGACACCGAGCGGGCCGGTCTGGGCGACGACTACCTGTCGGTCGAGCACCTGCTGCTGGCCCTGGCCGACCTCATCCAGGTGAGCCGGGACGACCTGCTCGCCGCCCTGCGATCCGTCCGGGGCAGCCACCGGGTGACCAGCCAGGACCCCGAAGAGCAGTACCAGGCGTTGGAGAAATACGGCCGGGATCTGACCAAGGACGCCGCCACCGGCAAGCTCGATCCGGTCATCGGACGGGACGAGGAGATCCGGCGGGTCATCCAGGTCCTGTCCCGCCGGACCAAGAACAACCCCGTCCTCATCGGCGAGCCGGGCGTCGGCAAGACGGCCATCGTGGAGGGCCTGGCCCTGCGCATCGTGGCCAACGACGTGCCCGAGAGCCTCAAGCACAAGCGGATCATCGCCCTCGACCTGAGCTCGATGGTGGCCGGCTCCAAGTACCGGGGCGAGTTCGAGGAGCGGCTCAAGGCCGTGCTCAAGGAGATCACCGACGCCGGGGGCGAGGTCATCACCTTCATCGACGAGCTGCACACCATCGTCGGCGCCGGGGCGGCCGAGGGGGCCATGGACGCCGGCAACATGATCAAGCCCATGCTGGCCCGCGGGGAGCTGCGCCTCATCGGCGCCACCACCCTCGACGAGTACCGCAAGCACATCGAGAAGGATCCGGCCCTCGAGCGCCGCTTCCAGCAGGTGTACGTGGGCGAGCCGTCCGTGGAGGACGCCATCGCCATCCTGCGCGGCCTCAAGGAGCGCTACGAGGTCCACCACGGCGTCCGCATCCAGGACGCCGCCCTCGTCGCCGCCGCCGTCCTCTCCGACCGCTACATCACCGGGCGGTTCCTGCCCGACAAGGCCATCGACCTGGTCGACGAGTCGGCCAGCCGGCTGCGGATCGAGATCGACTCCAAACCGACCGAGATCGACGTGGTGGACCGGCGCATCAGCCAGCTGGAGATCGAGCGCCTGGCCCTGGCCAAGGAGACCGACCCGGCGTCGGTCGAGCGGCTGGCCAAGCTGGACGAGGAGCTGGCCAACCTGCGGGAGCAGAGCGGCGCCCTCACCGCCCGCTGGGACAACGAAAAGGCGGCCATCGAGCAGATCCGCAGCCTGTCGGAGGAGCTGGAGGCCCGCCGGGGCGAAGCCGACCGCTACGAGCGGGACGGCGACCTGGCCAAGGCGTCCGAGATCCGCTACGGCCAGCTGCCCGACCTGCAGCGGCGGGTCGACGACGCCACCAAGCGGCTGAGCGACCTCCAGGGCGAGCAGAAGATGCTCAAGCAGGAGGTCGACGAGGAGGACGTGGCCGAGGTCGTCTCCAAGTGGACCGGCGTGCCCGTCACCCGGCTGCTGGAGGGCGAGGTGGCCAAGCTGGTCCGGATGGAGGACGTCCTCCACCAGCGGGTCGTCGGCCAGGACGAGGCCGTCACCGCGGTGGCCAACGCCATCCGGCGGTCCCGCAGCGGCCTGTCCGACCCCAACCGGCCCATCGGCAGCTTCATGTTCCTCGGGCCGACCGGCGTCGGCAAGACGGAGCTGGCCCGCACCCTGGCCGACTTCCTCTTCGACGACCCGAAGTCGATGGTCCGCATCGACATGTCGGAGTACATGGAGAAGCACACCGTGTCCCGGCTGGTCGGGGCGCCCCCCGGCTACGTCGGCTACGACGAAGGCGGCCAGCTGACCGAGGCGGTCAGGCGCCGGCCCTACGCGGTGGTCCTGCTCGACGAGATCGAAAAGGCCCACCCGGACGTGTTCAACATCCTCCTGCAGGTGCTGGACGACGGGCGGTTGACCGACGGCCAGGGCCGGACGGTCAACTTCACCAACACCGTGCTGATCATGACGTCCAACTTCGCCGGCGACCTGCGCACCGCCTTCAAGCCCGAGTTCCTCAACCGGATCGACGAGATCGTCCACTTCCGGGCCCTGACCGAGCAGGACATGAGCGCGGTGGTCGACATCCAGCTGACCGACCTGCGCGACCGGCTGGCCGCCCGCCGGCTCAGCCTGGAGGTCACGCCGGCGGCCCGGGACTGGCTGGCCCACCGCGGCTACGACCCGGCCTTCGGCGCCCGGCCCCTCAAGCGGCTCATCCAGCGGGAGATCAGCGACCGGCTGGCCCTGGCTCTGCTCGAGGGCTCCTACAGCGAGGGCGGCACCGTCCACGTCGACGCCCCGTCGGGCCCCGACGGGGACCTGGCCCTGTTCTGAAAAGGATCTTCGTGTCTTCTCAGCCCACCCGTTGCCGCCGGGGCCGCCCGGTGAGGCACACTGACAGCGACGGGACCGAGCGGTCCCACTGGAGCGGTGATGAGCAACACCATTGATTCGGCCTTCAAGCGGATCGACACCACCTACCGGTCCCAGGGCTCGCCGCTGACGGCTCCGCCCACCATGGTCGGGCGGACGTTCAAGGCCAGCCGGGTCTACGACAAGGTCATCGGCCTCACCATCGTGGCCCTGATCGCGGCTGTCGCCGGCTGGCTGGTGATCCCGGTCGGGGTCGCCTGGGCCTGCATCTTCGTGGCCTTCGGGATCGTGCTGCTGAGCTGGTTCCGGATGCAGTGGGCCCGGGTCCTGGCCCCGGCCTACGCCGTCACCGAGGGCGTGGCCCTCGGGGCCATCTCCTCGGCCTACGCCAGCTTCGCCCACGGCGTCGTCCCGGTGGCCATCGTCTTCACCGGGGCCGTGTTCGTGGCCTGCATGTTCCTCTACCGCACCGGCCTGGTCCGGGTCACGCCCCGGATGGTCAGCATGGCCATCATGGGCGCCATGGGCATCATGGCCGTGGCCGTCCTGTCCCTCATCCTCGGGGTGTTCGGGATCGGCGGCCTGGGCAGCGCCTTCGGGCCCTGGGGCGTCATCATCGGCGCCATCTGCCTGGTCGTGGCCGTGCTCAACCTGTTCACCGACTTCGGCTACGCCGACCGGTCCGAGCAGATGGGCGTGCCGGCCGAGGCCGAATGGGCTGCCGCCTTCGCCATCCTCACCGCCCTGGTGCTGGTCTACCTGAGCATCCTGCGCATCCTCGCCGCCTTCATGGGCGGGGGTGGCCGCCGGCGCTGAGTCCCGGCGAACCGACGTGACAAGCGGCGCCCCGATGGGGCGCCGCTTGTTTTTTGCCGGCGGTTTCGGGGGGTGGTGGGATGGCCCGCTGAGCCCGACTGGCG
>Ga0209061_1005956_pt1 | contig 10213 bp, 10 predicted proteins | sample Coa_R1_10_FD_187157 | JGI IMG/M metagenome (GOLD analysis project Ga0209061, IMG submission 187157) | Surface soil microbial communities from Centralia Pennsylvania, which are recovering from an underground coalmine fire - Coalmine... | ecosystem: Environmental > Terrestrial > Soil >... | reverse complement strand
CGGACGACCCCGACCGGGCGAAGGGGCCGGAGAAGGCCATCCCGAACTGGATGGCTGTCCACGCCGGAGCCCGTTCACCCTACCCGCCGCACGACGCGCCGCTGGACATCGAAGACGTCCCGGACGGGCAGCGGGACGACATCACCTACTGGGCCGCCCACGCCGAGCACTGGATACGCCCGATGCGGACGACGCGGGCGACCCGAGGCCAGTACGAGGTGCGCGCCGCGTTGCCGCCGGTCCTCGTGGGGCAGGCCCTCTGGGTGGAGGCCCTGGTCAGCCTCGATACCCGCGGCCGGTACTGGCAAGCATCGCTGTCGTTCCAACGGGACGGCGGCCGCTGGTGGCTGACCCAGCCGTGGTCGGTCGAGGTCCGCCCCAATGAGCTGCTCGGGGCGGCGGTGGGCCAGGTCGAGCCGCCGCAGCCGGCGCTCGATCCGGACACAGTCGACGGCGAATCCTTCGGCTGGGCACCCGCGCTGCTCACCGCCCATATGGCCAGCATGCTGGATCTCCGGAGGTCCCCGAGGTGATCGCCTGCTGCCTCAATCTCACCGACGCTGTGGACCGGATCGGGGCCACCTTCGACAGCGACCGGCAGGCGGGCGAGCTGAACGCCTGGGGCAACAGCTACCCCGCGGAGGAACTGCCGTTCGGTGGCCAGGTGCTGGTCGGCGGCGTCCGGTACGCGCTGGTGCGCAAATCGCCGGGGGGGCCGTCCCGGCCCGACCACATCGAGGCGCTCGGCCAGCGGCTGGCCGGCGATCCACTCGGCCGGCCGGTCGAGGCGCTGGCGCTGCTCGCTGCGGGAGAGATGGGGCCGCAAGAGCTGTCGGTACGCGTACACCTGGCTTCCGGCGGCGACGACATCGGCCCGGCTATCGGCAGGGGAAGCGGCCCGGGCATCGTGGTTCGTTCGGCGACGATCCCCGGCTGGCTGATCCGGCCGGAGGCGCCCACGTCGCCGGATCAGCTTCGCTGCAGACACCTCCACTATCCGGGCGACTACGGCCTTGCTCTCCTGGTGCCCGTGTTGTGGAGCCGGGTGCTGCCGCTGCCAGGCCTACCGGTGACCGCGATCGAACTGGCACCCAGCCCGCTGGTGCACGTGTTCGCCATCTCGCTGCTGGCCGGGGTGGGTTCGTGACTGCCTGGACGCCCAGCGTCAGCACGCTGTACCGAAACGTGGAGGTACTAGCGGCGGCGCGGAGCCCGCGGTCCTACTCGCTCCGCCTCGGCATGTCCTGGGGATTCGGGCTACCGAATGATGGCCGGTCCAACTTCACCGAGTTCTCCTTTCCGCTGCGTCCGGCGGGCGACCTGCCCGACCTCCTGCGGCGCCGGGGCGGCCTGGACATCCGTCGGCATGATGACCCAAGTGGCGTGACCATGCATGAGTACTTGCACGTGACCGGCGAGCCGGTCGTCGCCGTGGTGGACAGCTTCTACCTGCCCTACCGGCCTGCGTACGGCCGGGTGCACAGCTCCCGAACGATCATCGCCGGGCCGGCGGAAGGAGACCGCGTCTGGGTGGACGACTGCTGGGAGCCGACGTACCGCGGCCTGCTGCGCCGCCGGGACTTGGACGCAGCCCGGTGGTCGCGGGCGGAGGCCGACCCGCTGCTCGAGCCGATCTTCTCCGACGTCCAGACGGACGCGGAGTGGTTCACCGTCTCGGTGGAGCCGCTCCTGATCAACGACCCCGCACGCTGGGCGGCCACGACGATCAGGTTGCTGGTCCACGAGATGACCACGGCGGTGCGTACGGTCGGCGCAAGCTTCGGGCTAGCGGCGCTGCGGGAGATGGTCGGGGTGCTGGCGGAGGGCGGCGACGCGCCCTGGCGGGTGGTTTCGCGGCGGACCATGGCGCTGGTGCTGCGCGCGGAGCTGAGCAGTCGGCGGTATCTGTGCACGCTGCTCCGGAACGCGGTCACGCTGGCCGGCCACCCGTCACTCATTGACGATGTGAACCTTTACCAGGAAGGTCTATGGCACTTCCAGGCGGCCCGGGACGTGCTGGTCAAGTCGTTGCGGCACGGCTGTGCCGAGTATGACAAGTTCGTCGTGACCCGGTGCCGCGACGCGTTGTCCAACGAGGAGCGGCTGCTCGCCGCGATCGAGGCGGCAGGCCTGCCAGCCGCGCCACTTCCGGAGGAGGCGGCCGAAGCATGGCCCGCGTAGCGCTGATCGGGCTCGACGGCGTTCCGCCGGCACTGCTGTTCGGGTCCTGGCGGGCGGCGCTGCCGGTACTCGACGCGCTCTGCCGCGCCGGCGCGTACCGCACCCTGTGGTCCTGTGTGCCTCCGATCACGGTCCCCGCCTGGAGCTGCATGCTGAGCAGTCAGGACCCGGGCCAGCTCGGCGTGTACGGGTTCCGCAACCGGACCGATCACAGCTACGCCGGGCTGCGGGTGGCGACCAGCCGGGATATCCGGGTACCCCGGGTGTGGGACCTTCTCAGCCGGGCTGGCGGCCGCTCGGTGGTGATCGGCGTTCCCGGTACATACCCGCCGCCAGTCATCAACGGCCTGCTGGTGGCCGACTTCCTCACGCCTAGCGTGGACTCGGCGTTCACCTGTCCCGGCACAGCCCGGGCACGCGTGCTGGACCTGGAGCCGGGCTACCGCTTCGACGTCACCGGCTTCCGGCGCCGGGACGAAGACTCCCTCGTCGCCGACGTGACCGCGATGACCCAGCGGCGGTTCCGGCTCGCCCGGGCGCTGGCCGCCGAGCCGTGGGACTTCTTCGCCCTGCATGAGATCGGCACCGACCGGCTGCACCATCGGCTGTTCCCGCAGCGCGTCGACGAGCTGGCCGATGACGAAACTGCCGCTCGGTTGCTGGCGTACTACAGGGTGCTCGACGCGGAGATAGGACTGCTCCTGGACACCCTGCCCCCGGACACCCGGGTCGTCGTCGCCTCCGACCACGGCGCCCGGGCCATGCGTGGCGGCGTCCGGATCAACCGGTGGCTAATTGACCACGGGTACCTCCGTCTGCGCACCGGCGTCCCGGTCAGCGCCGCCACCGCGGAGACGATCGACTGGGACCGGACGGTGGCCTGGGGTGAGGGTGGCTACTACGCTCGCGTCTACCTCAACATCGCCGGCCGTGAACCGCGCGGCACCCTACCTGCGGGGAGGGTACCCAGTCTGCTGGCCGAGCTACGGGACGGGCTCGGCGGCATCCGGGGCAACGACGATCGCCGGATGGCGACCACGGCCCGGACGCCCGCCGACCTCTACCGGGCGCAGCGCGGCATCCCGCCCGACCTCCTGGTACTGTTCGACGGCCTCGCCTGCCGGTCGATTGGCACGCTGGCGGGCGATGAAGTTTTCACCACGGAGAACGACACGGGCATCGACATCGCGAACCATTCGATGGACGGCGTGCTGGTCGTCCATGGCGCGGATGTGAACCTTTCAGGCGACGCCGTCGGCGGAGTTGCGGAACCAGAGTTGTACGACGTCGCCCCTACCATCCTCGACCTGCTCGGCCTGTCGGTTCCGGAAACCATGATCGGTCGTTCCTTGCTCGGAAGGAGACCTGGATGAATACATTCATCCCTGAAGGAGCGGAGCCGCGTCAAGTCCGGGCTTGAGCTGGGGTTTTGTGGTTTCGCCGGGTGCGTGAAAGCGTGCGTGACTGGCGTCTCCTGTTTCCCGGTAGCTGCCAATGTCTGTGGCGAGCGGGCTGGACGGGTCAAGGACCGGGCGGAGCCCGGCCGCCGCAGGCGGCGCCGGAGGCGTCCTTGAGGTGACCGGCCGGGAGCCCCGATGATCTGGCGGCGGGAAACGGGAGCCGTTTGGCCGTGCGGGGTGTTCGGTTGTTCAGATCCGTCCCATGTCCGGTGTCATCCGGTGCGGGCAGTGCCGCTGGCTGCGTTCATCCCTTCGCGTGTCCCCGGCCCGGGGCCGGGGGGCATGGGGCGGGTGCGCGTCAGAAGTGCGGTCAGGCGGGGCCGATCACAGAGGGACGCCCTGCCGCCGGGCGGCGGGGGGCAGAATGTTTGGCGGCCTCGCGCCTGGCTTGGGGGGCAGAATGTTTGGCGGCCTCGCGCCTGGGCTCATGGTGGTTCACGCGGCGTGCGCCGCCTGGGTGGCGGGCGGGTCCTGGCGGGGCTGGGACAGGCAGCGGATCTGGCCGTCGCGCATCCCGTAGTAGACCAGGGTGAGGAGCCGGCGGGCGGCGGCGACCTTGGCGATGTTCTTGGCTTCTTTGCCGCGGCGGGCGATGATGGCGTCCTTGGCGGCGCCGATCACGGACTCGCGGGGCAGGCGCTGGATGGCCTCGATCAGCGCCCAGCGCAGCAGCCGCGATCCCTGCTTGGTGACATGGCCGCGGGCGACCTTGGTGTCGGATTCGCGGTGGCGCGGGGTCAGCCCGGCCCACGAGCACAGCTGGGCGGCGCTGTGGAACCGGGTGACGTCGCCGATCTCGGCCACGATGACGGCGGCAAGCACCGGGCCGATGCCGGGCAGCTGCTGGATCGCCTGGTAGCCGCGGTCACCGGCCAGCAGGTCGCCGATCACGTCGGTGAGCATGGCGATCTCGGTGGTGAGTTCCCCGGCCAGGTGCCGCAGCGAGGTCACCTTCCCCGAATAAGGCTGCGGCAGCGGCAGCACGTCCAGCCACGCCGATCCGGCCTTGCCGAAGATGTCGGTGCAGGTCACCGTGACACCGAGTTTGGCCAGCACGCCGTGGACCTGGTCTTTGCAGCTGGTCCGCATGCGCACGAGCTTGGTCCGGTACCGCGTCAGTTCCCGCAGCTCGCGCACCTCGTGCGGGGCGATCCACGCTTCGGGCAGGCGGCCCATCCGCAGCAGGTCAGCCAGGTCGGCTGAGTCACGCTCGTCATTCTTCACCCGGCGGTAGCTGAACGCCTTGACCCCCAGCGGGTGCGCCAGGTGCACCTCCGCCCCGGCGGCCGCCAGCACATCGGCGGCCCAGTCCCACCCGTACGTCGCCCCGAGCACCACCCGCGGGTTCTTCCCGGCCCGGGCGATCTCCTTGCGCAGCCCGGCCGGGCTGTTGGTGATCCGCGCCGTGCCGAGCCGGCGCCCGTCCTCGGTCATGCGCACCAGCACGCTGCGGTGCCTGTGCAGGTCCATGCCCACGACCTGCCTGCCGTCGTAGTCTTCCACTTGGGGCCTCCCTTGCCTGGTGGAGACGGATGCTTTGCACCTTCCAGCATCCGCCAGGGAGCGGGAGGCTCCGCTCCTTCATCGCATCACCGTCCTCGTGAGCGGGCAGCACGTCGAGCCGTCTCTGCGGCTGCGGGATGAGCTGCGCGCCAGGGGAGTGAGCTGCGTGGTACTGGCCGAGTCGGGCCACTCCACCAGCGACACCCCGGCACCGGCCTGCACTGCGCTAGCGGCGGTCGGCATCTCGACCGTCGTTGCCGCCGACCTTGCGCGTTCGTCCTCCCTCCTCGCCGATCTCCACCGGAACCTGCCCCGGGTGCTGGCAGCCCAGCTGTCCACTGAGGCCGTCCTGGACGACCTGCAGGCCCGGGGATGGATACCGGCCCAAGACGAGATCTATACAGAGGACGAGCTGGAAACGGTGACAGCACGGCTGCAGGAGCTGGGCTACGCCTGAGCCAGCCAGCGCCGCATGATGGGCCGCCCGGTCGGGCCGCGGGCCGCCTCGCTGAACCCGGCGGCCCGGAACGCCGGCACCGTTCCAGTCCACGCGAACGCGTCCGGCATCGACCCCGTCCGCGGCACGACGGGGTAGCCTTCCAGAACCTCCGCGCCGTTCGCCGCGGCATGGTCGGCTGCCGCCCGGAGGAGCTTGATACTGGTCCCCCTGCGCCTGCGATCCTTACGCACGAAGAGGCACACAACAGACCACGGGTCGGCGTCGTCGATCAGCGGCAGCGCCCGCGAGCGGGCTAGCACGGGGAACCGCTCCCGCGGCGCCACCGAACACCAGCCGACTGGCCGATTCTCCTCGTACAGCAAAACCCCCGGCACCTCCCCGCTCTCCACAATCCGGCGGAAGGCGGCGTGGTTGCTGTCGCCCTTCCCCGCATTGAACGCGGACCGGGGCAGTCTCCACCACATGCACCAGCAGCCGCCGCATGCCCCTCGCGACCCGAACAGCTCCTCCAGATCCTCCCACTGCCCGGCCGTCAGTGGTCGCGTCCCGTCGTCCCGTCTGGCCACCCCCCAAGGGTATTCGTCCTATTACTGACGTTTAACTCGCAGGGTCGCCGGGGTTCTCATGGTGGTCCGCTCCTCATCACGCTCGGTGGCCTGCCGCGCGGGCTGCTGGGGCGGCCAGCCGATCCGGCGCAGCAGCAGCCACACCCCCGGCACGGTGCAGCTGACCCCGGACAGCTTCCCAGATCAGCGCGCGCACCCGCACCCGCGTCCACCGCTGATCGGCGTACCCGTGCGCGGCCGGGCCGCGCCGCAGCTCCGATTTCATCCGGGCGACATCTTCCGGGCCCAGCCGGGGCAGTGACGCCGGCCCCCTCGACCGCAGTCCCCACTCACCCTGCTCGTGCCAGGCCTTCCGCCACCGCTGTACCGTGCGCGCCGTCACCCGCAGGCTCCTGGCGATCTCCGCCGTCTCCTCGCCCGCCCAGCCCGCCCGCTCCGGCCAGCAGGCGCACGGAGCCGCGACACACCGGGCCCGGTGCGGAATACGCCGCATGCTGCGCGATAAGTTCGTACCCGAACAGGCGTTCGGCATGCCGGTGAGGTGGAGGGCGCGATGGCACTGAACGGCGCGGGGCGGCCGGTGCGCGTGCTCGGCGTCGATCCCGGCCTTACCCGGTGCGGGATGGGGGTCGTCGAGGGCGCGCCGGGCAGGGCGCTCGGCCTGGTCGGCGTCGGCGTGATCCGCACCCCGTCCGACGAGGACGTCGGCGCGCGGCTGCTGGCCCTCGAAGCGGAGGTCGAGCGCTGGCTGGACGCCTGCCGGCCGGATGCCGTGGCGGTCGAGCGGGTGTTCAGCCAGCACAACGTGCGCACGGTCATGGGCACGGCGCAGGCGGGCGCGGTAGCCATCGTGTGCGCCGCCCGCCGGGGGCTGCCGGTGGCGCTGCACACCCCGAGCGAGGTCAAGGCGGCGGTGACTGGGAACGGGCGGGCGGGCAAGGAGCAGGTGACCGCCATGGTGGTGCGGCTGCTGAGGCTGGCGGCGCCGCCACGCCCTGCCGATGCCGCCGACGCGCTCGCTCTCGCGATCTGCCACCTGTGGCGCGGCGGAGCGCAGGCGCGGCTCGCGGAGGCCCTCGCCGCGGGAGTATGGAGGGGGAGCGCGTGATCTCCCACCTGAACGGGACGGTGTGCGCCATCGTGCCCGATGGCGCTGTCATCGAGGTCGGCGGAGTCGGGCTGAGCGTCCAGTGCACGCCGGGGACACTCGCCACGCTCCGGGCGGGGGAGCGGGCTCGGGTGGCCACATGCCTGGTGGTGCGGGAGGACGCGCTGACCCTGTACGGCTTCGCCACCGACGACGAGCGAAACGTCTTCGAGCTGCTGCAGACCGCCAGCGGGGTCGGGCCGAGGCTCGCGCTCGCCATGCTCGCCGTGCACAGCCCTGACGCGCTGCGGCGCGCGGTCGCCACGGGGGACGTCTCCGCGCTCACCATGGTCCCCGGCATCGGGAAGAAGGGGGCGCAGCGGATCGTCTTCGAGCTGAAGGACAGGCTCGGCGCACCGGGCGAGGCCGGCGGTGACGGGATGCCGGTGGCGCCGCGGCCCGCCGCGGCCTGGCGCGACCAGGTGCAGGCCGGGCTCGTCAGCCTCGGCTGGCCGCCGCGGGACGCCGAGCGTGCGGTGGCCGAGGTGGCGGGTGACATGGCGCAGGATGGCACGGCGGCGGCGGACGTGGACGTCGCCACGGCGCTGCGCGCGGCGATGCGGAAGCTGAGCCGGTGAGCGGGGCCGCCAGCCGGCGCCCTCCGGCGGCAACGCGAACATCGGAGGGAGACACGGCAATGAGCAGTCCCCCGGGAGACGAACGGGTGGTCTCGCCGCTGGCCGACGCCGATGACCGTGCGGTGGAGAGCGCGCTGCGGCCGAAGCGGCTGTCCGACTTCATCGGGCAGGAGCGCGTGCGCGAGCAGTTGTCGCTGGTCCTCGAAAGCGCGCTGCGCCGCGGCAGGCCTCCCGACCACGTGCTGCTGTCGGGCCCGCCGGGGCTCGGCAAGACCACGATCGCGATGATCGTCGCCGCCGAGCTGGGCAAGCCGCTGCGGATCACCAGCGGGCCTGCCATCGAGCGGTCCGGCGACCTCGCGGCGGTGCTCTCCAGCCTCAGCGAGGGTGAGGTGGTCTTCATCGACGAGATCCACCGGCTTGCGAGGCCCGCCGAGGAGATGCTGTACCTCGCCATGGAGGACTTCCGGGTGGACGTCGTGGTCGGCAAAGGGCCGGGCGCGACCGCCATCCCGCTGGATATCGCGCCGTTCACGCTGGTGGGCGCGACGACGAGGGCCGGGCTGCTGCCGGCGCCGCTGCGCGACCGCTTCGGCTTCACCGCGCACCTCGACTTCTACGCACCCGATGAGCTGGAAGTCATCATCCGCAGGTCGGCTGGGCTGCTCGGCGTGACGCTGCGCGACGACGGCGCGGCCGAGCTTGCGGCACGCTCCCGCGGCACGCCGCGGATCGCCAACCGGCTGCTGCGGCGGGTCCGTGACTACGCGGAGGTCCGCGCCGACGGGGTGGTGACGCGGGAGATCGCCAGGATGGCGCTCGACCTTTACGAGGTGGACGCCGAGGGCCTTGACCGGCTGGACCGGGCGGTGCTCGACGCGGTTGTCCGGCGGTTCGGCGGCGGCCCGGTCGGCCTGTCCACGCTGTCGGTGGTCGTCGGTGAGGAGGCGGAGACCGTGGAGGTGGTCGCCGAGCCGTATCTCGTCCGCAGCGGGTTCCTGCTGCGGACGCCGCGCGGCCGGGTGGCCACCCCGGCCGCGTGGGAGCACCTCGGGCTGACGCCGCCGGACTCCGGCCCGGCGGCCCCCCCGTCGCTGTTCGGTTAGCATCGTGCGGTAGGTCGCGGGCAGGTCACGATCGCCACGAGAAGGTCGTAGCCTGTTGGTGCACGGCCAGTGCGCCGTTAAACTTCGGCAGTTGGCCACTGGCTGCCGTCCCGGCAGGGAATCCGGCCGCACTGGGTTGTGCCGGGCGGGACCAGCCGCTTTGATCCGACCGGAAGGACGCCCCGCTCATGGGGAATGCAGCTACTACAGCCGCCGCGGCGACATCGTCGGGCGGGTCGACGACGTTCCTGATCATCATCGTGGTGATCTTCATCGGTCTTTACTTCCTGCTGATCAGGCCGCAGCGGAACAGGCAGCGCAAGATCATGGAGCAGCAGAGGGCCGTCAGGCCGGGCCAGCGCGTCAGGACCACGGCCGGGATGTACGCCACGGTGGTTGCCGTGGACGACGATGACGTGGTCCTGGAGGTCGCACCCGGCGTCGAGGTGCGTTACGTGAAGCGCGCCATCATGGATGTGCTCGGCGACGTCGGGATTCCCGGCGAAGCCGGGGACGAGACGGCGGAGACCGGCGACAGCGCGGCGGAGCCCGAGCCCGGATACGCTGGCGCCGGATACGGCGACGCCGCCGATGACGGTGCCGGGCACGCCGCCGATGACGCCACCTACACCGCAGGGGACGAGCCGGCCGAACCCGCTGCCGCCCGCGCCGGTTCCGGCGAGGACGCGGGGGACGCGGGGGATGGCACCCGCCACGCGAGCGGCTCCGCGGGCGCCGGGGGCGCTGGGGACACGGCGGAGGAGCAGCAGGACGGCCAGCCCGGCCACCCGGTGAAGGTCGCGGGATCCGAGGGCACCGCGCCGCGGGAATGAGCGTTATCAGGACGGGCCGGCCCTTGCGGGACCCCGGCCGTTGAGCAGAGCACAGATGACGGGCCGGGGTCTCCGGGGCGCCGGGCCCGCGCAGGACCGATCCAAGGGATAGCAGGAGAAGTGGCCCCTCCCAGCAGGACTGGCTCGAAGCCGGGGCGCGCGCTTGCCGTGCTCGCCGGGCTTCTCATCGTGATGCTCATCGCGATCATCGGCGGGACGATGGCCAGCCCCGCCAAGTGGCGTCATGATTTCCGCGTGGGCCTCGGGCTCGACCTCACCAGCGGCACGCAGGCGACGCTGCAGGCGATCCCCCCGAAGGGGAAGAAAGCCCCGTCGAGCACCGACATGAAGCAGGCCGTGGCGATCATGCTGGCGCGGG
>Ga0209061_1005955_pt1 | contig 10215 bp, 7 predicted proteins | sample Coa_R1_10_FD_187157 | JGI IMG/M metagenome (GOLD analysis project Ga0209061, IMG submission 187157) | Surface soil microbial communities from Centralia Pennsylvania, which are recovering from an underground coalmine fire - Coalmine... | ecosystem: Environmental > Terrestrial > Soil > Unclassified... | reverse complement strand
CCTTGCCGGCGGACGATCCGAAGGTCAGGAGACCGGATATTTCGAAGGCCAAGCGCATTCTCGGCTGGGAGCCGCGCGTGTCGCTCGAAGAAGGGCTGACCTGGACGATTGAATACTTCCGGAAGCAGGGAAGACCGAGTTAACTCATCGATCACGCAACATCTTTATTGCCGCGTGCTCGAAAATGCGCTTGAATAGCCATATAGTTTGCTCGCCTCCGGGCTGGTATGCCAAGAAACGCGCAGGTCCGTCCTACACGCCCTGACGCAGAACTGATTCGAAAGCAACTGGATCGCGTTCTCGCCAGTCCGCAGTTTTTCCGATCAGAACGGCTGCGCCGTTTCCTTCGCTTCGTGGTGGAGGCTGCGCTGGATGGCGAGGTAGAACGTCTCAAGGAAACCAACATTGGCGTCGAAGTGTTCGATCGGAATCCTTCGTACGATCCCAAGCTCGAGCCTGTGGTACGTGTGGAGGCGCGCCGGCTGCGAGAAAAGCTGGAACGCTATTACGCGTCAGAAGGACGCGATGACCGCATCGTGATCCTGCTGCCCAAAGGCGGATATGTTCCCCAATTCCAAACCAAGGTTGTCGAGATGTCCGCGCATGCGACGATGCTCAGAGTTGCACCCGGCAAAGCAAGCCGGCCATTACCGAAGCTAAGCGCTTTACCCTATGCTGCGGCTGCGGTCATCCTTTGCGCACTGATTGGGCTCATGGCTTGGCGCATGATGAGATTGCCTCCAGCGCCAAACGCACCTCTGCGGGTGTTTCCGCTTACCAGCTATCCGGGGATAGCCTGCAGTCCGAGCATATCTCCGGATGGAAGACAAGTGGCATATGTTTGGGATGCCAACAAGGGCAATTACAACATCTATGTCAAGTTAATCGGAATCGGCACTCCTATCCGGCTGACAGCGGACTTCGCGCAGGATCTTCATCCTGCCTGGTCGCCAAATGGGCAATACATTGCTTTTCTCCGCACGTCTCCTGAAAAAAAGGAGCTCATGGTTGTGTCAGCTTTAGGCGGACCAGAGCGTAGAATCTGCCGCCTCGATGTGCCGCAGGGAACGTGGTCATCCGAGCCTGCAGAAAGCGATATGCGGCGCGGTCCGGCTTGGTCCCGAGATGGAAACTTCCTGGCGATCACTGACGGCGATCGAGAAGTGAACCACGGCAAGCAGGGCGAGGGCATCTTTCTGATCAGGGTTCAGGACGGTGAGCGTCACCGGCTGACTTCCCCTCCCCCAGGGGACTATGATTCTCTGCCTGCCTTCTCGCCCAACGGCAAATTTTTGGCGTTTGCACGATACATTACTAACTCCGTAATGGATCTGTTTTTGATTCCCTTGGCAGGAGGACGAATTCGACAACTCACTTTCGATCGGAGGCAGATTGAGGGAATCTCCTGGATGCCCGATAGCCGCAGCATTGTTTATTCCTCAAATAGAAGCGGCACGTTTTGTCTCTGGCGCATCCAGGTTTCTGGCGGACAGCCATGGCTGATTGCAGCAGGAACCGGCAATGCGACCGAGCCCGTTGTGGCGCGAGACGGGAAACGGATCGCCTACACCGATACCTTCGAGAATACAAGCATCTGGCGCATTCCGAGCCGTCCGGAGGGTGCTCAGTCGCCTGAACGACTCATTTTTTCTTCCCGGCGGGACGACAGCCCGCAATACTCGCCCGACGGAGAAGAGATCGCCTTCGTTTCTAATCGTTCCGGGAGCTGGCAGATTTGGGTCTGTGACCGGGACGGCGGTAACCCGATGCAATTGACTGCGCTTGGGGGTTCCGTAACGGGTACGCCGCGGTGGTCGCCCGACGGTCAATGGCTGGCATTCGACTCGCGAGAGGAGGGCCACTCTGCAATTTACCTGATGCCTAGCGCGGGCGGTGCGCCAAAGCGAATGGATGTGAATGCGTTCGAAGAAAGCATGCCGAGCTGGTCGCGCGATGGCAAGTGGATCTATTTCACTTCCGATCGCGCGGGTTCTGCCCAGCTCTGGAGAAGACCGGTGGCTGGCGGCTCTCCCGTGCGTATGACGACCAGTGTGGGGTTTGACGCGATGGAATCGCCGGATGGCAAATGGGTCTATTTCCTGAGCAAGGGCCCCGGAATCTGGAAGGTCCCGAGGGGTGGAGGCGAGGCTCTGCTAGTACCTGAGCTGGCGCATGTCTATCCCCGCCGGTATTGGGCAATGACCAATTCCGGCGTCTACTTTGTAGCGCGGGAGAGCGCACCGCGAAGCATTCAGTTCTTCTCATTCGCAAAAAGCAGAATTGAGGATGTGGCAGAAATCCGGCATAGCCTGGTAGCGGGCACGCCAAGTCTGACTGTCTCTCCGGATGGGAAGTGGATCCTCTACGCGCAGACAGATGAGAAATCAAGCGACATCATGATGCTGGAGAATTTTTGAAATTGGACCTGAAGCTACCGCAAGTCTCTGCGGAAACGGCGCCTGCGGGAGTAAAGAAAAGGTTAGGTCACTTCACAAACAGGCGTAAAACAGGGGTAAGGATACCCTTTCTTACTTTTCAACTCCCGCAGCTACGTAGCAATCTTGCCTGAGATCCCCAAACAAGGAGAAAGTTGTGTTCAAGGAACGGATTCCCGGCAGGACTACAGTCCGGAGCCACGTAGTGACAGCGGCGATGGCTATGGCATCGTTGTTTCTTCCCATAGCCGGAATTTTGGATCCTATCGTGCTGAAAGCAGCCCCCGCGCAGAGCGGCGATGGATCGCAAGATTCCGGCACACAGCAGCTCATTCGCATCACGCAGCCGAAATTCGAGCAAACTTATTCAAAGGAACTGCACGTAAAAGTACGGCTAAGGCAGGATGCCGATCCGGCGACATTTGAAGCATTTCTGAATGGCGCCAACATTACAAATCTGTTCAACCCAACAGGCGCTTGTGCTGCTGGTGTGGGCTGCCACGAGCAAGCTTGGGTACCTGAATCCGACCTGGTGGACGGCACAAATGTCCTGCTCACCAATGTGACGGCGACCGATGGGGCGGCGGGCGTTGCGCGCGTCAAGCTCGAGTGGGAGGGAGGCGGGACAACAAACAGCGGCCCCGTGCAGAGACTGATTCCAGGCGTGGCGGTCAACGCGTTGAAATTCACGGGAGGGGATCCCAACAATCTGAACAATTTTCAGATTGTAATCGGCCCGGGTCCGAATTTCCCTGCCAGGGTTTATACCGCTGCCCATCTCACCTGCAGTGCTGGCATCCATTCCGTGCAAGTGCTGGTGCTGCAGGACAAAACGCTGGAGCCGGATCGGACGGTCCCCGGCAACACCGGGCAGGCGTGTTTTGGCGACGCGGATTCGCTGGCCAACTTCCTCAAGATTCTGCCCGCTGGCGATCTGGTAATCGCCAACTCATTTTTCGGTGCTATGCCGAGGCTAAACACAACTGCTATTGGTGGGACAGACTTCTCTACGAAGCCGGAAGTTACTCCGCTTTATTACAACGTGATTGGAGTAGCGGGAGCCTCGGCGGGCCAAGCCTATGAAAGCTATCAGCCGATTAATCCAGGCATCGCTGACATTTCGCCGCTGGTCGGATCGCTGATGCTGGACACGGAGCAGAACTATTTCTTTGTCCCCTCTGAATATCGCGAATTCAATGTGATCCCCAATGATCCGGCATTTCCTAACACACCTACCAGCACCATTGTCTACTCTGGCGAATCGTATCGAGTATCTCTGCCGTCCGGCGTAAGTGGCGGATTTGTGTTTTTCCTAATCGACCGCCAAACAGGTTATGTCCAATCGAACAACCTGATCGATTTCTTTCCCACCAACAGTTCGGACCCCACCCAGTCGGCAAAGGCAATTCAAGATCTCACTAACGTGCTCACTTCGTCCTCACCGTATTATCTGATCGTGATGACGACAGTAGGGGTCCCATTCTCTTCGCCGAGCCAGGTGAATGATGCGCTTTGGAGGGCCATTAATAGCCGCGGCGGGAACGGATATATGATGGCCAAGCTTACTCCGCCCGCGGATGGCAGTCCTATACCGACTTACACGCTGATCAGCAGCACGGATCCGAACTATCCAATGAGCGAGGTGATCGAGAACTCGAATCTTTGGACCATTGAACAGCAGAGCGGGGCAGTGCACCTGCTGCTCGGCCGGAACCGACAAAATCAATGGTCGGTACACGCCGGAATGCCGTTTCCCACTTCGCTGCTGCATTTTGCCTGGACCCAGGTGGGATTTCAACAGCCGAGCGATTGGCCAGCGTGGACCGTGGCTCAGCAAGCGGCTTATGCAGACCTGACGTCAGCGAAGAACAGGTATCCTTCGATCGGACGCGCTCTCGGCTGTAATCAAGCTGGCAATCCCTGCCAGCCGATCCGGTCTTACTACGATGGCGGAATCGGCGGGACTGGAATACCGCCTGCCGTGCTCTCAGTAGACTATAACAGCCTTGTATACCAACCGAATTCCGACTATAGTCAACAAGATTTTGATACTGTCCGGATGCAGTTGGGTATCGAGCAGGGCTACCTGCGCAACGTTTACACCCTATATGGTCTTTTCGCACAGCTTGCAAACAGCTCGGAAGGAACCATTCAACAGCAATTTAGGAAGGCTGTCGGGCAAATAGACGAAGGTTTGAGGCAGAATAACGAAGCCAGGGCGGCGAAACTGGATGATATTGAGAAAGCGGCCATGGTGGCAAGTCTGGCCTCGAATATTCCCTATGTTGGCACTACGTTCAGTGCGGTGAACGCAGCCTTGGAAGCGGTGATGTATTTCACTCCGGTGGATGCAGGAATACCGGGAGATTACACGCTCAAGGTGAAGCAGATCCTGGACGAGGAGGGGCCATTTGGCAAAGATGTTGCCAAAGGCATCTTAACCTTATTCACGTCGATCGTGAATGACTGGGGCAAACTCGAGACCATTGGCGGCGGCTACGGAGGCCAGCAGGCTCCGTGGTATATGTGCGTCACCTGCCGGGATTCTAATGTTCCTCAGGCGGCCATTCCGCTGGCTGCGCTGGGCGCAAAGCGCAGTTTTTACTCCCTGTTACTGCCGACTGTATATACTGTTCGCGCCGATTCCAGCACTGAAAACGACGCCACACAGATCCCTCACTGGTATATTCAGTACTACGCCAAGCCACCCTGTACCCGTTACAGACCCTATAGCAACGCGCCGTCAGATGCCTGGTGGAGCTATCCGAATATTACGACTGCCGGCGAGCGCGATTTCCGTATCCTTAGCGAGATCAAGGAAGACAGAGCCCCGCTGGCCTATGGATATGTCATTCTCTATTATCCTTCGGGATCACTTCTGACGGATCTCTTTAGTGCGCCTTCTATAAGCGGGGGGAGCTTGGGCGGTGGAGCAGGTTTCATCCAAGATCGAATGATTTCGGGAATGGGGCCAAGATCTTTGGTGCCCGTTACTCCAGGGGTAGGAAACGCCTGCCATCCGTAAGTTCCGAAGATGCACACAGCATTTCCCGGATCTAGAATGAATGCATGGAACTGCTGGTCAATCGCACGCGGTTTCCGATCTCAGGTGATCCCAACCGCCCGCTTCTTTACGTTCTGCGTGAGGAGCTGAACCTAACGGGGACGAAATATGGCTGCGGGGAGGGCCAGTGTGGCGCTTGCACCGTGCTGATTGATGGCGTGGCGCGCCGCTCTTGCCAGACGCCCGTGGGCAGCGCCGCAGGCAAAGCCATCACGACGATTGAGGGGCTCGCCGATGGGGAGCATTTGCATCCGGTGCAGCAAGCATTTATCGATTGTGACGCCATGCAATGCGGCTATTGCACGGCGGGGATGATTTTATCTGCGGTGGCTTTGCTGCGAAAGAATCCCGCGCCATCGCCAGCAGAAATTAAGGATGCGCTCAACGGCAATATCTGCCGCTGTGGCACATACAACCGGATTGTGGCGGCTGTGGAACGAGCGGCTCACGTGCTGACGAGCGAGAACGGGGAGGTGCGCCGTGGTTGAAGCGGGTGTGCGTGAGATGCTGGACCGGCGAACATTTCTGAAGTCGCTCGGGGGTGGTCTGGTCGTGATCTCGGCGCGGATTGCATCCGAGGCGCAAGAGACCGGCGGGCGAGGAGCGCATTGGGGCGGAGAGCCCTTACCGAAGGATGTCGCTGCGTGGCTGCATATTGGTCCCGATAATGTCGTCACAGCATTTACGGGCAAGGTGGAAGTGGGGCAAAATGCGCGGACATCCCTTACGCAAGCGGTTGCCGATGAGCTGCGCTGCGAGCCCGGGCTGGTCCATCTCGTGATGGGAGACACCGACAGGTGCCCGTTCGATATGGGCACGTTTGGCAGCAGAACGACGCCGACCATGGCGCCGATTTTGCGCCGGATGGCTTCGACGGCTCGTGAAATGCTGCTGCGGCGAGCAGCAGAAAAGTGGAACACCCGGCCGGATGCGCTGGAAGTTGCGGATTTGTGTGTTAAGAACCCGGCGAGCGGCAAGATGCTCCGTTTCGGGCAGCTTGCGACGGATATTGATTGGGTGAAGGTGATTGGCCTGGATGGATTTGCCACGCCTCCTCAGAAGTGGACGGTGGCGGGCACGAGCATTCCGAAGCTCGATGCGCGCGAAATTGTCACGGGCAGGCTCCAGTATCCCTCCGATCACACGCTTCCGGGAATGCTGTACGGGCGCGTGTTACGTCCGCCCAGCTTTGGCGCGAAGCTGATCTCGGCTGATCTGAGCGCAGCGGCGCAAATGCCTGGGGTGACCTTGGTGCACGAGGGAGATTTCATCGGGGTTGCGGCGCCGGACCGTTACACGGCGGAACGCGCTTTAGGAAATGTCAAAGCGCAATGGCAGCAATCGCCGCAGATCTCTAACGCTGAGCTGTTTTCCTTTATCAAGTCACATGTCGAACCGTCTCATCCGGGTCGCGGCGCTTCGATTGAGGAGGGTGCGGTGCAGGCATCGCTTAGCTCGGCTTACAAGACGCTCCAGTGCACCTACACTGTGGCTTACATCGCGCACGTTCCGCTTGAACCGCGAGCCGCGCTGGCGCATTGGGAAGAGGACCGTCTGACGGTGTGGACCGGCACGCAGCGGCCGTTTGCGGTGAGAACGCTGCTTGCTGAGACATTCCACATTCCTGAGCAAAATGTGCGGGTGATCGTGCCGAATACGGGCTCTGCTTACGGCGGCAAGCATGACGGCGATTGGGCGGTGGAAGCGGCGCGGCTGGCCAAGGCAGCAAAGCGACCGGTGAAGCTGGTGTGGACGCGGGAGGAGGAGTTTACCTGGGCCTATTTCCGGCCGGCCGGAGTGATTGAAGTCACCAGCGGAGTGGATCGGGATGGCAGGCTGGTGGCCTGGCAGTTCGATAATTATCTCTCGGGACCATCTGCCCTCGACACGCCTTATGCGGTGCCGAATAAGAGCGTGCATTATCACGAGACGCAGTCGCCCTTGCGCGTCGGTTCCTATCGTGGTTTGGCCGCCACGGCGAACCATTTCGCGCGGGAGTCTCATATGGATGAACTGGCGGCCGCACTGGGCATGGATCCGCTGGCCTTCCGTTTGAAGAATCTGCAGAATGACCGCATACGGGACGTGCTTCATGCTGCTGCGGAGCGTTTTGGCTGGAGTTCGAGAAAGCGGGCGGCAAATCGCGGTTATGGCCTCGCTTGCGGAACGGAAAAGGGTGGATATGTGGCCTGCTGTGTCGAGATTTCACTCGGAGCCAACCACGAGATTCGCGTAGAGCGAGTGGTGGAGGCCTGGGATTCTGGCGCTGTGGTGAATCCGGAACACCTCAAGAATCAGATCGAGGGCGCTATCGTCATGGGCCTCGGTGGGGCTCTGTTTGAGCAGATTGAATTCGCCAACGGCCGCATTTTAAATAACCGGCTTTCCGAGTACCGGGTGCCGCGGTTCCACGATGTTCCTGCAATTGAGACGATTGTGATCGATCGCAAGGATGTTCCTTCCGCCGGTGCGGGTGAGATACCGATTGTCGGCATTGCGCCTGCTGTGGCGAATGCGATCTACAACGCAACGGGCAAACGGGTACGCTCGATGCCGCTGCAGCCAGCGCTGGTGTAACCGGGCTGCAGAGCGCCTGCTATGCGGGTGCGCCGGTGCGCTGCTTGCGTTTCATTCTTGCGCTTAACATTTCCGCCAGTCCAATAGCAACGATTCCGATCAACAGATGCGCGACGCCAATGGGCCAGGGGTTGCCACCGGCCAGCAGGCGAGGCATCGCCATGCCAAAGGCAGCCACCAGCAGACCCCAGATGACGGTGAGGATGGCAAGACCGAGGGCGGCGCGTGTGAAGATCGCGAGAGCGGCCAGAATCCACAACAGCAACACGAAAACGACGCCTGTGTCCATGTGAACCAGAATGAGGTTCAGCGCGTGGCCAGTCCAAAAGAGTAATCCGAGAACGATCAGTACGAGCCAGGCCAGCCGGATCAACATTTGTACAGCGAGGATGGTTCCTTTCATGCTGCCGTTTTACCATCGCGGGCGCACAGCACATGGTTGTATCCCTAAGCTGGCCTGCTATCCTGCCATACGCGGATCGTGGCCATCGCGGGTAGCTTGAGCGCGGAACTTAGGCGACGGATTCCTCGTTTAGGGAAGAGAGCGAATGATTCGTGTCCAAAACCTGGTCAAAAACTTTGGTGAGATTCAGGCCGTGCGGGGCATTAGTTTTGAGGTGCAGCGGGGCGAGATCTTTGCTTTTCTCGGACCGAATGGCGCGGGTAAAACGACGACCATCAAGATGCTTACGACACTGCTCAGGCCCACTAGCGGTGTGATTGAACTGGATGGTCTCGATCCCACTGTTCATCAGCACCAGGTGCGGAGCCGCTTTGGAATTGTCTTTCAGGATCCGAGTCTGGACAGCGAGCTGACAGCATACGAAAACATGGAGCTGCATGCCACGCTGTATAAGGTTCCGCGCGGGGTGCGTGCTGCGCGCATTGAAAAGCTGCTTACGCTGTTTGAACTCTGGGACCGCCGCAATGATCTGGTGAAGCAATTCTCGGGCGGCATGCGGCGGAGACTGGAGATCGCCCGCGGCCTGCTCCACACTCCCAAGATTCTGTTTCTCGATGAACCGACGCTGGGGCTAGACCCGCAAACCCGCAATCAACTCTGGAGTCACATTCAGAAATTGAATGAGGCCGAAGGAGTGACGGTGTTTCTCACCACGCATTACATGGAAGAGGCGGAACGCGTGGCGCATCGCATTGCGATTATCGATCACGGCCGTATCATTGCGCAGGGTTCACCGGCTGAGCTCAAACAACAGACGGAAGCGGAAACGCTGGAACAGGCGTTTTTAAAGCTGACCGGCTTTTCCATTCGCGAAGAAAGCGCCAGTTCGCTCGATCAGATGCGCGCATTCGCCAAGATGTGGCAAAGGAGGCGGTAGGCGATGGATGTGATCTACGTGCTTTGGCTGCGGCAACTGAAACGGTACTGGCGTTCGCGCGGGCGTGTGATCGGCGCGCTTGGGCAGCCGCTGCTGTTCCTGCTGGCGCTCGGCTTTGGCTTCGGTCCTGTTTTCCGCAAGGCAGGGCAGGGAGACTACATTCAGTTTCTGGCTCCTGGAGTGATCGGAATGACGATTCTCTTTGCGGCCGTCTTTTCCGGCATCGAACTGATCTGGGACCGGCAGTTTGGCTTTATGAAGGAGGTTCTGGTGGCGCCTGTGCCGCGCTTGACGATCATGTTCGGTCGTACTTTAGGGGGAGCCACTACGGCGCTGATCCAGGGCTTTATTGTATTTGTGATCTGTCTGCTGGCAGGCTTTCGCCTCACGCACTTCGAACAGGTTCCGCTGGCTATTCTCTTCATGTCGCTGATTGCGCTCATGTTCACGGCTTTGGGAACAGCGATCGCTTCGGTGATGTCTGACTTTCAAGGCTTCCAGCTCGTGATCAATTTTCTGGTGATGCCGATGTTTTTCCTCTCTGGCGCGCTGTTTCCGCTTATGAATCTGCCGAAGCTGCTCGATATTCTGGCGACGATCGATCCTCTCTCGTATGGAGTGGACGGGATACGGGCTGCATTTGTGGGCGTGGCGCATTTTGGTGTGCGCGTTGACCTGGCAGCGCTCTTCCTTCTGAGTGCGCTTCTACTTGGTGTGGGGAGCTATCTGTTTTCGCGAATTGAGCTGTGAGGCGGGCGGCGGCGCGCCGGGAAGAAGGCTCAGCAGGCGGATGAGTTGC
>Ga0209061_1005953_pt1 | contig 10223 bp, 7 predicted proteins | sample Coa_R1_10_FD_187157 | JGI IMG/M metagenome (GOLD analysis project Ga0209061, IMG submission 187157) | Surface soil microbial communities from Centralia Pennsylvania, which are recovering from an underground coalmine fire - Coalmine... | ecosystem: Environmental > Terrestrial > Soil > Unclassified... | reverse complement strand
CCCCAGAGCCGCTCCGGGTCATACTGGCTGAACAGGGCGACGCCGCCGGCGAAGAAGGCGCATACCCCGAACGCGGACACCACCCACCGGCGGCGCGTGGTCGTCAGCGACTGCCATGACGCGGCCTGGCCGTGCGCAGGGCCACCCCCCGGTTCCTGGCCTGGCGCGTGCACGGACATTCGCGATCCTCCCCCAGTGAGCGTGATCCAGATACCGGCTAGCGGGCGTGGGCCCTTCGAGCCCGTGCGAACGGCCGGCACGCCCTGCGCGGCTAGAACTACCTCAGGAATTTGAATAACGCGAAATCTTAGAAGCTAGCACAGCGATCCTATCGGCCAGGATCACGTGCGCTCAGGCACCTCACCATTCGCGCGGATCGCCGGGGAAGGCGGTCAGGTGCCCCCCGGCGGCCGTGATCCGTCCCGGCCGTTCGCCTGGCGAGGCTCCGCGGGGCCGTCCCCTCCCGGATGCCTGCCGCCTTCCTCCCGGCCCGGCATGCCGCTGATCCCGGAATGGCCGTTGGTCTCCCGCGGGCCTGCCTGGCCAGCGGCTTGCTCCGGCAGCGTCAGGCCCGGCTGACCCTGATGCGCGCGCAGCCGCGCGGAGTAGATCGAGTAACCGTCCAGGTAGCGCGCGACCATGGTGGCGACCACGGTGGCGATGACCATCGGGATGATGAGCCGGAAGCCGCTGTAGGTGAGCTCGAGGATCAGGACAAGGCCGGACAGCGGCGCCTGCATCCCCGCGCCGAGCATGGCGGCCGCCCCGACCATCGCGTAGGCGCCGGACGGTGACCCCGGCCAGGCCATGGACCACAGGACGCCGAGCCCCCCGCCCAGGACCGCGCCCGTGCTCATCGTGGGGGTGAACAGGCCGCCGGAGGCGCCGCTGCCCAGGCACATCGATGTCACGAGCGGTTTGAGGGCGAACAGGGCGAGCAGCAGCGAGAAGCCGCCGGCGCCGACGAACGCGTCGTGGGCCATGTCCTTGCCGTTGCCGAAGAGCTGCGGGTAGGCGATCCCGATGAGGCCGAGCGCGGTGAACGCCGCGAACATGGCGAAGATCATGCGGCGCCCGCTGACCGCATGGTGGGAGACCCACCCGATCAGCCGGATGTAGGCGACCGCGACCAGGCCGATGACCGGCCCGATCAGCAGCGACCACACCAGCAGCGGCCAGGTGAAGCGGTACTGGGGGATGGCCAGGTAGGTGGGGTGGTTCGGCAGGTAGAGGTACGCCGTGGCGGTGGCCGCCATGGAGCACGCGAGCGCGGGCAGCACGACGGGCAAGGTCAGGCTGCCCAGCAGGATCTCCGCGGTGAACAGGGCGCCGCCCAGTGGCACGTTGTAGACCGCGGCGAGACCGGCGCCGCCGCCGCAGGCCACCAGCAGGCGCCGCTGCGCCGGGGTCAGGCGGAACCGGTCCGCCAGCAGGCTCCCCATCACCCCGCCCATCAGCTTGGGCGCATTCTCGCGGCCGATGGAGGCCCCCAGCCCGATGACGATCTCGGAGATGATCCCGCTGCCGAACGAGCGCCGGAACGACAACCGCCCGCCGTGCCAGACGACGTCGTCCATCTCGGACTTCTCGCCCTTGGTGGACCGGCGCAGCAGGTACCAGGCAACGCCGCCGAAGGCCCCCGCGACCATCAGGTCGGCCACGCGGCGGATGGCCGGGGCGTGCTCGACAGCCGTCTCGAAACTGCCCAGGTGGAAGAAGGCGCCGATGCTATATCCGTAGGCCAGGTGCTGGACGTTGAACAGGATCACCATCATGAGGTCGCCCATCAGGCCGGTGCCGATCCCGGTCAGGACGACAAGGAACCAGAAGAAGGGGCTGAGCGTCGCCTCGCCGTCGCTGGTGACGTTCGGCTGCTCGGTGGCCCCGCGGCCGGACGGCAGCCGTGACTTGATCAGCGGCTGCGGGATCCGCACGCGCTCACTCGGCCGCGACCGCTTCCCCGCGGTTTCCGCTTCCCTGGTATCGCCGCCGCGCGTGCCGAGCGCGGTCCACCTCACCCGCAGCCTCCCATGCCACATCGTGCAGTTTCCCGCGCTTCACTCTAGCCTGGGCGTGCTCTCCCTCTCGCCAGGCCATCGGCGGCCAGCTGTGAGAAACCGCAGCGGCAGGGCATCCGGCCGGCAGGGAGGCCGCACCGGCAGCATGATCAGGCCAGCAGCATCACCGCTGTGGCAGGGGCCGGCCTCCCGCGCAGAGACCGCCGGCCGTCACGGCGACGGCCCACCAAGGTGCCTGGCTTCCGCCGACGTGCGATCGGGGATAATCACCTGCTGCTCGCCAGGACGCCTGGCCGGGTCAGATCACCGGGGGGCGGCCGGCCCGGGTCATGCGCCAGGCGGTGCGCAGCGAGATCGGGCGGCGCGGGCCGGGGTCGGCCCGCCATCCCTCCGCGAACCCGCGCAGCCACGGGCGCAGCGCTCTGGGCGAGCGCTCGCGCGCCGCGTTGAGCAGCAGCCAGTCGAAAAGGTAGGCGGCGGCCAGCGGCCAGGGCAGGTTCCGCCTGGCCAGCAGCACCCGGTTGCGCCCGTCGAGCCGGTAGAAGCGCTCGTGCCGCGCGTTCGGCATCGCGTGATGGCACATCCGGGCAGCGGCGTCGTACTCCAGCCGGTACCCGAGGTCCATGAGCCGCCAGGCGAGATCGGTTTCCTCGTGCGCGTAGAAGAAACCCTCGGGGAGCCCGCCCGCCGCGAGGAAGGCGCTGCGCCGGATCGCGCACGCTCCGCCACAGAACGTGGTCACCACCGAGGACCGGCCCGGGTCACCTGCCCGAAGCCGCGGCACGTGCCAGCGTGCCCCGGGGCCGCCGTCCGGGTCCACGACGCGCATCGAGATCACCGCCAGCGCGGGGTCCGCGGCGAAACGCCCGGCGATGTAGGTCCCGAGACCGGGATCGGGGTACCAGCCGTCGTCGTCGAGGAACAGCACCACGTCGCCGCCGCACGCCTCCACACCGGCGTTGCGCCCCGCCGACACGCCCACGTTCTCCGGCAGCCGGATCGCCTTCACGCCCTCCGGCAAACCGGTCACGTCGGCCCCGTTGCCGACCACCACCAGCTCGACGGGGGCACCATCCTGGGCGAGCACGCTGGCGATCGCCCTGTTCACCTCGGCGGGACGGTCCCCCATCGTCAGGATCACGCAGGACAGGCTGACAGCCCGTTCCTGGGCACCGCTGCCGTCGGCGCTCCCCTGGCTGGCTACCCTGCCGCCGCCTGTGCCACCCTCCACCGCGTCGCCGCCGGCCGCGGGTCCTCTCCCGGAACGCGGGTCACCGGCCCGCGCGGCGGCTTTGCCCGGGCTCACAGGAACCTCCGCTGCTGGACGGTCCCGCCATGGCTGACCCGGTCCCACGGCTCGCCCGGCTTCACCGCAGCCTCCGCGATGCCACGATGGCCACCAGGTGCGCCGCTGCGATCACCGCGCCCACCGCGAGCGCGATCACCGCCAGCACGCGCGTCGCCATCAGCCCCCCGGTGATGGTGTCCGCGATCGCCGCCGCGAGGATCAGCATCGACAGCTCGACGGCCTGGATGATCCTGTGCAGCTTCAGCGCGCTGGCCAGCTTCCTGGCCAGCGCGAGCCCGCCGGCCCGCGGCGCGAGCGCGTCATCACCATGCCGGCCGTTCAGCCCGGACGAGGACCGGGCGACGATCACGCTGTCGGTCTCCGCCTTGATCAGGGTCACGCAGACCGCGGCCGCCAGGCCGATGCTCACGTACCCGCCGGACAGCGAGAAGTGCCCCTGCGCCCGGATCCCGAGGGCGGCGAGCAGCACCGCCTCCGCCAGGTAGTGGCCGATCCTGTCCAGGTACACGCCGGTGGCGGAGGTGCGCCCGCTCCACCTGGCGAGCTCGCCGTCGGCGCAGTCGAACAGCAGGTACGCCTGGATGAGCAGCGCCGCCACCACGGCCGCGGCCAGGCCGGGCACCGCCGTGAGCACGCCGGCCGCCAGCCCCGCGACGATGAACGCCGCGGTGACCGCGTTCGGCGGCCAGCCGAGCCTGGCGAAGACCCAGGTGGCGTACGGGGAGACCTTGCGCATGTAGAGCCTGCCCGCCCAGTGCTCGTCGTTGAGCCTGGCGAGCACCGCCTGCGGCTGGCCCTGACTGCGCAGCTCAGCCAGTGACGGCGCCGACATAGTCCTCCACCCGCCGCGTCGCCTCGGCCTCCGTCAGGCCGAGCCGTTCCAGTATGGTGTAGCGCCCCGGCCGCGTCGCGGGCGCGTGCAGCACCGCCTTGGCGAACTCGGTTATGGTCAGCTCGAGGTCCGCGGGGGTGCGCGGCAGGCCGTGCCGCTTCAGGCACGCGGACAGGGACCCTGCCTGCCTGCCGTCTCCGCGCAGGTGCGCGCAGAACAGCGCCCCGACCCCGGCCAGCTCACCGTGGTTGGCGGTTCCCGGGTAGAGCTGGTCGATGGCATGCAGGATCTCGTGGTCCCCGCCGCTGCATGGCCTGCTGGATCCCGCCACCACCATCGCCATGCCGCACAGCAGCAGGGACTCGGCGAGCACGGTGAGGAACTCGTCGTCCTCGACGGTGCCCGGCTGGTGCAGCACCGCCTCCGCGGCGGTACGGGCGAGGCCGATCGCCAGGCGGTCCACTGGCTCGCCCTGATCGGCGGCGGCCAGCTCCCAGTCCGCGATCGCGGACACCTTGCTCACCACGTCACCGATTCCTGCCCGGACCATCCGGCCCGGCGCGGAACGTACCCGGTCAAGGTCCACGATCACCGCCACGGGCGGCACCACCCCGTATGAGCCCTTGCCCGACTCGTGCTCCAGGGAGCTGACCGGTGAGGCGATGCCGTCATGCGCCAGGTTGGTCGCCACCGCGACCATCGGGATGCCCGCCATGTGCGCCGCGAACTTGGTCACGTCGATGGTCCTGCCGCCGCCGATCCCGGCGACCGCTTCGTAGGCGCCGGCCCGGAGCCGCTGACCGAGCCGCGCCGCTCCCTCGACGGTGCCGTCCGCGACGCGGAACACCTCGGCGTCCGCGATGTCCAGCTCGGTGACGATGCCGTCGCCCTGTCCCGGGCCGACCGCCACCGCGACCCTGCCCGCGGCCGCGATCCGCCGGTCGGCGAGCAGCGTCCCCAGGCCCGCGACCGCCCCGCGGCGCACGTCGACGACGAGGGGTGCAGGCACCATCCGGGCCAGCAGCGGCATCGCATCCTCCGGGCAACAGGCCGGCAATTACGAGACGGAGACTAATGCACTCGCCCGCCGCCATGCGGCGGTATGCCGCGCTCCCCCAAACGGCGCTGGCTTCTCCGGCTAGCAGCGGCCGGCGATCTCGCGGGCGCGGCGCAGGTCATCGTGATCGTCGACCTCCACCCAGTCCACGGCCCCGATCGGCGCGACGGCGATCTCGCCGCCGCGGTCGGCGAACTCCTGGTAGCCGTCCTCGTAGTACAGGCCGGGATCGCGACGCCAGGTGGCCTCCAGCGCACTGGCCAGCGGGGCGGCGGCACGCGCTCCGATGAGCGTCGCGCCGATGTACTCGCCGTAGGCCCGCGCGGGGTCCATCTGCTTCGTGATCCGGGTGAGCAGCCCGGCGCCGTCGACAACGACCTTCATCTCCTCGGCTGCCAGGGGCTTGACGTTGTCGACGGCGATGATCAGGCCCGCACGGGGACCGGCAGGCACCGCAGCGCCGGCGTCCTTCCCGGCGGTCCCGTCCCCGGCGCTTATGGCGGCGGCGGCTTCCTCCCCTTTCTCCCCGGCCGCCGCCAGCGTGCCGCGGCCGGTGGCGGCGAGCAGTGTCTTCTCCACCGAGACGGGATGGACCGTGTCCCCGTTGAGGAGCAGCGCGCCGGCGGCGAAGTGGTCGCGGGCGAGCCAGAGCGAGTACGCGTTGTTCCACTCCTCCGCGCGGTCATTGTGCACCAGCGTCAGCCGCACGCCATGCCGCCGTTCCAGGGCGTCACGGCGCCCGGCCACGGCGCCCGCCGCGTACCCGACCACGACCACGACCTCGCGGAGGCCGACGGCGGCGAGGTTGCGCAGCGCGATGTCGAGGATGGTCGTCTGGCCATCCACCGGCAGCAGCGCCTTGGGCAGCGCGTCGGTGTGCGGGCGCAGCCGGCGTCCCGCCCCGGCGGCGAGCACCACGCCGATCATCGGCCATCTCCCTTCATGCCGGTCAACGGCCGCCTCCGCGGCGATCAGCCGCCATCGCCGTCCCGCTCCGGTCAGCAGGCGCCTTCGCCCTGGCGGCAAGCCACCCGGTGAGGAAATCCCAGCCCAGGAGGAACCAAAGATAGCCCGAAAGCATCACGCAGGCGAACGTGACGACACCGAACGCCCCGGCCAGGCCCGCCACGAGCATGCGCACCTCCCAGCCCAGGCCCGCCCAGCCCGCCTCCGGCGGAAGGACGGCGGGGACGGCAGGGCGGCCCGCGCGCGCGTACCCGGCACCCGCATACACCGCTGCTTTGGAACCCGCGTACCCCGCGGACGAGGAGCCCGCGTACCACGCGGACGCGGAACCCGGGTGACCGGCCCGGCGGGGCGCGCGGCTGGGCACGGGCCAGACCACCCGGTACCTGGCGCGGCAGGCGGCATCCAGGTGGCGCAGCGCGACGGCGGCGAGCAGGGCGAAGGCGAGCGGCGGGGGTACGGGGCGGGTGAACGCCAGCGCGGCGAGGAACAGGTACTCGCCAGCCTGCAGCAGCGGGGGCACGAGCCAGTCCAGCGGCCCGTCGTGCGGATGCCGTGCACCGAGCCCGGCCAGCAGCATGGCCTCGACCGGGGTGAGGACGAGGATACCGGTCAGGTGCCCGAGGCCGAGCGCGGCGAGCACCGCTGTCACGAGCACCCCTGCGATCACGGGCGGCAGCGGGGGCAGGCGCCCCCCGGCAAGGCCGCCGAGCCACTGGGAGACGCGGCCGTCGTCACGGCAGGCGGCGATCTGCCCGCCGTCCGCACCTTCACCCGCGGCTGGGGCCGCCTGGCTCGCCCCGCCGCCGCTGCCCGGGCCCGCCCCGGAGCCCGTGGCCGTCCCCGCGCCAGCGACAACTGCCGCGCCCTCACCCGCAGCCGCGCCCCGCCCTGCGGCGATGCGCGCCACCAGGACGCAGCCGAGTGCCAGCGACCCCCAGCCGAGCAGCGCGGGAAACGTCACCGCCGGGCCCCAGACAGCCCCCGTCACGGCGATGAGCACGGCGCGCTCCCCGGACGGCAGCGTCAGCGACCGCCCGGCCAGCCGCAGCCAGGGCCACCGCAGCCAGGGCCACCGCAGCCAGGCGAGGCGGGAACGCCGTGGGCGGCCGTCCGCCCCCTCCGCAGCGCGCTCGTAGCACAGGTCGGCCATCTGCCGGACCGCCAGCAGAAGCATGGCAGCGGCCGCGAGCTGCCACACGCCGCCCGCCCCGGCACCCGGCCTGCCCCCGCCGTGAACGGCATGGGCGCCGGGTGCCGGTCCCGCGCCGAGGCCCGCGCTCGCCGCGAGGCCCGCGTAGACCGTCCACTCCGAAAGTGCCCAGCATCCCGTCATCAGCCAGCCGGCGACCGGCGCCCGGGCCTGCACGGGGGCGGCCAGCATGCGGGCCGCACGGCTGGCCACCAGCGAGGTGAGCAGCGCGACCGCGGCGGCGGCCCTCGCGAGCGGCGCCTGGCCGGAGAACCACACCGCCGCCACGAGGGCGAGGCCGACGCCGGCCCCGGTCACCACGGCCGGGGCGAGCCCGCGCTGCGATGCCCACCGGGCGACGCCGCCGGCGACCGGGTCTGCGGCGAGTCCGGCGACAAGCCCGGCCTCGCCGGTGTCCGCGTCCCCGTGGGGCATGACGGCCATGCCTGCCCTCCAAGCGGGGCCCTCCGGCCCTTGGCCCTCTGGCCCTGGCTCGCTGGCCCCTCTGCCGCAGCTCCCCAGCCATGATCACGCTTTGTATGCACACAGGCCCGCGCCATCCAGGTCCCGTGGTAGCCGTTACCGCGATGATCTGCATGGAATGCTGCCCCTGCAGCTGCACCACGTAACGTTCACGGGCTCAGGTCACGGCCGGCCGCGTCACTCAGCGTACAAGCAGGTCCCGGGCCGGCCGGGGAGCAACACGCGGGCACCACGGGGCCGCCCACGGGCCGCAGCCGGATAGAGTCCGGTTCATGCGGATGGTCGCTGCCGTGCTGGCGGGCGGAACCGGCCAGCGGTTCGGCGCCGGGATGCCGAAGCAACTGCTCAGCCTCGACGGCAGGACGCTCCTCGAGCACTGCGTGGCGGCCTTCGAGGAGGCGCCGCCGGTCGACGAGATCATCGTGGTGATGGACCCCGGCCATGCCACGAGGGCGGAAAAGCTGCTCCGCGGGTACCGGAAGCTGTCCGGCATCATCGCAGGCGGTGCCACGCGCACCGAGTCGGCCCGCAACGCGATCGCCGCCATCAGGGCTGCGGAAAAGGCAGCCGGGAACGCCGCGGGGGACGACTGCGGCGTGCTGCTGCACGACGCGGCCCGCCCGCTGGTCGATCAGCGGATCATCGCCGACTGCGCTGCCGCGCTGCGCGCCGGCGCCGGCGCCGTCGGGGTGGCGGTGCCGAGCTCCGACACGATCGTGGTGGCGGACGGCGGCGCGATGCGGCACATGCCGCGCCGTGACACCCTGCTGCGCTGCCAGACACCGCAGGGCTTCCGGCTTCCGGTGATCGCCAGGGCACACGAGCTGGCCCGCGCCGACCCGGGCTTCACCGCCACGGACGACTGCGGCGTCGTGCTGCGCTACCTGCCGGAGGTGACGGTCCGCGTCATCCCCGGCAGCGAGCGCAACATCAAGATCACCTACCCGCGCGACCTCGCCATCGCCGAGGCCCTGCTGAAAGCGGACCGCTGACGGCGGGCCGCTGGAGCTCCTGCCGGCGGCGGGCCGCTAACCCCGCTGGCTGGTCCGCAGCGCCTGCGTGACCAGTGTCCTGCCGAAGTCCCACATCAGGCCGCTGCCGCGGCTCGCGTCCTCCATCACCTCGACGAACGCCTCGCGGAACATCTTCACTTCCGCGTCCCCGATGATCAGCGGCGGCAGCAGCTTGATCACCTCCATGTGGTCGCCTGCCACCTGGGTGAGGATGCGGTGCCGCCGGAACAGGGCCGCGACGACCATCTGCGCGAACAGCCCGCGCCTGGCCGCCTGGAGCATGTTCCAGCGTGTGCGGAGCTTCAGCGACTTCGGCTTGCCGAACTCGATCCCGATCATCAGCCCGCGGCCCCGGACCTCGGCCAGCAGCTCGTAGCGGTCCACCATCTCCTGGAGCGCCCCCTGCAGCGCCTCACCGGTCCGCGCGGCGTTCTCGGCCAGCTTCTCGTCGTCCATGACGGCGAGCGTGGCCAGGCCCGCGGCCATGGCGGCGGCTCCCGAGCCGAACGTCGAGTCGTGCACGAGCACCCTGTCCATCGAGGAGTAGACCTTCTCGAAGATCCACCCCTTGGCCAGCGCGGCGCCGACGGGCACGTACCCGCCGGACAGCGCCTTCGCGACGGTAACGATGTCAGGCTCGGCATCGTCGTGCTGGTAGGCGAAGAAACGGCCCGTCCGGCCGAACCCTGTCTGCACCTCGTCGCAGATGAGCAGCGCGCCGTGGGAGTGCAGGAGCTCGCGGGCGGCGGCCAGGAACCCCGGCGGCGCGATGTGCACCCCCTTGCCCTGGACCGGCTCGACGATCAGGGCCGCCACGTCGCCGGCGCGCAGTTCGCGCTCCAGCGCGTCGAGGTCGCCGAGCGGGATGCGGCCGTCGGGCAGCAGCGGGTCGAACCCGGTGCGGAACTCCGCCGAGCCGTTGACCGACAGGGAGCCGACCGTGAGCCCGTGGAAGGCGTGGTCGCAGTAGAGGATGCGCCGCCTGCCCGTCGCGTACCTGGCGAACTTCAGCGCGGCCTCGACCGCCTCGGTGCCGCTGTTGCAGAAGTATGCCCGGTCGAGCCCTGGCGCCCTGGCGAGCAGCTTCTCGGCGAGCAGGCCGGGCAGCAGCCCGCAGTCGAACTGCACCCAGTCGGCCAGCCCGGCGTCGAGGACGTCGTGCAGGGCCTTGCGGATCACCGGGTGGTTGCGGCCCGCGGCGAACACGCCGAAGCCGGCGAGGAAGTCGGCATACCTGTTGCCGTCGCGGTCGTACAGGTAGGCGCCCTCGGCCCGGTCGTAGACCTGGTCGAAGCCGATCGCATGGAGCATGCGCGGAAGCTGGGGGTTGAGGTACCGGGCGTGCAGTTCGTA
>Ga0209061_1005952_pt1 | contig 10224 bp, 10 predicted proteins | sample Coa_R1_10_FD_187157 | JGI IMG/M metagenome (GOLD analysis project Ga0209061, IMG submission 187157) | Surface soil microbial communities from Centralia Pennsylvania, which are recovering from an underground coalmine fire - Coalmine... | ecosystem: Environmental > Terrestrial > Soil >... | reverse complement strand
CGTCCGCGCCGCCTGCCGCCGCTTGCCGTCCGCGCCGCCTGCCGCCGCCCGCGGCGCCGGCGCTGTAGGCTCGGTCGGTGTTGCCGCCCGCCCGATCAGGAGGTTGGTGCGATGGGCATCGCGGTCGACCGACATCAGGGCCCGCCGCCCGGCGAGGACGAGATCGTCGCGGCGATGCGCGCGGAGGGGCTGGCCCCGCACGGCTGGGACAACGCCCCCGGCGACAGCTACGGCTGGCACGAGCACGGCTACGAGAAGGTGCTGTACTGCGTGCGCGGCGGGATCGTGTTCCACACCCGCGGCGGCGACGCCGATCTCCGCCCCGGGGACCGGCTGGTGCTGCCGCCGCACACCCCGCACGCCGCCACCGTCGGCGCCGAGGGCGTGCGGTGCGTCGAGGCCCCCCGCGGGGCCGGAGGCCCATGACCGCCGGATCTAACGCGGACGGGCGCCTTCGCCAGGGCCAGCCCCCGTCACCGTGATCACCGGCGCCCTGCGCGCCCTGAGCCCAGGCGGCCCCACCGCACGGTCGGCCGTTGAAGCCGGCGGGCTGCTGGCCGTCGCGATCCCCGCGGCCGTCGCGATCCCCGCGGCCGTCGTGATCCCCGCGGCCGTCGTGATCCCCGCGGCCGTCGTGATCCCCGCGGCCGTCGTGATCCCCGCGGCCGTCGCGATCCCCGCGGCCGTCGCCCGTTGCCGCCATGCGGCCGGAACCTGGCCCTGTGCCGGGCCGGCAGCGGCGCTCCGGCCCCGCTGGCCGGATGCCGGCACCTGCTCCCTTCCTGAGGGAAGCTTGTGGGTACTGCCGCAACCGGCGTGACCGTGGGCGCTGGTAGCTGACGGGATACTGGCCGGACAAGGTCATCGTCCGGCTGCTAGCCCGGCGGCGGACCGGCGTGACCGCGTACGCGGCTTACGCACGGCCGCTGACCTGGGCAAGGACATCGCCTGCTACGCGACGGCGGGCGCGGGCGCCACAGCGCTGACCGCGGCTGGGCGGCGTGGGCTGGCGATCGCGAAATTCCGGCGCAGCCGTTGACATCATCCAACCGGGACTGATATCTATTGCTGATATCGTTTACAGCATGCCGAACATCAGTGACGTAGCCCGGCGAGCAGGGGTTTCAACCGCGACGGTTTCACGGTTCCTGCGCGGTCAGCATGTGCGCGCCGCAGACGCCATCAGGCAGGCGGTCGAGGATCTCGCCTACCGGCCTGCGGCGGCGGCTCGCAGCCTGCGATCCGGCATCCACTACGCCATCGCGGTCGTCGTCCCCGACGTGACCAACCCCTTCTTCGCCGGCCTGGTGAAGGGCATCGAGTCGGTCTGCCGCAGCGGACCTTACAACGTATTCCTGGTGAACACGGACGAGAGCGTCGATCTGGAGGACAGTGTGGTCGCCGACATCATGCACCGCGTCGACGGCATCATCCTCGCGCCGGCCACCGAGCAGGACAAGACGCCTGCCCGTATCAAGCAGGCCGGGATCCCGGTGGTGTTCGCCGACCGGGAGCTTCCGGGGGAACGCTTCGACAGCGTCCTGGTGGATAACGCCGGCGGCGCTCGGGCCGCGGCCGTCTACCTTGCCGGACTCGGGCACACCAGGATCGCGACGATTAGCGGGCCGCTGAACACCACGCCTGGACGGGAGCGGCATGAGGGCTTCGTGACGGGAGCGGAAGATCTCGGCATCGCCCTGCCGGATGAGTACATTCAGATCGCGGACTTCCGCGAGGCCGGCGGGTATCAGGCGATGCTGCGGCTGCTCGCCCTGCCCGAACCGCCGACGGCGGTGTTCTGCGCCAACAACCTGATGACGGTGGGGGCACTCAAGGCGCTGTATAGCATGCGGGTCCGGGTGCCGCAGGACCTGTCGATCGTCGGATTCGACGACCTTGACCTCGCCTCCCTCCTATGGCCGCCGTTGACGGTCATCGACCGGCCCACCGTGGAACAGGGGGTGCTCGCTGCCAGGCTGCTGCTTGCCAGGCTGGCAGGCCACGGCAGCCCGGAACCGCAGCGGGTGGTGCTGTCGACGAGACTCATCGAGAGAGCCTCGTGCACCGCGCCGCCGGCCGGCCGGGCAGGACAGGGGCGGTGATGGCGCGCGCCGAACTGCACGAGCTGAGGCTGTCCTTCGGGCGCATCGTGGCCGTCGATGACCTGTCCCTGGACATCCCGGACGGCGCCCTGCTCTGCCTGCTCGGCCCGTCGGGCAGCGGCAAGACGACCACGCTGCGCATGATCGCCGGCCTGGAGACCCCGGACAGCGGCACGATCACCCTGGGAGGCCGGGACATCACCCGCCTCGAGCCCAGGGACCGCAGGGTCGGCATGATGTTCCAGGGCTATGCGCTGTACCCGCACCTGACGGTGGGCGCCAACATCGCCTACCCGCTCCGGGTCCGCGGCGTTGCCAAGGCCGAGCGCGAAACCAGGGTGCGTGAGGTGGCCGGACTGCTCGAGATCGAGCCGCTGCTCGGCCGGTCCACCCGGCAGATATCCGGCGGCCAGGCGCAGCGGGTGGCACTGGCCAGGGCGATCGTGCAGAAACCCGACCTGTACCTGCTCGACGAGCCGATATCGAACCTCGACGCGTCCCTGCGCAGCACCATGCGCGGCGTGCTCAAGCGGCTCCAGCGCCAGCTCGGCACCACCAGCATCGTGGTCAGCCACGACCAGCTCGACGCGCTGGCGATGGCCGACCTGGTGGCGGTGCTCAGCAACGGAACGCTGCAGCAGCTCGGCACCCCGGACGAGATCTACGGCCGCCCGGCCAACACGTTCGTAGCCCGGTTCGTGGGAGATCCGCAGATGAACCTCGTGGCGGGCGAGCTCCAGCACGACAACGGCAACCTCGGCGTCCGCGTCTGCGGCCAGCTGATTGATCTAACCCCCGAGGCGGCGAGTGCCCTCGCCAGGACGAGCGCAAAGGCAGTGACGGTAGGCATCAGGCCGCGTGCCATCCAGATCGGCCGCCAGCCCGCTCCCGGCCGGATTCCCGCCACGGTATTCGTGGCGGCGCCGGAAGGCTCGCGTGTGGTGTATGACCTGCGCTCCGGCGACATCACCTTCAAGGCGGAGACGGACGCGGATGCCCGCCTGGGCCTCGCCCCCGACGACAAGGTGTACCTGGAGTTGCGCCCGCAGAGCCTTCATTTCTTCGCCGCACCGTCAGATCAGGGTATCGGCGATCGCATCGCATAGAAGGAGACACAGACCAATGACGAGATCGGTGAGCAGACGGTCGTTCATATCCGGGGGCATCAAGGGCGGAGCGCTCCTCGCAGGCTCTGCCGCACTCTCGCCGCTCATCTCGGCGTGCAGCTCTTCGTCCGGGAGTCCCGCCACTTCCGGGTCCGGCGAGTCGACCACCCTCACGGTGGAAATCGACGAAGGCCAGAATGCAGAACCGTTTATGTGGTTCAACGCTGACATGAAGCGGGCGGTCGGCGTGTCCACCACAATCGCCGGCCTGCCGTTCGTCGGCCAGTACGAGAAGATCGTCGCCGAACTGGTGGCCCGCAGCAGCGCCTACGACGTGCTGGTATTCCCGCCGTACTTCATGGGTGACTTCGTGGCCAAGGGGTTCCTGCGCAAGCTGACCGACTTCGGCCCCGAGTCCGCCTTCGACCTGCCGGATGTCCTTCCTGTCTACCGCGACCCGTACCTGAAACGAAACGGCGACCTGTACGCGGCCAATTACGACGGCGATGTGCTCATGCTTACCTACCGGACCGACGTGTTCGACAGGCACGGGATCAAGTCGCCGCCTGCCACATGGGATGAGTACCTGTCCATCGCCAGGGAGCTGCACAACCCGCCGCACATGTACGGCAACGCCTTCTACGGGCAGCGGGGGTTCTGCTACGCGTGGTTCATGAACATCTTCGCCGCCTACGGCGGGAAGTGGTTCGACAGCAAGATGAACCCGCAGATCAACAACGACCTGGGCGTCAAGGCGCTGGAACTGCTGATCGAGCTGAACAAGTATGCTCCGCCGGACGAGCTCGCCATCGGCTACCCGCAGCTCAACCAGGTGTTCCTGAACGGCTCCACGGCGATGGTGATCCAGTGGGACGACCTGCCGCTGAAGACCGAATCGGCCGCCCTCGGCAGCAAGGTCATCGGCAAGAGCGGGTACGCGCCCTGCCCGGTGCGCAGCTACATGCCGTACTCGCGGGTGATGGCTATCTCCGCCTACTCGGCCAACCCGCACAACTCCTGGAAGGCCATTCAGTACATGAACAGGTCCTCCGTGTCGGTGAAGGACGTCTACGACCCGGGCTGCGGGGAGGACCCGTTCCGCGCCTCACAACTGGATCCCAGCCTGGTCAAGGACCACACCGGCCAGCCGACGATGCCGCCGGCCCTGGCCGCGGCGTACGTGAGCGCCATCAGGGGCTGTCTCGCCGGGGGGTACCCGGAGCTGTCCATCCCGGGCGCGTTCCATTACCTCGACACCCTTGACCTGTTCGTCAACGAGGCGCTTGCCGGCCAGATATCGGCCGCCAGCGCGCTGAACGCCGCCGCTTCGGAGTGGAACACGATCACCCAGTCGCTGGGCCAGGGCGCGCAGGAGGCGGCCTACAACGCATGGATCCAGTCCTTCCTCGCCGCCGGAGTCAGCTACTGATGACGCTGGCCGTCCTTCGCCGCGGCCGGGAAATTTCCCGGCCGCGGAAGCGCGGCGCCCCTGGACGGCGGTTCGGACGCCTCGCCGTCGGGCCCGCCACCCTCATCCTGATCGCGCTCGGCATCTTCCCGCTGCTCTACGCGCTGCGGCTGTCGTTCATGAGCGACAACCTGCTCTCGGTCGCGCCGACGAGGTACGTGGGCATCCAGAATTACACCGCGCTGATCCACGATCACCTGTTCACCAACGGCCTGGTAGTGACCGCCTTCTTCGCCGCCGCCATGGTCACACTGCAGCTCTGCGCGGGGCTCGGGCTCGCGCTGGCGCTGCATCGGCTGAGCCGCTACCAGCAATTGCTGGCGACCGTGCTGCTGATCCCGAGCATTCTCTCCCCGTCGGTAGTGGGATTCCAGTGGCTGCAGCTGTTCAACTTCTCTGGCGGGCTGATTAACTACTTTCTCCGTGAGCTGCACCTGCCGCCGCAGACCTGGAACGCGAGTCCACGGCTGGCCATGCCGTCGCTGCTGATCGTCGATTTCTGGGAGTGGACGCCATTCATGGTGCTGCTGCTGTTCGCGGGGTTGCGGTCCATCCCGCGGCCGATCTTCGAGGCCGCCCGCGTCGACGGGTCTAGCGGCTGGCAAATCCTGCGCTATCACACACTTCCGCTGCTGCGCCGGACGATCGGAATCGTGGTCATCCTCCGGCTGGTCGCCGAGTTCAAGATCTTCGACATCATCTATGTGCTTACCGCGGGCGGCCCCGGCTCGAAGACCGAGAGCCTCGCCTACTACGAATACACGCAGGGCTTCGGCTACTTCAACATGGGCTACACCGCGGCCATGTGCGTCATCTCGCTGATCATCGTGATCATCCTGGTCAAGCTCATTCTCGGCTTCACCGAGCGCCCGTTGGTCCGCCTCGCGACCGATACGGATGCATCATGATCAGCCGCCGCGCTTCGCTGGCCGCCGCCATCACAGGGCTGGCGGTGGCGCTGGTCTTCTTCCTCTTCCCGGTCTACTGGATGCTGGTCACATCCGTGCAGCCGCCGAAGGACTGGCTGGCGTCCCCGCCCGTGCTCTTCCCGCACACGCTGGACTGGTCGAACTACAGCCAGGCGCTGACCCAGTGGAAGGGGTTTAAGGGCCTGGCCGACTCCGCAATCGTGTCGCTGTCAGCGACCGCGATCGGGATGGTGCTTGGCGTGCTGGCCGCCTACGCCATCGCGCGCTACCGCACTGGCGGGAAGAACCTGTCATTCTTCATCCTGTCCATGCTGTTCATGCCGCCGGTGGCGATCGCCATTCCTATGTTCCTCTTCTGGTCGCACCTCGGCATGATCGACACCTTCCAGGCGCTCATTGTCCAGTACCTGCTGTTCACCATTCCGTTTGTCACCTGGGTGATGAAAGGCTTCTTCGAAGATCTGCCGCCGGACCTAGAGGAGTCGGCGATGACGAACGGCGCAAGCAGGATGCGCGCCTTCTGGGAGATCGCTCTGCCCAACGTGGTGCCCGGCCTTGTGGCGACCGCCTTGTTCGCATTCATCTTCAACTGGAACGAATTCACTTTCGCAGTGCTGCTGACCCGCAGCCGGGTCAGCACGCTCCCGTTCATCTTGCCGACCATGATGGAGTCGCACTACGTCCTGTGGGGAGACATCGCGGCCATGGCGGCCGTCGGCGCCCTGCCGGTGGTGATCATCGCGTTCGCGTTGCAACGTTACCTGGTCCGCGGCCTGTCCTTCGGCATCATACGGTCCAACTGACGAGAGGAAGCCAATGGCGCCAAGCTCTGTTGTGAGAGCATACTGGAAGGCGGAGGAGCGGCGGGATGCCGAGGCGGTGCTCGGCTATTATCACGCGGACGCCGAACTCGTCGTGCCGGACCTGGGACTGCTGGTAGGCCATGACGAGATACGGAGCTTCTACGCGGCTAGCATCGCCAGGTTCCCGGTGCTCAGGGTTACCATCGAGAGCGAGCTCGAGAAAGGTGACCGGGGCGCGTTCGAGTGGAGTTCAGTTTTCGTCGACCGCGCAGGGAAAGAATGGCGGTCGAACGGCGTGAATATCATCCGGGTCAGCGATGGTAAGTTCGCCTCAGTGCACGTATACTACGACCCTGCGCTGTTGGCGGAACAGTGACGGACATTCTCGTCGTTGGTTCGTACAATGCGGGGCTGACCGTATACGGACCTCGGCTGCCGTCGCCGGGCGAGACCGTGGTGTGTGACGGCTTCGACGCCGGGCCCGGCGGGAAGGGGGCTAACCAGGCAATTGGCGCGAAACGCCTGGGCGCCAACGCGGCCTTCGTGACCAAGGTGGGCGACGACGCCTTCGGCCGAGAGGCCCGCGCTACCCTGCTCGCCGAGGGGCTTCCCGAATGGGGCATCCTGGTCGGCCAGGCGCCGACCGGGGTGGCATTTATCCTGGTCGATACTACCGCCGAGAACATGATTGCGATCGCTCCCGGCGCGAACCTTGAGCTGACCACGCACGATGTGCTGAGCCTAGGGGAAAGGGCTCGCAGCGCGAACATCGTGCTCGTCCAGCTCGAGTGTACGGCGGCGCTCGCCACCGGCATTGCCGCCTGGGCACGTGCATCGGGCAAGCGGCCCATCCTAAACCCGGCACCGGCGAGGGATCTGACCGTGAAAGAACTCTCCCAATTCGACATCATTACTCCGAACGAAACGGAGCTGCGGTCCCTGGCCACGTGCAATGGCATCACTGGCCGCGACCCCATGGAGCAAGCCGCGGCCCTGGTACGGGCGGGGGTTCCCAATGTCGTCGTGACATTGGGCCAGAATGGCGCGCTATGGCTATGCGCCGCGGGTGCTCGGCATTTCCCGGCCTACCCCGTCCAGGCGGTCGATACAACCGGTGCCGGAGACGCGTTCAATGCCGGCCTCGTCGCCGCGCTCGGCAACGGCGACCCGCTGGGCGTGGCCATCGATCAAGGCTGCCGTGCGGGTGCGTTCTGCGTGACCAGGCGCGGCGTCATCAACGGCCTCCCGCACCCTGACGATCTGCGGAATGTGCTGGAGGCACGCAGGTCAAGCTAAGCCTCGATCCACCGGCTGATTCCGGTAGGCCGTTTCCGGCCCGATTTCTGCACGAGGAATTTTGCGAGGCGAGTCCGGGCGTGGGCTTCCTGCCGCTCACCTGTCCGGCGGCTTGTCCGGGTTCCCGGCTCGGGGGCATGGGTTCGGGGTGGCCGTTGCGGCCGTCGGGGGTGCTGACCGGTCCGAGGCTGGTCAGGCCGCTGCGGCGGGCGGGCCGCAGGCCGCGGCGAAGAGGCTGAGCCATTCGTGCTCGCGGTGCCAGCCCTCGGGCAGGTGCAGGGTGAGGTGGCCGCGGCCGTGCCGGGCGGTGCGGGCGGCGACGGCGATCAGGTCACGGCGGATGGTCGCGGCCCGGGCTTTCGCGAACGGCAGGCTGGCCAGGGCGCCGGCGGCGCGGAGCAGGTTGTGCGCCATGGCCGCGATGGATAGCCAGGCCGCGTTCGCGGCGAAAACCCCTGATGGCAGGTGAGCCATGGGTCCGCTGGTGACATCAGCGAACAGCTGCTCCACGACGGCGTGGTCCCGGTGCTGCCCCTCGGCCTGGACGAGCTCGAACGGGGAGTCGGTGAAGACGGCGTGGTACCGCCAGACGGGGAACAGCTCGCCCTGCCCGGCGTCCGCCTGCTTGTTCAGGTCGCGGACCCGGCGGACGATCAGCCGGGCGGTGACGGCCTGGCCTTTCCTCGGCGCGAATGCCGTGTACTCCGCCTCGGCGACCTCGGCGTCGGAGATCCAGGCGCCGAGCTGGTCGTCCCAGATGGCGCGCGGGTACTTGATGGCGGTCCAGGCGTCTTCGCCGATGGCAGCGATCGCAGCGCGGATGCTGGCGTTCATGGGGACGGTAACGGAGAACCGGGCCCCGGCGCGGCGGACCGCGCCGATCACGCTCGCGTTATAGAACGCCGAGTCCAGCCGGACCACGATCGTCCCGGTGCAGCCGCAGTCCCGCGCGGTGGCGACGGCTCGTGTGGCCAGGCTGGCCGCGCCGCGTGCGGAGGCGGCGTTGCCGCCGCGCAGCCTCGTGGCGGCGATCACCGGTGCCGCGATCGGCGTGCTGATGGTCGCGGCCAGCGCGTTCAGGCCCCGGACCAGCAGCGACTTGCCCTGGATCTTCGTATGCCCGAACCTGGCTCCTTGCTTTTTGTGCCCGTAGACCCGTTTCTGCATCGAGTCGATGTCAATGAATGCCAGCGTGCCCGCGCCCGGCAGCAGCGGCGCCCGCCCGGCCAGCGCGATCAGGAACTCCCGGCCCGCCTTCTCCAGCTGGCTGACGTTGCCCCAGGTATAGGAGCGCAGGTGCGAACCCAGCGTGGACGGAGCCCGGACGCCGCCGAACAGCGCGCTCATCGCGCCGTGCCGCAGCAGGTCCATGTCATCGATCGAATCCGCCCCGGCAGCCATCCCGGCCACCAGGCACGCCACCTTCAGGTGCGGGTTGACCCCGCACTCGCCGCCGGGCCGGACATGCCCGGCGACCAGATCGCCCAGCCCGGCGCGCTGCGCCAGCGCCATCACCGGGACCAGCCCGGCGTGCGACACCAGATCCGGGTCATCGAAGGATGCGTGCGTCCTGGCCAGGCTATGCAACAATCGCACTTGACGGGTGCCCTTTCGAACTCGACGACGGAAGCTTAAGACACTCCCATCGTCCCAGTTCAGAGGGCACCTTTCACATTGACACGCCCCGAAACACCCCCAATTGACCGGTGGATTGAGGCTAAGGGCGGGCCGACCAATACCATGGCCACGTGGCGGGCGCTCGACACCGCCATCTCATACCCGGTCTGACCACGCTGGAGGGCCCGGACGCACCGGATGCGCCACCGCCGCGCCGCAGCCGCAGGCCGGGTGCGGCGGCCAGGTGCGCCGCCGCCACCGCCAGTCGGGGAGGACCACCTCCAGCGTCCCGTTCGCGGTCGCCGGCGGCGCGCCGGCCCGGTCCAGGAAGGCCAGCGCCTGCGCGCACGCCAGCGCGGCGGTCATCGCGGCGAGCGCCGTGTCGCACGCCTGCGGCCTGACCCGGGCGAAGGTGGCCTGCGCCAGGATCTTCGGCCACGCCGGGTCGCCCTCGGTCTTGCGCAGGTCCACGCAGCGCAGGCAGGCCGACCTGCCCGGCCGCACCAGCGGACCGACCACGCCGATCGCCTCGCCGGCCCGCGCGGCCAGGTGGGGCACGCGGTCGCGGACGAGGCCGCCGGTGAGGTCGGGCGACGCCGGGCCGGTGAGCACCACCAGGTCGGGCAGCGCCCCGTCGTCATGCGTGCGGACCTCAGGGGCCGCCCGCCGCACCGCGCGGGCGGCGCCGTCTTGCCGCGGCGCACCCAGGTCGGCGCGGATCAGCCCGGCGGGCGCCAGGTCGCCGGGCTCGGCGGGCTCCGGGTCGGCGCACGCGACGTGCCCGACGCCCGACGCGGCGAGGAAGCTGGCCACGGAGGCGCCGGTCCTGCCCGCCCCGTGCACCCGGACGAACGCGGCGCGCCTGCGGGCCAGCGTGCGCGCCCCGCCGTCCGCGTCGCCGCG
>Ga0209061_1005950_pt1 | contig 10225 bp, 9 predicted proteins | sample Coa_R1_10_FD_187157 | JGI IMG/M metagenome (GOLD analysis project Ga0209061, IMG submission 187157) | Surface soil microbial communities from Centralia Pennsylvania, which are recovering from an underground coalmine fire - Coalmine... | ecosystem: Environmental > Terrestrial > Soil > Unclassified... | reverse complement strand
GAGCACCACGAACCCGCCCTGGAGCAGGTTGAGCATGCCCGAGGAGTTGAACGCGAGCGTGAACCCCAGCGAGATCAGCGCGTAGATGGCACCGGTCGAGACCCCGGCGATCAGGATGGAGAGGAATGTAGTCACTGTCGTCCGGACCGGCTTCCCGGGGTCACTGCGGGGACAGCAGCCTGGTCACGCCGGCGTTCGCGGCCGGCGTGAGGGCCAGGGACTTCGGCGCGATCTTCACCATGCCCATGGTGAGCCCGGACAGGCCGGTGTGGTTGCCCGGCGAGAAGTGGTACACGCCGTTGATCCCCTGGAATCCGGACAGGTGCTCCACGTAGCTGCGTATCTGCTGGTTGGTGGCGTTGACGCCGAGGTGCGCGAGCGCGTCGACGGCCACGTTGAAGCTGTCCACGATGTAGGAGGCGACGTTGTCGTTGGTGGACCCGGTGAAGCCCTGCGCCCTGAGGAAGTACCGGAGCACCGCGGCCTCCTTGGCGGGGATCCCGCCCTGCTGCGCGACCAGGTAGTAGGCGCCGGGCGCGTAGGTGTTCGCCGGGAGCGTGCTGGCGGTCTTCTTCAGGATCGCCAGGTTCAGGTCGCCGTCGGCCAGCAGCACCGGGACGCCGGCGACGCTGGACGCCGCGAGCGCGGAGAACGCCGTGGCGATCTGCGGGCCGACAGACCACAGCACGATCGCGTCCGGCTTGGCCGCCGCTATCTTGGCGATCTGGGTGGCCAGCGAGGCGGCGGTCACGTCGAAGATCTGGTCGGTCACGACCGTGTAGCCGTTGGCGGCGGCGGCGGAGGTGAGGCTGGCGCGCGCGGTGTCCTCGCCCGGCGTGGTGTCGGTGAGCAGCGCGACCCGCTTCCAGCCTTTCAGGCCGATGAACTTCTCGGTGGCGGTCAGGCCCTCGGTGGCCGGCATCGTGGCGTCGAACAGGTAACTGCCCGGCGGCATCGCGATGTTCGGGTCCGCGTTGAACGTGATCGGCCCCTCGGTGCCGGTCTTGGCGTCGGCCGCCTCGCTCTCGGCGGCGAAGCAGCAGCTGAAGAAGGCCTTCGCGCCGCTGCTCTCCACCTTGGGCACGATCTGCACGGCGACGGCGGCAGACGACTCGGTGTCGTAGAAGTCCAGCCGGATCGGGTGGCCGTCGATGCCGCCGACGCTGTTCCAGGCCGCCGCCAGGGCCTCGTACTGGTTCTTCGTCGACTGCGGGCCGGGGTTGTACTCCGACCCGGAGTTCGGCCCCATCGCCGCGAAGACTACCGGCGACGCGGCGCCGCCGGTGCTGCTGCCCTGCCCGCTGCCCGCCCCGCTGCCCGCGGCAGCGCCCGAGCTGCCGCTTGAACATGCCGTGGCGGCCGCCGTGGCCGACACCGCGAGGAACGCGGCCGCGGCCAGTCTGGCTCTCCTGCCCATCGCCCCATATATCCTTTCGATTGACCCGATGTGGTTGCCGTCGCTTCCGGGGACTAGGTCTTGGCAGGCGTCAGTCCCCGGGAGCCGGCTCGAAGTACGGAAGCGTGACCTCCTCCGTGACGGCGTCGAAGCGCACCCGGACCGGCATCCCGGCCCGGACGTCCGAGGGCGCGCAGCCGGTGATCCCGGTCACGATCCGCGGTCCCTCGGCGAGCTGGACTATCGCTATGACGTACGGGACCCGGTCCGCCAGCGCCGCGTGGGTCGCGTGGCGCACCACCGTGTAGCTGTAGACGGTGCCGCCGCCGCTGACCTCGCGCCAGCCGATGCCGGTGCCGTGGCAGTGCGGGCAGGCGGGCAGCGGCGGGTGCCAGATCCGGCCGCAGGACCGGCACTGCTGGACGACGAGCCGGCCGGCCCGGGCGCTTTCCCAGTACGGCCTGGTCAGCTCCGTGAACGCGGGGATGATCGCCACCGGGTGACCTCGCCTTCCTCGCTCATCGGGGCTCATCGGGCCAGGATCACGGCGCTGCCGGCCGGGGCGCCGACCAGGGCGGTCTCGGCGCCCGCCACCTGGTTGCAGGCCGTGCCGCGCAGCTGCCGTACCGCCTCCAGGACGCCGTTCATGCCGTGCAGGTAGGCCTCTGACAGGTGGCCGCCGTGCGTGTTGACCGGCAGCGGGCTGTCCGGGCCGGTGCCCACGTCGGCGACGTACCGCCAGGCCTGCCCGTCCGGCACGAACCCGTAGGACTCCAGGGACCGCAGCGGCATGAAGGACGTGGCGTCATAGAACTCGGCCACGTCGATGTCCCCGCTGGCCAGCCCGGCCCCGTCGAACAGCCGCTCCGCCGCGGCCGGCGGGAACAGCTCGATGAGGTCGTCGGTGTAGATGCCCATCGGCTCGCGGTACGGGCTCAGCGTCTGGGTGGCCGACAGGACGTAGACCGGGTCGTCCCTGAGCGTGCGCGCCATGGCGGCGCTCGTCAGCACCAGCGCGCAGGCCCCGTCGTTCTCCAGGCACAGGTCGAACAGGCGCAGCGGCTCGCTGATCATCCGCGCGTTCCGGTAGGTTTCCCAGTCCAGCTTGCGGTCCCGCATCATCGCCGCGGGGTTGGCGTTCGCGTACCGGCGCTGGGTGATCGCGATGGAGCCGAGCGCCCGGGTGAGGTCCTCGTCCGACAGGCCGTACACGCTGGCGTACCTTCTGGCCCACAGCGCGAAGAGCTGGCCCGGTGACATCAGGCCGTACGGCCAGGCGAACGACCGGTTCTCCTCCTCGGCCACCACGACGTCCGCGGCGGCCCCGGCCTGCCCCGCGCCCGCCAGGCCCGCCGGGCCGCCCCGGTCGGCCCGGCCGAACCGGCCGCCCTTGCTCTGGCTGATGGCCCGGTAGACCAGCACGACCCGGGCGAGCCCCGCCGTGATCGCCGCGGCCCCGTGCGCGATGACCGCGCCGAGCGCCTCCCCGCCCAGGGGGGCCTCGGCGAAGAACGTCAGCTCGCGGATGCCCAGGGCGCGGACCAGCATCGGCTCGCTGACCGTCTCGAAGGGCGGCGCGAACCGGCACATCCCGTCCACGTCGGCCGGGTCGATCCCGGCGTCGGCGAGCGCCCTGGCGGCCGCCTCGATCGCGAGGTCCCACGCGGTGCCGGGCAGCGCCTTGCCGTACTCGGTCTGGCCGATGCCGGCGACCGCCACCTCGCGCCGGATCATCAGGCGCTCCCCTCGCCGAGCCAGTCCCGCAGCACCTCGGCGGTGTGCTGCCCCGGCCGCGGCGGCGCGGTCACCCGCGCGGGCGAGCGGGACATCCTGACCGGGTAGCCGGGAATGGTCACCCGGCCGCGGCCGGGGTCGTCCACGGTGACGAAGATGCCCCGGTCCCGCAGGTCGGCGTCTGCCAGCACCTCGGTCGTCGAGCGCAGCGCGCCGGCCGGCACCCCCGCGGCGCCGAGCGCCCGCATCGCCGCCATCTTGTCGAGGGTGGCGGTCCAGGCGGTGACGGCCTCGTCCACTTCGGCCTTGTGCTCGCCGCGGCTCGCCATCGTCGCGAACCGGGGGTCGCCGAGCATGTCCTCGCGGCCGATCAGCTTCGCCATCCGCTCCCACTGCCGGTCGCTGCCGCAGTGGATATGCACGTAATCGCTCGGCCCGAACGGCGGGCACGGGTAGATGTCGGACGGCGCGGTCGTGACCAGGAACGGGGGCCGGTTCCCGAACCGCGGCGTGTCCATGCCGCGCTCGATCGGCCAGCCGTAGTGGATCCGCATGAACGTCGCCACCTGGTCGGTCATGGCGATCTCGACCCGCTGGCCGAGCCCGTCCTTCTCCCGCTGGTAGAGCGCGGCGAGAATGCCGCTGACCAGGACCATCCCGGTGCCGGTGTCGCCGACGTCGGGGCCGGGTTTCATCGGGAGGCCGTCCGGTTCGCCGGTTATGCTCGACCCGCCGGAAAAGCCCTGCGCGATCGGGTCGAAGCACGGGAAGTCGCGGTACGGGGAGTCGGCGGCGAACCCCTTGACCTGGGCGTAGATCAGCCGCGGGTTCAGCTCGCGCAGCGTGTCCCAGCCGAGGCCCAGCCGCTCGATGACCCCGGGGCTGAAGTTTTCCACGAAGATGTCCGCGCGCTCGGCCAGCCGCAGCGCGGTCCGCAGCCCCTGCCCGGACTTGAGGTCGAGCTCGATGGACTTCTTGCTGGCGTTGTTCAGGTAGAACGCGATCGCGTCGTAGCTGTCCCTGCTGCCGGGCGCGATGACCTTGACCACTTCCGCCCCCAGGAACGCCAGCATGAGCGTCGCGGACGGCCCCGCCACCTGGTGGGTGAGGTCGAGCACCCGCACCCCCGCGAGCGCCCGCCCCTGAACGGCGGCATCCCGGTCATCACCGGCCCGGTCATTCATCTGAACCGACCACCTCCATTGCCGGACGCGACCCTGCGATTCCCAGGATCGTATATGATCCGGCTTTCCCCCGGCAAGGTCAAATCACATAAGCATCGCTGATGCTCACCATTGACCTGGCAAGTAATCCAATGTCAGGAGGCGCTTACGGCGCGGCAGCGATACGGGCGCGGCAGCGGCCGCTGCCCGGGCCGGCCGCTGCCCGGGCCGGGCGCGGTCCGGGCAGCGGGCAACGGCGCCGCGTTTCCCCGCCGCGGGCGAATACGGCGGCCGGCGGGAGGCGGCCCGTTGCGTTCGGGATAAGTGAACGAAGGAGCGCTGACGGGCGCGGGCGCCTCAGCCGCCCGCGGCAGGCGGCGCGCCGTCGGCGGCCGCCTCGCCGGCCGCGCTGCCGCGGAGCAGGTAGGCCGAGTGCAGCAGCTCGGGCTTGCCGCGCAGTTCGCCGGCCGTGCCCGCGTACCGGATCACGCCGCCCTCCATCACGTACGCGCTCGCCGCCAGGCCCAGGGCCACGGTCGCGAACTGCTCGATGAGCAGCACGCCGATGCCGGAGTCCGCCATGGCGCGGATAACCGGGATCAGCCGGTTGACCACCACCGGGGCCAGGCCGAGGGAGAGCTCGTCGATCAGGACGTACTTGGGCTGCGAGACCAGCGCCTGGGCGAGCACCACCATCTGCTGCTCGCCGCCGGACAGCGACCTGGCGGGCAGGTTCAGCCGCCGTTCCAGGGACGGGAACAGCTCCAGGGCCCGCGCGCGCCCGGCCGCGGCCGCCTCCCGGGACAGCGCGTACGTGGCCACCCGGATGTTGTCCTCCACGGTCAGGTCGGGCAGCAGCCGCCGCCCCTCCGGCACGATCGCGACCCCGGCGGCGCGGATCTTCTCCGGCCGCCTGCCCGCCAGCTCAAGGCCGTCCAGGGACACCGACCCCCGGCGGGGCCGCAGCGCGCCGCCGACGGCGAGGACCATGGAGGACTTGCCGGCGCCGTTCGGGCCGAGCAGGGCGGTCACCTGCCCGGCGGGCACCGTGATCGTCACGTCCCTGACGACCGCGCGGCCGCCCCGTTCCACGCGGAGCCCCTCCAGCACCAGCTCGCTCATGTCCCGCTCCCCCGCTCGCTCGCAGGCCAAAGGCCGCCCATTCAGAGCACCTCCGCGGTTCCCAGGTAGGCGCGCATCACGCGGGAGTCCCGCAGCACCGCCGCGGTCGGGCCGGACGCGATCAGCCTGCCGAAGTCGAGCACGGCCGTCGTCTCGCAGACCGCGGACACCAGCGACATGTCGTGGTCGACGAGGATCGTGAGCGCTCCCGTGTACTCCGGGATGGCCTTGATCACCGCGGCCAGGTGCGCGGTCTCCTCGTCGGGCAGGCCGGCGGCGGGCTCGTCGAGCAGGATCAGCCGCGGCCGGCCGGCGACGGCGCGCGCGAGCTCGACCAGCCGCCGCTGCCCGGCGCTCAGCGTGCCCACGCGCGCCAGCGGCGGCGCGCCGACGCCGGCGAACTCGATCGCGCCGAGCACGTCGGCCCGCCGCGCGGCGCCGCGCAGCGGCGACGACATCATCGCGACGTTGTCATAGACCGACAGCTCCTCGATGGCCTGCTCGGTCTGGAAGGTGCGGCGCACCCCCCACCGCGCGCGGCGGAAGTGCGGCAGCGCCAGCAGGTCCTCCCCGAACGCGCGGACCGAGCCGGACGCCGGGCGCACGAACCCGGACAGCACGTTGAAGAAGGTGGTCTTGCCCGCGCCGTTCGGCCCGATGAGACCGCAGGTGCCCTTCTCGAAGACCAGGCTCAGCCCGTCGAGGGAGGTGACGCCGCCGTACCTGACGGTCAGGTTCTCGACCTGGATCACGTCGCCTCCCCCCGTGACGGGGCCTGCGGCGGCGTCCCCGGCGGCGCTGCGGGCGGCCGCGGCGGCCCGGGACGCCGTGCCCGCGCCAGCCGCGTGAGCAGGCCGCCGAGCCTCCTGGCGTCCTTCGGGAACTGGTCGGCGATGCCCGCAGGCGCGGTGGTGAGCACCTGGAGCACGCCGAGCCCGAACAAGATCGTGAGCCAGGCGTAGCTGACGCCCAGGTTCTGCAGGATGGCGGGCAGCAGCTGCATCAGCAGCGCGCCGATCACCGCGCCCCACAGGTTGTACACGCCGCCCATCAGCGCCACCGCGAGCAGGATGATCGAGTCCTGCGTGCTGAAGTTGATCGAGTACAGGTAGCGCGCCTGCCCGGCGAGCATGGCGCCGGCCACGCCGGTGATGAACGACGCGAGCGACCACGCCCACAGCTTGTAGAACGTGGTGTTGATGCCGGCCGCGAGCGCGGCCGGCTCGCTCTGCCTGATCGCCGCCCAGGCCCGGCCGGGCCTGGTCCGCAGGTGCGCGTACACCAGCGCGAACATGAGCAGGGCCACCACCACCGCGTACCGGTAGTACGCGGGGTCGGTGCCGGCGATCGACGGCCGCCTGATCGGCGGGATGTGCACCGAGGTGCCGTTGTACCCGGTGAAGCCGCCGCCGCCGTTGGGGAAGTTCACGGTCGCCAGGGCCACCGTGACGGCCCCGGCCAGCATCAGCGTGATCAGCGCCAGGTACAGGCCGCGCAGCCGCAGCGCGGGCAGCCCGATCACGGTGCCGATGCCCATCGTGACCAGCCCCGCCTCGATCACCACGACCGGGAACGGCTGGCTGGTCGCGAACAGCAGCCGGGCGCCCGTCCAGGCGCCGATCTGGAGCACGGCGCCCTGGCCGAGCGAGTACAGGCCGGTGCGGCCGACGAGCAGCCCGAGCCCGAGCGTCACGATCGAGTAGATCGCGACCAGCGTCATGTAGCCCGTGTAGTACAGGCTCATCAGCGGCGGCAGCGCGAACAGCGCGAACGCCGCGAAGACCACGACGACGGCCAGGTGCGCGGGCCGCTGCGGGCGGCGCAGCAGCCGCAGGCGCTGCGCGGCGGCCGTCGCCGCGGCGCCGCCCTTGGTTTCGACGGTCACTACGCCTCCTCGCGGGAGCGGGTCATCACGGTGCGGTGCCGCGACACCCACAGCAGCGCGATGGCCGCGAGCACGAACGGCGTCATGTCGCGGTAGTTGGTCAGCGCGGTGATCGGGGTGAGCAGGTCGTGCACCAGGCCGATCACGATCGCCGCGGCGAACGTCACCGCGATCGACCGCAGCCGCGCGATCAGCGCGGCGGCCAGCGACGAGATCACCAGGAACGTGAGCGTGGTGGCGTCGAGCTGGACCAGGTCGGCCAGCAGCAGCCCGGCGATGCCGGCCAGGATGCCGCAGCCGAACCAGGCCGCCGCCTCGACCCGGCGCACGGGCACCCCCAGCGTCGCGGTGATCTCCCGGTCGTTGGCCATCGCCCGCATCGCCGTGCCGAGCTTGGTGAAGCGGAGGAACGCGGCCGTCCCCGCGGTCAGCACGACGCCCGCGCCGAGGCCGATCAGCTGCGTCCAGGTCACGTTCAGCCCGAGGACCGTGAACCCGCCGTTGTCGGTGGGCAGCGAGATCGAGCGCACCGCGCCGCCGGTCGGCGGCCACAGCAGGTCCATCGCCCCGAACAGGACCAGGGTCAGGCCCAGCGTGGCCACCGCCCGGACCAGCGGATCGCGCCTGGCGAGCGGGGGGCCGAAGATCATCCCGTAGATCAGCGTGAGCAGGCCGCCGAACAGGACGCAGACGAGCCACGCCGCCCAGCCGGGCACCGACCCCTGGATCATGGCCCAGGCGATGAACGCGCCCATCGCCCCGACCGCGCCGAAGGCCAGGTAGAGCACGCCCGTGGCGCGGTACAGGACGACCAGCCCCACCCCGGACAGGGCGTACACCCCGCCCAGGGCGAGACCGCTTACGATGAACGGCTCGAATTCCGACCAGCTTGGCATTTACCTATCCGTCATGTCGACGTCGGGTCCGCGGGCGCGGTGCCCGCCTGGGCGCGGTAGGCCGCGATCTGCGGGTCGACCGACGAGATCTGCGTGCACCCGCCGCCGGGGGCGATCACCATCTTCCCGTTGTCCGGCGTGACGGTGTAGTCCTCGTTGTTCGGGATGTGCATGCTGTAGGAGCCGTACGTCCACTGCTGGCAGAGCATGCCGGTCTTGACGTCCTTCAGCGCCTTGATCGCGGCGTTGACGCTGGCCACCGTGTACGCGCCCTTGACCGACTCCAGGGCCTGCACCATGAGCCTCGCCTCGACGAAGCCCATCTGGCTGAAGCTGCCGATTCCGCCGGAGACCGCCGAGCCGTACTGCGCCAGGATCGCCCGGTACAGGTTCATCGTCGGCGTGTTCGTCGGGTCCGGCGGGGTCAGCTCGGCGTTGACGAACAGCTTGCCGTTCCACTTCGGCCCGAGCGACTTGGCCAGGAAGTCGGTGTTGCACGGCGTGGAGCAGCCCCACAGCTTGACGTTGCCCTCGATGTTGAGCTTCTGCGCGGCCTGCAAGATGACCAGCGCGTCCGGCGGGGTGAAGTTCAGCACCACCGCGCCGTTCTTGCCGGCCGCGTCGACCAGCGAGATCGCCACCGAGTTCGCGTCGGAGATCGGCACGTTCGTGGTCATGTCCGTGATCGGCACGTGCGCGGCCGCGGCGAGCGCGTTCGGGCCGGCCGCGATGTAGGTGGTGCCGGGGACGTTCGACTGGTCGAAGACGACCTTGCTGACGTGCTGCGACAGCGCGTACTGCACCGCGCCGTCGGAGCTGTACCGCGGCCCCATGTTGACCGCGGCGCTGTTCGGCGTGGACCAGCACTCCGGCGCGATTCCCGAGTCGATGATGTAGTAGCCCAGGCTCTCCCAGTAGCTGTGGTCGACCGAGCACTCGATGATCGAGGTGTTGCCGACGATGCCGACCACGTGGTCGGTCTGCACGAGCTGCTTGGCCTCCGAGGCGATCTGGGAGGCGTTCGTCTGCTCCTTTTCGATGTAGTACTTGATCGGATGGCCGTTGATGCCGCCGTTGGCGTTCACGCAGGCGAAATACGCCTGGGCCATGTTCGCGATGTCGGTGAAGCTGGTGCCGGGCTGGTCGGTCACGATGCCGCCCAGGTTGATCGGCGTGCCGGTCGCGGCGACACCCGGCTTGGTGCCGCACTGGGAGGTGCTGACCGTGGAAGCGCCCGTGCTCGAGCCCGCGGACGGGGCCGCGGCGGGGCTGGAGGCGGCCGGGCCGGCCGCGGAGCTCGAGCTCGAGCTGCTGCTGCTACAGCCGGCGAGGACGCCGCCGACCGTCAGGGCCGCGACAGCCGCGCCCGCGAGCCGCGAGCGCCAATGCTCGTGTCTATTCATGTGCTCTGCCTTCTCGTGGCTGACGGCGAAATATGTTCCGAACGGACGCGGCGGGCTCATCCGGGTAAGGCCCGCCGTCCCTGGGGTAAGCGGAGAACGCGCCATTTCACCGGTAACCGGCGCTTCTCCGGACTTTCTTTGCATTGACCGTGAAAGGGGTCTATGCCCCGGAAGCCATCGTGTGGTTTCGCTGAGATTATCGCTGTCGCCGGGCCGGGGCGAGTCCGGCGCCAGAATACGTTTTCATTACGTTTTGGCGCCGGAAATGCGCCGGCGGGGCCGGGCTGCCGGGTATCGTCGGTGACGATATTTCCGGCGATCTGGTGACTGCTGGGAGCACCGGGCGACCCCTTTCTGACCGTCACGGTGCGGTCAAGCTTGCGGGGGGTAACCAACCTACCGGTGAGAATTGCACGGCGGCTGACCGGGAACAATTGCGCCGTGCCCCAAACTCGGCGGCGCGATTGCTGCGGCGGACCACAAACGCCTGCCGTCGCTCAGGCCACGGGAACGATCACGCGTAACATTTCGCTAACTATCTGCGCCCGCCGGGAATGGCGCGTGCCCGGCCCGCGTTCGGCGCGCGGCCGGGCACGGTTCGCCGCCCCCCCCGGCTGGGCCCCCCG
>Ga0209061_1005948_pt1 | contig 10232 bp, 5 predicted proteins | sample Coa_R1_10_FD_187157 | JGI IMG/M metagenome (GOLD analysis project Ga0209061, IMG submission 187157) | Surface soil microbial communities from Centralia Pennsylvania, which are recovering from an underground coalmine fire - Coalmine... | ecosystem: Environmental > Terrestrial > Soil > Unclassified... | reverse complement strand
GCCGCGGGCGGTCCAGGTACCGCTCGGCGAAGCACTCACCGCGGCCGAACGCGGCGACTGCCTCCCGTACCGCGGAGGCGTAAAGCTCCCCGATCCCCGCCTCGTCCCAGGCGACCTTCAGCCCGCGGCCCCCGCCGCCGAACGCCGCCTTGATGGCCACCGGCAGGCCGTGCTCGCGGGCGAACGCCGCGACCTCCGCCGCGCCCGAGACGGGCCCCTCGGTCCCCGGCGCCAGCGGCGCCCCGGCAGCGCGGGCGATCTTTCTGGCGCGGACCTTGTCGCCCAGCGCGTCGATCGCCTCGGGCGGCGGCCCTATCCAGGTCAGCCCGGCGTCCTCGACGGCGCGGGCGAAAGCGGCGTTCTCGGCGAGGAAGCCGTAGCCGGGGTGGACCGCGTCGGCACCGGATGCCGCCGCCACCTTGATGATCTTGCCGATGTCGAGGTAGCTGTCTGCCGCGCTCGCCCCGTTCAGCGCGTAGGCCTCGTCCGCCATGCGGGAGTGCGGCGCATCGAGGTCGGGCTCGGCGTAGACCGCGACGCTCGCAAGCCCTGCGTCACGGCAGGCCCGGATGATGCGCACGGCGATCTCGCCGCGATTCGCGATGAGGACTTTCTGCACGGCGACGTCTCCCCTTGTGGCTGCTTCCTGTCCCTCGCGGCTGCTTCCCGCTCTGCCTGAGGTGCTTCCCCGCTCGTATCCGGCTGCCGCAAGGAGTCTAGGCGAGGGCCGGCCGGGCCGGCCGGCGGCGGCGCCTGCACGCGGCATGGCCCGCCCCGCCGCTTCTCCTGCACCGGCCGCTGTCTCATCCTGCTCCTCCGCCCATACCGCTGCCCCGCTTACCTTCACGTTTTCCTGTCCCGCTGCGCCCGCTCGCCTCAGCAGTTAACGTCTGGGCCAGCAGGCAGATGCGAGAAGGGCGGGATGACCTGTGGAGGCGAAGCACGCGGACCTGGTCCTGCAGGGCGGCGGCGTCCGGGGGATCGGCCTGGCCGGAGCGGTCCAGGCGCTGGCGCGCGACGGATACCGCTTCCCGCGGATCGCCGGCACCTCGGCCGGCGCCATCACCGGCGCGCTGGTCGCCGCGCTGGAGAAGGCCGGCGAGCCGCTCGGCCGGCTGCGCGACATCGCCTTGACCGCCGACTACCCGAAGTTCGCGGAGAAGGGGCGGCTGGCGCGGCTGCTCGGCCCGCTGAGCCCGGTCGGCGACGCGCTGAGCCTCATCTTCACCGAGGGGCTGTTCAGCGGGGACCGGCTCAGGGAGTGGATCGCGGGCGCGCTGGCCGATCTGGGCGTCGCCGTGTTCGGTGACCTGAGGCTCCCCGACGACCCAGGCGGTGACCTGCCGCCCGCACACAGGTACCGGCTCGTCGCCGTGGTGACCGACGTGTCACGGCGGCGGCCCGTCATGCTCCCGTGGGACTACCCGCTGTACGGGCTGGATCCCGATGAGCAGCCGGTGGCCGACGCCGTGCTCGCGTCGGCGTCCATACCGTTCTACTTCAGGCCCGTCCGGCTGCGGCCCGCCGGCGGGACCACCTCCACGCTGGTGGACGGCGGGGTGTTCTGGAACTACCCGATCTCGATCTTCGACAGGACGGATGGCCGGCCGCCGAGGTGGCCCACGTTCGGCGTGCGGCTTGTGCAGCCGGACGCCAAGCCGGCCGTCCAGCCGGTGACGAGCACGCTGGCTCTTGCCCTCGGCATCGCCGGGTCGGTGTACGACGCGTGGGACAAGATGGCCGTGGGCGTGCCGTGCGACGCGATGCGGTCAATGTCGGTGGACACGCTCGGCATCTCCGCGACGGACTTCGGGATCACCGCCGCGCAGCAGCAGGAGCTGTTCTCCTCCGGCGAGGCCGCCGCGGCCAGCTTCACCGAGCACTGGGACTTCCAGGCGTACCTGCGTGACTGCCGCGGCGGCGCCCCGTGAGCGCCGCAGCCGGTGTCCCGGCGGTCATCGGTGCTGCCCGGCGGCTTGATCTTGCACCGCCCAGCGGCCGGGGCCTTGCGCCCCCGGCCGCGGCCGGCGCGCCGGCGGGTACCGCGTGCGGGTTACGGCGGCATCCCCTTCCCGGCCTGGCGATCCCGGGCCGTCGGCCCGGGTGAGCGGCCGGTGTGCGGCGGGCACCTGAGCGGGAACCGGCAGGACGCGGGGCCGCACGGGGTCAGCACTCCCTGCCCGGTCACCGCGCGGGGAGTTCTAGGATGTTTTGGGAGAAATAGACCCGGAGGTCCTGTGACAGGCGCAGTTGTCTCCCGGTGTAGGCCCTACCTCAACCGAAGCGTGACCTCCGGTACGTAGAGTGAACACGATTGCCGGTTTCGGGATTAGTGTGAGCGGTGCTGCGGGCCCGTGGGGGCGAAGGCTGTCACGGGCACCCGGAGAACGCGAACTGACGGAATAGGCGCTGTCCCCGGTCTCGGCCCGGGCCCGGGAACCACTGGGCGCTGAGGGTCACCTGCACCCGGTGACTCTTTGTTACAAAGACGTAACGAAGATGGACGGGCCGGCCTCGCCTCCCGGGGCGGGGCCGCCGCTGCCCGCGCCGGGCGGTGCCCCCTGATACCTCGGAGGGAGTTCCGTGCATCTGGTCGTCAACTCGGGGGACCGAAGTTGAACGTGGCTGGCCTGCTCGTGTCGTTCGCCGCAGCGCTGAGCCTGTGGCTCGGCGCTGCCAGGCGGCCGGGCAGCACGGGGCGGGGGTACCGGTGGCTGGCAGGCACGGCGGTGTTCTGGTTCGCCGGGCTCCTTGCCGGCCGCCTCTTCGCCGGCACTCTCGGAGGGTTCGCCGGACCGCTGTCACTGGCTGACCTCGCGCCGCTGGTCGCGCTGGCGCCCGCGGCGATGGGCATCGCGGTACTAGGGGCTGGCGGCCCGCCCGGCGAACCCGGCGGCCCTGCCGGGGGTTCCGGCGGGACACCCGGCGGCGACGACCCCGGCCGCCAGGACAGCACGGGAGGATGCTTCGCCCTGCCGGCGCTGGCGGACGGCTATGTGCTGGCCGCCACCTTGCTGCTCGTCGGCTGGGTCGTGGTGTTTGGCACGGAGTACCTCCATTCCGGCGAGGGATCCGGCACGTTTCTGCTCAGCCTGATCCATCCGCTGACGGACATCGCCGTGCTCGGCCTGCTCCTCGGGGCGGCCGCGGTACGGTGGCGCCGGGTGGCCCTGCCATATCTCGCCCTGGCCGCGATGACCGCGGCCGACTTCGCCGGGGTGGGCGCGCGCCTGTCCGGCGGGCATCAGCAAGTGGCGCAGCAGGCAGCGCAGATGCTCGCGTTCTGCCTGCTCGGCCTGGCGCCGTGGGCCACGCGTGCCCGCTTCCCTCTGATGCGGCGCATCCCCCGTGCCCCCCGCGACGGGACCGGCCAGGATGAGGCCGACCAGGGCGGGACCCGCCAGGACGGGGCTGGCCAGGCCGCCCTCCAGCACCAGGCCGCCCTCCAGCACCAGGCCGGCGTGGCGGTGGCCGGGGAGGGCGCGGGCGGCAGCACGGCGGTCGTCGCGGCGCTCGCCGTCGGGGCGGCCACGATCGTCGTGCTCGGGAAGGGGCTGGCGGGCCTGACGGCTGGCCGGGCCGTGGCGATAGCCAGCGGCCCGCTGGGCCTCGCGGTGGCCGCCGCAGGCGGCGCGGCGCTGCTCATCCTGGTGGCGCGGGTGCTTGTCCTGGTCACGGAGAACGGCACGGCGCTGCGCGGGTGGCGGGAATCGGGCGCCAGCCTGCGGGAGCTTGCGGACCGCACCAGCGACGCCGTGCTGGTGTCCGACCTGACAGGGCTGATCCGCTACGCGAGCCCTGCCGTGGGCGATTTCGGGTACGCGCCCGAGTACCTGGCGGGGCTGCGGATGGAGGATCTGGTCCACCCGGAGGACAGAGCCGCCGCCATACGAGCCGTCCGCACGGCGCTCAGCCGGGAGGACACGGCGCCCAGCCACGAGGAAGCCGCCAGCGATGACGCCGGGGAGGAGGGGAACAGGCGGGGGGAGGCAGGGGCGCCCGGAGCCCCGGGGGCGGGCGGCGCCGGCGGGGCGCGCCCGGCTCAGTGGGCACACAGCTTCTCCTGCCGGGTGCGTGCCGCCGACGGCACGTGGCGGCACGTCGAGTCCACCGTCATGCGGTACCGGCTGCCTGGCGAGCGGGACCAGTTGCTCGTCACGGCGCGCGATGTCAGCGGCCAGGTGGCGCTCCGCCAGCAGGTCACCCACCTGACCTTCCATGACGGGCTGACCGGCCTGCCAAACCGCGCCTACGTCGAGGAGCGGGCCGCCGACGCGCTGCGCCGCCACGGCGAGGGCGGGAAGGCGCGGGCCGGCGTCATCTTCCTCGACCTCGACCGTTTCACCGCTGTCAACGACTCGGTCGGGCACGGAGCCGGCGACCTCGTGCTTGCTCAGGCGGGCAGGAGGCTGCGGGCCGTGGTGCCGTCGCATGGCACGGTGGCGCGCTGGGGCAGCGACGAGTTCGCCGTGGTCATCGAGGACGCTACGGGCGTGCAGGAGATCGCCGATATCGCCGAGCGCATGGGCGGCGCCGTGGCCTCCGAGCCTTTCCACGTCGCGAGCAGGGACATCGCGCTGACCGCCAGCATAGGGGTGGCGCTGTCCGACGGCGCGCCGCCGGGGCTCGTGCTCCGCAACGCGGATGTCGCGATGTCGAGGGCAAAGGCCGCCGGCGGCGGCCGGGTCGAGATCTTCGCCGCGCACATGCACGCGGACGTCGTGCGCAGGCTCGAGCTCGCGAGCGACCTGCAGCAGGCGGTCGCGCGCCACCAGCTCACCCTGCAGTACCAGCCCGTGGTCGAGCTCGCGACCTCGCGCGTGACGGGAGCGGAGGCGCTGGTGCGCTGGTGGCGCCACGGCGAGGTTGTCCCGCCCACTGAGTTCCTCGGCGTGGCGGAAGAGTCGGGGCTCATCGTCCCGCTCGGCGACTGGGTGCTGGCCGCGGCCTGCGCCCAGGGCGCGGCCTGGCGCAGGTCCTCGTGGAACGTGGGCGTATCGGTGAACATCTCGCTTCGCCAGATCAACAACCCGCGGTTCCCCGAGGCCGTGGCGACGGCCCTGGCCGACAGTGGTCTCCCGCCCGACGCGCTCACGGTCGAGGTGACCGAGAAGATCCTCGTCGCGGACAGCGGCCTGCTCGTGGGGCACCTGGCGGACCTGCGCCGCCTCGGCGTGCGGCTCGCGATCGACGACTTCGGCACCGGCTACGCCTCACTCGCCCACCTCCGCGGGCTGCCCGTCGACATCATCAAGATCGATCCCTCGTTCGTGGCGGGCCTCGGGCAGGACGAGACCCTGACACTGCTCACCCGGACGATCGTGCAGGTCGGCCGCGACCTCGGTATCAGCGTCGTCGCCGAGGGAATCGAGCAGCCGCGGCAGCTTTGCCTGCTGCGGGAGATGGGCTGCGGGTACGGCCAGGGATTCCTCGTGGCGCGGCCGATGGGCGCGTCCGCCGTCGAGTCCCTGATCGGGGGCGAGGCTGTTAGCCCACCGGGACGACCCTCCGGGCCCCCCCGGGTTCCCGCTGCGGTACCCGCCGCATCACCGGGCGCTCGCCCTGGCGCAGGACCTGGGGTCGCGCCCGGGCCGGACCTCCGGTCCGGCGCCTGTCCGTAACCCGTATGCAGCGCCCGCCAACCCGCATGCGGCGCCCGCGGCCGGCAGGGCCGCATCGCAGTAGGCGCTAGGGAGGCGCACAGGCCCCGGCTGACACGAAGCTGAATAAGGCAGCTGACACGAAGCTGAATAAAGCAGCTGACACCGTATATCTCAATATGCGAGACAACGGCATGTCTGAGTTGACGGAACGCGCTGCGTAGGACATCGTGTGTGATGTGAACTGCGCCCGCGTCATCGTACTTGGCTGGCGCGCAGGCGGCTGACGAGCCTTCTGCGCGCTCCCCTCGCATGCCATCCGGCACGAGGGGTTTTTTAATGCCCGGCCGTCGCGCTGGCGGCAGTACGCACCACTGACAACCGCTGAGAGCCGCTGACCAAGGAAGCTATCCATGACCGATCAGACGAAACCCGCGAACTCTCCGCGCGCGCGTCCCGGCCCCGCAGGCCCCGCAGGGGCCACGCCGCTGGACATCGCGCGCGCGGCCCACCGTGACGGCGCTGCGCCGGCGGAGGGGGCGGCACGGCAGCCCGAGGACCGCGCTGCCGCAGCGGCGCCAGCCGTCACCGCAGGGCGTCCTGCCGTCGCCGAACCCGGAGGGCACCGAGCGCAGGGCACGCCGGCCGGGGTGCGCAGCGGCCCGGCGCGGATAACGGGAGCCCAGGCCCTCGTGCGCGCGCTCGAGCAGGTGGGTGTGGACGTGGTGTTCGGATTGCCGGGAGGCGCCATCCTGCCGGCCTACGACCCGCTGCTCGATTCGGCCAGGGTCCGGCATGTCCTGGTCAGGCACGAGCAGGGGGCCGGGCACGCCGCCAGCGGCTACGCCCAGGCGACGGGGCGGACCGGGGTGTGCATGGCCACGTCGGGGCCTGGCGCGACCAACCTGGTGACGCCCATCGCCGACGCCTACATGGACTCCGTGCCCCTGGTCGCCATCACCGGCCAGGTGGCCAGCAGCCTGATCGGCACCGACGGCTTCCAGGAAGCCGACATCTCCGGGATCACTCTGCCGATCACCAAGCACAATTTCCTTGTCACGAAGGCAGGCGACATCGCCAGGACCGTCGCGGAGGCGTTCCACCTGGCCTCGACGGGGCGCCCGGGTCCCGTGCTCGTGGACATCGCCAAGGACGCGATGCAGGCGCTCACCGACTTCACCTGGCCGGTGCCCCTCGACCTGCCCGGGTATCACCCGGTGACCAGGCCGCACGCCAGGCAGGTGCGGGAGGCAGCGCGGATGATGACCGCTGCCCGCCGGCCCGTGCTCTACGCCGGCGGCGGGGTGATCAGGGCTGATGCCGCCGGTGAGCTGCGCACGCTCGCCGAGCTGACCGGCATGCCGGTCGTCACGACGCTGATGGCCCGCGGCGCCTTTCCCGACGGCCATCCGCAGCACCTAGGCATGCCGGGCATGCACGGCACCGTCGCCGCCGTCGGGGCGCTGCAGAAAGCCGACCTGATCGTGGCGCTCGGCGCCAGGTTCGACGACAGGGTGACGGGCAACCTCGCCACGTTCGCGCCGGATGCCGCGGTCGTGCACGCCGACATCGACCCCGCGGAGATCTCCAAGAACCGCCGCGCCGACGTGCCCATCGTCGGGGACTGCCGCGAGGTGATCGCGGACCTGACCGCGGCGGTGCGGGCCGAGCACGAGGCGGGCAGGAAAGGCGACCACGAGGCATGGTGGGCACAGCTCAACGCGTGGCGCTCCACCTACCCGCTGGGTTACGAGGAGCCGGGCGACGGCTCGCTGGCGCCGCAGCACGTGATCAGGCGTATCGGGGAGATCGCGGGCCCCGAGGCGGTCTACGTGGCCGGGGTGGGCCAGCACCAGATGTGGGCTGCCCAGTTCATCTCCTATTCCCGCCCCCGGACCTGGCTGAACTCGGGCGGGCTCGGCACCATGGGGTTCGCGGTGCCTGCCGCGATGGGCGCCAAGGTGGGCCGTCCTGACGCGTGCGTGTGGGCGATCGACGGCGACGGCTGCTTCCAGATGACGAACCAGGAGCTCGCCACCTGCGCGCTCGAACAGATCCCCATCAAGGTCGCGATCATCAACAACGGCAACCTGGGGATGGTCAGGCAGTGGCAGACGCTCTTCTACAACGAGCGCTACTCCAACACCGACCTGCACCGCGCCGGCACCGGGGGCGGAGCGGCGCCTCCTGGCGAGGCAGCGGTGAGGCGCGCCGGCACGCGCGTGCCCGATTTCGTCAAGCTGGCCGAGGCGTACGGCTGCGTCGGCATCCGCTGCGACGACCCCGCGGGCGTGGACGCTGCGATCGAGCGGGCCATGGGAATCGACGACAGGCCCGTCGTCGTGGACTTCATCGTCCACCACGACGCCATGGTGTGGCCGATGGTCCCGGCAGGCACGAGCAACGACGACATTCAGGTCGCCCGCAACATGGCCCCCGACTGGGGCCCCACGGGCTCCTCGGTCTGAGAGCGGGAGAGGAAGAGGGCATGAGCAGGCATACGCTGTCCGTGCTCGTGGAGAACAAGCCGGGCGTGCTCGTGAGGATCGCCGGGCTGTTCTCGCGGCGCGGGTTCAACATCGACTCGCTGGCGGTCGGCCCGACCGAGCACGAGGAGATCTCCCGCATGACGATCGTGGTGAACTGTGAGGAGCACCCGCTCGAGCAGGTCACCAAGCAGCTCAACAAGCTGGTCAACGTGCTGAAGATCGTCGAGCTCGACCCCGGGTCCGCGGTCCAGCGCGAGCTGATCCTCATCAAGGTCAGGGCGGACACCGAGAGCAGGTCCAAGGTGCTGGAGACCGTGCAGCTCTTCCGTGCCAGGGTGGTGGACGTGGCGCTCGACGCGGTCACCGTGGAGGCCACGGGCAACAGGGAGAAGCTCGATGCGCTGATCCGGGTGCTCGAGCCCTTCGGGATCAAGGAGCTCGTGCAGTCCGGCATGGTGGCGGTGGGCCGTGGCGGCCGGTCGATCACCGACCGCGCGCTCCGGCCGCTCGAGCGCAGCGCTTGAATGTCCCGTCCTGTTTTTCCAGGCGACCACGAGAAGGGCCAACAAGTGGCAGAGATTTTCTACGATGACAACGCCGATCTCGCGGAGGTCAGCAGCAGGCACGTCGCCGTGATCGGGTACGGCAGCCAGGGGCACGCACACGCGCTCTCACTCCGGGATTCAGGCGTGGACGTGCGGGTCGGCCTGCCCGAGAACTCGCGGAGCAGGGACAAGGCGGCCGAGGACGGCCTACCGGTCACCACGCCCGCCGAGGCGTGCGAGGAAGCCGACCTGATCATGGTGCTGGTCCCCGACCACCTGCAGAGGACGCTGTACGCGGAGGCGATCGCGCCGAGCCTGGTGGACGGCGACGCGCTGTTCTTCGCGCACGGGCTGAACATCCGCTACGGCCTCATCCAGCCCCCGGAGGGCGTGGATGTCTGCATGGTGGCGCCGAAGGGCCCCGGGCACCTGGTCCGCCGCCAGTTCAACGCGGGCCGCGGGGTCCCCGTGCTCGTCGCCGTCGAGCGTGACGCCACGGGGCGCGCCTGGCCGCTCACCCTTTCCTACGCCAAGGCGATCGGCGGCACGCGGGCGGGGGCCCTCGCGACCACGTTCGCCGAGGAGACGGAGACCGACCTGTTCGGCGAGCAGACCGTGCTCTGCGGCGGCATCTCGGAGCTGATCAAGGCAGGGTTCGGGACGCTCGTGGAGGCGGGCTACCAGCCCGAGATCGCCTACTTCGAGTGCCTGCACGAGATGAAGCTCATCGTCGACCTCATGTACGAGGGCGGCATCTCCAACATGTACTGGTCGTGCTCGGACACCGCAGAGTACGGAGGGTACACGCGCGGTCCCCGTGTCATCACCGAGCAGACCAGGGAGGAGATGCGGAAGATCCTCGGCGAGATCCGCGACGGCAGCTTCGCGCGCGAGCTCGTGGCGGAGTTCGACGCCGGCAAGCCCAACTTCCTCAAGCGGCGTGAGGCCGAGCACGCCGAGCAGATCGAGCAGGTGGGGGCGAAGCTCCGCCCGCTGATGAGCTGGCTCGGCTCGGACGAGTAGGCAGCAGGAGGGGCCGGGTGCAGCATCCCGGCTGCGCCCGGCCCGCTAGGGTGCTCAGCATGACATCTCGCAGTATCAGGCTCGCCGTTGTCGGCGGGGATGGCATCGGGCCCGAGGTCGTCGCGGAAGCGCTCAAGGTGCTCCGCGCGGCGGCCGCCGGCGTCACGATCGACGAGACCAGCTACGACCTCGGCGCGAGCCGGTGGCTCGCGACCGGCGAGACGCTTCCCGACACGGTGCTGGAGGAGATCCGGGGCCACGACGCCATCCTGCTCGGCGCGGTCGGGGACCCGCGCGTGCCCAGCGGGGTCCTGGAACGCGGCCTGCTGCTGAGGCTCAGGTTCGAGCTCGACCACTACGTCAACCTGCGTCCCGTGCGCCTGTACCCGGGCGTGGCCACGCCGCTGGCCGCAGCGAGCCCCGAGACGGTCGACATGGTGGTGGTCCGCGAGGGCACCGAGGGCCCGTATGCGGGGGCAGGCGGCGTCATGCGGAAGGGCACCCCTGGCGAGATCGCCACCCAGGAGAGCCTGAACACCGCGTTCGGCGTCGAGCGGGTGGCCAGGTACGCGTTC
>Ga0209061_1005947_pt1 | contig 10234 bp, 7 predicted proteins | sample Coa_R1_10_FD_187157 | JGI IMG/M metagenome (GOLD analysis project Ga0209061, IMG submission 187157) | Surface soil microbial communities from Centralia Pennsylvania, which are recovering from an underground coalmine fire - Coalmine... | ecosystem: Environmental > Terrestrial > Soil > Unclassified... | reverse complement strand
GCTGGTGTCCGCGCTGCGCGGGGGTCGGTGCCCTTGGGGCGCTGTGGTCGCGGCCCCTGGCGCCAAGAGCATTGGGCGGCGTACAGTCGTGCGCGCGGCCCTCGCTCGGCAGCCTGACCGGGTCGATGATGAGAGCTTCCTTGCCGGACGCGAGCCCGCGCACCTTCGCGCCGACCGACGTGTTAGGAACCCGTGGTGCGCTTCAGGCGAGATCGACCGCGATGGCTGCTCGCGCCGGCGGCGCTGCTTGCGGCGCTCGTGCCCGCCACCCTCGCCTTCGCAACCACCACCCTCGCCTTCGCAACCGCCGCCTCGGCCAGGCCGATCGCCTCGACCGGCGCGGCCGCGGCGCCCAGCGCCGCCGCCACCGGCCCGCGGGCGGGCGGCCCGGGGCCGACAGGGGGCTGGCGCACGGTCACCTACCACGGCTACTCGGTGCGCGTGCCGCGCTCCTGGCCGGTCTACAACCTGGCCCTGCGGCCTCACACGTGCGTGCGCTTCAACCGCCACGCGCTGTATCTCGGGGTCCCGGGCGCGAACCAGCGCTGCCCGGCCGAGGCGGCCGGCCGCACGGAGGCGATCCTGCTCGAGCCGCTGGCGGCGCTTGCCCGCGCCCGGGCGGCGGCGGGGGGGTCCGCGGGGAGCGCTGCGCTCGCCCCCGCGCCGATCGCGGGCGCGGCGAGCGTCCTCCTCATTCCCGGCCGCCGACTGGCCGTGCTGGCCACCTGGCGGCGGGACCCCCGGCTGATCGCCGCCGCGCTTGGCCGCGCGCGCCTGCCCTCGCCCGCCGCGGGGTGGCCGGCCCTCCCGCCCCCGCTCCGCTCCGCCCACACCCCCGCCCAGGCCCGCCTCAGCCGTGCCCGCCTCAGCCGTGCCCGCGTCAGCCGCGCCCAGACCCGCCGGGCTGCCGACGTCTACACCGGCCCCGGGTTTGACACCTGCGATGCGCCCAGCGCCCAGGCGATGGCCGCCTGGGGCGCCCACTCGCCCTACCACGCGATTGGCATCTACATCGGCGGGGCCAACGCTGCCTGCCCCCCGTCCGCGGATCCCAACCTGAGCACCGCCTGGCTGGCGCAGCAGGCGAGCGCCGGCTGGCACTACGTCCCCACCTACGTCGGGCTGCAGGCGCCCAGCAACAGCTGCGGCTGCGCGCCGATGGCCACCAGCCCGAGCCGGGCCGCGGCCCAGGGCCGCGCCGCCGCCCAGGACGCGGTCGCCCAGGCCCAGGCGCTCGGCTTCCCCGCCGGCACGCCCCTGTACGACGACATGGAGTACTACGACCGCAGCCAACCCAACAACAGCACCGCGGTGCTCGCCTTCCTGTCGGGCTGGACCACCCAGCTGCACGCCCAGGGGTATCTGGCCGGCGTCTACGGCAACGCCAACTCGGCGATCGCCGACCTGGCCAGCAAGTATGGCACCGGCTACCCCGAGCCGGACGACATCTGGTTTGCCGCCTGGCCGGGGGAGGGCTCGCAGACCACCAATGACACCAACATCCCCAGCTCCGACTGGACCGACCACCAGCGCCTGCACCAGTACTCGGGCGCCCACAACGAGACCTACGGCGGCTACACGCTCAACATCGACGGCGACTACCTGGACGGCGCCACCGCCGACACCGTGGTCGACGGGCCGGTGGCGCCGCCGGCGCTGTCAGTCTCCCCCACCGCCACCGGCGTCAGCCTGATTGCCAGCTGGGGCGGCCTCGGCCAGACGGGCTGGTCGGTGCTGGCCGGAGCCAGCGCGACTCAGCTCACACCGGTCGCCACCGCCTCCCTGCAGGGAGCGCAGACGACGATCCCGGTGCGCAGCGCGGCCGCCTACTTCGCCGTGCAGGCGCTCGGCTCCTCCGGTCAGGTGCTGGCCAGCTCGGGCGCGGTGGCCGACCCCGCCCACCTCGCGGTGTTCGGCCACAGCACGTTCGTCGGGCAGGCGAGCAGCGTGGGCGCGGTCCCCGTCGGCTGCTACCAGCCATACGGCTGCCACCTGACGGCGAGCCTCTGGAGCGGGCGCACGCTGGTGGCCGCCGGCCCGCAGCAGGGCTTCCGCGCCGGCGGCAGCGGGCTGCTCTTCTACCGCCTCACCCCCCGCGGGCGGGCGCTCGCCGCCGCCGGCGGCCGGCTGCCCGTCCGGGTCGTGGTCAGGGACGCCGGCGGGGCCAGCCTCAGCGTGCCCCTCAACCTGATCCCGTTCTTCACCGCCGGGCGCTCGCCGGCCCGGGGCCTGTGGCCGGGCCCGCTGGTCGGCGCCGCCGGCGCCACCGACTACGTGTGGGGCGGGTGGAGCGGCGGGATCCTCGTGCGCTGCGCCGCCGTCTACCCGTGCGCGGGGACGACGGGCACGCTCAGCTACGGGCGGACGACGCTCGCCTCGCTCGACTACGGGGTGATCGGCGGCGGCGAGCTCGGCTACCTGTTCTACACGCTGAGCGCCGCCGGCCACCAGCTGCTGGCCCGCACGCCGGGCAACCAGCTGGGCGTGACGCTCACGCTGCGCCTGCGCGGCAGCGTCGCCCACGCCCAGCTCGTGCTGGTCTCCTACCGCTGAGCCGCCCGCCCGGCCCGGAGCCCGCCCCCCGGCCCGGAGCCCGCCCCCCGGCCCGGAGCCCGCCCCCCGGCCCGGGGCCCGTCGCCCGACCCGTCGGCCGCCGCCCGGCCGCCGGGCGGCCTCTGCTATAGAGAACGGGATGCCCCTCCCCACCCGCACCCTCGGCCACTCCGGCCTCGAGGTCTCGGTGCTCGGCCTGGGGTGCAACAACTTCGGGCGCTCGGTGGATCTGGCCGGCACCCGGGCGGTGGTGGACGCCGCGCTCGCCGAGGGCGTCACGTTCCTGGACACCGCCGACATCTACGGTGGCGACGGGGCCAGCGAGGCGCTGCTCGGCCAGGTGCTGCGGGGCCGGCGCGAGCGGGTGGTGCTGGGCACCAAGTTCGGCATGGACATGGGCGACGGCCGCGGCCCGCGGGGCAGCCGCGCCTACATCCTGGAGTCGGTGGAGGACTCGCTGGCCCGGCTGAAGACCGACGTGATCGACGTCTACTGGTACCACCAGCCCGACGGGGTGACGCCGATCGCCGAGACGCTCGGCGCCCTGGACGAGCTGGTGCGGGCCGGCAAGGTGCGGGCGATCGGCGCCTCGAACTTCACCGCCGAGCAGCTCGAGGAGGCCGACCAGGTGGCGCGAGAGCACGGCTACACCCGCTTCACCGCCGTGCAGAACCACTACAGCCTGCTGGCGCGCGAGGCCGAGCGCGACGTGCTGCCCACCTGCGAGCGGCTGGGGCTGGCGTTCGTGCCCTACTACCCGCTCGCCTCGGGGCTGCTGACCGGCAAGTACCGCCGCGGCGCGCCCCCGCCGCCCGGCAGCCGGCTGGCCAGTCGCGGGCGGATGCCCAGCGAGGAGCAGTTCGCGCTGCTCGAGGCGCTGGAGGAGTTCGCCCGTCAGCGCGGGCGGTCGCTGCTTGAGCTGGCGATCGGCGCGCTCCTGGCCCGCCCGGTGGTCGCCTCGGTGATCGCCGGCGCCACCCGCCCCGAGCAGGTGCGGGCCAACGCCGCCGCCGCGCGCCGGCCGCTGAGCGACGAGGACGCGACGGCGCTGGATGACCTCCTCGGCGCCCCCGCGCGCTAGCGCCGGCGCCGAGGGCGGGCTGCTGGCCCGCGCCCCCTCCCCGGCGCTGGTGCTGGGGGCGATCGCCTCGGTCCAGTTCGGCTCGGCGATCGCCGCCACCCTGTTTGCGCGCGTCGGCCCGGGCGGGGCGGTGCTGCTGCGGCTTTTGTTCGGCGGCCTGGTGGTGGGCGCCCTGCGCCGGCCCCGCCTGCGCGGCCGCTCGCGGCGCGAGCTGGCGCTGGCCGCCTGCTTCGGGCTGGTGCTGGCGGGGATGAACCTGAGCTTCTACCACGCGATCCGCCGCATCCCCCTGGGGGTGGCGGTGACGCTCGAGTTCGTCGGGCCGCTGGCGGTGGCGATCGGCGGCTCGCGGCGGCGGCTCGACCTGCTGTGGGTGGCGCTGGCGGCGGGCGGGATCCTGGCCCTGGCCCGGGGCCAGGCGCACGGCCTGGACGCGCTCGGGGCCGCGCTGGCGCTGGTGGCCGGCTGTCTGTGGGGCGCCTACATCCTCGTCAACGCCCGCGTGGGACGCGCGTTCGAGGGCGCCAGCGGGCTGGCGCTGGCGCTCGCGGTCGGGTTCGTGGCCCTGCTCCCGGTGGGGATCCTGGAGGGCGGCGCGCACCTGATCGAGCCCCGCTCGCTGGAGCTGGGGGCGGCGGTCGGGCTGCTGTCCTCCGCCATCCCCTACTCGTTCGAGCTCGAGGCGCTGCGGCGGATCGCGCCCGCCGTGTTCGGGGTGCTGATGAGCCTCGAGCCGGCGATGGCGGCGGTGGCCGGGCTGGTGGTGCTCGGCCAGGGCCTGGCCGCCCGCCAGGTGCTGGGGATCGGGCTGGTGGTGTGCGCCTCGGTGGGCGCCTCGCGGCGCAGCCGAGAGGCGCCGGTGGCGGTGTGAGCCCTACAGCCGCGAGAGCAGCGGCGCGTGGCCGGACAGGGTCTGGCTGGTGGCCTCGGTGATCTCCACCTCGACCAGCTCCCCCGGCGCGCCCAGCCCGTCGAAGTTGACCACCTTGTTGTGGCGGGAGCGGCCGCGCAGCCGGGCCGGGTCGGTGCGCGAGGGCCCCTCCACCAGCACCTCCAGGCGGCGGCCGACGAACCGCTGGGCGCGCTCGCGGGCCCGGCGCTGGATCACCTCCACCAGGCGTTCCATGCGCTCGACCGCCACCTCGTGCGGGACGCGGTCGGGCAGGGTGGCCGCCTCGGTGCCGCGCCGGGGCGAGTAGATGAACGTGAACGCCCCGTCGTAGCCGACCTCCTCGGCCACCTCGAGCGTCTGGCGAAAGTCCTCCTCGGTCTCGCCCGGGAAGCCGACGATGATGTCGGTGGTGATCGCGCAGTCGGGCACGTGCTCGCGGATCAGCGCCACCCGGTCCAGGTAGCGCTCGCGCGTGTAGGTGCGGCGCATGCGCTTGAGCACCCGGCTTGAGCCCGACTGCAGCGGCAGGTGGATGTGCTCGCACAGCGACGGCAGCTCGGCGTGGGCGCGGATCACGTCCTCGCGCATGTCCTTGGGGTGCGGGCTGGTGTAGCGGATGCGCTCGATCCCGGCCACCGCGTCGAGCCGGGCCAGCAGCTCGGCGAAGCTGATGCGCTCCTCCCGGGGCAGATCGCGCCCGTAGGAGTTGACGTTCTGCCCCAGCAGGGTGATCTCCCGCACCCCCTCGGCGGCCAGCCGTTCGGCCTCCGCCACCAGTTCATGCCACGGACGCGAAACCTCCCGTCCCCGCGTGGCCGGCACTATGCAATAAGCACAAACACAGTTGCAGCCCACGCTGATCTGCAGCCAGCCCTGGTACGGCCGCGCGCGCTTGGCCGGCAGGCGACCGGTGAACTCCTCGAACTCGAAGAACCCCTGGGCGCTGAGCGAGTCGCTGGTCAGAAACTCGGCCAGCCTGTGCACCTGCCCGGGGCCGAAGGCCACATCCACGAACGGGAAGCGGGCGAACACCTCCTCGCGGACCGACTGCGCCCAGCAGCCCCCCACCCCCACCGTGATCTCCGGCCGGCGGTCCTTCAGCCGCCGCGCCTCGGCCAGGTGGGCGAGGAACCGCTCGTCGGCCCGCTCGCGGATCGAGCAGGTGTTGAACAGGATCAGCTCGGCCTGGTCTCGCGCCGGCGCCTCGGTGTAGCCGAGCGCCTCGAGCATCCCCTTCATCCGCTCGGAGTCGTGCTCGTTCATCTGGCAGCCGAACGTGGTCAGGTGGTAGCGCTTCATCGCGTCTGTAGGGTAACGGCGGCCGGCGTGAAGCCCGGGAGCACCAGCTCGACCCTCGCTCCCAGTCCCTCGCCGGCGGCCAGCGCCCGCACCCGCCCGCCGTGCGCCTCGGCGATCGCCCGCACGATCGCCAGCCCCAGCCCCGCCCCGCCCGAGCGCCGACTGCGGTCGCCCTCCACCCGGTGGAAGCGCTCGAACACCCGCTCGCGCTCGGCGGCCGGGATGCCGGGCCCGTCGTCGAGCACGGCGAACGCCACGCGCCCGCCGCTCAGCGCCGCCACCTCCAGGCGCACCAGGCCGCTCCCGGGGCGGGTGTGCTCGATCGCGTTTCGCCCCAGGTTGCGCAGCGCCTGGGCCAGACGGTCGGGGTCGGCGTGCAGCGTGCCCGCCGGCACCTCCCCCACCTCAAAGCGCCGCTCGGCGGTCAGGCTGAGCCCATCCCACAGCTCGTTGACGAACGCCCGCAGATCGATCTCCTGCGGGCGCAGAAAGCCGGTGCGCTCCGCCTGGGTGAGCACCAGCAGATCGTCCACCAGACGGCTGATGCGCGCCACCTCCGCCTGCACCTGGCGCTCCACCCGGCGCACCTCCTCGGCGGAGGGGTCCGGCTGGGCGGCCAGCACCTCCAGCTGGCCGCGGATCACCGTCAGCGGCGTGCGCAGCTCGTGCGAGGCGTCGGCGATGAACTCGCGCTGGCGGGCGAACGCCTCGGCCAGGCGGTCGAGCATGTGGTTGAAGGAGTCGGCCAGCACCCGCAGCTCGTCGCGGCGGCCGCCGGACAGCTGCATGCGGGGGCCCAGGTCGCCGGCATCCACCCGCGCCGCCACCGCAGCCAGCCGCCGCAGCGGCGCCGACACCCGCGCCCCGGCCAGGTAGGAGGCGATCAGCGCCAGCGCCAGCACCACCACCCCGGCGAGCAGAAACGCCCGGGCCATCCCGTGCTGGGCGCTCTCCACCAGCCGCAGCGGCTCGCCCGCCCCCACCACCACCCGCAGGCCGCCCACCCGCAGCGGGCGCTCGAGCACGCGCATCCGCCCCACGTCGGGCACCGGTGGCGAGGAGTAGCCGGGGCGGGGCGTGCGCAGGCGGGTGGCCTGCAGGTTCTCGCGCGCCTGCTGGTCGGGCGGCTCCCCCAGCTCGGGGGCGGGGGTGGAGAACACCTCCGGGTGGTTGCTGGCCGGAGGGTGGCCGGGGATGAGCACGAACAGCAGCGTCGAGGTGGCCGTGTAGGGCTGGGCGTTGACGTAGTGGCTGGCGGCGGCGGCCAGCTGGTCGGGGGTGGCGGGGGCGAGCGGGCGCAGCGCCTGGGCGAGCTGGCCCACGTCGCCGGTGATGTCGCGGTCGATCTGGTCGCGGATCTGCGCCCCGGTGTCCTGGTAGACGACGATGAACACGGCGGCGGCGGAGACCAGCATTACCGCCGCCACCCAGGCGGTCAGCCGCCAGCGCAGACCGGTGGGCAGGCGCGCCCTAATCGCCCGCATCGAAGCGGTAGCCCACCGAGCGGATGGTCGAGATCGGCACGCCATCGGCTCGGCCGCCGCCCGGTCCGGCCAGCTTGCGCCGCAGGTAGCCGACGTACACGTCGACCACGTTGGTGCCCGGGTCATAGTCGTAGCCCCACACGGCGCGGAGGATCTGCTCGCGGGTGAGCACCCGCCCGCGGTTGCGCATCAGGTAGCTGAGCAGCTCGAACTCGGTGGTGGACAGGCGCACCGGCCGCCCGTCCCGCCGCACCTCGCGCGTCAGCAGGTCGACCTCGATCCCGCCGCCGGCCAGGCTGGTCTGCGGCACCTGGGCGGCGATCCGTAGCTGGGCGCGGATCCGCGCCGCCAGCTCGCTGAGCGAGAACGGCTTGGTCAGGTAGTCGGCGGCGCCGGCGTCCAGCCCAGCCACCCGGTCGTCGACCTCGCCCAGGGCGGTGAGCGCGATCACCGGCAGCGCCGGCTTGGCGGCGTGCACGCGCTCGAGCACCTCGAGCCCGCTGGCGCCGGGCAGCATCATGTCGAGCACGATCAGATCGACGTCCTCGGCCAGCGCCCGTTCGATCCCGGCCCGCCCGTCGGTCTCGGAGATGACCGCAAAGCCCTGGGCGGCCAGGCCCCGCTCCAGGAAGTCGACGATCCCGGGCTCGTCCTCGATGACCAGAATCAGTCCCGGCATCCGCTCCTATCCGCCCGCTGCGTTGATGTCGATGATATGGCCGTCAGGCGCCTCGCCCACATGCTCAAAGAGCATTCTCATACACGGCTGAGCGGCGGTTGAGCCGGTCTGCCGAAGCTGGTCCCATGACGGTGGTGGACAGCGGGCGCGGTTCGGACGCGGGCGGCCGGGGGTCAGGCGCGCGGTCCGCGAGTGGGCGGTCGCGGCGCGGGCTGCTCGCGGGCGGGCGGTCCGGGGGCGGGCGGCTCGCGGGTGGGCGGTCCGGAGGCGGGCGGCTCGCGGGCGGGCGGTCCGGGGGCGGGCGGCTCGCGGGTGGGCGGTTGCGGCGCGGGTGGTTCGGGGGCGGGCTGTTTGGCGGCGGGATCGAGGGCAACGAGCAGCTGACGGCGATGGTCGGGGTGCTGCTGATCGCGCTGCTGGCCGCCCTCGGGGTGACCGTCCTGCGCATCGGCCAACTGATCTGGCCGCACCTGTTCCTGGGGCTGCTGCTGCTGGGGCCGGTGGCGCTCAAGCTGGCCAGCACCGGCTACCGGTTCGCGCGCTACTACCTGGGCGCCGCCGCCTACCGGGCCAAGGGGCCGCCCCACCCGGCGCTGCGGGCGATGGGCCCGGCGCTGGTGGGCTTCACGCTGGCGGTGTTCGCCAGCGGCATCGTGCTTTTGGCCGTCGGGCCCCGGCACCGCGACCCCTGGCTGCTGCTGCACAAGGCGAGCTTCATCGTCTGGCTGGGGCTGTTCGGGCTGCACCTGCTCGCACACGTGCCGGCGCTGCCGCGCTCGCTGCGGGCCACGCGATCCGGGGCGCGGGGGCTCAGGCGGGAGGCGCTCGCCGGGGACGCGACGGTCGCATGGCGAGCGGGGGACGCGACGGCCACGCGGGGAGCGGGGGACGCGACGGCCACGCGGGAGAGGGCAACGCTGATGGCGGGTGGCGCAACGCTTCTGTCGGATGGTGCCGGCGCAGCCGGACGCTGGATCGTGCTCCTGGGGGCGCTGGTGGCCGGGCTGGTGGTGGCGATCGCGCTGATCCCGCACTACGGAGTGTGGACGGCGCCGGGCGCGTTCCCCCACCATCACCACGGATAGGAGCGCGCCGCCGGCTGGCAGCGCGCGGGGGGCCGGGGGCTCTGTGCGCGCGGGGGCCGGGGGCTCTGTGCGCGCGGGGGCCGGGGGCTCAGCGCGCGTACTCGACGGCGCGCGACTCCCGGATCACCGTAACCTTGATCTGGCCGGGATACTCGAGCTCCTTCTCGATCTCGCGGGCGATCTCGTAGGAGAGCAGCGTGGCGGCGTCATCGTCGATCGCCCCGGGCGCCACCATCACCCGAATCTCGCGCCCGGCCTGCATGGCGTACACGCGGTCGACCCCCTGGTGGCGCATGGCGATCTGCTCGAGGTCGCGCAGGCGCTTGACGTACTGCTCGAGCGATTCGCCGCGCGCGCCCGGGCGGGCGCCCGACAGCGCGTCGGCGGCCTGGACGATGACCGCCTCGATCGTCTGCGGCTCGACCTCGTTGTGGTGGGCCTCCATCGCGTGCGCCACCGCCTCCGGCTCGCCGTGCTTGCGGGCCAGCTCGCCTCCCACCAGCGCGTGGGGCCCCTCGATCTCGTGCGTCACCGCCTTGCCGATGTCGTGCAGCAGCGCCGCCCGGCGGGCGGTCTTGGCGCTGGCCCCCAGCTCCTCGGCCATCATGCCGGCCAGCCGAGCCACCTCCACCGAGTGAGCGAGGACGTTCTGACCGTAGCTGGTGCGGAACTTCAGGCGGCCGAGCAGCCGGATCAGCTCCGGGCTGAGGCCCTGCACGTCGGCCTCCAGCACCGCCCGCTCGCCGGCTTCCATGATGTGGCTCTCCAGCTCGGACTTGGCCTGGTGGTAGGTCTCCTCGATCCGCGCCGGGTGGATGCGCCCGTCCTGCAGCAGCTTCTCCAGCGTGAGCCGGGCGATCTCCCGCCGCACGCCATCGAACCCGGACAGCACCACCGCCCCCGGCGTGTCGTCGATGATGAAGTCGACGCCGGTCAGGTTCTCGAGCGCGCGGATGTTGCGCCCCTCACGGCCGATGATCCGCCCCTTCAGGTCGTCGCTGGCCAGCTGCACCACCGACACGGTGGTCTCGGCGGCGTGGCCGGCGGCCAGCCGCTGCATGCACACCGAGAGGATGTTGCGCACCCGCCGCTCGGCCTCGCGCTTGGTCTCCTCCTCGATCTGGCGGATGCGCCGTGCGGCGTCGTGGCGGGCCTGCTCCT
>Ga0209061_1005945_pt1 | contig 10235 bp, 9 predicted proteins | sample Coa_R1_10_FD_187157 | JGI IMG/M metagenome (GOLD analysis project Ga0209061, IMG submission 187157) | Surface soil microbial communities from Centralia Pennsylvania, which are recovering from an underground coalmine fire - Coalmine... | ecosystem: Environmental > Terrestrial > Soil > Unclassified... | reverse complement strand
CTACATTGCCACGGCCTCTTATTTTCTTCTTTCGCGGCGCTGGCTGGCGCGATACTGTTGATACAGATCGTCATCGGCACCCCTGACACCCTGCCGCATCGGCGGGGGAACGTTTCTGACTCTCCCGCCGCCATCACTGCCGCCCGAGCGGCCCTGCCCGGACCTGTTCGATGGTGGAGGCGCCATCATACTGCCCAGGTTACGCGGAATAAGATCGAACTTAACCAGGAGTATCAGGATGAGGATGAGTGTGGCTAGAAAGAGCAGCGTCGATGAACGGATCACGGCCATGCCGCCAAAGAGCGGGAACTGGGCCAGGACAGAATCGGCGTGTATGCTGCGCAAAAACTCCGTCTCGTAGACGCCGATAAAGTTGGCCGCGAGCAGATAGATAGCGAAACCCAGGATATAGCGCGTCTTGAACGGGCTGGGCTGGCGCACGGGAGTTCTGCCACTGGCGGCGGGCCTGGCAGGCATCCCCTCGGTCCTGGTCCCGGCCTGCGCGGTCTCGCTCGCCGCGCTCGCCTGAACGGTCCGGTTCCCCTGCCTGCCGCGTGTGGCACGAGCGATACGCGCCCTGGCAATCTCCTCCTCCGAAATGGTTTGCTGCGCAGGTTTATCCTGACTGGAGAAGAATCTGGGGAAACGACGCGCCCTGGGAGCAGGCTCTACGTATGCGGACTGCTCCAGTTCCGCCATCGAAGTTTCCAGCAGTGGTGGAGTCTCCTCGCCCGCGCTGTTGTCTACCGGCGAAAGTTCCTCGACGGGCCGTTCGCTGGTAGCGCTATCTTTGCTCGTGACCAGCACAGGACGGTTACGCTGAGCGCGCGCCGCTCGCCTGGCCCTTTTGTTGGTCTCGTTATATTCCTGGCTCATAACTGGCCTCCCGAACGATCTACATGAAACTGGTTAGAAGCATCTTCGTTATCACTTTTGACCTGGTCAGAAGAAAGATACTGTGTGCTGATAGGCTCATCCTGCGACGCGCTGCGCCAGGACGACGAAGAGACGGGAGCAGGCTGCGGGCGCGCGGGTGGAATTTCGGGCGCGCCGGCCTCTAATGCCGCAAGACCTGCGCGTGCGATATCGTCATCACGTCCAGGTGCGTTGCCGCCGCTGACGCCAATGCCTCCAACCGTGGCGCCGCCAACACGTATGGGCCAGCCCCCGGCGGCCATAATGAATTTCCCCTGGGTCATCGTTGCCATGCTCGAAGCGAAGCCCGGGATACCCGATCCCCACTGCGCTACGGCATCAGTAGGCTGATTAAACATGACGGCGGTGGTGGCTTTGGCAATACTGATATGTCCTGTGGCCCAGCCATAGGGGGACATCATACGCTCGAAAAGCACCAGATGCCCGCCAGCATCGACAATCGCTATACTCACCGGACTGCGCAGCTCCCTGGCTCGCTGCTTGCTCGCTTCCAGTACTATACGGGCAACATCAATCGATATACTCACACCTGAACGCTCCTTCTGACTGGCTTCTGTAAAGCCTCGCGCTCAATTTCCTGATATGTATGCGTTCCGTTGTTTTGTCAGGATGGCACTTCTATGCGGAGGCTTGATCTATTGCGCCCATTGTACCGCACTGACTGCATATGTGCAATGCATTTTTTAAGAATGGCGGATGCTCAGCGCTCTGGCCCGCGCCTGCGGTGCGGGCCAGAGCGCTGAGCATCCGCCATTCTTTAATAGAACTGCCGGGGTTAATCCCGCCGGGCATGGTTGGGACGGTAGTCGCGCGCACGGTCAAGCGTTACGGTCATCACCAGGCTGACATCAGTCAGGCGCGAGCGAATACGCTCATCGACGCCTTGCAGGCCGCGCAGATTCGTGGTAATGACCGTGGGCATTCCCATATTATAGCGATAGTTGAGCAATTGAAAGAGCTTCTCGTTGGCCCAGGGCGAGGATTGCTGGGCACCCAGGTCGTCCAGCACCAGCAGTTCGGCCTCGCGCATCTTGGCGAAGAGCTGGTCGTAGAGTTCGGGCGAATTGGGAGCGAAGGCCGCGCGCAGGTGATCGAGCAGATCGGGCACGACGGCGAAGAGCACAACGGAACCGGCATCGAGGCTTTCATTGGCAATTGCCGCCGCCAGATGCGTCTTCCCGGTACCGTTGGGACCGATCAGCAGCAGCCATCCGGCAGGCTCCTGAGCATATTCGCGCGCTACCTGGTATGCTTCCTGCACACCGGGCACGCGCGGGTTAAAGTTGCGGAAGCTGCATTCACGAAATGCGTCCAGGTTGGACATTTCGCGTAACTGCTGGCGCCGCTTCTCTTTACGCTCGGCCTCCTTGCATGCGCAGGCAACGGGCTTGCCAAAATTGGGATCGCCATAGGGCACGTCGAGGCGCAGGTAGCCGGCTCCCTTGCATCTTGGACAGACCGGCCTGGAGGACGCGGAAGCCGTTACCACCGCCGGAACATTGCGCTCAGAGGGAACGACACGCCGCGCTGGCGGCAGCGGGCGCGCGGCCTGCGGCAGTTCGCGATTGACGCCGGAGACCGTGCGCGGGTTGAGCGGCTGAGTCATGCGATGGCGGTAATGCGGCTGAGCTTCCTGCAAGCGAGCCTGCTGCGGCGCCTGCGCGCCGGCTGCCGGCATGCGCAGGGTGCGCAGATCTCGCGTGATGTGTGAGCGGGACTCATCGGCTATCACACGCGGTATCTCGCGCGTCATCTGCGGATAATCGACACCGGTACTCGGAACGACCTGAGTGTCCGCGCGCCGGTAGGTGGGCATCTCGTCGCTCTCCCTCTCCCAATCACCGTAGAGCATACCCTCCTCTTCCCCGTCGTCCTCCTCCCATTCATCGTAGACATCGGCCGGTGGAGGAGCGCCATAGTCGTCGGTTTGCAGATAGTTCCCGCTGGCGCGCGCCGGCAGGGGCCTGGTGCGCAGCAGATCACCTTCCTCTTCTTTCGGCAACTGCTGATATCCCCCTCCCGGCGTTGGGCGCTGCTGGCGCTGGTAGATACGGCTCGGCGGTGAGATTTCATCGGCATGGCCCCGACGCGGAGTGGCCTCGCCCTGCCCGCGCTGGCTATAGAGCTTTGGCGCGGGAAGATACTGATTGCGCTGCTGGACGCCGTAGGACCGGGGGTGCCCCAGCCGCGCCGTCTGCTCCGGCAATGTGCGGCGCGTGAGCGACGGCGGCGCGGGCTGCTGCCGCTGCTCCTGCATGGGCACTTCCTGTGTATAGTGCTGACGCCTCTGCGCCGCTTTTCCCATGATATCATTCAGGCGTTCCATCGTTGCCTGCCTTCCGTTTCCCAACGCCTTAAAATGGCGCGGATATAACTCCAGTTTCGTTTATTATAGTGCACTGCCTCGCGGAATGCAGCTTCGATCCATTCCGCAGGGTACTGATCGGCAGCTTCTTTCAGTTCGTCGGCGATAAGCGGTGAAAGTAATCCAATGTTCTGCTCATATAATACAAAAATATTAGGACGCTCTATCTGTACCTGTACGCTTTGTACGGTGTTATCCGCAGCCTTTGAATCATACTCTCTACCTGTAGCATACCCCTCTGCTACAATAGTTCCCGCTTTCTCGGCTCGCTTCTCCTGAGTAGTGAGAAGACGGACAGGAATCATTTCACCTCCTTGCAATTCTGCGACAACTTTGCGACTACGAGCCGTATTAAAGAAATACCACCCGATCACCTCGCCACTGTCTTTACCTTCGCTAAGCAATTTGAGATAGATACGCAGGAGTGTGCCGCGCGCTACCGCCTGATCCAGACCCTGGCGCAGTCGCTCCTCCGGCGGGCGCGGATCGCCCCGCCGCCTGAGACCGTGCAGCAGGAGACGATCAGCCCGCAACTCGCGATCACTGGCACAGCGCGGATTGCCCTGCTTTTGCGCCAGCAGCCAGAAAAGATGCAGCGTGACTTTGAGTTCGGCGCTGTCCTCGATCTCCGGCAAGACCTGCGTAAAAAAGACTTCCGGCACAGGCACATATGGATTTTTCCCGGACGGGAATCCTGCAAAGACTGTCATAGGCGTCTCCCCCGTTATTCGGCTGGCGGTGAGACTTCCAGATCGCGGAATCGCGTCTGGCTGGCCTGGAAATAGAGACTGACCTCGCCGACCGGTCCGTTGCGATGTTTGGCTACGATAATATCGGCAATGTTTTTGCGTTCAGAATCGGGATTATATACATCATCCCTATAAATGAACATAACTATATCGGCATCCTGCTCAATCGAGTTATGCACTATAATATCATTTGCAATAAAGTTTTGTACTTTTTCTACAGTCAAGTCATATACAGCCTCCTCACCATCTGGCTCTAGCGAAAGAATCTGATCCCAATACACATCGCCTTGAGATAGTTCGTCATTGCTCATCGTCGCCTGTGTGGGACCGGTGAGGCGGCGTGGCAGAGCTATGCGCTCGCCCTTTGCCAGTTCGTCGAGCCGCTTCCAGCCATTGATCGTCAGGAACTTATGATTCGCCGTTGCTCGAATGCTGCGTCCCAGGCGCGTCGTCATCCTGAACACCGGCTTGCATCCAGTCGTGAAAGCATTTGTCACCATCCGTGGTTCGAGCTGCCAGGTCTCTGTATTCAGTGCGAGCACGCGCAGGCCGCTCTGCCCTACAAATTGCTCAATTGGCCGATAGATACCCTCATCGGGCAGATAGACAGGCGTATCCCCCGTCAGGCATCCAGATTCACGCAGGTCTGATAATTGCGGCACCTTTGACTGCCTGCTCTCTACTGTGCGCGACAACTGCGCCAGCGCCAGCACCGGAATATTCAGTTCGCGCGCCAGGCCCTTGAGGTTGCGACTGATCTCGGAGACCTCCTGCACGCGGTTCTCGTTGCGCCTGCCGCCAATCTCCGATTGCATCAACTGGAGATAATCGACGATAATCAGATCGATGCCATGCTCGGCCAGCAGGCGCCGCGCCTTGCTGCGCATCTCCACTGTGGAAATACCTGGCGTATCGTCGATCCAGATATTCGCCTGCGAAAGCTGGTTCATCGCGTACATGATGCGCTCCCACTCGTCATCCTCGATCCAGCCGGTACGCAGGCGGTGCTGATCGATGCCCGCCTCCATCGAGAGGAAGCGCTGCACCAGTTGCTCCTTGCTCATCTCCAGGCTGAAGATCGCCACCGAGCGCTGGTACTTCAAAGCCACGTTATGCGCCAGACTTAAAGAGAGCGAGGTCTTACCTACAGCCGGCCGGGCAGCGAGAATGATCAGGTCGGAGCGTTGCAGGCCGCCGGTAAGCCGGTCCAGGTCGGTAAAGCCGGTGGGCACGCCAACAATGGTGCCGCGCCGCTCGTGCAACTGGTCGAGCTTCTCCATATAGTCGGAGAGCAGTTCACTCAATATAGTAAAATCGGTGTGCGCGTAGCGCTGGCCGATGCTAAAAATAAGTTGCTCGGACTTGTCCAGGGCGGCATCGGCGTCTTCCTCTTCGTAGGCGATGGCCGCGATCTGCCCGGCGGCATGGATCAGGCGGCGCAGAATAGCCGTGCGCTCGACGATGCGCCCGTAATGTTCGACGTTGCCGCTGGTGGGAACCTGATTGACGAGCGAGGTAATATAGCTGGCCCCGCCAACCTCCTCCAGCTTGTTGCGCCGCTCCAGCTCGTCGCAGATGGTGATAAAGTCCGCCGGCACGCGCTGCTCGTAGAGCTGGAGGATAACTTCATAAATTGTACGATGGGCATCGCGGTAGAAATCTTCGGCATGCAGAAAATCAGCCACCTGAACAATTGCCTCAGGATCGATGATGATACTGCCAAGTACGCCACATTCGGCCTCGATGTTTTGCGGTAACAGTTTTTCCACGTCTCCAGCTCCAGCATCTTCAGAATTTATTCTCGCTCTGTTACGAGCAACCAGGCTTCATATCTATCCCGTCTTAAAGAGTGGTAATTGAAAAATGAGGACACCCCATTACCTGTCCCCAGACAGGGTTCCCCACCAGGCGGGCGGCCGCCCGCCTGGACCTCCTGCCTGTGCCGCTCTTCTCCCGGATTCGATATTAAACGCGAGCAATAGATGGGTACAATAGAGCATGCCAGATCCCCCTGTGGTCCGTAGTGCGGCTTGCTGCATTATAACATACTTCGCACATACGTTCGACATGGCAAATCGCATATCCAGGGGTGGCGTCGTCTGTAATGGCTCTCCCAACGACTTCGTGTTCACAAAGTGTAACGAATCTGGGGCGCGAATTCAATTGCCGTCAATTGCAGAGCTATGTGGATATGTGGATATGTGCCGGATAGATATGAGCGTGATTTTTTTCATGAGACGACATTATACGAACTTATCCCCACTTATCCACCGCCGTAACCGGGTTATCCACCCTTATCCACCAGTTTATCCACAGAGTTATCCACAGAAATTCGCTGCTCTGGGGATAAATGGCTCTACGAACAGGGGGAATCCTGGGCTATCCCGGGGTGTCTGCCCCCACCGGCCATCGCTTCAGGCCGGCTTCTTTCGGGCCTTGACAGAAGCGATGACGATTCTCTATCATTTTCTGCAAGAGGGTGCCTGATCCGCAGCGTCTTCGCCCTCTCCAGCCCAATGTTCGCGCCGCTTCGCCGCAGCGGGATATTCTTGTGCTACAAAACACAAGAATATCCCGCTGCGGCGAAGGTGCGAGCAAGCGAGGATGTTGAAAATCAGAGACACTCCAGAGGAGTCCTATGCAACCTCATATGCACCATCAGAGCACCCCCCTTTCTATGCCAGCGCACGATCCTGCCCTCCGGCAGCAGATACCGTGGTGGAATGATCTCGATGCCGCCACTATCAACGAATTGACACTTGCTCCTCCCGATTTGCCGCTACGTCAGGCTCCCGATGTCGTTGTTGTAGGCGCGGGTGTGGCAGGATTGAGCGCGGCCCTGAGCGCGCGAGCCGGCGGCGCCGGGGTTCTCGTCCTCGAAAGGGAGCCGCAACTGGGCTGTGGCGCAACCGGGCGCAACGCGGGTATTCTCAGCGCCGGAATAAATATGAGCATCAGCGACGTGCCTGCCAGCGGGCCGGAGATCGCATTCTGGCCCGAAACGACGGGGGTGCTGCTCTCGCTGGTGGATGAGGCCGCGCGCCCGGGCAGCCTGCTCTCGGCAAGGCTGACCGGCGCTATCAGCCTTGCCGAGAGCAGGCACGCCGCACGCAAGCAGGAGCGCGAGGCGCGGCGTCGCATCGCCCTGGGACTGCGCGCGGAACTATGGTCGCCGGCGCAGGTTGCGGAGGCGACGGCTGGTCGCCTCAACGTAGCCTCAGTAGTTAACGCCCTCTGGCTGCCCGACGAGGGGCGCATCCATCCCCTTTCCCTGCTCGCGTACCTGGCACAGCAGGCGCGAGCCGCCGGCATAACGATCATGGGACAGGCGCCGGTAGCTTCATGGCAAGAAGAGACGAGAGCCGGAGGCTATCGCTGGAGGCTGGCGCTCGCCAATGGCGCCAGCATCATGGCGCGGGGGCTTATCAACGCAACCGGGCCGACGGCGCAGCCCAACGCGCGCATCTACGCGCTCGCCTTCGCCGCCGATCTGCCCGCGACTTTCCCTCTCTTCTGGGACGCGTCGCCTTACACCTACGCCGACTTCCGGCCCGGCAACGGGCGCCTGGGTGTCAGCGGAGGGCGCTACGGGCGCGCGGGCGTGACGCGCCACGACGGACGTTTCTACCGGCGGCTGGCCGACGCGGCGCGGCGCTGGCTTCCCGAACTGGCGCAGCAGGACCCGCTCGCCACCTGGGCCGTAGACTTGCAGGTTGCCGCCGACATGGTTCCCTGCCTGCGCCCACTGGGCAAGGTCGCCCCCGGCCTCGCTATCGAAGGGCTGGGCGCGCTCGGCGTCCTGCCAGGTATCATCCTGGGCCGCCGCGCCGGGAGCATGATCGCCGCCCGCCTTTAAACGATAAAACGTAACAACTCCTATCGGGTTTGCACAGATGCCGTAGGGGCGCTGCGAGCGCCAGCGAGCCAGCCCGCTGCATCCTCACCATACTTCCCCCGTTCGTTGCCCGCCTTTAAACGATGAAACGTAACAACTCCTATCGGATTTGCACAGATGCCGTAGGGGCGCTGCGAGCGCCAGCGAGCCAGCCCGTTGCATCCTCACCATACTTCCCCGTTCGTTGCTCGCCTTTAAACGATAAAACGTAACAACTCCTATCGGGTTTGCACAGATGCCGTAGGGGCGCTGCGAGCGCCAGCGAGCCAGCCCGCTGCATCCTCACCATACTTCCCCCGTTCGTTGCCCGCCCTTAAACGATAAAACGTAACAACTCCTATCGGGTTTGCGCGGATGCCGTAGGGGCGCTGCGAGCGCCAGCGAGCCAGCCCGCTGCATCCTCACCATACTTCCCCCGTTCGTTTTTGGCCGGCAGGGCGGGCTTGCTCGCTGCCGCTCGCAGCGCCCCTACGGAAGATCCCGTCGAATTGACTATGCTTCACTCCCACGTTCTCGCCGCATTGACCCGTTCTTTCTCGCGGAACGCCGTTTCCAGGTCAACCTGGAAACAGTTCGCCAGGTCCAGCAGGTAACTCAACACGTCGGCAAACTCCTCTTCAAGCTCCACATTTTTCGGCCTGGCCCTTTCATAGTACAACCCCTGCCTTTTACGGATCGCCTTCGCCAGCTCTCCGACTTCTTCGGTAAAGAGCAGGAACTTCTCAGCATAGTTATCCTTCGTCCAGCCTCGCTCTTTGCAGATCTGGTCCATGTAGCGTTGCAACTCCGGTAAGGTGGGATGTGCGGTTAGTTCGGCCATATATATACTCCTCTTTTCTTTCATGTATTTAGTATTTGCTTCCCGGCACCCGTGCTTGCTCGCACCTGCGATGCTCGTCTTATACATGATGTTGTGTGGCAAAATGCGCTGTGCGCATTTTGCCACACAACATCATGTATTCCCGGCGCGGTGCAGCCGCGCGACCATCTGAGTAGAGAGGGCGAAGACGCTACGCATCGGACACTCTCTAAAAATGCGCACACAGTTCTCTAAAGGAAGATAACGTCAGCAATTGTCCTTTCCCGGCCTTTATAACCTCCTCATGCTCTAAACGCCATGTATAGGGATGAGGAATATAGACGGCGTTAAGTCCCGCCGCCAGAGCCGGATTGATGTCAGAGCGGGGAGAATTGCCAATCATCCATGTGTCTCGCGGATTAATGTGAAGTTCCTCGATGATGCTATAATAGGTTGCAACATCCTTCTCTTGAACGATGACCACATCTCTGAAACACTGCTCAATCCCCGACTGCTCGATCTTGAGCTTCTGTTCCTCAAAATCTCCCTTCGTCAACATGATGAGAGTATGTCGAGGCAGCAGATATTCAAGTGTTTCCTGAACGCCATCGATCAGTTGCAGGGGATGCGCACGTACCTGCGCCCCGAACTGCTGAATCTGCTGGATATCCTCATCCTGAATCTCCCTCTCTGCCAGGCGGCGATACGTTTCGATCAGGCTTCTTGTGAAATTCGCCGTGCCATAGCCCATGAGGCGTTCTACCTCATCGATCACTGCCCGTATCTCCTCTGTTGTGAGGCTGGAGTGATTGAGGAAGGCGATAAAATCATGAACAGCCTGTTCAAAGTAGATGTTGTTCTCCCAGAGTGTATCGTCTGCGTCGATCAAGAGATGGTAGTGCATATCGAGACCTTCCTGATTGTGTGCTCGCGCCTGCGGCGCTCGCTTTCTTTAATTTGTATAGAGGGAAAATGCGCTGCGCGCATTTTCCCTCTATACAAATTTCCCCGGGGCGGCGCTGCCGCGCACTGGCTCTAGTTAGTTTTGTGTATAGATGCCTGCCGCCCATTTTCCCGCAAAACTTTTTCCCCGGGACGGCGCTGCCGCGCACTGGCTCTAGTTAGTTTTGTGTACAGATGCCCGCCGCCCATTTTCCCGCAAAACAAATCCCCGGGGCGGCGCTGCCGCGCACTGGCTCTAGTTGGTTTTGTGTATAGATGCCCGCCGCCCATTTTCCCTCTATACAAATTTCCCCGGGGCGGCGCTGCCGCGCACTGGCTCTCAGAAAGTGTCCGAGGCTCAGTACTCTCGCCGGGCGTGGGGGCGGCTCCGCCGCCCCCAGGGATCTGAGGGATGGTGTGGGCCAATGCGCACTGCGCGCATTGGCCCACACCATCCCTCAGATCCCGCGAGCGCCACAGGCGTGAGCCGGCAATGGTGCAGGCATCAGACACATTCTAAATTGTTTTGTGTGGACGCGCGAATCACCA
>Ga0209061_1005944_pt1 | contig 10235 bp, 10 predicted proteins | sample Coa_R1_10_FD_187157 | JGI IMG/M metagenome (GOLD analysis project Ga0209061, IMG submission 187157) | Surface soil microbial communities from Centralia Pennsylvania, which are recovering from an underground coalmine fire - Coalmine... | ecosystem: Environmental > Terrestrial > Soil >... | reverse complement strand
GCGCGCCAGTCGCGCCGCCGCGTTGAACGCCACCACGCCGAGCGCCCGCTCGCCGCGGGCGCAGGCGGCAACGAGCCGCTCCCCACCCTCGCTCGCCTCGAGCACCTCGACGCGCTCGCCGAGCGCTGGAAAGCCGGCCACCTGGATCTTGACCTCGTATTGATCCGACCAGAAGTACGGCACGTTCACGTACGGCCGGCGTGCTTCGGGCGCCAGCAGGGCATTGCGCCCCGCAAGCTGCCCCTGCTCGGCGGCGTTCGTCCAGTGCTCGACTCGCACCCGCCGCCCACCGGCCAGCGGATGGGGCCAGCTCACGATGTCGCCAGCGGCGAGCACGTCGGGGTCGCCAGTTGCCGTCAGCGTGCGATCGACACACAGGCCGCCGCCGGCCACGGGCGCCGGAGCGCGGTCCTCGGGCTGCTCGGCGCCACGCCCGGCGCTCGCGCCGGCATGCGTCGTGCGCACGCCGCGCCCGGTGCTCGCCCCGGCGCGCTCACCGCTCGCGACAGCGCGCTCGAGCTTCAGACCGCTGCGCTCAAGCCACCCGTCGTTGGCAAGCGCGCCGAGCGCAACCAGCACCCTCCCTGCTGGTAGCCGCTCGCCGCTGGCAAGCTCCACCAGCTCGACGTGGCCGTGGCCTCGCAGCGCGCTCACCCCGCAGCCGAGCCGCAGGCGCACGCCCCGGTCGGCGTGCAGCTGCGCACAGCGGCGACCGAGCTCCGGCCCGAGCGCTGGCATCGGCTGCTCGAGGACATCGATCAGCGTCACCTCGACGCCGCGCGCGCGGGCGCTGGCGGCGACCTCGCAGCCGATGAAGCCGGCGCCGACTATCACCAGCGGCTCCCCTCGCTCGATCGCCGCGCGCAGGGCGAGGGCGTCGTCGAGCTCGCGCAGCGTGTGAACCCCGTCAAGATCGCCGCCCGGCCCTGGCCAGGGCCGGGCGCGGCAGCCGGTCGCGACGATCAGGCGCTCGTAGCGCACGCGCTCGCCATCCTCGAGCACCACCTCCCGGCGCGATCGGTCGAGCGCCACCGCGCGCACGCCAAACCGCCATTCGACACCGAGGCTCTCGCATCCGTCCAGCAGGCAATGCTCGGGCTCCCGCTCGCCTTTGAGCAGCTCCTTGGACAGCGGCGGGCGCGTGTAGGGCGGATGAGGCTCGGCGCCGATCGCCACCAGCTCGCCGTCGAAGCCGCCCCCGCGCGCCGCCTGAGCGGCGCGCAGCCCTGCGAGTGAGGCTCCCACGATCACCAGGCGACCGATCGCCACCCGACGCTAATCCTCGATGCTGATCGCCGACATCGGGCACGCCTCGACGGCGGCCTCGACGTCGGCGCGGCGCGCTTCGGGCACCTCCTCCTGCCAGACGAGCACGTCGTCCTCGCCCAGGTGAAAGATGTCGGGCGCGATCGACTCGCACTCGCCGTGGCTCTGGCAGAGGTTCATGTCAACGTGGACCTTCACAACGACCTCCCTCGCTGATGCTCAGACTGTCTCGCCTTCAACCATCCGCTCGGCCTCCTCCTCGGGAATCGCGAGCGCCACATGCAGCGTGTTCCCCGAGACTGCCGGCTGCTCGCCGACGCCGCTCAGATCGACATCCCACTCGACCACCTCGTTCTCGAGGCGGCCAAGCCCGTCGATCTCGACCGCGACGTGATCGCCAGGCTGCATCGGGCGCGAGTTGGCGGGCGTGCCGGTCAGGAGCACATCCCCCGGCTCCAGGGTGATCAGCCGGCAGACATCCGCCAGCTGGTAGGCGACATCCCACAGCATCTCCTCGGCCCCGCCCTCCTGCACGAGCTCGCCGTTCAGGTAGGTGCGCAGCGTGAAGTGGTGCGGGTCGAACTCGCTGGCTGGGACCAGCTCAGGTCCGAGCGGCAGGAAGCCATCCTGCCCCTTGACGCGCAGCATCGAGCCGCGATCCGCGTGACGAAAGTCATGCAGGCCGACGTCGTTGGCCGGGGCATAGCCCGCGACGTAGTCGAGCGCCTCGGTCGCCGGAACGCCCCGCATCCGCCTGCCGACGACCACTGCCAGCTCGCCCTCGTAGTTGAGAAAGCGGGTGCCGCGCGGCCGGCGCAGAACGCCGCGGTGCCCGTTGAGGGCGCTGGGCGGCTTCATGAAGTAGGAGGGCTGGGCCGGGGTGCGCGCGCGGTACTCCTCGATCCGGCTGCGATAGGAGAGGTGCACCGCGATGATCTTGCTCGGCTCGACCGGCGCCAGATAGCGGACCTCAGCCTCGCGCAGGCGGCGACCGTCGACAGTGACCATCTCCTCTCCGTCAACTCGACCCCACACCGGTCGGCCATCGAGCTCGATGCGTGCCATCCGCTGCGGTCCTGGGAGGACAGCATCCCCTCGCATCCAGTGGCTCTCGCTCTCCTCCCGATGCACCTCGCTCACAGCTCTCAAGTTGCCCGCAAAGCGGGGAGCTTGCAACATCGATCACTGCATGATTATGCGCCGTGCGCGATAATTGGGGGCCTTGGAGCTACGCCAGCTTCGCTACTTTGTGGCGGTCGCCGAGGAGCTTCACTTCTCGCGCGCGGCGGCCCGCCTGCATCTCGCCCAGTCGGCACTCTCCGCACAGATCCGCCGACTCGAGGAGGAGCTCGGCGGCCCGCTGCTGGTGCGCTCGACGCGGCGAGTGACGCTGACCGAAGCCGGCGAGGCGCTGCTTGAGGAGGCGCGGGGGATCATCGCCGCCGCCGAACGCGCGGCGACCCGAACCAGGGCGCTTGCGCGCGGTGAGGGCGCCTCGCTGGTGATCGGATCGCTCGGCCCCGCCCCGGGGGTCCTGCTCGCGCCGTTGCTGGCGCGCTTCGGCGCGCGCCATCCCGACGTCAGGGTGGAGCTGCGCGCATTCGACTTCAACGACACGGTGCTTGGGCTGCGCGAGCGCCGCGCCGACCTCGCGTTCCTCTACGAGCCCCTGCACGAGCCGGATCTGTTGCTGACGCCGCTGCTGTCCGAGCCGCGGATGGTCGTGCTGCCGCGCTCGCACCCCCTGGCCGGCCGTGAGCGGCTACGCCCCCAGGACCTCGCCGACGAGGTGTTTGTCGTGCAGCCGGAGAGCACCCCTCGCGAATGGCGGGACTTCTGGATGCTCGTCGAGCAGCTCGGCCACAGGCCACGCGCAAGCCCGTACATCGGCGAGAACATCGAGGAGTGGCTGACGCTGATCGGGCGCGGCGAGGGGATTGACACCTGCCCTGCGATCATCGCCCGCTACTACGCCTGGCCGGAGGTGCGGTTCGTGCCGCTTGTCGACGCACCACCGGCGAGGCTCGTGCTGGCGCGCCACCGCGACTGCACCAACCCACTGATCGACGAGCTGACCGCCCTCGCAGTCGAGATCGCCTCCGCGGCGGCGCCCTGAGAGGAGCCGCGATCGCGCGCGAGCGTGAGCTTGCGCCCACCCGCGGCGCCCGCCCGGCCCTATCCTCAGGAACGTGCGCGATGATCGCAATAAGGCCTCCGGCAAGGCTCGCAGCGCTCAGCCCGGCGAGAACCGCAAGCCCCGGCGCCAGCAAGCCCCCGACGCCCAGCGCGGCGAGGCTCTCCCCGGCCGCCGCGACCTTGAAACGCGCGAGGACTGCGAACGGCTGGTTCGCGCCTTCTACGGCCGCGCCCTCAGCGACCCGATCATCGGCTTCATCTTCACCGACATCGCTCGGCTCGACCTCGAGGCGCACGTGCCCCGCATCGCCTCGTTCTGGGAGACGGTGCTGCTCGGCGCGCACAGCTACCGCGGCGGCGCGTTTCGCCCGCATGCCGAGCTCAACGCTCGCGTGCGTCTGCGCGCGGGCCACTTCGAGCGCTGGCTGTGGCTGTGGCGGCAGACGGTCGATGAGCTCTTCTGCGGGGAGCGCGCCGAGCTCGCCAAGGCGCACGCCCAGCGCGTGGCAAGTGCCTTCGAGCTCCGCCTGCGCGCGCTGGAGCAGACCTCCGCTGGGCAATCGCAGGGGCAGACCGCCGCTGGGCAATCGCAGGAGCAGGCCTCCGCGGCCCGGGCGCCGCGGCTCGCGCTGCGCCAGATCACGCCGCTCGGCCCACGGCGCTCAGCGGCGGCGGGGCCACGCCAGCATCAGTCCATCGCCGACGGTCAGCAGCACGTTGTCCACGCGCTCATCGGCTTGCACGCGCGCGACGAACTGCCGGATCCCGCGCGTCTCCTCGTCCTCGACGGCGGGGTCGAGCACCGCCCCGTAGCGGAACATGTTGTCCGCGACGATCGCGCCGCGCGCTGACAGCTTAGGCAGGACCAGCTCATAGTAGGCCGGGTAGTCCGGCTTCCAGGCATCGATGTAGACGAGATCGAACGGGCCCGGCAACGTCGGCAGGAGCTCGAGCGCATCCCCTTCGATCAGCTCGACCCGATCGCCGTGCGGGCTTGCTGCGATGTGGCGCCGGGCGATCGCGGCGTGGTTGGCGTCGTACTCGAGCGTGAGCACCTTTCCACCCTCCGGCAGGGCGGCCGCCATCGCCAGCGCCCCGACGCCCGTGAAGGTGCCGATCTCAAGGACGACGGTCGCACCCCCACAGACGATCAGCGCCTGCAGCAGCCGCGCCTCCGCCAAGCCGCTCATCATCTGGGGAGCAGGCATCCTCGCCCGCGTCCAGTCGGCGGCGGCGGCAAGCGCGCCATCGAATGGCGTCGTATGCGCGACGGCGAAGCGCTCCGCTGACGCCGCGATCAAATCGGCCATCACATCGGACTTTACGCCCGCGCGGCCAGGCGGCGATCTCAGTCCGTCCGCGCACCGACGTACCGTGCGCCGCGATGCGCCTGATCATCGCCCGCTGCTCGGTCCGCTACAGCGGACGCGTATGCACAGAGCTGCCCGAAGGTGTTCGCTTGTTGATGATCAAGGCAGATGGCACATTCATGGTCTTCTCCGATGGCGGCGGCCCTTCGGTCAAGCCGCTCAACTGGATGGCGCCGCCTACGGTGATCGAGGAGCGCGACCGGATGCTGGTGGTGCGCCGCCGAGCCGCCTCGAGCGAGGATCGCCTCGAGATCGCGATCGCCGAGGTGCTCGCGGACACTGTGCACGACATGGGCTCTCCGGATGAGGCGCCTAGATTGAGCAAGGATGGGGTGGAGGCGGACCTGCAGGAGTTGCTGGCCGAACAGCCGCAGCGGATCGCAGAGGGGCTGCGCCTCGTGCGGCGGGAGTGGCCGACCGACATCGGCCCGATCGATCTCATGTGCCGGGATGCGGCCGAGGAGTGGGTGGCGGTCGAGGTGAAGCGGATCGCCGGGATCGACGCCGTGGAGCAGCTCTCGCGCTACCTCGAGCGCGTGCGGCTCGACCCCGCCTTCGCCTCCTGCCGCGGCGTGTTGGTGGCGCAGCGGATCAGGCCGCAGGCGCGGGTGCTGGCAGCAGCACGCGGGATTGACTGCGTGGAGCTGGATTTGGCGCTGCTGCGCGGCGAACGCGAGCCTGAGCTGCGCCTGTTCGCAGCCTGACTCACGCGCCGCCCACCGCGCGCGGGCGCTACGCCACTGACACCCTCGCGCTCTCGAGTGCCTGGCCGCCCACCGCGCGCGCGGCCGCTACGCCACTGCGGCAGAGCCGGTAGCTCGCGCGGACTCAAGCGGCCGAGATGGAACCCTTCGGGCATGAGCGAAACCGATGCAGTTCTCCGCGAGCGCCGCGAGCAGGTGCTCGTGGTCACGATCAACCGCCCGGAGCAGCGCAACGCGGTCAACGCCGCAGTCGCGCACGGCCTCGCGGCCGCGCTCGACGAGCTCGACGCCGACCCTACGCTCGCGCTCGGGGTAATCACCGGCGCCGGCAAGGGCTTCAGCGCCGGCATGGATCTGAAGGCGTTTGTCGCGGGCGAGTCGGCGCGGGCCGCGGACCGCGGTTTTGCCGGGATCGCGCAGCGCGCATCAGCAAAGCCGCTGATCGCCGCCATCGAGGGTTTCGCGATCGCCGGCGGGCTTGAGATCGCGCTCGCATGCGACATGATCGTGGCCGCGCGCGACGCCCAGCTCGCCATCCCCGAGGTCAAGCGCTCGCTGGTGGCAGCCGGCGGCGCGCTGCTGCGGCTGCCTCGGCTGCTGCCGCGCACGATCGTGATGGAGCTGGCGCTGACCGGCGAGCCGATCTCCGCCGAGCGCGCCCACCAGCTGGGGATGGTCAACCGGCTGGCCGAGCCGGGGCGGGCACTGGAGGCGGCGCTGGAGCTGGCAGCGCAGATCACGCCGAACGCGCCGCTCGCGCTCGCGGCCAGCAAGCGGATCCTGGTCGAGTCGGCGGATTGGCCGGAATCCGAGTTTTGGGAGCGTCAGGCGGAGATCGTCGGCCCTGTGATGGCCTCCGAGGATGCGCGCGAGGGGGCGCGCGCGTTCGCCGAGAGGCGCGCCCCATCCTGGCGCGGGCGTTAGCTGCAGCACCACCACAGGACCGCGACGCACCAACGGAGCGGGTATCGCCACGCAGCTCAACCTCCTGCGGCGTGATCCTCCAACCTCGGCGCCGGGGACGGATGCTGGCTGAAGTCCGGCTGCTGGATCAGGTCCCCTCGCCCCAAGCTGTGGCAATCAGCCGGCGCGGGCCGCCGCGGTTTCGGTGTTCGCAGAGGTAGATTCCCTGCCAGGTGCCGAGCGCGGGCCGCCCGCCGCTGAGCGGGATCGTCAGCGTCGGCCCGAGCAGCGCCGCCTTGACGTGCGCCGGCATGTCATCGGACCCCTCGAGCGTGTGGGTCCAGTAGGGAGCGCCCTCCGGTACTGCCTGGTCGAACCAGCGCTCAAGATCCCTTCTCACCTCCGGTGAGGCGTTCTCGTTCAGCGCCAGCGACGCGGAGGTGTGCTGGAGCAGTAGGTGCAAGAGGCCGCGCTCGATCCGCCCGAGCTCGGGCAGGCCCGCCAGCACCTCGCGGGTGATCAGGTGAAAGCCTCGCGTGCGCGGCTCGAGCTTTAGCTCGCGCTGGATCCAGATCATGATCGAAGTCTGCCCGACCCTTCGCCCTTCGCCCTTCGCCCTTCGCCCCTTCGCCCCTTCGCCCCTTCGCCCCTTCGCCCCTTCGCCAAGCATCTCGCCGCCTGACGTGATAGGTTGCGCGCACGCCGAATCCCTTCCGTTCGGTTGGGAGCGGGGGAACCAAGTCCAGTCCAGGGGCGAGTCCCGGCCTGATGGCCGGGTAGCGGATCCGTAGGGACCGCGAGCCCGTCAGCTAACCCCGTAGGCGCACCAAGACGAGGACCGACAAAAGCTCAGGATCGTTCGCGGATGCCCAGGCCGACGAGATGAGGAGCAGGGGACCTCTCGCAACCCGGCTGCTGACGGCAATCACCGTGGCCGCCATCGGCGCTCTGCTCGCGCTCGGGCCAAACTCACGACCGGCTGCCGGCGCAAGCCTTGGCCAGCTCAACGCAGCCCTGTCCGCTGAGCAGGCCCATCAGCAGGCGCTCAGCGCGAGCGTGGCGCGTACCTCGGCGATGATCTCCTCGCTGAGCGGGCAGATCGCGCTCGTCCGGCAACGGGAGGCCGACGTGAGAGCCCAACTCAGCGCCGAGCGGGTCGCGCTCGCTCGAACCAGGCGAGAGCTCCTTCGCGCGCGCCTGCGGCTGGCGATGCTGCGCGCCCGCCTTGCCCGCGCCCGGGCAGCGCTCGCCCGCCAGCTGGTTAGCGGATACGAGCGCCCGCAACCGGATTTGGTCGACGTCGTGCTGGAGGCGCACGGCTTCAGCCAGCTGCTGGACGAGCTCAACTTCCTCGGCGACGCCGAGCACCAGCAGCAGCAGCTGATCGCGCTCACGCGGCGCGCCAAGGCGCAGGCGGCCGCCACCGCTCGGCGGCTTGCCGCGCTCGCTGACGCCGAGCAGCAGGAAGCGCTCGCCGCTGCCCAGCGAGTGCAGGCGCTGGCGGGCATGAACGAGCTGCTGGGCTCTCGGGAGCTTGCCCTGGCGCATGCTCGAGCCGCTCAGGAGGCAGCACTCGCGGCAAGCCAGGCGCGGGGCCGCGAGCTGGAGAACGCGATCGCCCAGGTGCGGGCCGAGCAGGCCGCTGCTGCTCGCGCGGCCGCGGCGGCGGCCGCCAGCGCCGCAAGCCAGTCCGCAGCCTCAGGGGGCGGCGAAGGACCCTCGCCGGTGGCATCCAGCACGGCCGGCACCACGTCGGCCCCGACGCCCGCGGGGCCCACCTTCTCAGGATCCGGCGGCTGGGCGATCCCCTACGCGGTCGTGCTCTGCGAGTCGGGCGGACAGGATCTCACCCCGAACAGCGCCGGCGCGTCCGGCTACTACCAGATTCTGCCGAGCACCTGGAAGGAGTACGGCGGCACAGGGCCGGCCGCCTACCTGGCCAGCAAAGCCGAGCAGGACGCGGTCGCCTCACGCATCTGGGCGGGAGGCAGCGGAGCCTCGGCATGGGTGTGCGCGCAGAAGCTGGGCTACGCGAAATAAGGGTCGCGTCGGCGCCGCAGCGTCCCAGTCGCGTCGGCGCCGCAGCGTCCCAGTCGCGTCGGCGCCGCAGCGTCCGAGCCAACGTGGCTAGCGCGCCTTCAGGGGCCGTACGCGCCCGCGCAGGACTCGGCGTACCTTTCCGGCGCCATCGACCAGATTCGCGCTCCAAGAGGACTCGGCGTACCTTTCCGGCGCCATCGACCAGATTCGCGCTCCAAGAGGAGCGCCGGATCGCTTCGGAGGGATCGCCGCGCTAGGCGCCGCGCCTAAGCGGAGTCAGAGCGGCCCGACGTCCCCTACCGCGCGCGGCAAGCCGGTCGAAATGCTCGAGCGCCCTCCCCGAACCCGCGACCACGCACGTCAGCGGCGACTCGACGCGCGTCACCGGCATGCCCGTCTCTGCCGCAACCAGCTCGGGGAACCCGCGCACGAGCGTGCCGCCGCCCGCCAGGAGGATGCCGTCACGGGCGATATCGGACGCGAGCTCCGGCGGGGTTTCCTCAAGCGCGTCACGGATCGCCTGCACGATCTCCCGCGCGACGCCTGAGATCGCCTCCCGCACCTCGGCTGGGTGAAGCTCGACCGCGGTCGGCAGGCCGCTGATCAGGTGCCGACCCCGCACGCGCATCGTCCCCTGCGGCTCGCTCGAGGGCATCACCGATCCAAGCGCGATCTTGACCTGCTCCGCGGTCATCGAGCCGATCGCAAGCTTGTGCGCGTTCCGGATGTGGTGAGCGACCGCCTCGTCCATCTCGTAGCCGCCAACCCTGACCGAGCGCGAGACCACGATCCCCCCCAGTGAGATCACAGCTACCTCGCTGGTGCCGCCCCCCACGTCGACGATCATCCGCCCGACCGGCTCCTCGATTGCCACATCCGCACCGATCGCCGCCGCGATCGGCTCCTCGATCAGGTGCACGCGGCGCGCGCCGGCGGCGAGCGAAGCCTCCTCCACCGCCCGCTTCTCAACCTCGGTGACGCCCGAGGGCGCGCAGACGATCAGGCGCGGATGTCCGCTGCGACGGTTGATCACCCGCCGGATGAAGTAGCGCAGCATCGACTCCGTCACCTCGAAATCGGCGATCACGCCGTGGCGGAGCGGCCGCACCGCAGAGATGCTTGCCGGTGTGCGCCCGATCATCCGCTCCGCCTCGGCGCCAACCGCGTGCACCTGGCCGGTCTCCGTATCGGAAGCCACAACCGACGGCTCGGAGATCACGATCCCGCGCCCGCCGACATAGACGAGCGTGTTTGCGGTGCCGAGATCGATCGCGATGTCGTGCACCCCGATCGCCGGCGTCAAATGACGGCGCGAGGTGTCGCGCCGGGATCCATCTCTACGCAGTCGGATGCTCAAAGGTTGCCATAAGCAGCCTGATCATGCCGGCAGCCGAGCGGCGTGCAGAGCGCCGCCGCCGCTCCGGCGAGAGCCGCGGAGAAAGCCCGCCGCTCCGGCGGGCAGCGCTCCCCGCACCTCCCGGGGGCCGCCCTCAGCGCACCTTCCGAAGGGCCGCCCTCAGCGCTCGCCCGGCGGCTTGCGCGGATACATTGAGACCGGCTGCTCGAGCGACAGCGCGGTCCTCAGGATCCGCTGCTGCTCGCGCGCATGCGCAACCGGGTACCCCTCGCCGGAGGCGGCACGCTCGGGCCGGCCGATATAGCCGAAGCGCAGCCGCTCGGGGAGGATCTGCAGCAAGCGCGGGGACATGTGCGCCCGCGCGCCCATGTTGCGCGGCTCCTCCTGCACCCAGACGACTTCCTCGAGCCGGGGGTAGCGCTCGACCAGCGCCATCAGCTCCGACTGCGGAAACGGGTA
>Ga0209061_1005943_pt1 | contig 10237 bp, 8 predicted proteins | sample Coa_R1_10_FD_187157 | JGI IMG/M metagenome (GOLD analysis project Ga0209061, IMG submission 187157) | Surface soil microbial communities from Centralia Pennsylvania, which are recovering from an underground coalmine fire - Coalmine... | ecosystem: Environmental > Terrestrial > Soil > Unclassified... | reverse complement strand
GCTGGGCCACACGGCGGCGATGACCGAGGAGCGCATCGTGGGCGGCACCTGCGTGAATCGCGGCTGCCTGCCCAGCAAGAACCTCATCGAGGCGGCGCGCCTGTACTGGGAGGCGCAGCACCCGCGCTACCCGGGGCTGCAGCCCGCCCGCCTGGGCCTCGACTTCCGCGCGCTGGTCGCCCAGAAGGATGCGGTGATCCACCACTATCGCGAGCGCAAGTACACCGCGCTGGTCGCGGGCGCGGAGCGCATCCGGGTGTTTCGGGGCCACGCCGCGTTCGTCGCTGAGCGAACGGTCGCGGTGGATGGCCAGGTGCTCGAGGGGCGCCAGGTGCTGATCGCCACCGGTACCCGCCCGGCGCTGCCGCGCCTCGAGGGGCTCGACCAGGTACCGTACCTGACCTCGGACCTGCTGACCGCCGACGAGCCGCAGGAGCTGGTCGACCTGCCCCGCTCGCTGGTGATCGTGGGCGCGGGGTACATCGGGCTCGAGCTGGGGCAGATGTTTCACCGTTTCGGCAGCGCGGTGACCATCCTGCAGCGCGGCGAGCGCCTGCTGCCGGAGTACGAGCCGGAGGTGGGCGCCACGCTGGCGGCCATCCTGCGCGAGGAGGGCCTGCACCTGGTGCTCGGCGCGCGGCCGCGCCGGGTGTTCGAGGACCGCGAGGGCGTGGTCGTGGTGGCCGAGCAGGGCGGCGCCGAGCAGCACTACCGCGCCGAGCGCCTGCTGGTGGCCACGGGGCGCGTGCCCAACACCGACGCCATCGGCATTGAGCGAGCCGGCGTCGACCTCGACGCGCGCGGCTTCGTGCGGGTGGACGCCACGCTACGGACCAACGTGCCGCACATCTGGGCCGCGGGCGACGTTATCGGGCACCACGCCGGCAGCCAGCTGGCCACGCCGGTGGGCGCCCACGACGGCGCGATCGCGGCGCTGAACGCGCTCACGGGCGCTGGGCGCACCGTCGACCACGCGGTGATCCCACGCACGATCTTCACCGACCCGCAGGTGGCGGTGGTGGGGCTCACCGAGGCCGAGGCGCTCGCGCGCGGGCACCGCTGCTGGTGCAACACCATCCCCGTCGAGCTGGTGCCGCGCGCCGGGGCGATCCGCGACCCGCGGGGCATCGTGAAGATGGTCGCCGACGCCGACAGCGGGCGCGTGCTGGGCGTGGCGCTGGTGATGCGCGACGCGGGCGAGGTGATCCACGAGGCGGCAATGGGCCTGCGGCTGGGCGCCACGGTGGACGACTTCATCGACTTGCTGCACGTGTACCCGACGATGGCGGAAGCCCTCAAGCTGGTCGCCATCTCGCGCTACAAGGACCCGCGCCAGCTATCGTGCTGCGCCGAGTGAGGAGGATGTCGATGCGCGCATCGCTGCTCCTGTTCGCCGTGTTGTTGCTCGCCGGGGCGGCCTGCCGGCCCGTAACGCCGGAACCCGCGAGCGGGACCGCCCCGGCCGCCGCGGTCGACGCTGGCGCCGCGGACCGCGCGCCCGACCTGGTGGTCCAGACGCTCGACGGCCAGACGTTCCGCCTCTCCGACCATCGCGGCCAACCGGTGCTGCTCTTCTTCACAGCGTCGTGGTGCGCCTCGTGCATCCCCGAGATCGGCAACCTCAACCGCCTCTACGAGCTGTATCGCGACCGGGGCCTCCAGGTAGTGGTGGTGTCGATCGACCCCAGCGACACGCCCGCCGATTTCCAGCGCTTCAAGCAGATCGCCAAGGGCGGCGACTACGTCTGGGCGCTGGACCGCGGCGGCCAGGCGGCGCTGGCGTACCAGGTGAAGATGCTGGAGACCAAGGTCCTGGTCGGGCGCGACGGCCGCATCGTGGCGCGCCACGTCGGGCGGGAGCCGTTCGAGGCGGCGCGGGCGGCGGTCGAGAGCGCGCTGTAGGGGGCCCGGGGTGAGCGAGCTGTCGCTGGCCTTCGCCTTCTCGGCCGGCCTGCTGGCCACGGTGAACCCCTGCGGCTTCATCATGCTGCCGGCGTTCGTCTCCTACCAGCTGGGCGCGCGCGACGAGGCATTCGCCACGCGGCCGCTGCCGGCGCGGCTAGTGCGCGCGGGGCTGGTCGCCGCGGTGGTGACCGCCGGTTTCCTCGGCGTGTTCGCTGCCGTGGGGCTCGTGTTCGCCCTGGGCGGGCGCGCCGTGGCGCAGTTCGTGCCCTGGGCGGCGTTGGGCATCGGCCTGGCGCTGGTCGCCGTGGGCCTCGCGGGGCTGCTGGACCACGGCCTGCGGCTGCCCCTGCCGTCGCTCGCCCCGACGAAGGCCGGCGCGGGAGTCGGGGCCATGTTCCTATTCGGGATCGGCTACGCCGTGGCGTCGCTGTCGTGCACGCTGCCGGTGTTCCTGGTCGTGGTCGGCTCGGCGCTGGCCGCCGGCGGCGTGGCAGGCGCCTTCGCGCTGTTCGTCGCCTACGCCCTGGGGATGGGCGCGGTGCTCGGGGCGGTGGCGCTGGCCACGGCGCTGGCCAAGGAGATCATCGTGCGGTGGCTGCTAGCAGTCACGCCGCACGTGGAGCGGCTGGGCGCGCTGCTGCTGATCGCCGCGGGCGCCTACCTCATCTACTACCAGCTCAGCGCGGGCTTCCTCATCCCGGGTGGGTTCTGACCGCCCCGCAGATCGCCAGCAGAGCAAACGTCGTCACGGAGGTAGATGCCATGTCGCGAGTTCTCTGGCGTGCCGCCCTCGTGGTGGCGCTGTTGACCGCGCTCGCCCCCTTGGCGCCGCGCGCGATGGCCCAGCACGGCGACGACCACGACGCCGCCCCGAGCGGTACGCTCAACGCCCTCCGGGCGCAGGCGGCGCCGGGCCTCCTGCGCCTGGAGTCGCTCCGCTTCACCTGAGCGGCCTGTCTGGCGCGTGTCGCCACCGCCATCGACGCCGTTCCGGGCGTCAGCGAGCTGGGCCAGCTGCCGAACAGCCAGCCACCCGTGGTGATCGTACGCTTCGACCCCGCCCAGACCTCGGCCGAGGCGATCGTGCAGGCGGCCAAGGCCGCCCTGGAGACCGACCCGTTCAACTCGCGGCCGGTCGCGGTCACGCTGGAGTACGGGACCGTGGAGGCGCCCCCGGCGCTCGCCCCCATCGTGCGCTTCACCGCCACCGACCTCTGGATCCGTCCGCTCGCGACGGACACCCTGCGCCTGAACACCGAGCTGTTCGGCTGCGGCACGTGCAGCCACCAGGTGATCGAGGCGCTCCAGCAAGCCCCGGGCGTGATCGAGGCGCGGGCCGAGCAGTCGGCGGGCGGGCCGGCGGTGCTGGTAACCTACGATCCAGTGGCCACCACGCCCGAGCAGCTCGGCGAGATCGCCCGGCAGGCGCTGGAGGGGGACCCCTTCCTGCCGGTCAGCGTCGCCGTCCACGTGATCGCAGGCCCGTGAGAGGAGCGAGCCCGATGGGATACCGCGGACTGCTGGGAGTGGCCCTGCTGGTGGTGGCCTGCGCCCCGGTGTCGCCGGCCGCCGCGCCGGCCGCCAGCGTGCCCGCGCCCGCCCCGCCGGCTGCCGTGGCCGACGCGGCACCGCCCCCGGCCGGGGTAGGCGACGCGGTGGCCACCGCTGCGGCCGCGCCCGCGCGCGAGTGGGTGGTGGCGTGGCAGCGGCGGCTCGACCTGGTGACGCAGCCGCCCCGGGCCGGCAACGGGCTGCTGTACCTGTTCGTGGGCAACGACGTGCTGGCGCTCGATGCCGCCACGGGCGACGAGCACTGGCGCTACACCGCGCCGCGGCTGGCCGACTCCGCGCTGGCGTTGGGCTGTCCCTGCGCCGCCACCACCGCCGACTTCCACGGCCGCGACGTGTACGTGCTGGCGGGCACCAACGAGCTGCGCGCGCTGGACAGCCGCACGGGCCAGGCGCGCTGGGCACAGCGGTTGGGCCAGGCTATCACCACGCCGACGGTGACCGCCGCGGGCGTGGTGGTGATCGGCGCCGTGGCGGACGCGCTGGGCACCGACTTCGCGCTGTACGGCCTCGACGAGCAGAGCGGCGCGGTGCGCTGGACCCTGCCCTTCGAGCGCCGGCTGATCCCCTGGGCCGCGCAGGACGGCGCCACCGTGCTCGGCGCCACCAGCGACCAGCGCCTGGTCGCCGTCGACGCGCCCAGCGGCCACCTGCGCTGGACGGCCGGCCTGCCGCGCGGGCCGGCGCTGCCGCCGCCGGAGCGAGTGGGCGGCGGCGCGCTGCCGCTCGGCGGCGATAGCAGCGTGCTGCTGCTGGACACGGCAACGGGTGCGGAGCGCTGGCGCGCGTCGGTGGCCGACTGGCCTGGCGCCCCGCTGCCGGCCGGGGGCCGCGTGTTCGCCGCCACGGTAGCCGGCCAGCTGGTGGCGCTGGACCCCGGCAGCGGCGCGCGGCTGTGGAGCGCGGGGCTGGGCGAGCCACTGTACAGCGGCGGCCTGGCCCACGCGGACGGCACCGTCTACGTGCCGACGCTGGGCAATGCCCTGGCGGCGGTGGACGCCGAGCAGGGCCGCGTGCGCTGGGCGCGCCGCGTGGGCGAGCTGCTGGCCGCCCCCGCCTGGCTGGCGGGCGCGCTGCTGGTGGGCACCGCCGACGGCGCGCTGGTCGTGCTCGACCCCGCCAGCGGAGAGGAGCAGGCACGGCTCCCGGTGGGCGAGGCGGTGCGGTTCAGCCCGCTGGTGGCCGACGACGCAGTGTACGTGGTGGCCGACGCGGACGGCGGCAGCGTGCTGACCGCGCTGCGCCCGCAGGCCCGCTGAGGGGCGGGCGCGTCGGATGGCCACGGCTCGTCGTTTGCGGCCCGCCGAGCGGCGCGTGCTGGCGTACCTGCGGTCCCGCTGGGACCAGCTGTTCCGCCTGACCACGGTCGCGCAGGCGATGGCCGCGCTAGGTCTGCCGGAGGACGACGCCAGCCGCTTGCGGGTGGGCGATTACCTGCTGGCGCACCCGGGGGTGCATCCGGTGGGCGCCCGCTGGGGCGCGCGGACGCTGATCCTCACCGAGGACGAGAAGCTGCTCGGCCGGTATCTCGCGCACCACGCAGCGAGCGGCCGCGGGCAGGTGCCGGTAGCTGCCGCCGCGGCGGCGATCCAGCGCGCGCCGGCGGAGGTGGCGCGCGGGCTGGCCGTGTTGCGGCACGTGGGGCTGATCGACGGCCAGCCAGTTGGCGAGGCCATCGCCTACACGCTCGCCTCGAACTGGCGCGAGCTGGCGGGGCCGCTCGGCTTCGCCTTCCACACGGTCACGCTCCAGGCAGGCGAGCGGTTCAACGTGCCCTGAGCGATCGACTTCTTGCTGCTGGTCAGCAGCGAGCACGCCGCCGAGCGCGTCGCCATCGCTGATTCCTGCGCGCACTGCACCGAGCGGATCCACGTGGTGATCGATCACGGCCAGATCACCCGCGTGGAGCCGCCAGAGGCGCTGGTGTTCCGCGGGGGCGGCTGACGCGACAACGTTCTCCTCCGGTCGGAGGAGCACCTGGGCGCGTGGCTGGCCGGACAGCCCCTCCTTGGCGCCGGCCGGGTCGACGAGGCCTGCCGCCAGTGGCTCGCGGAGTTCCCGCAGCTTGCCGCGAGCAGCCTGGGACGCGCCTGGGCCGAACCGACCGGCGCGGAGTGCGAGCGGGCGGGGATCGCTCGCCTCCGCGACTTCTACCAGAGTCGGCTGTACGAGACGCTGGCCTCGCGCTTCCAAGCGCGGCTGGCGGAGCTGCGGGCGCGGTGGCGCGCGGAGTAACGCTCGCGGGCCCTCGGCGCCATAGCTTTTGGCTGCCGGGTGGGCCGCCACGGTGCACGGCAGGCCCGCCCGGGCGGACGGCGACGGGCTCCGCGTTGCCGCGAGCCGTGCTAGGCGCCGGCCGCCAGCAGCGCCTGGCGGAACACCGCGGCCATCTGCGCGGCGGCCGGACGGCGGCGCTGGACATCGCACAGCACCGCCATGGTGTCGCCCCCCTCCAGCCGCAGCAGCGCGTACGCGGCCACGAACGGGCCCCGCGAGGCGCCCGCCTGGCAGTGGACCAGCACGCGGCGGCCGGCCGCTTGCTGCTCGGCGAGCCAGGCTACCAGCGGGTCGAGCGCCGACAGGCCGCCGTCCGGCAGCACGCCGTCGTGCAGGGGAAACTGCCGGTAGACGATGCCGAGCCGGCGGTAGCGTTCGGCCAGCTCGGCCGGCACCTCGGGCCGCAGGTCGAGCACCGCCTGGAAGCGGCCGGCCAGCGCCTCGGGCGCGTCGGGCGCACCACCGACCGCCAGCCAGGGACGCACGAAGTCGTAGTTGGTGTAGTCGGGCGTCACCGCACTACTGCGCCGCGGGCGGGGCGCCGCCGAGAGGGACGGCAGCCGGCGCGCCCGCGGTGGCCGCCGGCGCGCGCAGGCGCTCCAGCAGCTCGGCCGCCCGCCGGCGCGCCGCCTCGATGTTGCGCTCCTTGATCTGCTCGTAGCCGCGGATCTGGTCCGGCAGCGTGGCGATCTCCACCGCCACGGCGTGGGTCGCGGGGCTAAGCCGCGCCAGCGCCTCGCCCACCAGCCGCGCGTACCACCCGATCAGCCGTCGCTCCAGGCGCCGGTGCGGCGTGCGACCGAAGACATCGAGCGGCGTGCCGCGCAGGCCCCGCAGGGCGTACAGCAGGTGCAGCGCCGGGTCGAACCACTGCGCGTCGAGCGGGAGCTTGCGCTTCAGGCCGAGCCGGCGCAGCAGCGGCGGGTGCAGGTGGTACACGCGGCGCAGCGGCTGTTCGAACTGCTCGGCGATGCGCTCCTGCAAGCCCGTGTGCAGGTGCAGGCGCGCCACCTCGTACTCGTCCTTGTAGGCCATCAGCTTGAACAGGTAGCGGATCACCGCGTGGGTGAGTGCCGTGCGGCCGGGCGTCGCCTCCTGCTCGCGCGCCGCCACCCGCAGCACGAAGTCGACATAGGCCTCGGCCCAGCGCGCGTTCTGGTAGGCGATCAGCTCGGCCACGCGGATGGCCAGCAGGCGCTGGGCCTCGGGGTCGAGGTGCGCGCAGCGAGCCAGCAGCACATCGTAGGCCGCGGCGTCGGCCGGGCGCATCCGGGCGCGGCGGGCGCGCTGCTCCTCGGCGGCGGTGGGGCGCGGCGGGGCCACTAGCCGCTCGACACGCTCCGGGTCGTGGACGGCGAGCCGGCCGTAGCGGAACGCCTGGAGGTTCTCCTCCACCTGCACGCCGTTGAGGCGGATGGCCGCCTCGATGCTCTCGGCGCGCAGCGGCAGCCAGCCGCGCTGGTAGGCCGCGCCGAGCGCGAACGTGTTGGTGAGCATGTGGTCGCCGAACAGGCCCTCGCACAGCCGGTTGGCGTCGAGCAGCAGGTTGTCCGCGGCGCGCGTGTACTTGGCCAGCGTGGCGAGCATGCGGTCGCGCGGGGCCGTGAGGAACACGTTGCGCACCATCTCGCCGGTGGGCGTGAGCGAGGTGTTGACCAGCGCGGTGGTGCGCTCCGCCGTGCAGCGATCGAGGTTCACGGGCGTGACGGCGCCGACCAGGTCGAGCGCGAGGTAGAGGTCCGCCTGGCCCATGCCCACCTTGTTGGCCCACATCCAGCGCTGCGCACGGCGGCCATCGAGGGCCGGGGGCGTCGCCCCATTGGTCGGGGCCTCCCACGTGGCGTGCCCGTTGGTCGCCGCGCCGCTAGCCTCCGGCCCCGGGGCGATGATCAGGCTGGAGAGCACCGGCCCGCCCTTCTGCGCCGCGCCGGTCTGGTCGTAGCTCAGCACGTGGCAGCCGTCCATCACCGCCGCGTAGCACAGCAGCGCGTTGAGGGTGAGCACGCCCGTGCCGCCCACGCCCGGGATGTACACGCGGTAGGGCCCCGTGAGCGCGACCTTGTGCGCCGGCTCGGGCACCGCGTCGGCGGCCAGCAGCGGGGGCAGCGCGCGGGCCAGCCCGGTGCCCGGCGCCGTGTGCACCGTCACGAACGAGGGGCAGTCGCCCTGGAGACACGAGTAGTCCTGGTTGCACGACGACTGGTGCACCTGCGTCTTAGGGCCGAACTCCGTCTCCACGCGCTGCAGCGACATGCAGTTGGTCAGCTCGCCGCAGTGGCCGCACGCCTCGCATACCGCTTCGTTGATCACGACGAACTGGTTGGACGTGGGCAGCTTGCCGCGCTTCTGCTGCCGGCGCCGCTCGTTGGCGCACATGCCGTCGTAGATCAGCACCGTCACGCCGCCCTGCTCGCGCAGGTACTGCTGCGCCGCCTCGATCTCCGCGGCCGGCCACACGCGGGTGGTGGCGCCGAGCGCCGCGCCACGGTAGCGCTCGGGCTCCTTGGTCACCAGTGCGACGTGCTTGACCCCCTCCAGCTCCAGCAGGCGGGTCAGCTCGGGAATGCCCTTCTGGCCCGTGGGCGCCTGGGCGCCCGTGTTGGCGATGTAGCCGTTGTACAGGATCTTGAGCGTGATGTTCGGGTTCTGGGCGACCAGGAAGCGCAGGTTGAGGTAGCTGGAGTGGAAGAACGAGCCATCGCCGACGTTCTGGACGATGTGCTCGCGGTCGGTGTACGGCGCGAGGCCGATCCAGGGCAGGCCCTCGCCACCGTACTGGGTCATGGCCATGATCTGCCGGTGCGGCTGCTCCATGATGCTGGCGAACGAGTGACAGCCTGGGCTTCCCCAGGCCACCTCGCCCGGCAGCAGGCGCGTCGAGGTGTTGTGCGGGCAGCCAGAGCAGTAGTTCGGCGTGCGGTGCAGGAACAGCTCGTACTGGCGCGAGCGGATGGCGCGCAGCTCGGCCAGCCGGCGCATCACGCCCGCGTGCGCGCCTAGGTGCGGCAGCAGGCGCTCGCCCAGCCGCTCGGCGAGCAGGTCCTGGTCGTGGCCCCCCTGCACGGGCAGCAGCACCCGGTCGGCCTCGTCGTGCTTGCCCACCACGCGCACGCCGCCCACGCCGCACAGCGCCGCCTTGACCTGCTGCTCCAGGAACGGCCGCTTCTCCTCGACGACGATCACCTCCTGCAGGCCCTGCGCGAACTCGCGCACCAGCTGCTCGTCGAGCGGGTAGGTCAGCCCCACGCGCAGCAGGCGGACGCCGTGGCGGCGCAGCTCGGCGTCGTCGAGCCCTAGGTCGCGCAGCGCCTGGCGGGTGTCGGCGTAGCTCTTGCCGCAGGTGACGATACCGATGCGGTCGTCGGGGCCGCGCAGCTCGACGCGGTTGAGGCCGTTGGCGCGAGCGTAGGCGATCACCGCGCGATGCTTCTCCTCGAACAGGTGGCGCTCCTGCTCGATGTTCTTGCCCGGGAAGAAGGTGAAGTCGGTCTTCTTGACGAACGGGCGGCCGTTGATCTCCAGCTCGGGGATGACGATCGGCGGGTCGTCGGGGTGCACGTACACCGTTTCGCCGCCGTCGGCCAGCGTGTTCACGATCTTGAGGGCCACCCAGCAGCCGCTGTAGCGCGACAGCGCGATGGCGTGCAGGCCGAGCGTCAGGAACTCGCCGACCGAGCCAGGGTACAGCACGGGAATGCCGGCGGTCTGGAAGGCGTAATCGTCCTGGAACGGCATGGTGGACGACTTGGCCTCGTGGTCGTCGCCCGACAGGACGATCACGGCGCCGTGCTTGCTGGTGCCGGCGAAGTTGCCGTGCTTGAGGGCGTCGCCCGAGCGGTCGATGCCGGGGCCCTTGCCGTACCAGATGCCCACCACGCCGTCGTAGCGCGAGTGCGGGTGGTCGTCGAGCATCTGGGTGCCCATGAGGGCGGTGGCGGCCTGCTCCTCGTTGGGCGCCGACACCTGGCGGATGTCATACTGGTCGAGCAGCCGCCGGACGCGCTGGAGCGCGAGGTCGTAGCCGCCCAGCGGCGAGCCAGGGTAGCCCGTGATGAACGTGCCGATGCGCAGCCCGGCGCGGCGGTCGCGGCGCGCCTGGTCGAGCGGCAGGCGCACCAGGGCGTGCGTGCCGTTGAGATAGACCAGCCCCTCCTCCACCAGGTACCGGTCGTCGAGCGTGACCTCGCGCACCGTCTTCGCCGTCATCGCACCCTCCCGAGCGGACCGCGCGCTCCCGCTGGCAGCATGCCCCGCGCGGCGGCTGTCAAGTAGCTACAGGATACCGGAAGCCACGACAGGGCGCCTGGCGCGCTCACTCGTCGGCGAACACCGCGGCGACGGGCAGGGCGAAGTCGGGCAGCAGCGGCGAGCCGAGCGTGTCGCCCGCGCGCAGTGTCGCCGCACGCACCAGCTGGCCCGCGGCACGCCGATACACCTCCACTGCCTGCTGCAGCGGGTCGACAATCCAGTACTCGTCCACGCCGTA
>Ga0209061_1005941_pt1 | contig 10238 bp, 10 predicted proteins | sample Coa_R1_10_FD_187157 | JGI IMG/M metagenome (GOLD analysis project Ga0209061, IMG submission 187157) | Surface soil microbial communities from Centralia Pennsylvania, which are recovering from an underground coalmine fire - Coalmine... | ecosystem: Environmental > Terrestrial > Soil >... | reverse complement strand
TAACAGTGAGGGGTAATCTGCCTCATGTGCAGACGGAAACTGCCGCAGTTTCAAGTCTGGTGACCGGAAAGCAGATAACTCAGCTCATGTTGAATGGCCGGAACTTTACTGACCTCTACCAACTGGTACCGGGAGTCGTCATGGACAACAGCTACGACCCGACCCAAGTGGGTATTACCGGGTTCGCGGCTTACTCCATCAATGGAAACAGGATGGAGTACAACAACATTGAATACGATGGCAGCGGCATTTCGGACGAAGGCTCGGGAGGATCGAGTGTGACAATCTACCCCAGCCTCGAATCCATTGCGGAATTCCGCATCACGACCTCCAATTATGGGGCAGACCAAGGGAAACACGGGGCGGGACAAATCGAGTTGGTCAGCAAGTCTGGAACGAAACAGTTTCATGGGGAGGTTTACGAATTTGTTCGCAATGATGCCTTCGACGCCAACGATTGGTTCATTAACCAGACGGTTGCTCCACCCGGTGGCAAGGCCCCCAAGGTACCCCTGAAATGGAACGATTACGGGTACACCATCGGGGGTCCTTTTTACATCCCTCATCACTACAATACCACCAGGTCAAAAACGTTCTTCTTCTGGTCAGAGGAGTGGCGGCGATATCGCCAAGGCACAGTGCTCAATGCTGGTGTCCCTTCGGTACTCGAACGGCAGGGAGGCTTCAGCCAATGTGACCCGGGTTCGACCGACTTTAATTCCGCCGTGGCTTCTGGCTGCGTCCTTCCCGCTTTCAACGGAACCAGCTACGACACGGTCCAGCAAATGCCCAATTTCAATCAGCAAGCCTTTATCAATGCTACCGACTTGCTCAACGCTTATTTTCCCATGCCCAATAATGGCCCCGCCAATTGGGTGTCGGCACCTTCCGTGCCGACCAATTGGCGTGAGGATCAGATCCGCGCCGATCAGAACATCAGCGAGAAAGCTCACGTTTTTGTCCGCTTTACGCACGACGCATGGGATACGGTCTCAGTTCCCAGCCTCTGGTCGTGGGCTAGTTACGACACAATCGAAACCCCTTTTAATGGTCCCAGCAAGGCTGCAGTCGTCAACATGGTCTATAATTTCGAACCCAACCTATTGAATGAATTTGTGGCAGGCTATTACGAGGATTGGATCTATCTAAACAATCGGCCCGGCCCCGATTCAGTCGCCCATTCGATTAACCAGCCCTCCAATTGGGTCGCCAATCATCTCTTTGCTCCGAATGCCGGCAATCCTTTGCTTCCTGCGGTCGCCGTTTGCGGGGGCGTGTCATTCTGCACAGCGGAAGACGCTGGCAACCATCCGTGGACCAATTCTAACCCGATCGTAACTCTACGGGATGATGTAACCTACCTTGTGGGCAACCATACGGTCAAGTTTGGGATGTATTACACGGACTATCGCAAAAACGAGCAATTCGGGTTCGACACGCAAGGGTTCCTAAACTTTGCTAACTCGGGTCCGATTACCAGCGGCAATGCTTTGGCCGACATGTTCTTGGGGAATATCAACTCCTATCAGGAGGGAACGGAAGTCGTCAATGGAGTGCCCGTCGGTGGATACCCCAAGGGGCATTGGCGCTACATGGACTACGAACCTTATGTCCAGGACAATTGGAAGGCCCGGAAGAACTTGAGCTTGACCTTCGGCGTGCGTTTTTATCATTTTACTCCTTGGCATGACGTGAGCAGTCCGGTCACGGTAGACGCAACTTTCCTGCCCCAAGCTTACAACCCAGCACAGGCTGCCCAGTTGGATTCCAACGGAAACCTCGTTCCAGGAAGTGGTTTTGGCTATACCAACTACGGGAACGGCCTCGTGAAATGTGGGCAGGGTGGTGGGGCGCCGAGCAGTTGCCAGGCCAACCATCCCTGGCAGGTGGCCCCTCGTTTTGGTTTCTCTTGGGACCCAACGGGACATGGCAAGACAGTGATACGGGGAGGATACGGCCTCTATTACGAGCCCGGCAATGGGAACGAGGCCAACCCAGAAGGCATGGAAGGTAATCCCCCTGTCGCCTTCGCGCCTTCAGGCTTCAACATTGTGGGGTATTCCAACATTACTCCGGGCGTTCTGGGCCCCACGAATTTCGTTGCAATCCCTCTGCATCAGCACTATCCGACCGTCCAGCAATACAGCTTTGACATCCAACACCAGTTCACTATTAATGACTTACTTACTATCGGCTATGTGGGAACCCAAGGACGCGACTTGGCGCGGTCCGTGAACTTCAATCAGATTCCCGACGATGCAACTACGGCTTTCGTGCCGCAGCTGGCGGGCTCAAAATACTGTGATTCGGCGGGCAATTGCAATGTTCAAGCCACGCTGATCAACGAGGCGGCACCAAACAATGATTTCTTTTATCCGTATCATATCTTCAACAATCCTTCGTGGATGAAAGAGTACACTGCCCTGTCCAATTATAATTCCCTGCAGATTGACTACCGACATAGCTTCAGCCATGGCCTGACCTTCCAGGTTGCATACACATGGTCGCACACACTGGACAATTCGACCAGTACATACAATGAGCCGACTGACGCTGTTGACGATACCAACCTGAAACGCTGGTACGCCACCTCGGACTTGAATCGTGCTGAGGTACTGACCATGAATTATATTTATAATCTGCCTTTCTTCAGTCACTCTTCCCACCGCTTCCTGAGAAATACGCTGGGCGGCTGGGAACTTAGCGGAATCACAACCTTCTTCACAGGCGAGCCGATCACAGGCCTGACTTGTAGCATTGCGGGTTTTGCAACTGGGATAGGGGCGACAGGCTTGATGTGCAACACTGCGCCAGGCTTCGGCGTTCATAAAGGCACTGTTAATGATCCCACGTTTGGGCCTGTGCCCACATGGTTCGATCCCTCTAAGTTACTGCAGCCTATGTTGGAACAACTACCCGCGAATGGTGAGCCTGGGATGTTCGGCTACATGGGAAGAAATGCACTGACAGGTCCTGGTCGCAATAACTGGGACTTGGGGCTGTACAAGAACTTTGTGCTCCCCTGGTTTTCGGGCGAGCATTCCACACTTCAATTCCGCTGGGAGACATTCAATACGTTCAACCATCCCCAGTGGAAAGGGATTAACGCATTTTGTTCATCGGAAACACCCCCTGGTACCCCCTGCAACGGGCCGAATAACGTTGGGAATGGCGAAGTCAGCTCTGATTGGGGGCCGCGGCTGATGCAGTTTGCGATGAAATTAAGTTTCTGAACATGAACGGCGCTCGCAATAGCGCATGCCTCGTTAGGCTCCTCCCTAGTGTAGTGCGTCATACGGATCGTGACTTATTCAGCGCCCCTCCCTAATCCGTCGATAAGTCTGCGGGACGGTTGAGGCCATGCGGTTTGTGGCGAGTGAGGACGAAATCCGTCCTCCAGCCACTGTCCCGAGGCACGGCTGGGGCGGAGCGGTGACGATTTTTTCGAAGTGCCGGAGACCGCCGAGGTTTTCGGGGCACAAAAAGGCAGAACTCTCCAAACTGGGGTTCCCATCAAGGGGCTTGGGGGGCCGTCGATAACGGCTGTGTCTGGGTGCAGGCGGGCTCAGGTCCTCAGCGGCAGCAACCGCAGGCCTTCCCGGTAGGCGGCAATCCACTCGGCCGTCGCCGCCAGCCGCAGGATCAGCCTTCGGGCGTGATGCACCAGCCGTCGCGGCGTGTTCAGGATCAGGAAGCGCAAGCGCTTCGGCCGCGCCGTCAACAACTCGCCGGGCAACGCCAGCCGCTTCAACGCCACGAGCATGTTGTGGGAGATCACCGCCAACCGCAACCAGGCGGCATTGGCTCCGAAGTATTTCGAGTGCAGCACCCCGCCGCCCAGTTCGTTCGTGACCACATCATACACCCTCTCCACCGTGCCGGCTTTCTCCCGGTGCCACTCGATCAGCCGCGCCGCCGTCAACTCCCACCGGTTCGATAGCACCGCAAAATGCCGCACCCGGCTGCCGTCTTCGAACAGTTCCCCTTGTTTCTTGCGAATGCGGATGGCCACATAGCGCAGAGATTGCGTATCCTTTTTCTTCGAAAGGGGCTATCCACTTAACTCAGGTAGCCCCTATATCTTGTGGTCTAGCCGGAGCATCACGGATCATCGAAGCGTAAGTGGATGGCTCCACGGCGACGGCCTGCTGAACAAGCCGGAAAAAGAGCTTGCCCCGGCTACGTGACCTACGTCGGTTGAACCGAAAGGTGAACTCGTCGAGGTAATAGTCCAAATGTTTGAAACTGACGGCCCCTTGATGAGTGCCCAGCAGCCACCGCTTCAGCAGCGAGATGACTCGATGAACGCGCGGCAATAGGTCGGACGGAGATTTTTTGGTGTCGAAGAGAGGTGATCTCATGCCGGTAGCCACTCTTTTCCAGCGGTGGGTAGCCCAACCACGCGTCCGTGTGCACGACGCTGCCGGGTTCGATGGAGTCTTGCACAAACGGCATCAGGCTGGCGGACGAAGCGTCAGCGATCCGCCGCATCCGGATCCGTCCGATACCCTGACCATCTTCTTGCGCCGCAACCACGATCAACGCCTTCTTCGCTGTTTGCCGTCCGCGCATACCTTTTTCCACGCCGCCGAGATAGGTCTCGTCTACTTCCACGGTTCCGGCCAGCCGGTCCCGGCCCCGTCTCACCATCGCCCGACGCAATTTATGCAGCCAGGACCAGGCGGTCTGGTAGCTTCCCAAGCCGAGTACCCGCTGCAACCCCAGAGCGCTGACGCCGTTCTTCTGAGTGGTCACCCACCACATCGCCCGGAACCAAACCGTCAGCGGCATGTGCGTATCTTAGAAAATCGTTCCCGCCGTGACCGACATTTGACGGCCGCACCCCGCGCATTGCCACAGAACCGAGCGCAACGACCAGGCCTTGGAGGCTCCGCAGCGCGGACAGCGAAATCCCTCGGGCCAGCGCAGTTTGAACAGATACTCCCGGCAGGTCTGCTCCAAGCCGAAGCGCATTTCGAATTCCGTCAGCGTCCGTGGGTAGTCCTCCATCAGCGGCCATACTATATGTCGGGGTTACCTGAGTCAAGTGGATACCCCCTTCTCCGATTTCTCACCGGGCACAAACGGCACCTCCGCGCACTCGCGGATTTCTTCCCCATCCGGCTCGCCGTAGGGCTGCCAGTCGGACTCCGGCACCGCCTCGATCGCGCTGTGCAAAGCCTCACTCATCCGCGCGCTGATGGCAAAGCCGATCTTCCCTTCCGGCCCACCTTCGCGTTTCTCATCCCGCAGCCACTTCAGCAGGTGGCTTTCGTGACAGGCCGCATCGCCCCGGGAGTAGAATCCCCTCACCGTCTTTGGCAAGGCCGCAAAGGCTCGCTGGGCGACTTCCAGCGGCTCCATCATTGCCGGCACGTTCCCGTTGCGAAACGGGTCCGCCAACCCCAGTCCCGTCTCCGCCCAGACCGCCAGCATCGGCTGGTCGCCCCGCGACCCTTCATAGGTCGGCAGCGCCTGTTGCTTGCGGCTCTCAATGGTCGTGGCGTCCTGATCCACCGTGGCCGTGCGCTGCTCGGGCGAGCGCTCTCCGAACCGCCGCACCAGATCGCGGTTCACGCCTCCCAGCCCTTCCAGCGGCGGCGCCTCTTCCCGGATATAGGCAGTCTGGCCCGGCAAGCGTCGCTGCTTCGCTTCCTCGATCTTCCCATCCTCGTGAAACGCGTCCAAAAACTGCCGTGCCGCGGCCGGCGACGGCAACTCGTGCCCGACCATCTCGGCCAAACCCGGGTCTTGCCGCAGACGCTCAAAATCATCCAGGCACTCGCCTCCGGCGGCGTTCCAAATCACGAAGCTCTCCACCAACGTCGCTTCCTCGTAGCCCCGTTGCCGTTCTTTCACCCGCACCTGCTCCCGCACACTCGCGGGCAGCCCCAGGGAGCGGAATGCCTGCACGACCAGCGGGATTCCGCCCAGAACCGTCAGGGTTTCCTCCACGGGTTCGGGGTCAACTTCGAACAACAACGGCGATTCGGTCGGCGAAGCTTTGGATTCTCTGCGCATGCCGCGATCATAACGGAATCGCCCACCCCGTGGGTGAAAAATCTACGCAAGGCCACCGGCCGCTGCCCTCAACGGACAGCCCGCGTTTGTTGGCTGTCCCAAGGCTCGCCTGCGGGCCACCGGCGGTCAGCAGTCCCTTACCGACGGATCGGGGCCGTGTCACTCTATGTGGCGAACTGCGGGTGTTTCTGCGGTTCTGCTATCGCGAGCGGATCGTGGCCAGGGATCTCAGTGCCGCGGTCGAGATGCCGCAGAGCTATCGCCTGGCCCGTGTGCCGCGTTCCATCACTTGGGACGAGGTACGCCGCCTGCTAGAAACGGTGGATCGGAGAACAGTCTCCGAGCGCCGCGACTACGCAATCCTTCTTCTAGTGACGTACGGGTTGCGCGGCCACGAGGTAGCAAAGCTCACTCTCGACGACATCGATTGGGACCGCGAGCGGCTTCGAATTCCTAACCGTAAGGCTGGGCACTCGACGGCTTACCCGCTTGCCGGAGTGGTCGCCCAGGCGCTGATCGATTATCTGAAGCACGGACGACCAGAAACTGCGGAGCGTCATCTGTTTTTTCGTCTAGTCGCCGCACAGGCTCCGATCACCTACGGCGCCATATCCATGCGAGTGGCAATTTACCTTCAGAAAGCCGGCATCAGAGTCCATCGTCCGGGAACACACACCCTACGGCACACCTGTGTCCAGAGGCTGATCGATGCCGGGTTCCCTCTCAAAACCATTGGTGACTATGTAGGACATCTATCCTCACAGTCGACTCAGATTTATACCAAAGTTGCCCTGGCCTCCCTGCGGGAAGTAGCCATGGGTGACGGGGAGGCGCTATGAACTCGCATAGTTTCCACAGTGTCCTCGCGGAATCTCTCGCTACTTTTATCCAATACAAGCAAGCGCTGAATCGTAAGTATCGAACCGAGGCGTTGACACTTCGGCTTTTTGACCGGTACCTGTCTGAGCATCACATCGTCAGCTGGGAATCCATCGACAAGATCCTGATCGACGACTTCCTGAAATCGCGTCCGCGTGCCAGGCCTCGCAGCTACAATCATCTGGTTGGCGTACTCCGTCGCTTTTATGCATGGGCCGTGCTGCAAGGGTTCACCCGTTGTAACCCAGTGAGCACCGAGCTTCGGCAGGAAGGTTCCCAGCGGATGCGCTATCTGTTCGACCTCCATGACGCAAAACACCTGCTGGAGCTCGTACGCTTGTTTCCTGACCGGTCCCGAGCACCACATCGGGCGCTGGTTTACGAGACCGTGTTTTCCCTCCTCTACGGCCTGGGTCTGCGCGCTGGCGAGGTGACCAGATTGAAGCTGGGCGATGTAGATTTCGCTCAGAACGCACTGTTCATCTGTGAAACCAAGTTAAGCAAGAGTCGAATCGTGCCCTTCGGGCCCAGCCTGGCTGACCGTCTGCAATGTTACATTGAAAAGTGTCACGGCGAGAAGCCTGAACCTAATGCCCCCTATTCTCCTTCGTAAAACGAGCCTGCATCAGTCCTGGGACGATCAGCCAGACGTTCCACAACCTCTTGCCGAAGCTCAACTTGTCCATTCCGCCTGGCATCTCGCCGCCGCGGCTCCACGACCTGCGGCGGTCATTCGCCGTTCGAACGTCGCTGCGCTGGTATCGTGAAGGCATCGACCCCAACTCTCGGCAGATCCATTTGGCCACCTTCCTAGGCCATGTCGATCCCAACTCGGCGGCCGTGTACTTGCCCATCACCGAAGAGTTGCTCCACGAGGCGGATCAACGCTTCCGGGCAGCGGCGCCGAAGGGAGGTGCTGAATGAGCAGTGTTGGTCAAGTGCTTTTCGCTTTTTTCGAAGACCAGCTCAAGGTTCAAAAAGGACTCCGGCCCGGCTCCGTGCGAAGTTACTGGGATGCGCTCAAGATCTTCTTGACCTACGTGGCGACCTCGTCCCGACGGCCGATTACCCGGCTCACCCTTTACGATTTATCTTCCGAGCGGGTTCTGGAGTTCTTGAGCATGATCCAAAGCGTACGCGGGAACAGGTTCGCACGCGAAACCAACGGCTCGCCGCGCTTCGTACCTTCTACCGTTACCTTGCCGTACACCACCCCGAAATGCTCGCCGAAGCCGAGAGGGTGGAAGCGATTCCCACGAAGCGAACACCACCTCCCGAAACGCGCTACCTGGAACGCGATGAGATCGACAAGTTGTTTCAATCACTTCCAAAACGAGGCCCACTGGTGCTGCGGGATCGAGCGCTCCTCATGCTCCTCTATAACACCGGAGCGCGCGTGCAAGAGGTTGCCGACTTGCGGGTTGCCGATGTTGCCTGGAGGGCCCGCTACGCGTGCGGCTCCACGGTAAAGGAGACAAGTGGCGAAGCTGTCCCCTTTGGCCAGAGACCGTGCATGCACTGAAGCAACTGGACAGCGTATGCTCCCAAGACAAAGCTGCGCCCCTGTTTGCTTCACGCCAAGGCAGGCCCCTCACGCGATTCGGAATTTACAAACTGGTGAAACGTCACACTGCAAAATCATGCCCCACACCCACGAGCGCGAAGCGCTGCGGAGTTTCCCCCCATGTTTTCCGACACTCCCTGGCCGTCCGGCTCCTTAAAGAAGGCATTGATGTGAACGTGATTCGAGGGTGGTTGGGACACGTCAGCCTGGATACTACACATCGCTATGCTGAAATTACCTTGCGCACAAAGCAGGCCGCCGTAGCCACCTGCCTGCCTGCCGTCGTGGGTTCCGAAACATCCCGCGCAAACGCCCGATGGCAGAAGGATGAAGAGTTGATAAAATGGCTCCGTTCGCTGTAGTCGTTATGTGCCCGCCAGAACGTCCACCGCCAATACCTGTGGCCAATCCTTGGCCGTAGGGAACAAAACGGGGAACGGCACAAAAGTTCGATTTTGTTCCCGGGAACAAAATCGAACCAACATTCTCTTGCGACTCCGCCCAGGGCATGAAAAGCATGCTGGTGGCAGCGCACGAAGGCGCGCGGAGAGGAACGGGCCGCCCGCACTCTCCGCAGATAGCCATCCAGGATGGTGCGGCCACCTCGATAGCCGGCCTTTTTGAGGCGCTCGAGGATGACGGCACCGGGAGCGCGGGGGTCCTGCTCGAGCAGATCAGCGATCAGGGGCTTGAAAGAATCGAGTTTGCTGGAGCGGGAACGGTGGGTCGGCAAAGGCGCGGGAGCCCAGAGATACTTTTTCACGGTGCGAGCCGCCAGATGGAGATGGCGGGCGATGCGGCGCATCGACCAATGCTCGCCTTGGGCGAGCCGATGGATTTCATTGATCTGGTCTGCCTTCAGCATGGTTCCGGTTATAAGCCGCAGCCGCTGGCGAAACTAGAGGGATGTTGTTGGCAAGAAGCCGGAAGCACCGGTACCGGGGAGCCATCGGAATGAAAAATCAACACTTGGCAGGGGGCCAAGTTGTTGTTGGCAAGAAGCCGCGTACTCTGGCCCAGCAGCCAAACCTGAGCAACGGAATGCCTTAGGTCGAATGCTAGGTTGTTGTTGGCAAGATTCACCAGACGGCGCTTCTGGTCGCGGCACCATTGCCGCTGACGATTCTGTTCCACCTGCTGAAGATGGGTCTGGCGGTATTGCTTCCAGTAGTCGGGGTGCGCCTCACGCCACTTGCGCGGACTCTCCAGGCAGACCTGCCGGTAAACCGGGTCGGAGGCGATCTTCTGCCGATGATATTCCCGCCGGCGTTGACGCTGGCACGGAAGCTGGCTGCAAACCTGTTGTTGGGGATGGTAAGGGGCTGGCTGAAAAACCTGCTGGCAATAAGGACAACGTCGGAAACTCATCGGGGCGGCTCCGGATCAGAATGGGATTCGCTCATTCTCTCCGGAAGCCTCGCTCAACCCGAAAGCACCGATCAAAAATTCAGCCTATATATAGAGTCTCATGTAGAGTTTTTACCGCCTCCTCGCGGATGGGACTGCTGCTCATCAAACCGGCAGAACTGCTGCTCTTTTATTCCGGCGCGGAGACCTATTACCTGCTCAGAACCGGCCCCCCTACCACGACCTCGGATCCGACTATTTCGACCGAATCAACGCCGAAGGCTTGAAACGCTATCTCGTCAGGAGGTTGGAGCGCATGGGCAACCAAGTGCTGCTCGTCCCCACGCCCTTGACCATCTGAAGCACACCTTACTCAAGCGTTTATTTTCGAGGGAGGTCAACTTCAATTTGAATTCGGGTTGAAAGC
>Ga0209061_1005939_pt1 | contig 10239 bp, 5 predicted proteins | sample Coa_R1_10_FD_187157 | JGI IMG/M metagenome (GOLD analysis project Ga0209061, IMG submission 187157) | Surface soil microbial communities from Centralia Pennsylvania, which are recovering from an underground coalmine fire - Coalmine... | ecosystem: Environmental > Terrestrial > Soil > Unclassified... | reverse complement strand
TGGCCAGCACCTCAACAAAACCGACTCCGCTGTGCGTATTCGCCACAAGCCGACGGGCATCGTCGTCACCTGCCAGAACGAACGCTCGCAGATTCAGAACCGCGAGATGGCGATGCGCGTCTTGAAATCGCGTCTGTACGAGCTTGAGATCGAGGAACGTGAACGCGAGGCGGCGCGGCTCAAAGGCGCACACGTCTCGGCGGACTTCGGCAGCCAGATTCGCACGGTCACGCTGCATCCCTATACGCTGGTGAAAGACCACCGCACGAACGTCGAGCAGGGCGATACCGTCTCCTACCTGAACGGCGAGATGGATCGTTTCATCGAGGCAAACCTGACGGCGCGCGCTGGCGAAGCTGCGCTGGTGTAGTTGGCAGGCGGCTGAAACCTCGCCTACGGGCTGCGCCACGAAGTCCGCCTGCGCGGACTCACACATCCCAGCGATTCCTCTGTATAGCAAGCGATTTCATGGTCGTTCGTCTGGCATACGCTACACAGTGGGAGGTGTCATGCGATGTTTGCACGATTGCCGTTTTCTCCCCTACCACCGGAGGTTCGCTCTGCCTGGCAGGTTGGCATGGATACCCCACACGAACTGGCCTTCGCCGGGTTGATTGGGCGCGCCGAAGGATTAACGGCGCCGGATGACGCATTGGATATTCCTAGAGCCTCTTCCGCCGCCGAGCGCGAGTGGCAAGAGTGGTGGGAACGATTGCTGACCGACAACATCAGCGTCCGCCTGGATCGCGCGCTCAGCGATGCGCCACATCCCGTGCAGCCAGACGAGTTTGCGGAGCGTGTGCGTTCCGCAGGCCTGGATCAGGTATGGGATCCTCCAAAGTTCGTTTCGCTGGCCAACTGGCCATTGCTTCGGGCGCTTTGCCAACTCCACTGGCCAACATTTTCGACGTGGGATAGGGTAGACGGCGAAAAGATGCGGCTGAACGATATGTTGAGCGCCAGCATGCAACGGCTCGACCTCAATCGGATGGTGTATCACTGTGTGCGAGCGGTGGGCAGGCGTGTCAGCGCGCCATTCAAGCTTCGGCTCGATGTCATCCCCTGGCCGGAAGACTATCACAGGCGCATCGGCGATGAGCACGTCGTCCTCGGCTCTAGCTATCTGGCGGCGAAGCGCGCCGAAGCTTTGCGCGCGTTGCTGGCAAGCTATATCATTCGGTTGGTGTAGGGCAATATGAAGCGACGCACGATGGATTTCATGATCGCCCTCGACCGCTCGGATCGTGCCCCCGAAGGGCTGACCCGCCAGCTCTATGCGCAACTGCGGGCGGCGATCCTGGATGGGCGTTTGCGCGCGGGCGACCGCCTGCCACCGACACGCGCGCTTGCGGAATTACTTGGCGTGGCGCGGCTGACCGTCGCCCAGGCATACGATTGGTTGCGCGCCGAAGGGTACGTCTACGGCAAGGTGGGCGCAGGCACGTTCGTTGCGCCCGTCTTCGGCGCCCACACAACAGGCGCCATGCCAGCCGATAGGCTACCCACAGGCGCATCCAACGATACATCCGTCCAGGCCCCATCGCCACTCTCCTACGCCCATCCACCTACCAGCGTATCCCCTGCAACAACCACAACGTCGGAGACAGAAGACGCACGCCGTCCACGACTTTCTGCATGGGCCAGACGCATCAGCGCGATACCGGCGCAGGGGGCAGGCGCGGGTGGCGACACGGCTCCCTACGATATGCGTCCCGGCGTGGGCGCGGCGGAGGCGTTTCCCTGGGCGCGCTGGCGGCGTATCGTCGGCTGGCAAGATAACGCCGACCCGCTGGCCGAACGCCGCGCCGAGGATCGCGAACGCGCCGCCCAGACTGGTCAGTGGGATGCGCTGCTTGGCCCGCTGGAGACACGAACGGCTATCGCCGCATGGCTGGGACGATCACGCGCGGTGCGCTGCTCACCGGAACAAATGCTGATCACCAGCAGTGTGCAGCAAACGCTGGCGCTACTGGCAAGACTGTTGATCGAACCGGGAGAACGCCTGCTCGTCGAAGACCCCAGTTATATCGGCTTCCATGCGGCGTTCCTGGCTGAGGGCGCACAGTTGGTGGGCGTGCCTGTGGATGAAAATGGCCTCTGTGTTGATGAACTCCCCAATCCCGCCGCCTCGCCCGGCCAGGCATTGCGGCTGGCCATTGTCACGCCGTCACATCAATATCCCACTGGCGTCACGCTGGCGCTGGATCGGCGGGTCGCGCTGCTCGATTGGGCGCGCCGGGCCGGAATCGCGCTGGTGGAGGACGACTACGATGGCGACCTGCGCCTGGAAGGCCAGCCGCTCGAAGCCCTACGCGGATTGGATACCCACGACGATGTGATCTATCTTGGCACGTTCGCCAAGGCGCTCTACCCTGCGACACGGTTGGCTTTCGCCGTATTGCCGCGCTGGCTGATCGAGCCAGTGGCCCGTGCGCGGGCCGCCAGCGACCGGCATCCCACCTGGCGCGACGCCATCGCGGTTGCGCGCTTCATCGAGGCAGGCGAGCTTGAGCGTCACCTGTTGCGCATCCGTCGGCTCTATCGCGCTCGACGCGATGCGCTGGTGACTGCTCTACATGCCGAGCTTGGTGACGTAGTGGAGATCGGCCCCGCCGAGGCAGGTATCCATTTGCTGGCGACCCTGCCACCAGGAACCGATGATGTGGCGCTGGCAGGAGATGCGCTGCGCGTGGGCGTCTCATTCACGCCGCTCAGCCCCCATTACCAGCGCGATCCGCATCCCGGCATGCTGCTCGGCTTTGGCGCATTGAATGAAGATCGGCTAGCCGAGAGCGTGCGGCTGCTGGCTCCCCTCGTGCGTGCGGCTGTGCCTCATTGAAAGATAAATATGCCATAGAGGAGTTGTTCTATGAGCATCAATGTGTTTTCATCGGCGTCTTCGCGGAATGATCCCACGCTACGCGCGATTACGCTCTATGGCTCACCCGACGCGCTGCCGCTGGCGATCCTCCAGCCCAGCGAAGATACAGCCAGCCAACAGGCGCTACCGGAGCCGATTCTCTGGCGGTACCCTCAATGGTTGGTCTTGTTTTCCGCCTTCCTTCTCGCCATTGAGGCTGGCCCTCTTCTTATTCTCGCCGTTCTCGGACTTGGAGCCGTTCTCATCCCCGGTGTTTTTACGCCACTGAGTTCTACATCAGATTTCGTCATTCTCTTCTTGGTTGCTTCAGCCATCTTTGCGCTAGCGTTGACGCTGGCAGGCTTCCTCATCTTTCGTCGCCCCTCCGGCGTCAGCGTAGACAACAGCGGTCTCACATCTCATCGCATCATTGGCGCAAAACAGCATATGCGATGGGATGAGATGCGCCTGCTTGTGATCGGCTTTCCGGAAAGTAACAGGTCACTGATTGGCCAGCCATACATTTTCCGGCTCTACTCTGCTCAGGGAACCGTTATCTCGTGGCGCTGTCCAGGCCCAACGCCGCTCAGCAGCAGCGACGACTTCAAGCCCTATCGCATGACCAACGAAGAGGCGCGCAGGCGTGCGCTGGCGCTGCTCAATGTGATCTACGCGCGTACCGGTCTGCGCCCGCGCACACTCGATCCGCGTCTTGCCCAACGTGCGAACACTATGCCGGTGGCGGCGCCCGCCACGCCACAAGCCCAACCCGCCACACCACAACCGGGCCAAACGCCAGCGTCGCTTGCCGCCCCCACGGCAATAGCGAGCATACCGGCGCCGACAACGCCAGCCCGCAGCCGACACGCAATAGCCCTACGAGACGCCTGGATCACGCTGGCCGTTACGCTTGCCGTGGCGCTCGTCGCGATCCTGGCGCTGTTTGCGCTCTCCACGTCGGCGCTGCTCTCGCCCAGGCTTGTCATGCTGGTCGCCGCGCTGGCGCTTGTGGGCTACCTCTTATTTCTCATCGCGGAAGCGCGCGATCTATCACGCGTCCGCAAGATACGCTCAGAATGGACGGGCTATCCTCAGGCGAATGCGCAACCGGATCAAGTGTATACCTTCACGACAGGGCGCCATCGCTCGACGCGCCTGCTCTGTTTGCTTGGTGGATTGCTGCTCTTGCCGACCATCATCCCATTGGCGCAGATCGTGTTTGGCGTCTCGGCGACTGGCGCGGCGATGGACGCTTCCACAAGCGATACAGTCGCCGGAGTATTCGCGGCGCTCAACGTGTTGTGCGGCCCGATTGGTATCCTTATCGCCCTGAGCGGACGGCGAGCATTGTTCCGCGCCGACGCCGCAGGGATCAGCCTGATCGAGGGTCGGCATGTCTCCACCATCCGCTGGGATGAAGTGGAGCGCATCGAACGCTACGTCCCCTTCAAGGAGATCGCCCTCGATGCGCAGGGTGGAATCTACACCGTGTTTGGCCATGGAGCCATCGCACAGATCATCTGGTCGGTTGGTGGGATAGCAGGCGCATGGCTCTATGGAAGCCTTCCCAATGCCGAGGCGCTCACTGGCGATGGAATGGCTGCGCTTGCCGTCCGGCGCAGCGGCAAGCCACTTGAGATCGCCTATAAACAGGATGCTTAGACGGCAATAGGCGACAGAATACCTATCATCCCATGACCCCAACCGGGCTAGACCCACAGTCCTTGTGTGATTACTTCCGGCGGCGCGGATCGTCCCACACTACGTAGCCGCAAAACGGCCCCACGCCGCTTCCTTTCCAGGTTCAAGCGACCTGCTAGGAAGTTTTGTTCATGGGCTGTCGCTGCTGTTTGCCACATCGTCATAACCACTGTCTATCAAGTGTTCCTCAGTGAAAGGCAGGATGTGACAGCGCGCCACCCGCGCCTGTCAACTACTCCCTATGGCAAGAAAAGTTACACGTTTTCGTCCTGCTGCCCCTCCACCAACCGAAGAATTGCCACTGGTCAACGCCAGCGCCACCGTCGCGGCCTGGCTCGAACACTACTGGCGCAAACTCCAGCTTCCCTCTGAGCAGGCGCGCTACCTGGGCGTCACCGACGACCGGCAAGAGTTCGCCCGCTGGACAGGCCGTCGCCTGAACCCAATGGCGCTGGGATGCTACTGCTACCTGCCGCTTACGCGCGACGACCTGGCCAACCAACCCTCCACGCAACCCACAGGAGCGCAGGGCGTCAGCGCCGCCTCCACCTCGCCCACCAGCGCGAACACCACGCCAGCGGCGACCAGTCTCGCTCTGCACAAAGGATCGAGCGGCGATAATCTATCTGGCCTGGCAAGCGGGCTACAACTGGCGCTACCCGGTTTCGGCGTCCAGCCCGATGTGACTGGCGATCCGGCGACCCTGTGCATTTCTCTGGCGTCTGTCCAGGGCGACGAGCGCCATGACGGCGAGGCGGACGAGACAGATGATGAGGATGAGATCGTTGACTTCCGCCACTTGATTTTTGTCGAGCCGGATTTACTTCCCGAAGGCATCGAAGTCACCATCGCGCATGAACTGATTCACCTCTCTGACCGTGTGAAGGGGCAGCCGCGTAAACATCGTTGCCACGGCCACGACTCCATCTCAGTGGATGAGGCAGCCATCACCGGACGCGACCCTGCCTGGCTGCGCGATCTGCTAGCTGAAGAGACTCGCCGCCGCGAGGCCGTTCTGCGGCAGGCGCGCCCCTACCGCTTCTTTTACGTCTGCCCCAATTGTGGCAAAGAGTATCCGCGTGTGCGCAAATATCAGCACGCCGTCTCGTGCGGGCACTGCGACCGCCATTTCAACCCTGCGTTCCTGCTGCGCCTGCGCGATGAGATCGGGGCATAACCTACCTCTCTGTCCCCCTTCCCGTGTGGGGAAGGGGGTATTTCATTGATTGGGTATTGGGGAGGGAATAGTGTTTATGTCACATCTCTCCCCCGGTGTTCGTATAATCTAAGAGGAGTATTGTGGGACGAGGGTGGTCTTACCGTGCCTGAGTGGCGTAGCTAACACACCTGGTGAGACAGCCTTGCTATTCCCCGTATAACCGATATTGAGAGATACAGAGCGTCTTGAACACGCAGAAATATACACAAGAGGGCCGCGATTTATGAGTTTTTTTACCCGACTTCTGGGCGATCCGAACGAGCGCGAACTCAAGCGCATTCGTCCCATCGTCGAGCGCATCAACACGCTGGAGGACGAGATACACGCGCTCTCCGATAGTGACCTGAAGGCGATGACCGGCGAGTTCAAACAAGAGTTGGAGAACGGAGCCAGCCTGGATGACATCCTGCCCGAAGCGTTCGCCGTCGTCCGCGAGACAAGCCAGCGTGTGCTGGGAATGCGCCACTTCGACGTACAGTTGATAGGCGGCGTTGTGTTGCACGAAGGCAAGATCGCCGAGATGCGCACTGGCGAAGGCAAAACGCTCGTCGCCACCCTGCCATCCTACCTCAATGCGCTCACCGGCAAGGGTGTTCATATCGTCACCGTCAACGACTACCTGGCCCAACGTGACCGCAACTGGATGGGAAAAATCCACGAGTTCCTCGACCTTTCGGTCGGCGTCATTCTGTCCTCTCAACAGCCCCAAAGCGCAGAGCGCAAGGCCGCCTACGCGGCTGACATTACCTATGGCACAAACAACGAGTTGGGCTTCGACTACCTGCGTGACCACATGGTATCCGACATCTCGATATGTATGCAGCGCGAACTCAACTTCGCCATCGTTGACGAGGTGGACAACATCCTGATTGACGAGGCGCGCACCCCGCTGATCATCTCCGGCGAGGCCAGCGAGTCGGCAGAGCTGTACATACGCTTCGCCCGCCTGGTTCCCCTGCTGAAGCCTGAGGTTGACTACACTGTTGACGTGAAGGATCGCACGGTTGCCATCACCGACGAAGGCATTGACAAAGTGGAGCGGCTGCTCCACATCAAAAACATCTACGACAACATGGAATTGACCCGCCACCTGGAGAACGCCCTTAAAGCGCGTGCGCTCTTCGCACGCGACAAAGAGTATATTGTGAAAGACGGCGAGGTACTGATCGTAGACGAGCATACCGGACGTGTGTTGCAAGGACGGCGCTACAGCGAGGGGCTGCATCAGGCAATTGAGGCGAAGGAAAACGTTCGCATCCAACAGGAAAACCGCACGCTGGCGACGATTACCTACCAGAACTTCTTCCGTCTATATAACAAACTGGCGGGCATGACCGGCACGGCCATGACCGAGGCCGAAGAATTCCACAAAATCTACAAGCTCGATGTCATCACCATCCCCACGCATCGCCCTATCCGCCGTGAGGATCGGCCCGATTTCATCTATGCGACGGAAGCGGGAAAGTTTCGTGCTGTGGTCAATGAGATCATCGAACGGCACGAAGCAGGTCAGCCGGTGCTGGTAGGCACCACCTCGGTCGAGGTCTCCGAACAGCTTTCGGAGATGCTCAGCCTGCAAGGTATCCCGCATGAGGTGCTCAACGCCAAGCAGCACGCCCGTGAGGCGCATATCGTCGCGCAGGCGGGGCGCAGCGGCGCAGTGACCATCGCTACCAACATGGCAGGCCGCGGCACCGACATCGTACTGGGCGGTAATCCTGACGAATACGTCGAAGCGATCCTGCGCGAATGGGATATTGATCCTGAGTTCGCCACCGATGGGGATCGCGAAGATGCGCTCAAGGAGGCAAAGAAGCGCACCGAGGCCGACCGCAAAAAGGTGCTCGAAGCGGGTGGGCTGTATATCATCGGCACTGAGCGCCACGAGTCGCGCCGCATTGATAACCAGTTGCGCGGGCGCTCTGGTCGTCAGGGCGACCCCGGCGAGTCACGCTTCTTCGTCTCGCTCGAAGATGAACTGATGCGGCGTTTTGGCGCCGATAACCGGCTGGTGCGGGGCATTATGTCGCAGGCGATGGATGACGACACGCCGCTGGAAAGCCGCGCCCTGACGGGCATCCTGGAGCAGGCGCAGACCAAAGTCGAGGCGTTCAACTTCGACATCCGCAAAAACGTTGTCGAGTATGATGACGTGATTGCGGCACAGCGCAAGGTAATCTACGGCGACCGCCAGGAGATCATCGCCCATAAAGATATGCGCGACCGGGGCATCGAGATGATCGAGCGGCAGGCGCGGCGCATGGTGGAGGCTCATACCAAAGCGCAGCTCCCTGAGAACTGGAACTTCGAGGCGCTCAACGCACAGCTTGCCACCTGGGGCATCTCCATTCCCGAAGAGATTATCCCGGAAGACCTCAATCGCTTGCGTCGCGAGACGCTGATCAACGCGGTGGTGGAGGCGGCGCGTAAGCAATACGAGGCTAAAGAGGCCAACATCATCAAAGAGATTGACGACGCGCATCGCGCTGGTATCGTTGGCGTCGCTGGCCTTGAGGTCATGCGCACATGGGAGCGCCAGGTCTTCCTGGGCGTACTCGATACCCTCTGGCGCGAACACCTCGATCACCTGGATATTCTTCGTAGCGGCATCGGCCTGCGGAGCATGGCCCAGCGCGATCCGCTGGTGGAGTTCAAGCGTGAGGGATTCGTCGCCTTCGAGGAACTGAAAGCGAACATCGAGGCGATGGTCGCTGACATCCTGATGCGTAACATGCCTCGCGTCGAGGTAACAATGTCTCCCGAACAGGCGAAGAAACTGGGGCAGGGCGCAAAGAAGGGTCTCAAAGCGGGGACAAACGGAACAGCGAAAGCGCAGCCCAAACAAGCGCCCAAACCACAGCAAAAAGCATTGCCAGCGCCAACTCCTGCACGTCCGGCGGCCAACAACGGCGCGAGCAAACCCAGCGTGACGAGGCCGCTGGCGACCGCCGCAAATGGAAATGGCGCGAAGGCGCCGCCCGCCACCGTGCCCAGCATGAAGAACGCCAATGGAACAGCGACGACAAACGGGGCAAACGGGACGAGCAAGAGCAGTGGCGCCAAACTGGCGCGACCACAAAGCCAGCCAGTGGGCCAGCGCAAGCCCGCCCGTAAGCGATAGACCTATCCTATGGCGCCATCGAAGCCGCCCGATGACCCGAAGCTTTCCGAAGCGATTCGCTGCCAGCGCGATCTCTATCTCTACTGGCGGCTGGTCGCCCAGGCAGGCAGCGCGCCGCTCACTACACGCGGCTACGTGGCGCGTCCATTGTGGCGGCGGCTGCGTGAGCAGTTTGAGCGGCTCCCCCCACAGGGCGCCCAGGCGGCGCCCAACACATTTCCCCCTGACGGCGTGCCCGTCGGCCCCGCTGACCCTGATGAACGCGATTGCCCTCGGCTATTGTTTCTACGCCGCCTGCTCGAACGGCTGGGCCTTTTGCGCGCGAACGACGATCCACGGCGGCTCGTCGCAGCGGAATGGGAGGTCATGGCGCGCTACCTGCGGCTCTCGCTGGCCGAGCGCCTGCGTCTGTGCGCGCGCCTCTGGGCGGCGGGCGCCTGGTGGCCGGATACCCCTGGCATGCGTATCATCCCAGCCCAGTCGTCACTCAAAGCGCCAGCCCCACAGCGTGTGCTTGCGTTGAGACGCCAACTGCTGACGGCGCTCGCGTCGCACGAGCCGGGCGAGTCTTTGCTCCTGCTGGATGATATGGGGGCTGCTTCTCATGGACGGGGGCGCATCCCCACCAGACCGCGTAGCCATGTGGCAAACGCACGCAGCCAACGCAGGCAGGCGCCTATCCATCCTGACAGAAGGGCGACAGACGACGATGGCGCCATCATTCGAGCCGCATGCGCAGGGCCGTTAAGCTGGCTGGGCTTCGTGGTTGAGCAGGATGAAACGGATGACGTATCCCGCACGCCAGTGGTCAACGCGGCAGCGTGGGCGCTCCGCCAGGAGTATCGCCCTGACCTTGTGAGCGCCGCACTTGCCGAAAGCTCAGGCAAGGGCACCCTCCGCGAAGAGCCAGGGAGAGTTGTCGTACTGGCCGATCTGACCATCATTGCTTATCCTCCACTGACCGCCCCCGCGCTCTTCACGCTGGATACCTGCGCTGTTCCATTGGCGCGCGACCAGACGGCGCGCTATCGGCTGACACGCGAGGCGCTGGCCAACGCCCAGAAGACCGGCTGGAACACCGCTGAGGTGGTAACGAGGCTGGAATCGTTGACCGGCGCGGCGCTGCCCGCAAACGTGCGGGTGACGCTTGCCGACTGGGAACGCCAGGGCGGACGGCTACAACTTATGCCCAATGTCACACTCCTCGAGGCGCGCGATCCCGCCGTGATAGACACGCTGCTGGCCGACGCCACAGCCCACGCCTGGATAGAACGACGCCTGTCGCCCACAGTGGCGCTGCTCACAGGTGAAGGAGCGTCACTTGTGCGCGGCTGGCTG
>Ga0209061_1005937_pt1 | contig 10243 bp, 9 predicted proteins | sample Coa_R1_10_FD_187157 | JGI IMG/M metagenome (GOLD analysis project Ga0209061, IMG submission 187157) | Surface soil microbial communities from Centralia Pennsylvania, which are recovering from an underground coalmine fire - Coalmine... | ecosystem: Environmental > Terrestrial > Soil > Unclassified... | reverse complement strand
ACCTTCAGATGGGGTCATAAAATCAATAACATTTTTATATGAATTATCATACATAACATCGAGAATTTTTTCGAAATCTTCTTTATTTATTGGATTATCAGACCCATGAAAAAATATTTCTTTAAAGCTTTTTTGCATTTTAATTACATAAAATATATATTTTATGTAATTATGTCAAATATTTTTCGTCAACATTTATAATCACTATATCAACCATATTTTTAATATATCTAAGAACATTTTTAGCAATAAACTCATAATAATCCTTAAATTTGTGTCTATCGGAAATTAAATATTCTTTATTAAAAAAATCAACAATATCATGGTTAAATTTAAGATTAGTCATATCATTATCTGAAACAGGTATAATGACGATTTTAAATTTGTTTGGATATTCTATCACGTTTTTTATTGGACATGGTATAATTCCATTTTTACTTATTATCAAAAAGTATCTATCATTGCCAAATATAGATAAATTATTATAAACATTATAAAGCCATTGTCGATTTAATATCATTTTTTTTAATGAAATATAACATTTATTTACACATGCTGTATATAAATCCATTTTTGCATATTCAATGTTGTCGATAATGTGTTTAAAAATTTTCGATACAAGACGCCATTTTATTAAATCTTTTTGTTCAGAATATTCTAATATTATTTTTATACAATGAAAACCTATAATCTCCATTTTGCAGATAACATATACAATATAATCATTTAATATATGGTTTTAATATCTCAGATATCTCATCATTATCACTTGCATTATAAGCACAAAACTCCAACCAAACCTTACTTATATTTTTTGTAAGCATCAATTTTACAATTTCACTATGTCCATATTGGCAAGCACTAAAGAGTCCGGATTCCCAATCATTACCACCGAGTGAAATTATATAATTAACAGTTTCTAAATCTCCACTTTTACATGCATAAGATAAAGCATCATTGAAATCTGCGGCACCGAGATTTACCATCATTTTTGCTATTTCTATTTTACCACCTTTACATGCGCCTTTTAACGCATAATCAACATTGTCGGCACCTAATTCTAATAAATAATTAACAATTTCTATTTTTCCATATTTGCATGCATAAAACAAGGCACAATTTAAATTATATTTACAAGGATAATTTGTATATAAAAATTTTGCTAATTCTAAGTTGCTTTTACATGCATAACAAAACATCTCATTATAAGATGGATTTTTTGCATATTGAAGTAAATATTTCACATTTTCTATGTTTCCATTTTTACATGCACCATATAAAGCTTGATCCCAATGTTTGATGCCCTTTGATATTAATAATTTTATTAATTCTAAATTACCAGATTTGCATGCATAATAAGTACTTCTAAATAAATCATCAACATTATATGAAAGTAAAAATTTAGCGGCTTCTACTTTTTCTCCTCTACATGCACCCTCTAATGCATAGTTAAAATTGTTCGCACCATATGAAATTAAAAGTTTCATTATATCAATGTTTCCACCTTTTGATGCTCTATATAATGCAGTATTTAAACAATATTTTCTCTTTTTAATTTTTTTAATTGCCAAATAATACCCCTTTTCACATGCTTCATAGAAATTTATATTTTTTGTTGGTATTTTATCTATAATGTCTTTTATTTTTCGGGACACTCTTCGCCATCGAATTAAATCTTTATGACTACAATATTTAAATACTTCCGAAATACAATCGTAAGGAATAGACATTTTAAATATTTTTAACTATTTGTTAAAAATATTATCATTTAACATTAGAAATTTGCTGATATATAGTTATATAAAGATAACAAAATCTCATCATTTCCATGAGTTAACTTTATAGCTTTATCTATTTGTTTTTTTGTAAACTTGAAATCTAGTAATCTTTTAACAATTAAGTTTTTATGATATATAACTGCTTTATATAACAAATTCTCATTAACCTTAAGTTTTTTACGTATTAACAAATTTAAAATATCTAAATTTCCATTTTTAATGACAATATCAACTATAGATTCAGGAATTTCCTTTATCCTTTTATCAGAAATTAACATATCGATTGTATTGTAATCATTATTTAATATCGCATGTTTTAACGCCGAGTAATTTTTATCACTTGGATCAACACGCGAATCTTTTAACAATAAATATACAATATTTGTATATCGATATTCAGAAGCACAAATAATGCAAAAGTTATTATCTACAGAGGGGTCAGCACCATATGACATAAGAAGCTCAGTTGTTTCATAACTACCATTTAAACATGATATTTTAATTCCCTCGTTCAGAGATTCAACGTCAACTTTATCGACTAATAAATCAACAATGTTGTATTTTTTTGACCTTAATGCTGTAGTTAAACAATTATTAAAACATTGTTTATCGGAGACCAAATTTTCTAACACAAACAGTTCCACTATATTTTTATGTCCATATTGACATGCATATAATAATGCTATACAATTTTGATACACAGGATTTATTCTTTTATCTGATAATAAAATTTTAACAACATCATAATGACCGTAAATTGATGCCATATTTAATGCACTTTGATCTTGCTTACTTGGATCTATTTCAGGTAAACTTAATAATAATTTAACAACATCTATATGTCCATTTTTGGATGCCGAAATAAGTGCCTGTTGGTCATTGGACGCAGGATTGATATGATAATTTAATAAAACTTTTGCTATTTCGTAATGACCATTTGAACATGCATTGATAAACATATTATCTGAAACACTTACTCTTTTATCTGAAATAAGTTTGTAAAAGATATCCAAATTTCCATTTAAACATACCTGTTCTAAACATACATTATTATTTACAGATGGATCTACATCGGGGATATTTATTAATATATCGAATATATCTGTGTAACCATTTTCACATGCATTGATTAAAGCATCATTTAAAACATTTATATCTATATTAAATGTTAATAATCTATTAACGATACTTATTTTTTGATTCATGCATGCAACCATAAACAACTCATCTAAAACATCCTTTGGAATATCTGTTTTGTTTAAAAACAGATCGAAAATATTTAAATCTCCGTTTTCTACACATGTATATAAAGCTTCATAATTTTGTGCCAAAATATCAACTCGTTTATCGTTTGTTAAAATATTTACAATTGCATAATTTGACAATTGACAGGCGAAAATTAAAGCTTGATTATCGTTTACCGATGGATCAAAATTCATATTGTTAATTAAATAATTTAAAACAATTATGTTATTTGTTTCTATGGATTTAAAAATTGTTTTACTTAAATCGTTGTCATTTTTCTCTATTATATATTGGACATATTTTTGTATTTTAAGATTCGCTATATTTGGATCAGTGTCACAAATTTGTTTTATTGTTCTATTCGCACTGCAAAAATTTATTAATTCCTTATAGTTTAAATATTTAAGAATTTCGAAGTTTATTCCTGATATTGCAAATGGTTCGGGTGTCGTTGACATTCTTTATTTAACATATATTATTTATTTTAAGTTATCATGTATATATGGATCTAAAAATTATAAGATATATTAAAAATGATATAAATAAACTTAAAACAAATAATGAACAGATAAAGTTGAGTTTATTTATATCAGGTTCCACATCAGTTTCTGGATTTCCAATGTATCTAAACATTTTTTTTACATTTAAGTATATCTTTTTGATACTATATAAGAAATATTTTCCTTAAATGGAAATTAATATATATTTAAATAATGTTAATTCGTTTTCCGATTTCTACCAAATATTGGCAAATATAGATAATAAGATTGAAAAAGGACGCTTATTTGAGCAATTTGCTTATTTATATTTTGTATATTTTAATCGATTTGATGAATATTGCATGTACAAAGATGTTTCTCCTGATTTTAAGAGTTGTTTAAAGTTACCATCTAGAGATAAAGGCATTGACGGCATTGGAAGAAAAGACGATAAATATTTTGCAGTACAGGTTAAATTTACACAAGATTCAACTTTATGTGTTAGCAAATTATCAACATTTTATGCAACAATTCATAATAAACCCTTAATTGATATAATTTTTACGAGTGCAAAAACTATATCAAAGGATATAGATTATATCGAATGTGTTGATTATACAATATTAGAACGAAAGTGTAATCCTCAATTTTGGGATAAAATAAGAGAAATATCAAAACAAAAAATAACACCAATACAAATAACAATCATTCCTCGACGACCATTTAAATTTCAACAACAAATATTAGATTATATGTATCAATACTTTGAACAGAACAAAAATGGTAAATTAATATGTACATGTGGTTCGGGTAAAACATTAATTTCGTTTTGGTTTTTTGTTCATTATAAATTTAATAAAGTTTGTATATTTATTTATGGACAAAGCTTATTATCACAATTTTATGATGAATGGGAGACCGAGTTAATAGCAAATAAGTTAGATTACGAGTTATTACCAATATGTTCAGATTTCCCAAATAGGTTAAAGAACACAACAGATAAATCTAAAATAAAAAGTTTTATGCAAAATGACAAAATAATTGTTTTTTCGACATATGATTCATCTTATTTATTGGTCGACGAAAAGTTCGATTTAATTATTTATGACGAAGCTCATCACACAACAGGAAATGAGAACAAATCATATTGTAAATCGATGGAAGTTGCGTCGACCAAAAAACTATTTATGACCGCAACTGAGGTAAACTTTAAAAATTCTATTTATTCAATGGATAATTTATCTCAATATGGAAAATTAATATATAGATATACAATAAAACAAGCTATAATAGATGATAACTTATGTGATTATAAAATTATTTGTATTTATATCAATAAGATTGAAGACAGGGACTATTTAACGGCATATTTAATTAAAAAATGTTTTGAATCACTCGATATAAATCATATGATTGTATATTGTGAAAGCATTGAACATTCAAATAAGTTAAAAAATATAACAGACATTGATGTGGATAAATTTGTAGTTAACTCGAAAACATGTGTAAGTGATAGAAAAAACCATATTAAAAGATTTAAAGAATCAGATAAAGCAATATTTTATAATTGTCATATTCTTGGTGAAGGTATAGATTTACCAATTTGTGATTCCGTATGTTTTGCAAGAAATATGTCATCAGAAGTAGAAATAATCCAATCCATTGGAAGATGTTTGAGAAAACATAAAAACAAAAAAATTGGATATATAATTATTCCTTACATTGTTGAAAGCAATGTTTTTGAAGAGGATAAATCCTTTGAAAAATTGCGACGCATATTAAAGGCCATTTATAATGAGGATGATACAATTAAACAAAAATTAGAGTTTAAAAATTTTAAAGAACTATCGATGACCAGAAAACTAGATTTTAAAGAAACACAAAATGATGAATATGAAATAGATTTCGATGTTTTAAAAGATTTATTATTAAAGGAATACGACAAAGATGGTTCCGAAATCGACCCCAATAGAAAAAAGATAATAGATGAAAACAAAAATAGATATATTAAAGGTCAAATGTTAATAGATACAAAAGAAAAAGCAGAGGACTTTTTAAAATTTAAATTAGAAAATAAAAATGAAAATTGGGTTAAATGGTGTTTAGGAACACTGTTATATGATAAGATAAAACAAAAGTATTATTTAACATTAGATGAATTTATTAGAGCTTGTGAAAAATTAAACATTAGCGATATAACAACATATAAACAAAAGTGTTTTAATGACAAAAAGTTAATACCATTTGAATATTATGAAAACAATTATTATGACAATAATAATACATTTTTTAACTTTTTATTTAAACATAATAATGATAATATGATATAAGATTATTACAAGATTTATATAATGACTTATATAAATCTTTTACATTAAAAATTCCAAACAACCAAATTTATAACATTGATTTAACAATGTTAAATTAATGTTAAGTTTTTCCGCGAGATATTCAGCAACTTCCTTGTTTTCATGTATAATTGCTGTTTTCAATGCTTGATTTAAATTTTTTGCACCATTATTAATAAGAAATTTTATTAAATCTATATTTCCATATTGTGATGCGTAAAATAACGCCTCATCTAAATTATCTGCACCATATTTAATCATTAATTTTATAACATCAATTTGTTTGTTCATTGACGCCATTATCAATCCTCTATTAAAATCATTCGCACCTTTTGAAATCATATATTTTATAATTTCAATATCACCAATTTCACATGAGGCCTGTAATCCTAAATCGAGGTCGTTTGCACCCTTTGAAATTAATAAATCGATAATTTCTTTTTTATTTTTAACATGGAGAGTTTTGCAGACCACATATAATCCCCAGTTAAAATTATCGGAACCCTTTTCGATCATATATTCTATAATCTCTTTATGACCATATTTACATGCACCTTCCAATGCTCTATCAAAATCTGTAGCACCATTTTCCACTATATAATCAATAATATCTTTTTTTCCACCTTCTGCTGCACCTCTTAATGCAAAATTAAAATTGGTGGCACCTTTTGATATCATAAAATCGATAATGTCTTTATGACCATATTTGCATGCGGCATATAAACCTAAATCATAGTTATCTGCACCGTATTTTAATAATAAATTTATTATTGATATATGACCACTTTTACATGCATGCAAAAGTGCTTTATTTAAATCATAAAATTTAATATATTGTAAGTTTTTTCTTATATTTAGATAATAACCTTTTGAACATGCAACATAAAAATCAACATTTGGTAATGTTAGATTATCTATAGTATGATAAAAGTTTTTTGAAACTCTCATTAAATGTATTAATTCTCTTTGATTAAAAAAAGATAAAAGGTAAATAAATATATCTTGATATAAATTATCCATTTTAAATAAATATGAATAATTTATATCAATTAAATTTACAACGATTGTAATAAATTATATACATTATATGCAAATGTATTGTTATTACTTTCGACATTTAATACCGAGGTCTCTAAATCCCAAATCATGACCCCACTAAATGTTGAAAATGTATAAATTTGGTTTAAAACACTTTGAAGTTGTTGAGATGACAAATAACCAATGGATGCAGAATTTGATGAACCTGGGATTCCTAAATATAAAGGAACTCCCAAATTTGCCCATGTTTCAAATGCAGATAAAAAATCGGAACCAGTAAGTTGGCATCCACCTTGATTATTGTAAAATTGTACAGATATGTAATCAAGAGATTGTAATGCTGAACCTAAAATTGTATTGTTATTTGATATTGAGCCCCAATAGGGTTCAGGATATGGACATTGTGGTGAACCTGTTATATAATATTTATTTCCAGAATTGTTCATTATTTGTCTAAGTTTGTTAACAAAATATGGCCAATATTCATATGAGCCCGCTTCTATATCTAAATCAACGCCACTAAGAACAACATCGCCAAATGGTCTATATGTTGAGTTACCGCCCAAAAATGTATCCCAAATTACTTGAGCGAAATTTTCTGCATCTTGAATAGATGTCGGATTTGAATATACTCCCGCTGAACCGCCTAAACTTATTTTTACAATTTTTCCTTGACTTAACCTCGTTGATATTTGTTGAGCCATAGTTGGACAAATTAAAGAACCTGCACATGTTGGGTAATAAATTTGATCACAATAACCTGCAAAATTGGACCCCGGAATTGATATGTTGTTTCCACAATTTTCTAGAGGGAAAAAATAGATAACAAAAGCAACATTAATATCTGAAAAAACATCGAATCTTGAATCCGTAAGTGGAATATCTTGATTATCACCAGATTGTCCCCAATAACCAATTAATTTATATGTTGTGTTTGTAGTTGTGAAACCCGTTGTCGTCGGACAAACTAAGTTACAAACTTGATAACAAGATGAAGTCGTTTGTGTCCCCGTTGTTGTTTGAGTCCCCGTGGTCGTTTGTGTCCCCGTGGTCGTTTGAGTCCCCGTGGTCGAAGGCCAGTTGCAAACTTTATTAACGGGATCGCAAACCAATCCAGTTGGACAATCTTGAACATAAATTATATTATCTTCATAATTGCACAAAAAATATGAAGTCGAGTTGTAACAATAAAAATCGTTAACATTTGAATTGTTACAAACACAATTTGGACCCCATGTTCCTGTGGGACAGCAAGAAACCAATGCCAAAGAAAACAAAATAAACATCAAATTCATTTTGTTTTCTTTGGATAATTTGATTATCAATTAAACCTTTACAATTCGTTTTTGATAACACCAAATTGGGTGCGATTTTGATAAATTAGAGTCCGTCCATGCGGCAATACCCAAAAAATTCATTTTTAATGTATTTATAATATATGAATGCATTTTTCCAACAAAATATGTATTTTTTACATCACTAACATATAAAATTAAATATCCATTATAAATTAGTGCTTGCCATGATTTCATTAAATATGGATATAAAAATAAATTAAGCCATTCTTCAATTGTTTTTTTACCATATATACTTTGATTTGTTTCTTCTGAATATATTTCGTAGTCATAAAAAGGTGGACTTGTAAAAACTGTATCATAACTATTTTCGGGAACTTCTACATTTAAAAAATCCTCTATATATAATAAATATTTATCATTTCCAGTTCTTTTCTTTATCATATTTAATATCTCATTATACCCATTTATTAAATTTCCATTTGGGTCAACACCGTGATATACTTCAACTCCAGCACCAATGGCGCCTAAGATTCTATCTCCCCAACCTGCAGATGGATCTAAAACAATTTTGGAATTAAAAAATTTATATATAGATTTTGCTAAAGCAATATTAAATGTGTTACATTCACAATTTGATAAATATATTGCCTCTCTAACATAATGTTCCAATGGTAATCTTTCGCCGACTTTTACATTCCCCATCATCTCTTCTCCTTGTTTGACCAATTTTTCATAATTTTTATAATAAAATTGATAAGGAGTAATATTTCCCTTCCGTTTTGCTTTCATTCTCGCTTCTTCTGTAAAATAATCTGTTAAAACATTTAATTTGTCATATGCATCATCGGGGATGATAAATACCAATGTATAATTGTGGTTTAAATTAAACATGTTATAATATAAATATTTTGTAGGTCTTATCCAATAGTTAGGTGCTTCCATCAACTTTGGAGAAACCAAATCTAATGTTATCAAGTTATTCCACAAATAATCAAGATTAAGATATTTTCTTTTATATGGAAATGATAATAATGTTTCCGATGTCATTTATTATAATACAATTTTAAAATTGTTCAAAAATAATAAATGAATTTAAATTTTATAAATAAGTTGTTACCTAAATATCAGTTGGTCAAGAAAATCGGCTTCGGTGGATTTTCCGATATTTATCTTGTTAAACACAAAAAAAATAAATACACATTAAAAATAATTTATATAAATAAATATAAATGTCTAAGAATTGCAAATAATGAAGTTACGATTCTTAAATACCTAGGTGATAAACAAGATTTTTTACCTAAACTTCACAAATTCATTTTCGATGATAACATCTTTTTAATTTTATACCATTATATTGATGGTATAGATTTATTTACTGTCGTTAACAGTTTTAATTTTACGGAATCCAAATGGATGGAAATCTTTAAAAAAATATGTTACGCATTGTATTATATACACTCACATGGAATTGCACACAATGATATAAAAATGGAAAATATTTTGTTAAAAGATAACAGTGATATAGTGGTTATCGACTTCGGATTAGCTACAACATTTGATAAGGAGGTGGAAAAACATTTTAACATTGAATATTCGTATAATTATGGTTCCGGAACTATTTTGCCTCCTGAAAGGGAAAAAGATTCCAATGAAAATATAGATTTAAGAAAATCTGACGTTTATAATTTAGGGTGTCTATTTTATGTGTGTTTATATAAGCAATATCCAGATTTAAAAAAAGATGTAAAATATAAAAATTTTTATATTGACCCAATAATTCGATTATCTCTTAATTACAATTTTAATGAGAGACCAACATTAGAATATATAATAGATTATATAAAAACATATAAATCATAAAGTTTATACATTATATATAATGTATAAACTCAACATTTGTTTAGATACTCTATAATCTTATCATTCTCATTTTCCTCTGCTATCATTTTTGCTTCCCTAATATTATCTGCACCCTTTTCGACCATAAGTTTAACAATTTCAAAATGTCCATTTTTGCTTGCTTCCAACAATCCCGAGTTGAAATCATATGCACCTTT
>Ga0209061_1005936_pt1 | contig 10243 bp, 10 predicted proteins | sample Coa_R1_10_FD_187157 | JGI IMG/M metagenome (GOLD analysis project Ga0209061, IMG submission 187157) | Surface soil microbial communities from Centralia Pennsylvania, which are recovering from an underground coalmine fire - Coalmine... | ecosystem: Environmental > Terrestrial > Soil >... | reverse complement strand
ACCGCTGCGCTCAAGATAGGCGGTCCCTAGATTGTTCTGGATCACGGCCCACAGCCCTGGCGACGTGACGCGTTCTTCCAGGACGTGCAGTGCCGCCTTGTGATAGCCGATGGCCAGGTTGGCCGCTGCACCGGGCTCACCCGTCGTCCGCCTGAAGACGGCGACGCCGAGACCGGTCAGGGATGCGGCGCGTTCTTCGATCATGCCGGCTGCGCTGAACAGGCTTTCCGCCACTTCCAGGTTGGTTATCGCCAACTCGGTATTATCGTCGATTTCGCCGAGGACCCTCCGGAAATAAGCTTCAGCCAGACTGAGCCGAGTCATGGCTTCCTCTCGGCCAGCCTCCAGGCGTGCGAAGACGTCCCGTGCGGCAATGTAGGAGACGATGGCCTGCTCAGTATTGTTCGCGCGCTCGCGGTAGCCCCGGCGGAGGTAGGCGTTGCCGAGCGAGTGCGTGGTCGCGGCCCAGTCCAGCGGGTACTCCTGCTCGGTGCGGACGCTCAGTGCCTCCTCGAACAAGCCGATGGCCAACTCCACGTTGTCAGCCGGCTTACCTGCCAGACGCTCGAGCCAAGCGTTGCCCAGGTTATGCGCGGCTGCCGCACATGCTGGCGCAGGCCCGCTGCTGGCAAAGTGCCGGTGCGCCGTAGTGAGGTAGCCGATGGCCATTTCGACGTTCGCCGCCCTGTCGCCGTCGGCGTGATCGAGGTAGGCCACGCCGAGGCTGCCCTGGATGGCGGCCCACCCATCCGGGTACGCCTGGTCGGTGAAGAACTGGCCAGCGGCCTTTAGGCACCCGATCGCCTCGCGCACGTTGCCCGCGCGTGTACCCTCGATCCGCTTTAAATACGCCTCGGCCAGCTCGACTTGTACCTCCGCCGTTAGGGAGGGCGGCAGCGGATCATCACCGGGTCGAAGCGCCTCGGTCAGGTACCTGACGGCAGCCTCGATGCTGTCCTGACGGCTACCCATTCCGTGGCGTGTGTAGATCCGGCCCAGGTCAAGGGCGAGCTTCCGCCGCGAACCGGCTGCGGTCGCACCGGGCGGCGCCTCGAACGCTGCTCTCAGCGCGGAGATGGCCTCAGCGTAATCGTTGGAGCCCAACTGGTCACTGCGGTCGGCCAGACTGGCGCCCAGAAAGCCGCTCAGCGCCGCTCGCAACTGCGCGTGAGAATTTACCGCGGGATCAGCGAGCACTTGCCTCAGCAAACCGATCCGCCGGTCCAATTCCCCAGGACCCGTCAGTTTCCCGATCTCGGCGATCATCTCGCGGACCCATGCGGGCAGCCCGCCTTCTTTCTCGCCGCCGCGAACGCGAGCCCGTTCCCGTGCGAGCAGGGCCCGCCCCTCCTCAAGACCTTCCGCGATATCGATCCGGCCGGCCTCCTGAGCCTGCAGCAGCAATCCAGCAATCAGCACATCGGTCTCGTCGTCGAGAAGCTCCGGATGCCGGATGAGGCTCGCATGTATATCAGCCGACGTCCTGGCTTCGAGGAACTCAAACAGGGCCGCTAACCGTGCCCGCCGCCTAGATCCGCCACCTCTCCCCGACCTCATCTCCACCCCGGACGCGCCATCCCGTATCACCTCCGCGGACGCGACTACCTCATGACCAGATGATTGCCGGACCAGCCGCAGGCAGGCCCCAGACTACGACTCAGTTACCCGTTACCCGCACTGCGCAGGATGCTGGTATTGCGGCCATCACGCCAGCCACCAGCGCGGCGCGCGGGCTCGTTCCTAAGCGTCCGCATGACACACCCCAAGCTTGAGGAAAGTATACGTCAGCTCCGGGTGGGTTACACATATAACAGGTGATTCTTCGAGCAGTCATCCCACCCTCCCTGCGGCTATCTAACGGCGGAATCGGCATACCGCAGGTGCGGCAGACCATCGCCCAGGTAAGTTCGCCCACTCCTCGCAACTCCCGCTGGCCATCAACGGGACGGGAAGTCGCAGACGGCGTAGCCAATCCAGCTGCCACTTGTCGATCAAACTAGGGACGGGTGCCGTAGCCGCCTGGATAAAGAAGCAGTTCTAGCGGCCGCGCATCAGCGAAAGAATGGTGCGCTTGCACAGCCAGGTCGTTGGCGCACTGAAACAAGCCGCCTGCCTTGGACAGGCAGCACACCGCGTACCCATCCTCCGGAGGCTGCGTGTCCACGAGGACAAGACTTCCCAGGGCCCAATCACGGCGAGTTCCTCTACGTCAGCAAACAGCAGAATCACGATGTACTCCACAGTGACTGCCAGCTGTCTATCAAGTCTATCGTGTTAATGGCGTGGCGGTCTTCGACGCCCGGGGCGCTTACACCGGATTACACGTCGCGATGCAACATATGGTTGGCTGATGTAAGCGGCTTATAACGGGCGGTTAGAATACTGGCTTACTGTGTAGGATTCGAAGCAGGTCTCCGGCCGCCGCCGTAGTGATCTCTGAAAAGGCGAAATGGTCTGCGCTGTGTGGCTGCAGGAATAGCGGAATTTCATCAACCTTGTGACCAGGCAGGACAACTGGAAGAATCCGTTTGGTCCACTGCTCGTTGTCCGCCTGGTAAAGCTCGCGCAGCAGCCGCATTTCAGCCTGAAGGCCAAGGTTAGTGTCTGGCTCGTTCTTCCCGTCGCCGACCAGACGGCACCTTTCCGACGCGATGACGATGATGTAATCTGACTCGGTGATCTGGCGGGTCATCCAGAGTTGCCAGTCTCGACGGTCGCCAAGGAACCAGCGGTCGAAACGAGGCTCCACGCCACCGGCTGTGAGCATCTCGCAAAAGGCAAGCACGGCGACCTGGTGCTGTGGCGAGTCGTGCGCATAGCACACAAACACGGTCGGGTGCGGCTCGCGCGAAGGGTCTTCGGACCAGTTCATCCCGTTCCACATCACGGGCGTGTCGGCAGGCGGAGTGCCGCCCCGTGCGAGCTTCCAGTAGGCGAGCGGGGTGTCGGTTGCGCGCAGTCGCCAGATGCGCTGACCTGGCCGGTCCGAGAACTCGACGCACACCGGATCACCTGGACTGGAAATCTCACGCAGGAAGCCGCTCGCAGTCCGGCCAAGCTCCGCAGCAGCTGTGGCGCCTATCTCGGTCACATCCGCTAGCAGGTCCACCAGTGCGGCGATCCAGACAGTGCCCCCACCCGGTCCCCGATGGCCGAGATCCCACCCGGTGCTGATCGGCAGGCCAGTCCTCGAAAGGGCAGCCGTGAATTCGGTTCGGATGCCGGGGTCCACATCTCCTGCGAACCGCACGACGAATGTCGGCCCGGTCATGCCATCATGGTGACATAGCGGAACAGAGAGCGCAGGGGATGTCAGCTGATATTGGCGCGCCCGCTCGCGCGTTTGCGTTTCCCGATAGCACCGCCATGGCTCCAGAAATTGTCGAGACCGCGCAACGCTACTATGCGGAGCGCGACTGGCACTCGCTCGGCTACCTGTACCAGCGGACGGCCGACAAGGCGTGGCAGTCCGGGCATCTAGTGGCCGCCGTTCGCTTGCTGCTCGCCGAGCACTGCGTGGCCACTCACAGCGGCGATGAGCGCAAACAGCGCGAATCAGCGTACTTCCTCGCCATGCGGCACCGCCTGCAAGCCCAGTTCCTCCCCGCAGAGGCCTGGGCCCACAAGACCCTGCAGTATCCGCTAACCGCGAAGTCGGCGGTCGTGCATGTCGCGGCGTTGCGCGAACTCGCGGCCATCCGTGAGGTGGCAGGAACCTACGACCAGGGACTCGAGTTCTGCGATGAAGCCGAATCTGTGGGCCGCGAGTTCGCCGATGCACCTGGCATGACGGCCGCGCAGGTCAAGACACTGCTGCAGAGGGCCGTGCTGCTGCGGTTGCGCGGCACGTTCGACGAAGCGCTCGACGCGTTGCGCCAGGCTCGTGAGCACGCTGTCGGCGCTGACATCGATGAGTTGACCCGCGGTCTCATCGAGTTGCGCGAGGGCGGCATGCAGGTCGTGATCGGCAGGGCAGACGCGGCGCTCGCCGCGTACGAGGCGGCTGCGCAGCATTTCGCCGGAGTCAGCGAGCACAATGCTCTGATCGCGAAAGTCAGGCAGATACCATGCCTACGCGGGCTGGGGCGGCAGGCGGAGGCGCTGGCTCTCGCCGATGAGCTGGCGGCACGGTTCTCGCAGGACACGGATCAGCAGCGCCTCGGCCAAGTCCTGCTCGAGCGGGCTGAAGTGCTTCACGAACTGGGCGACCAGGGACTCACGCGAGACACGCTGGAACAGTGTCGGCCGCTGTTCGAGCATCAGGACAGCCTAGAGGCACTGCGCTGGCACCTGCACATGGCGCGCACGCTCATGAATAGCCAGGACAGCGCCGCCGTAGCGGCGGCGATCCGGCATGTCGCCTACGTCCTGCGTGTGGCTACAGCCCCAGGTCATGGCGACCTGATCCGGACGATGCTGGCGCTCTTCCACCTATGCCGGATGCCGGAGGGCACGGGCATTCCGATGGAGCTGCGGCTGGCGGCCTGCCGGGCCGCGTTGCTCGCAGCGGAGTTGCAGCGCGACTCGCTAAGCGAGCCTGCACAGCGCTGGTCCATGCACGCCTACCGCGAAGAGATCTATACCGCTGCGGTGCTGCTGCACGCTGGAATTGGAGACGTCGCGGCGGTCGCGAAGATCACCGAAGCTGGCCGCGCCGACCTGCTCAATCAGGTGCTGACCTCAGGCGCCAGGCCTTGGCCAGGCACGCTCACCGCCCTGCCGGTGATTCCCCACTCCCGGGATCGCCAGCTCGAGCAGAACGTTTTTACCGTAGCCCGCGCCATCTGCGCAGCGTTGACACAAGGAATGGAGTCCCGTCAAGTCGCCGATCTCCCGCCCCGCGAAGTGCTGGCACCGGACGCCGAGTTGGACGAACTGGCAGACGTCATCGTCCTGAGCCATCTGGCTTGTAACGGCAGCGACTGGTGGATGTCGGTGGCGACGAGGCCCCGCAGCGGTTGCTGGAGTGTAGTGATCAAGGACGCATCGCCGCCAGTGGCCAGAATCCTGGACCAGCTTAATACCGGGCATCTGCTGCCTCCACGCGGCATCAGTGCAGGCACATGGGAGCAACTCGGCGCGTTTCTGCTACCGAGCCAGGAGATCTGGAGCGGCACCCCGGATCGGCCGTGTGCCGTGCTGCTCTGTCCGGATCCGCGGCTCTGGCAGATACCATACGTGGCGCTGACCCGCGGTGGCATCGCATTGGCGGAGGTGGCCGAGGTGACGTTGACGCCGAGCCTGCGGACCTCACGGCTGCTATACGAGCGCGCGGAGCGGCGGGCACCCAGTGGGCCAGCCTTCGGCCGACCAGCGGCCAGCATCCTCGACACTGGCCTGCCCGGTCACGAGACCGAGCTGTCCGCGCTGGGCACCTGGCCGGGAGGGCTGCAGCAGCTGGCGTCTGTAGGAGATCTCGCCGACGGCCAGCCGCTGGCCATACTGTATGTGAGCGGTCATGGCGATAAACCAGGCACGCGGGCAGAACTCGGTCCCACCCGACTTACCCTGGACACTCTCGCTTCTCACGAGCTTCCTCCGTTCGTGCTACTGAACGGCTGCTGGAGCGGTACCACGGACGGAAGGTTCGGTCAGGATCCATTTAGCCTCGCAGTTGGGGCGCTCATCGGCGGCGCTGACCTAGTTGTTGCAGGCATTGGCCGCATCGGCAGCACGTCGTCCGCACACATTGCCGCCGCAACAATCGTCCTCATCCAGCAGGGACAGCGAATCGGGTCGGCACTCCGAGCCGCGCAAACTCAAACCAAGTTCAGCCATCCGGAACTCACCGCGTTTGACTGGGCCGGTCTCGCTGCCATCGGCAGTTGCCATCAGTGAAAACACTGGTAGTTGCAGGCCGACCGTCGGGAGCCGCCCCCTGGTGAACGCTCCTCGGTAGTCTCTTCGCGCCAAGAGATCAATGGGCCCCTGTACGCGCCTGTCCGTGCGTGGCGCCACTATCACCAGCTGCGCGGTGTACATATGGTGTACAGAAGCGGTGCCGCGAACATAGCCGGATCGTGTTTGCGCAGGTCAATGGCTATGTTCCTGCAGTAGGAGCGGAATGCTGTAAAACCGTCGGCTTCGCCTACCCAGGTTCGAACCCTGGACCTGCCACCACCTGCGGAAACGCCCCGCCAGCTGCCGATTCCCGGTTGCGCGGGGCGTTTCTTCGTTGTCTCATGGTGTGTCACCTTGGAGCGGTGCAGGCCACCGTGTTGCGTTGGGCACGGACGCATAGCGGACCCCGCCCGGTGGTGCGCGGGCCAGGAAGGCGCACGGACCCGGCCATCAAAATCCACGGACCCGGCCGGTGGGAGCGGTATGCCGGCCGCCGGCTCCGCTCCGGGGTCCGTGGCTGGAGCCTCGTGGTCCGTGGACGGCGGCAGCAGGATGGCTGCTGGCGGTACCCGGGCATGGACACCAGGGCCGCGATGGCCTGCGCAGGCCGGCCCGGGCTGACCCTCTGCCCGCCAGGGTTCCCCGGGTGGCCTGGGCCACAGGCGTGTGTGCTGGCTGGTGGGTGTCACTCGTGATGAGGCCGGAACTTTCTGCTGACGGGGCGGCCTATGAACGTAGTGCCCTTCAGGGGGAGGGCTTTTAGGCCGCGGTGGTGGAAGCCGCGGAGAGTGACCGTTTTCGTCGGCCTCGCAGCCAGGCGCTCAGCGCAGATCGCCGATTTAGTGCGCCGGGACGCCGCACTGCTCGGGTGGTCGACCGAGTACAGATCCGCTGGTTCTGCGTACCCTGGCACGCGATCATCATCGTGGTCTGACAGCGCGCATCGTGGAGGATGATGGACGGCATGCAGCATCCTCGGCGAAGGTCATCTGCTCGCCGTCCTGACTGAATACCAGGTGCACTACAACACGGTCCGGCCGCACCAGGGCATCGCCCAGCGCGTCCCCGACGGCAAACACGACGGTGGCCACCTCGCCGTTGCCGACCTCGACCGCAGACGGATCCCCCGAAAACCCGTCCTGGGCGGCCTGATCAGCGAATATGCGTGCGCCGCGTGATATCGCGAAGAACCGCAGGTCACGACGCTGGCCCTATTTTCGAGCGGCACAGGATCTGCGACACACTGCAGCCGGGGCACGATCAACGTGTTCTTCCAGCGCTGGCTGGCCCGGCTTCCCGCTGCCACTGGATACCGTCGACCAGCGCGCCGGGTATTGGTGGGAGCTATCGATGGCCCCGGTCGAGGTCTGCCGCACCATCGTGTTCACCCAGCCCCGTTACGCGCGGGCTTCTTCGAGGCGCTGGTCACCGGCAACCTGGACCTCGGCCCCCCGGCACCATAGAGATCATCTTCGGTCGGCGGATCATCCACGGCAACCAGCACGCCACGCAGGGCGCCTTCAAGACCACTCCCCCTCACAAGGCCCTTTGACGCTGGGCTTCGGCCCGGCCCGTTTTCCAGACCGAACCGCCAGCCTGCTACCGGGCCTCCTGGCAGCCACCCGGCCCGGACTTCCACCGGCAGGCGACGACGAGCTTACAAGCACGCGTCGGCGTGCTAGGGCGAAATGTACCAGCGGCGGGCGGTCTCCGCGTCGGGGAAACGGATGAGGCACCACCCGCTGCCGGGGCCCGAGTACGCCTTCGAGCGCTTCGGGCACGACGTCCCTGGCCGGGTATTCGCCGCCGAAGGCGAGAACAGTGAAACGGTCTGGCGGACTTTGGGTGAGAAAGGGTGATGGTGTTCCGGTGGGGAGGCGCAATGGCGGACGGATGTGACGATGCTGATCTCAGTGATGCCGAAGGAGGGAAGTTTATGCGTGGGCGGGCTATCCGGGCTTTGATGGCTGTGCTGCCGGTGATCGCGGGCATCGTGCTGGTCATGTCGGCGGCCGTCGCAGCGGCCGGGCCACCTGCGGCGCCACCCAACTTCGACGCGAGCGCCTGGCCGGGCAATCAGGGTGAGGATGCCATTGTCGCGGCTAATCCGACAGACCCACTGAACATTGTCGCCACGTCCTGCGACGCCGGCCGGGTGGATTTGGACGGGCTGTTCGGGGCGGTGTCCTCCAACGGCGGGCGGACCTGGGCTCGCCGGCTCATCGCCACCGGCGCCGCGTTGGGGCACGCCTGTGATGAGGACCTCGTCTGGGACCGGTACGGGAATCTGTGGCTGGTGCACCTGGCCGCCAACGGCACTGTCGCGGTCCAGGTGTCCACCGACCGGGGAGTGCATTTCACCAAGGTCACCGACATCGTCCCGACCGGGGCGAAAGGGGCCTCGGCACCGACGGCTGTGCCCTCTGGGCAGCCGGACTATCTCAAACACGCGGCCGACCGGCCGACCGTTGCGGTAGGACCGAGCAGCGTCTGGGTGGAATATACGAGCGTCGAGTCGGCCCGGATACAGGCCTCTGGAGCCAAGGTCACGGGCCTGGGCAAGTTCGGGTCGTTCAGCGCGCCAGAGAGCGTCCCCACTGGCGCTGGGCGCGGTGGCTTCCCTGGCACCGGCGGCGTCGCGGTGGGTCCTCGCGGCCAGGTCCTGGTGACATACCAAAACTTCGGCGGGCAGTGCTGCTCACGCCTCTACACCGCGCTTGATCCGGATGGACTTGGGCCCAGGGCGTTCGGCCACCCACGGCTGCTCGCAGACACCAGCGTCGAGACTGGCCTGCGCATCCCGGCCCAGCCGGACCGGGGTATCGGCGCCGACCCCAGCCTGGCGTGGGACTGGGACGGAGGTCCCCACAGCGGCCGGGTCTACGCTGTCTGGACCCAGCGGCCGAAGAACACCACCGACACCACCATCCTGTTCCTGTACTCCACCAATAACGGGGCAACATGGTCCAAGCCGGTCCAGCTGGGCGGCGATCACATGCCCTGCAGCCAGTTCGTCCCGGCCCTCGCCGTGGATCAATCCACCGCAGACGTGGCGGTCTCTTGGTACAAATCAGGTGACACCCGCGGGATACCCAACGCCGACACCCAGATATGGGCAACGTATTCCGTAGACGGCGGAGCGGCATTCGCACCGGACTTCAGAGTGAGCAAAGGCACGTCCAGCGCGACGGGCGCGAAAAACTTCTTCGACTATGGAGACTACTCAGGAGCAGCCTTCGTATCGCACCTGTTTTACCCAGGGTGGGCCGATAACTCCGACAGCACCGGCACCAACCCGAATGGCAGGATGCACCAGCTGGATCTCTACACCGCCCAGGTGCGCATCCCGTAACCCAACCCGTCTGCGGGCCCCGGAGGAGCGCCCGGGACTCGCAGACGACTGACCCAGCGGCCTATCCGCACTATCGCTGGGTTTCCAGCGTCCATCTTCATCCGCCCGGGCCTATTGGGTCGAGCGTTCAGAGTAGGAACCAGATGCGCACTCGAAATCAGATCGTCCCCACGATCGTCGCGGTCACCGCAGCGGGGGTGCTGCTCGCCAGCGGCGTGGCCATCGCGTCACCGGCTGTACCCGCCGCGGCTGCCCGTGCGGTGCTGGCCAGCACCGCACCTGCCGAGGGACAGTATGCCTCTTGGTTGGCCGCGCTGACGCCAGCCAGCCGGGTACAGGTGAGCGTCTTCACCGGCCAGGACCAAGCCGGCCTGACAGCCGAGGCCACCGCGGTGTCCAACCCGGCCAGCCGCAGCTACGAGCATTACCTGACACCGGCGCAGGTGCGGGTAAAGTTCGGCGCCACCGCGGCGCAGCAAAACTCAATAGCCCGCTGGCTCACCCGGTCCGGCCTGTCCGTCACACACCGAGACGCCTTCGTCGTAACCGCGACCGGGACCACCGCGCGGGCAGAGGCCGTGCTGGGAGCCAGACTCGAACTGAGCCACCCGCGGGGTGCGATTGAGCAGGTCGTGTCCCGCGGTCCGATGTCGGTACCCGCGGGGCTGGCCAGCAGTATCACCACCGTCCAGGTGGCGCCCGCAGCCATCCCGATGGGCCAGCACGAGCCGCTGAAGAAGCTCGCCCCGGCGGCGCCCAGCTCCCACGCTGCGGCGCGGATTAAGGAGGAATGCTCGGCCTACTACGGGCAGAAGAAGGCCAGCAGCCTGCCGTCCGCCTACGGCCACACCCTGGACTGGGCGCCGTGCGGGTACCTACCGCAGCAGTTGCGCGACGCCTACGGTGCAGCTAGGTCCGGGCTGACTGGCAAGGGCGTCAGCGTGGCTATCCTCAGCGAGGACAACGATTCTACCGCTCAGGCCGATACGGACCGGTGGGCCCGAGCCCGCAACTTCCCGCCGTTCGCCCCCGGCCAGTACTCGGCCAACA
>Ga0209061_1005935_pt1 | contig 10244 bp, 9 predicted proteins | sample Coa_R1_10_FD_187157 | JGI IMG/M metagenome (GOLD analysis project Ga0209061, IMG submission 187157) | Surface soil microbial communities from Centralia Pennsylvania, which are recovering from an underground coalmine fire - Coalmine... | ecosystem: Environmental > Terrestrial > Soil > Unclassified... | reverse complement strand
ATCGGCCTGGTCCCCGACGGCGGCTCGTCGCTGTTCGTGCCGTCGCGGGTGGGCTTCGCCCGCGCCGCGGAGCTGGCCATGCTGGGCGAGCGGCTGGATGCCCGCAAGGCGCTGGACTGGGGCCTGATCAACCAGGTCTGGCCGGATGAGGCGTTCGCCGCCAACGCCGACGCGCTGCTCGACCGCCTTGCCTCGGGGCCCACCCGGTCGTACGCGGGCAGCAAGCGGCAGCTCAACCAGTGGCTGTACCAGCAGATGGACGCCCAGCTGGAGTTCGAGGCGCAGATCCAGCGCGAGATGGCCGGCTCCGGCGATTTCGCCGAGGGCCTGGCCGCCTTTGCCGCCAAGCGCCCGCCCCGGTTCACCGGCGCCTAGTACCGCGCATCGCACGTTCCTGGTACAGCGCATCGTACGTTCCTGGCGGGAGCGCGCCGGGCAGCGGGCCACCGACGCGGCGGGCCCGTCTGTGGCCGGCCCTGCCCCTGGCCGCGGCCCGGCGCCCGGCCTCGGAACCCCCCTGCTTCCCAGCACGCTCATCGGTACCGGGGGTCAACCCGAGCCGGCCTACGCCCGGAACCGGTGGTAGGCGTGCTGCGGTACCTGCTTGCCGCGGACCTGGTCCGGCTGATCTACCCCGGGGGTCTCACCCGCGGGATCCAGATCGGGCGAGCCGGCCACCAGCGCGCTGCCTCCCCCCGGCACCGGGCAGACTGACCGGTATGGACGCGACCCGGCTGGAGAGCCTGTACCGGCAGGAGGCGACCCGGATCAGGGCGGCGCTCGCCGCGCGGCTCGGCGACGTGGGGCTGGCTGCCGACGCGGTGCAGGACGCGTTCGTCGAGGCGATCGAGCACTGGCGCGACGGGCAGGTGCCGCCGAACCCGGGCGGCTGGCTGGCCACCACGGCCCGCCGCAAGGCGGTCGACCGGCTGCGCCGGGCCCGCGCCGGGCAGCAGAAGCTGGCGCTGCTGGCGGCGACCGCCGCGGACATCGACGACGGCACCGAGACCGCCGACGACGAGCTGCTCGGCATGGTCTTCGCCTGCTGCCATCCCGCCCTCGGCCGCGAATCGCAGATCGCGCTCACGCTGCGCGCGGTCTGCGGGCTGACCACCGCCGAGATCGCCGCCGCGTTCCTGGCCAGCGAGGCCGCCATGGCCCAGCGGCTGCTGCGGGCCCGCAAGGCGCTGCGCGCCGCCCGGGCGGACGTGCGCGTCCCCGATCCCGACCGGCTCGGGGACCGCCTCGCCGAGGTGCTCGCCGTCGTGTACCTGGTCTTCAACGAGGGCTACCTGGCCAGCGCCGGCCGCCAGCCCGCCCGGCGCGACCTCGCCGCCCAGGCCGTGTCGCTGACCAGGCTGCTGCACCGGCTGATGCCGCGCGAACCGGAAGTCGGCGGCCTGCTTGCCCTCATGCTGCTGCACGAGTCCCGGGCCGCGACCAGGTTTGACGGGTGGGGACGGCTGGTCAGGCTCGCCGAGCAGGACCGGGCGCGGTGGGACCGGGCGCTGATCGCCGAGGCGACCGGGCTGCTGGACCGGGCGCTGGCGATGCGCAGGCCCGGCCCCTACCAGGTGCAGGCCGCCATCGCCGCGCTGCATGCCGGGGCGCCGGATACCGAGCGGACCGACTGGCTGCAGATCCTGCTGCTGTATGACCGGCTGCAGGCCATGACGCCGTCCCCGGTGGTGCTGCTCAACCGGGCCGTCGCGACCCGCTACGTCAAAGGCCCCGGGGCCGCGCTCGCCGAGATCGAGCCGCTGGCCGCCGAGCTTGACGGCTACCGGCTGTTCCACGCGCTGCGGGCGGACCTGCTCGCGGCGCTCGGCCGCGACGCCGAGGCCGAGGCCGCCGGCCGGCGGGCGCTCGCGCTGGCCGTCAACCCGGCCGAGCGCGAGCTGCTCACCCGCCGCCTGTCCTTCTGAAGGCCGCGCCGCGGCCTGCGGGCGGACGCCGGCTACATCGGCACGACCGGCCGGACCTCGACCGTGATCCAGCCCCGGTCGACGCCGGGCCAGGTCCTCGCGATCTCCACGGCCTCGTCGATGGTGTCGGTCTCCAGGACCGAGTAGCCGCCGAGAACCTCCTTGGTCTCCATGAACGGGCCGTCGGTGACGCCGCTGGCGCGCACGGTCTTCGCGGTCTCCGGCGGCTGCAGCTGCGCCCCGCCGTCAGCCAGCTTGCCCGAGCCGCCGCCGCCCTTCTCGTACCAGGCGAAGACCTCCGAGTACCACGCCTGCCGCTCGGCCTCGCTCATGCGCTGCTGGGCCTCGGTGTTCATGAGCAGGATGACGTACTTCATGCTGTCCTCCGTTCCGGCGGACGCCGCCGTGGCGTCCCCCGCATGGTCCACGAACGGGACGAGCACGTTCCCGACATCGCCGGCGCGACGCTTCGGACTCGCCGGCCCAGCCGGATCACAGCGGCAGCCCGGCCTCCAGCAGGCCGAGCGCCTGGTCGATGCGCCGGAACATGCCGTCGATGCCGTCCCGGTCCTGCCGGCCCTCCCAGGGGATGGCGGTCGCCATCATCACGCCGACGATCGCGCCGGCGGCCGTGCGCACCGCCAGGTCATCGGCGGGCCGCCCGGCGCGCTTGGCCAGCGCCTCCCCCATGATCGCCATGGTGCGGACGAACTCGTCCACCGCCCTGGCCCGGATCTCGGGCACGGCCGTCATCAGCGCCGTGGTCTGGCGGACGAGGTCGAGGTCGGCCTCGGTATAGGACGCGAACGCCTCCCGGGTGGCCGCGCGGACCGCGGCGAACGGGCCGAGGTGGGCCGGCTGGCGCTGCAGCGCCTCGATGAACCGGACGTCGAGGTCGTCCTGGAGCACCACGTCTTCCTTGGTGGGGAAGTACCTGAAGAACGTGCTCGGCGACACCTCGGCCGCCTCGGCGATCTGCTCCACCGTGGTGGCCTGGTAGCCCTGCTCGCGGAACAGCCGGACCGCGTGCTCCCTGATGGAAGCGCGCGTCCTGGCCTTCTTGCGCTCCCGCAGGCCGGCCGGTCTTGGGCCGTCAGACCCACGCATGTCGCTCACCTGGTCAATTCTGCCTGCTCTGCCGCGCCTGCTCCACCGTGCCCGGCCCAATTGGCGTGGCCGGGTTCGGCGGCCTCGGCCGCGGGCGCACCAGCCGCGTGGCCGACCCGGCGCGGCAGGAACGCCAGCGCCAGCAGTGCGCTGGCGACGGCGATCCCGCCGCAGGTCCAGAGCATGACGTCCATCCCGCCGGTGAACGCGTTGCGCACCGAGTCAAGCAAGGGCGCGGAGCGCAGTTGCGTGGCGACACCCACCCCGCCGGTGACCCCGCTCCTGACGGTGCCCGCTGCCTGGGCGGACAGCCCTGCGACGTCCAGCCGGTCCCGGTAGCCGCTGAGCAGCACGGTGCCCAGGATCGCCACACCGATCGTCGCGCCGACCTGCCGCATCGCGGTGATCACCGCGGAGCCGGAACCGCTGCGTTCTGCGGACAGCGCGCCCAGCGCGGCCGTCATGGCGGAAGGCATCGCGAGCCCGAGTCCGAATCCCGCGACCGCGAACCAGGCGGCGGTGAAACCGGCACCGCTGGCCCCGGTGGAGAACGCGCCCACCATGAGAGCGGCCGCCATGATCGCGAACCCCGCGGTGACGACGCTCTTCGCGGTGGCGATCGCGGTGCCGTCCTTGCGCGGGGCCTGGAGCCGGGTGCCGAGCACCATCCCGACCAGCATCCCCCCGATCATTGGCAGCATCCGCAGCCCGCTGCCGAACGCGTCCGTCCCCCGGACCTCCTGGAAGTACTGCGGCATCGCATACATGATGCCGAACATCGCGAACGACACCAGGGTGGCCAGGAGGCTGCCGAGGTGAAGCCCGCCGACCGGAACAGCGGCAGTTCGACCAGCGGCGAGCGACCCCCCGCGGCCGGGGTCCGCGACCGCTGCCCGGCCGTGCCCCCGCGGCGGCCGGCCTGCCGCTCCCACGCTGGGAAGCCGGCGAGCATCACGGCCCCTGCGCCGAGCGCGGCGAGCGCGGTCGCGCTGCCCCAGCCGTCCTGCCCCGCCTTGATGAAGCCGTAGGTCACCCCGGTCAGCCCGAGGCTGGAGATCAGCACGCCGGGAACGTCCACGCTTGGCCGCCGCTCGCTTCGCGACTCCGGCATCAGGATCGCGATCGCGATCAGGGCGAGGACCACCACCGGCACGTTGATCAGGAACACCGAGCCCCACCAGAAGTGGTCGAGCAGCGCGCCGCCGACCAGCGGCCCGATCGGGAAGCTGATGAAGATCGTGGCGGCCATCACCGCGGTCGCCTTCTGCTGCTCCTCGGTCCGGAACAGGACCGGAATGACCGCCAGTGCCAGCGGCATGATCGCCGCCGCGCCGAGCCCGAGCGCGGCGCGGGCCGCGATCAGCTCTCCGGAGCTCGCGGCGTAGGCGCACCCGGCCGAGAGCGCGCCGAACAGGACGAGCGCGGTCAGCAGGACCTTCTTGCGGCCGTACCGGTCGCCGAGCAGCCCGGCGGGCAGGATCGCGGCCCGATGGGACATCGATGCGCTCCGGGCCGACCCCTCAGCCGCGGAGCCTGGCTAGCAGGGCCGTCCCGTCCGGGCTGCCCAGGCCGGTGCAGGCGTCCCAGCCGGGTCCGGCCGCGTACGCTCCGTTGCTGCCGCTGGTGATGTCCCGGAAGCCGGGCACGTCCGCGCCGGGAGACACGCCCGCGTACAGCGCCGGCTGGATCAGGCCGAACCGGGTGCCGGCCGCCTCGGCGAGCCTGGCGATCAGCGCCGCCCACAACGGCGCGACCGCGCTGGTGCCGCCCACCACCTGCGCCGTGCCGTCCGAGAGGATCTGGTAGCCGGTCGCCGGGTCGGCGCCGCCGGCCCGCGGCGGCACGCCGGCGCTGGCCTGCCAGGACGGCCGGGCGAACTGGTCGCTGACCCCGCCGCCGCCGGCGCCGTCGCCGGCGGCGGTCTCGTTCCAGACCACCTCCGAGCTGATCACGCCGGTCGCCGCGTCCGCCGACAGCCGGGTCCCGCCGCAGCCGAGCGCGTGCGGGCTGGAGGCGGGGAAGTCGCAGTGCGGCTGCCCGTCGCCGACGCCGTCGCTGCTGCCGTTGTCGCCTGCGGCCGCGCAGACCGTGCTGCCCAGCGCCGCCGCGTCGGCCATCGCGGCGTCCATCGCCGCCCGGCCCTGCGCGGTCCAGGAGTCCTCGGACTGGCCCCAGCTGACCGAGATGGCCACGGGCACCGGGGTCGCGTGCGCGGCGTCGGAGATGGCGTCGACGAAGCCCTGGTCGCCGCTGTTCGGCGCGAAGTAGACGACCTGCGCCGCGCCGGGCGCGACCGCGCCGATCACCTCGATGTCCAGCGCGACCTCCACGTCGGCGCCCCCCGGGTCCGAGCCGGGCGCATTGGCGGCCCCGTCCACGCCCACCGCGGTGACCGACGGCACCGGCAGGCCGAGCCCGCCGAAGTAGGCGTCGAGGTCGCTGCCCGAGAAGCCGCCGCCGAGCTCGATCACTGCGACCGTCTGGCCGGCGCCGGTGGTGCCGGCCGGGAACCCGTAGACGTCCGCCACCTGGTCCGGCCGGTAGGAGGTGCCGGCGGCCGCCGCGGCCCTGGACCGCAGGTGCGGTCGCGCCTGCGGCCTGGTGTCCAGGCCGAGCACCGCGACCACGATGCCGCCGAGCTCGGCGGGCAGGTACAGCGGGCCCTCCCGGTAGCGGTGCGTGACCGTGCCGCGCCCGGACGGGTCCGGGCTGGTGACCAGCCGCAACGTGGTGCCGAACGTCCTGGCCAGGTCCCCCACCGTCCCGGCCACCTTGACCCGCCGCGAGCCGGCATGCACCGCGGTCACCTCCAGGCCGCGCCCGGCCAGCACCGCGCGGACCCGCTCGACGTCGGCGGGGTCGGCGCCGTACCGCTCCGCGAGCTCGGCGGGGGTCAGCACGGGCGCATCGTCGGGCAGCTCGGCCCGCCGCCGCAGCACGAGCGTGACCTCCGCCCGCGCGCTCTCATCCAGCGGCCCGGCCGGCGTCACTCCGGCCAGCGGGGCCCGCTCGCTGCCGGGCAGCCGCACCACAGATCCGGATTCATCAGGCATTGTCCGCTCCCGCTCGCTCGTCCGGCCGTTACCGGCCGGATTGTGTCATGCCCGCAGCCGGGGGGCCACCGCAGGCCGCCGGTCGCCCGCCCGTTCTCTCTCATCCGTCACTGTGGTCCGAACAGTGACGGATTCGGCACGATCCGTTGCGGCGCCGGCTACTGCGGGGTAATGATGGGGAACCAGTGAGCGACCATGCCGGTGCCGTGCCGTCGCGCGCCACGTTCCGCGGCGTGTTCGCGGTGCCCGAGTTCCGGGCGCTGTGGTTCGCGCTGGTACTGTCGGTGGCGGGCGACCGCATCGCCCTGGTCGCGCTGACCCTGCTGGTCTACGACCGCAGCAGGTCGCCGCTGCTGGCCGCCGCCACGTACGCGGCCGGGTACCTGCCGTGGGTGGTCGGCGGGCTGTTCCTCGCCGACATCGCCGACCGGCGGCCGCGGCGGGCGGTGATGGTGGCCTGCGACGCGGCCCGCGCCGTGCTGGTCGCGGCGATGACCCTGCCCGGGGTGCCGGTCGGGGCGCTGGTGGCGCTGCTGTTCGCCGCCACCATGTTCGCCCCGCCGTTCGAGTCCGCCCGGGCCTCGATCACCCCCGACATCCTGTCCGGCGAGCGGTACGCGCTGGGCACCGCGGTGATCCAGACCACCTTCCTGGCCGCCGACGTCGCGGGGGCGGCATGCGGCGGGCTGGCGGTCGCGCTGGCCGGCGTGCGGCCGGCGCTCGGCATCGACGCGGCCACCTTCGCGGCCTCCGCCCTGCTCATCAGGCTCGGCACCCGGGCGAGGCCCGCCGCCGCGCAGGCGGCCGGCTCGCCGCTGGCGCGGGCGGCGGCCGGGCTGCGGCTGGTGTTCGGCGACCGGGCGCTGCGCACCCTGCTGCTGTTCGGCTGGCTGGTGGTGTTCTACACGGTCCCGCAGGGCGTGGCCGCCCCGTACGCGGCGCGGCTGGGCGGAGGGCCGGTCGCCACCGGGCTGGTCCTGGCGTCCACGTCCGCGGCCACGATGGTCGCGACGCCGCTGTTCAGCCGGTTCGTCCGCCCGCGGCGGCGGCTGGCGCTGATGGGGCCGCTGGCCACCGCCACCTGCGCCGCGCTCATGCTGACGGCGCTGCGGCCCGGCCTCGCCATGTCGCTGGTGGTCTTCTCGGCGTCGGCCGCGTTCGGCGCCTACCAGCTCGCCGCCAACACGGCCTTCGTGGCGCAGGTGCCGAACCAGCGGCGCGCGCAGGCGTTCGGCATAGCCAACATGGGGGTGATCGTCGGCCAGGGGGCCGGCTTCGTGGCGGCCGGGGCGGCCGCGCAGGTGGTGACCCCGGCGGCCGTCATCGCGGTCGCGGGCGGGATCGGCGCGGTGGCGGCCCTGGCACTGACGCTCCGCTGGCGGCGGGTCTCGCCGCCGGGAGGCCGCCACGCCGCGCCGCGCCGCCCCGCTCGCGCGGCGCCTCGGGGCGCAAAGCCGGTGCCGCTAACCGGATCCCGGCAGCCGCGCCGGCTTGCGGGGCCGGTCTAGCTCCACGTGTCACGCATCGCAACTTCCCCTCGTCGGTCGTACAGGTACGGGGGACCTGGGCTCAGGACCACACAACGCGCATGAATGCCTCCCGCGCAACGTCTCCCCGGGGTAGCCGCCTCGGGGAATCGGGCCTCGTCAATGACCATTGAGCTCCTCCTCTTCCGGTCATGTGGGCAAAACGCCCGCAATAATGTCCAAGATGGCTATAGATGGGTTAAGGTAGCTATACGGAGCTAGTCCTTTACGGTGAGCTGCAGACTAGACAGACGCCCGTCGGATCCCGGCCGGAACGGTGGAGCATGGGAGCCTCGTCCGCCACACGCCGCCTGCTGGCTCGCGCAGGCCCCAGGCGCTGGGCGTGGTGGCGGCTTCCCTGGCTGCTGCGCGGCTACGTGGGCCTGGTGCCGGCCGCCGCGCTGGCGCTGATCGCGTTCGCCGCGTCCCGGGCCACCTGGACGCTGCCGGATCTGGGGACGTTCCTGCTGCTGCTCGCCTGCGGCCTGGTCTCGGTCGCGGCGACACCGCGGACCGTCTACCTGCACGGCGGGATGACCAGGGATTTCATCACCGCCTGGGTGCTGCCGGTGGCGATCCTGCTGCCGCCGGTCTACGCGATGGTGACGCCGGTCCCGCTGCTGCTGCTCACCCAGTTGCGCGTGCACCGGGGCGTCGTCTACCGCCGCGTGTTCACCGCTGCCGCGATGGGCCTGGCCTACGGCGCGGCGTCGGCGCTGTTCCGCGCCTTCCCCGCCTCGATGGCCGGCCCCTCGATAGGCACCGGCACGCACGCGCTCACCTGGGCGATGGCGGTCGCCGCCTGCGAGATCGTCGGCGGCAGGGGCCACAACGCCGTCATCGCGGCCGCGGTCAAGCTGTCCGACCCGGCGATCCGCCTGGCCGACCAGGAGCTGAGCCGCGAGGCGCTCACCGGCGACCTGGCCGAGTTCGACCTGGGCGTGCTGATCACCGTCGTGGTCGCCGTCACCCCGGTGCTCGCCGTCTTCGCCGTCCCGATGTGGCTCATGGTCCGGCGCTTCATGATGCACGGGCAGCTCGTGGCCCAGGCGCGGATCGACACCAAGACCGGGCTGCTCAACGCGGCGACCTGGGAACAGGAGGCGGCCATCGAGGTCACCCGGGCGGTGCGGACCGGCAGCCCGCTGGCGCTGGCGATGGTCGACATCGACCACTTCAAGGTGGTCAACGACACCCACGGCCACCTGGTGGGCGACAAGGTGCTGCGCGCGGTCACCGACGCGCTGCGCGGCCAGCTTCGCGGCTACGACCTGGCCGGGCGGTTCGGCGGCGAGGAGTTCGCCATCCTGCTGCCGCACGCCCGTGAGGCGGACGCGCTGAACGTGGCCGAACGGCTGCGCGCGCACGTCGCCGGGATGTCCATCCCGGTCGACGACGGCAACGAGTCCGGGCCCCGCGTGAGGCTCACCATCTCGGTCGGGGTGGCCGCGCTGGACGGCGTGACCACCAGGCAGCTTCCCGACATGCTGGCCGCGGCCGACGCCGCCCTGTACCACGCCAAGCAGGCCGGCCGCAACAGGACGCACCTGGTCGCCGCCCCGGCGCGCGCGCGCTGACGGCGCTACCCGTCGCCGGCCGAGTCGCCGGCGCGCACCGCCAGCATGCCGTCGACCTCCTGCAGCCGCGCCGCGAGCTGCGCCACCGGGCTGCGGCCCTGCAGCACGAGCGCGACCGACACCACCCGGGGCTGCCCGCCGGGCTCACCGGCCCGGTCGTTGGTGATGCTGACCTCGGCCACCCGGAACCGCTGCGCCGTGCAGATCTCCAGCACGTGCCGCAGCACGCCGCGGCCGTCCAGGTAATCCAGCCGCAACGTGCCCGGCCCGGGGCCAACCCGGGGCAGGCGGCGGGCGACGGCCGGCAGCGCGTACAGCGCCGCGAAGTACATGGCGGTGACGGCGAGCGCCAGCCCGGGCAGGCCGCCGCCGCATGCCATGCCGATCGCGGCGACCAGCCACACCACCGCCGCGGTGGTGAGCCCGCGCGGCCCGGCCCCGCGGACGAAGATCAGCCCGGCGCCGAGGAAGCCGATGCCGGACACGATCTGCGCGGCGACCCGGGACGGGTCGAGCGCGATGCGCCCCGGCACCAGGACGTCGCTGAACCCGTACTTGCTGACCAGCACGATCAGCGCCGAGGCGACGCCGACCACGGTGTGCGTGCGCAGCCCGGCCGCCTTCTGGCGCACCTCGCGTTCCAGCCCGATCAGCGCCGACAGCGCGAAGGCCAGCCCCAGCTCGGCGAACTGCACCCAGCCCTGCCCGCCGGAGATGCCCAGCGTACCGGCGGCGCGCAGCAGCCCAGCCGCGCCGAGTCCCACCAGTCCGCCCTCCTTGATCGCCTAGTCGTCGTGATTCCACGGGCCAGGCAGAGTAATCATCCCGGCCAGGACCGCAAGGATCCTGCCCGGAACCGGGCAGGATCTTGCCGAAAGCGGGGGACGGCCGCTAGAAAGTAGGGGTGGCTGACTCGCTCCCGCAGGAACTCGCCCGCTACCTGGCGGCCTCGACGGGCCTGCCGCAGCCGACCGCGGCCCGGGTCGTGGCCGACGTGACCGCGTACTTCGGCGAGACGGTCGAGGAGTTCGTCCGCAGGCGGCACCTGGAACTGCG
>Ga0209061_1005933_pt1 | contig 10245 bp, 8 predicted proteins | sample Coa_R1_10_FD_187157 | JGI IMG/M metagenome (GOLD analysis project Ga0209061, IMG submission 187157) | Surface soil microbial communities from Centralia Pennsylvania, which are recovering from an underground coalmine fire - Coalmine... | ecosystem: Environmental > Terrestrial > Soil > Unclassified... | reverse complement strand
GATCGTCTCGCGCGGTGGATGCAGGAACACGGGGATGTCGAGGCGGGTGACCAGCTCCCAGAAGTCATCGGCGCGTCGGGAGTCGAGGTACTCGCCATCGACGCTGGTGTTGATCATCACCCCGCGCAGGCCGTACTCGCAGATGGCGCGCTCCAGCTCGCGGTTGAACGGGTCGCCGCCGAACGGAATGGTGGAGGCCAGCCCGAGCAGCCGTTGCGGGTAGCGCGTGGTCAGCTCCGCGGCGAACGCGTTGTACTCCTGTACCACGCGCAGCGGGTCCAGATCACGCGGGTGGCGGATCCAGTTGTTGCCGAACACGGTGAGGTTGACGCCCGCCTCGTCCTGCTGGGCGAACAGCGCCTCCAGGTCGATGACGCTGCGCGGCGTGCTCTCGACGTACCAGTGCCGCGGGAATAGGTGGGCGTGGCAGTCGACGGTGAACGGTTTGCCGAGCAGCCCCGGCATCTCCCAGGCCATGGGTCGCCTCCTAGCGACTGGACGCGAGCGGCTTCGCCCGCGCCGTGGTACGTGTCACCGCTGCAGGGGCACCGGCGCCGTCAGCCGCGGTTGCCTATCGCTCTCGGTCGCCGCCCGAACGGGCGGGCCCGGGGCGAGCAGGCCGAACCGCCCTCCCGGGCGGCGACGCGTCTCGTGGTCGCAGCCGCCTGCTCAGGCGGGCGGCCGCGCGCGAGCAAGTGCCTGCTCTAGTGCACGGCGCGTCCAGACCACCGCCATCTCGCGCTTGTACTCGCTCGACCCGCGGAAGTCGGCGATAGGGTCCACCGCGTCGGCGACCAGCTGGGCCGCCTCGCGCAGCCGGGCGGGGGTGAGGTCCTCGCCGCGCAGCGCCGCCTCCGCCGCCTCGGCGCGGATCGGGGTCGTGCCGGCCGAGCCGAGCGCCAGGCGCACATCGCGGCAGCGCGTCGTGCCGGGCTCCAGCGTGAGCAGGCAGGCCACCGAGACGGTAGCGTAGTCGTCGGCCGTGCGCGGCAGGAACTTCACCCAGGCCCAGCCGGCGTCCGGCGGCGGCGCCGGCACCAGCACCTCGGTGAGCACCTCGCCGGGCCGCACGTCGGTCTCATAGTAGTCGAGGAACAGCGCGCGCACCGGCACCTCGCGCTCCCCGGCGGCCGAGCGCAGGCGCGCGCGCGCGTCCAGCGCGATCAGCGCCGGGGGCGGGTCCTGGTTCGGGTCGCCGTGGGCCAGGCTACCGCCGACGGTCGCCATGTTGCGGATGCGCACGGTGGCCACGTGGCGGAACGTCTCGGCCAGCAGCGGCCAGCGCTCGCGCACCACGGGATGGGTCTCCACCGCGCGGTGGGTGGCCGTCGCGCCCAGGTGCAGGGTCCCGTTATCGGCACGGATGGCGTCCAGCTCGGGGATGCGCCGCAGTGAGACGAGTAGCTCAGGCTGCACCAGGCGCTGCTTCATCAGGATCACCAGCGCCGTGCCACCGGCCACCACGCGTGCGCTGTCGCCGTGCTGCTGGAGCAGCGCCAGCGCCTCGTCCAGGCTCGTCGGGGCGCGGTAGTCGAAGTCGATCATACCTGGCTCCCCGCAGCGGCCTTGATCGCGTCCAGAATCTTATAGTAGCCCGTGCAGCGGCAGAGGTTCCCCATCATCCACTCCTTGATCTCGGCCTCCGTGGGATGGGGGTTCTCGTCGAGCAGTGCTTTAGCCGCCATGATCTGGCCCGGGGTGCAGATCCCGCACTGGAAGCCGCCGTAGTCGATGAACGCCTGCTGCAGGGGATGCAGCCGCCCGTCCGCCGCCAGCCCCTCGATGGTGGTGATGTCGCAGCCGTCGACGAACACCGCCGGGGTGATGCAGGAAGCGATGTTCTTGCCGTTGACCAGCACGGTGCAGGCGCCGCAGACCCCGACCGAGCAGCCCTCCTTGGTACCGGTCAGCCCGAGATCGTAGCGCAGGAGATCGACGAGCAGCCGGCGCGGGCGCACCGTCAGCTCTTTCCACTCCCCGTTGATCCGCAGCCGGATCGTCTGCTCCATCTCCTACCCCCAGCGAGTCCGACACAGTCGCCCCGCCTCTCGCCAGGTGGCCTGCCGCAGCCCATGGGGCACCGGGGATACGGCCACGGCATGGCGGATGGGCGCAGCAGGGCGCCGATCGGGTCTGTCGGCCAATGGTATAGTAGCCCGAGTACACGCGGCAACCACCGCCGCGCCGGCTACTGCCCCGGGGAGCAGGGATGAGCGAGCCCGTCCGCCCTGCCATCGGCACCATTCTGGAGCTGTGCGGGCGCTTCCAGCAGACTGCCGCGCTGGTGGCCGCCTGCCGGCTGCGCGTGTTCGGTGCCCTGGAGGCGGGCGAGCGCACGGCGGAGACGGTGGCCGCGCGGATCGGCGCGCCGCCCCACACCACGCGCCAGCTGCTCAACGCGCTGGTGGCGCTGGGCCTGTGCGAGCGCACGCCCGCCGGCTACCGCAACGCGCCCGTCGCGGCGCGCTTCCTCGACCCCGCCTCGCCCGCCTATGTGGGCGACTTCGTGGAGTGGTTCGGCGATAGCCTCGGCTGCCTGGCCACGCTCGACGAAGCGATTCGCCAAGGCGGGCCGGTAGGCCTGTCCAACTCCGGCAGCGACCTGCCGCGGCTGCCACCCGAGCGCCTCGCGCATTACGTGCGCGGCATGGAGCAGATCGGCGTGGGCGCCGCGCGCTACCTAGCCGAGCATGTGCCGCTGCCCGCCTGCCGCCGGCTGCTCGACGTCGGCGGTGGCCCGGCGGTGTTCGCCTGCGCGCTGGCGCGGCGCAACCCCGCGCTGCACGTGGAAGTGCTCGAACTCGGGCCGGTGGTGCCGTTCGCGCGGCAGCGCATCGCCGCCGAGGGGCTCGCCGACCGGGTGAGGGTGCGCGAGGCCGACTTCAAGACGGCCGATCTCGGGCAGGATTGGGATGCCGTGCTGCTGTCGCAGGTGCTCCAGACTGAGGCGCCCGAGGCCGGTCAGGCGCTGCTGCGGCGCCTCGCCGCGGCGCTGGCGCCCGGCGGGACGCTCATCATCCATGGCGTGATGACCGACGAGGACGGCGCCAGCCCGCCGCATGTGGCGCTGATGTCGTTGTTCTTCCTGGCCACGTTCCGCGGCGGTGCCGCCTACCCCTGGACCGAGGTGGCCGACTGGCTCCGCGCCGCCGGGCTGCGCGTGGAGCGGTTCGAGCGGCTGCCGGCGCCGGCCCTCACCGCCATCCTGCTGGCGCGGAAGTAGGCGCATGCGCGTGGCCGCCATCGTCCTAGCTGCCGGCGAGTCGCGGCGGATGGGCTTCCCCAAAGCGCTGCTACCCATCGCCGGCCACACCTTCGTGGAGCACATCGTGCAGGCGCTGGCCGCCGCCGGCGTGGACGCCATCTACGTGGTGCTCGGGGCCCACGCCGACCGTATCCAGGGGGCCGTCGATCTGGCACCCGCGCGGGTAGTGCTCAATCCCGACTGGCCGCGCGGGCAGCTCTCCTCCCTGCAGGCCGGCCTGCGCGTGCTGCCGCCTGGCGCGCACGACGCGGTACTGATGGCGCTGGTCGACCACCCGCTGATCGAGCCGCGCGTGGTGCGCGCCGTCGTCGACGCCCACGCGCGCACGGGCCGGCCGATCGTCATCCCTGTGCATAACGGCCGGCGCGGCCACCCGGTGCTGTTCGCCGCGCGGCTGATCCCCGAGCTGCTGACCGCGCCGCTCGACGCTGGCGCGCGCGCCGTGATCCGCGCCCACGCCGCCGAGGTGCTGGAGCTGCCCACCGACGCGCCGGGCGTGCTGGCCGACATCGACACCCCGCAGCTGTACGCCGAGTGGTTGGGCACGGGTCCCGCGCCCGCCGCGCCGGCGCCGGAGCCCTCGCCGTGACTCCTCTGCTGGCCGCCGCTGGCCGCGGACGAGGGCAGGGCGCGGCGTATAATCCGCCAAAAGGAGCGGGAACGGTACCGCGATGGACGACGTACTGGCCTATCTCGAAACGGGGCGCGAGCGGTTCCTGCAGGAGCTGATGGACTGGCTGCGCATCCCCAGCATCAGCAGCGCCCCCGAGCACCGCGCCGACGTGCGCCGCTGCGCCGAGGTGCTCGCCGCCCACCTGCGCCGCATCGGCCTGCACCGCGCCGAGGTGCTACCCACTGCCGGACACCCCGTCGTGTACGCCGAGTGGCGGGGCGCCCCGGGCCGGCCGACGGCGCTCGTCTACGGCCACTACGACGTACAGCCCGTCGACCCCCTGGAGCTGTGGGAAACGCCGCCGTTCGAGCCGCAGGTACGCGATGGGCTGCTGTTCGCCCGCGGCGCGGTGGACGACAAGGGGCAGGTGTACATGCACTGCGCCGTGCTCGAGGCGTACCTGGCCACCCGCGGCGCGCTGCCCGTGAACGTCAAGCTGCTGGTCGAGGGCGAGGAGGAGATCGGTAGTCCCCACCTCGACGCCTTCATCGCCACCCACCGCGACCTGCTGGCCGCCGACGTGGCGGTGATCTCCGATACCCCGATGTACAGCCCCGAGCATCCCTCGCTGTGCTATGGCCTGCGCGGGCTGGCGTACCTGGAGGTGGAGGTCGAGGGGCCGCGCAGCGACCTGCACTCCGGCTCCTGGGGAGGCGTGGTGGCCAACCCTGCGCTGGCCCTGGCGCGGATGCTCGCCGCGCTCAAAGACGCCGACGAGCGCGTGACGGTGCCGGGCTTCTACGACGCCGTGCGCCCGCTCAGCGACGCCGACCGCGCCGCGCTGGCCGCGCTGCCCTACGACGAGGCGGCCGTGGCGGCCGAGCTGGGGGTGCCCGGCCTGGTGGGCGAGCGGGGCTACTCGCCGCTGGAGCGCGTGTGGGCGCGGCCCACGCTCGATGTGAACGGCCTGTGGGGCGGCTACAGCGGCCCCGGCGCCAAGACGATCATCCCGGCGCGCGCGGGCGCCAAACTGAGCTGCCGGCTGGTGCCCGACCAGGACCCCGCTACCGTCGGCCAGCTGGTGGCCGACTACCTGCGGCAGCTGGCGCCGCCGGGCGTGCGCGTCACCGTGCGCCAGCTCCACGGCGGCCGGCCGGTGCTGACCCCGCTGGACACCCCGGCGCTGCAAGCGGCACGGCGGGCGGTCGAACGCGGGTTCGGCAAGCCGCCGGTGTTCATCCGCGAGGGGGGCAGCATCCCGTTCGTGGCCACGCTGGTCGAACAGCTGCGCGTGCCGGCGGTGCTGCTGGGCGTGGGGCTGCCCGACGAGCGCACGCACGCGCCGAACGAGTACTTCCACCTGGTGAACTTCTACCGTGGCATGCGCGCCGTGGCCTACCTCTGGGACGAGCTGAGCCGGCTCGGCTAGCCCGCCGCAGCACCGGTCGGCGCGGCCGGCCGCTGCCAGAGATGGAGGCCGCCCCCCTTCCGTTAGCCGCTCTGGCGGGCCGCCTCGAGCAGGCGCAGCACACGCTCGGGCGTGAGCGGGATCTCATTGGGCTGGATAGTGCCGAACGGCCGCAGCGCGTCGGCCACCGCGTTGGCGATCACCGCCGCGGGCGCGATGGCGCCGCCCTCGCCCATCCCTTTGAAGCCGCCTAGGGTAAACGGCGACGGCGTCTCCAGATGATGGATCTCCATCCCAGGCACGTCGCCCGCGCCCGGCAGCAGGTAGTCGAGGAAGCTGGTGTTCAGCGGCTGGCCTTTCTCGTCATAATGCAGCTCCTCGAACAGCGCGTTGCCGATGCCCTGCGCCACGCCGCCCTGGATCTGGCCGTCCACGATCAGCGGGTTGATCATCCGCCCGCAGTCCTCGACGATCACGTAGCGCAGCAGGCGCACCGCGCCCGTCTGCGGGTCGACTTCCACCACGGCGAGCTGCGCCGAGTTGGTGAACGTGCCCGTGCCGGGCGGGGCGTCGTAGGCGCGCGTGGCCTCCAGCAGCAGGCTCTCGCCGGGCGGCAGCTTCTCCACGCGGTGGTAGGCGATGCGTGCCAGCTCGCGGACGGTCATCGACTTGGCGGGCACGCCGCGCACGCGACACTCGCCATCGGCTAGCTCCAGGTCGGCGACCGGGGCCTCCAGCAGGTGGCTGGCCAGGCGCAGCAGCTTGCCGCGCACCTCGTCGGCCGCGAGCTGCACGGCGCCGCCGCACAGCACGGCGCTGCGGCTGGCGAAGGTGCCCATGCCGTAGGGGCTGAGCGTCGAGTCGCCGTGCAGCACGGTGACGTCTTCGAGCCGCACGCCCAGCTTGTCGGCGGCGAGCTGCGCCAGCGAGGTCTCCATGCCCTGGCCGTGCGACTGCATCGAGGCCATGACGGTGACCTTGCCCGAGGGGTCCATGCGCACGGTGGCCGAGTCGTAGCCGAGCACGACGGGCCCGCCGCGCTTGACGAACTCGGCGGTGGCGTGCGCCGTCTGCTCCGTGTAGTTGGCGAGGCCGATACCGATGTAGCGGCCCCGTGCCCGCTCGGCCGCCTGCCAGCGGCGCAAGCCCGCGTAGTCGGCGGCCTCCAGCAACCGGTCGAGCGACTCGATGAAGCTGCCGCTGTCGTACACCAGCCCAGTCACCGAGGTGTAGGGGAACTCGTCGCGGCGCACCAGGTTGCGGCGGCGCACCTCGGCAGGATCGAGCCCAGTGGCGCGCGCCACCTCGTCGACCACCCGCTCGATGGTGAAGCAGGCCGAGGGGCGCGCCACGCCGCGGTAGGTGCCCAGCGGGCACTTGTTGGTGGCCACGCCGAACGCGTCGCAGCGGTAGTGGCGGATGCGATACGGCCCGGGCAGGATGCCCAGCGCCATGCCGGGCTCGATGCCCGCCGTCCAGGGCCAGACCGAGTAGGCGCCGATGTCGACCAGCAGCCGCGCCTTGAGCGCCAGGATCGTGCCATCGCGACGGTAGGCCGCCTCGACCTCGTGGATGTGGTCGCGGGCGTGCGCGCTGGCGAGCAGGTGCTCGCGGCGGTCTTCCTGCCACTTCACCGGCCGCTTTAGGCGGATGGCCAGCAGGCAGAGCACGATGTCCTCGGCGAACAGGTTCGCCTTGATGCCGAAGCCGCCGCCCACGTCGGGCGCGATGACGCGCAGCTTGTGCTCGGGGAAGCCCAGCGCGTCGGCCAGCCCCGTACGCACCAGGTGCGGCACCTGGGTGGCGGTCCAGAGGGTCAGCTCGCCGCGCGTCGGGTGGTACTCGGCGAGACTCACCCGCCCCTCCATGGGCACGCCCGCGCAGCGGTGGGTGATCGTGCGCAGGCGCACCACGCCGTCGGCCTGGGCGAACGCGCCGTCCACATCGCCCACATCCACGTGGCGCTTGACGAACGCGTTGTCGGTCCAGTCCGGATACAGGCGCGGCGCGTCGGGCCGCAGGGCGGCCTCCATGTCCACCACGGGCTCCAGCGGCTCGTAGTCGACCACCACGCGCTCGGCGGCGTCCTCCGCCAGGTAGCGGCTCTCGGCCACCACGGCGGCCACCGCCTCGCCGGCGAACATCACGCGGTCGACGGCCAGCGCGGGTTGGGCCGAGCCCTGCCAGATGGGGGTGGCCGAGTCGCAGCGAATCGGCGTGTGGTGCTTGAGCGCCTCGGCGCCGTCGAGGGCGGCGACCACCCCGGGCAGGGCGAGTGCGGGGCGCAGATCGACCGTGCGGATGCGCGCGTGGGCATAGGGCGAGCGCACGAATGCCACATGCAGCAGGCCCGGGGGCGCGAGGTCGTCGGTGTAGCGCGCCTGGCCGGTGAGAAAGCGGGGGTCCTCGACTCGGCGCACGCGCGCGCCGACGAGGTGGGGGGTCAGTTCAGCAGCCTGCATGCGCCGTTGCTCCTGGCGTGAAGGTACAGCCCGCGGGCGCCGCGGTGGGCGCGGACACCGGTACCCTGCAATGCTACACCGCTTGGTTGCACGGGAACAGGGGCCGCGCCGGTCGGCGAGAGCTCACGGGGGCCGATTTCACGTAACCACAGCCCGTAGCAGGGTTGACGGGTCGCGGCCGGGATGGCTACAATGCTGGCGACGGGCCGTAGCGCAGCCTGGTAGCGCACTTGAATGGGGTTCAAGTGGTCGCCCGTTCAAATCGGGCCGGCCCGACCACAGGGCAGGAGCGTATGCTCCTGCCTTTTGGTTTGTCCCGCCGGCCCGCCAGCTCCGCGCTGCTGCCGGTCGTCCGGGCTCCTACTGGGGTGCACCTGCGGTACAGTCTTGGTCGGTGAGCGCAGACTCGCTTGGCTGGGCCAAGTGGGCTGCGAGCCAGTGTAGCCGGGTCACGTGATCATTGGAACAGCAGCACGACAACCGGGTGGGATGCACTAGGGCAGGTCGCTGCCCTTCTGTACCCCCCGCCAAATCAGTAAGGCGAATAGGGAATACAGTCCGTGTAACCCGTGGTGAGCATCGCGTTGGACACGATGACGATCTGCCCCTGGGGGCTCGTGCAGACATAGCCCGTGGTACTGCTCGGGTACCCGACACCATAGAGGCCTGTTGCTGGCGCATAGCTAGGAAGGGTGAGGCCGTAAGGGTAGGGGTAGCCATACCAGAGGCTGCTGTAGCTGTAGGGATAGGCGTAGGGTGATATCCCCACGCTGAGCCATGGTGCATATGGCCAGGGCCCGCCGAGCGGGTAGTAGCCTAGGCTATAGGGGTAGTAACCCGCGCCGAATGGATATCCGAGGTCGCCGTAGGGATAGCCATACAGCGGGTAGGGATACCCCGGGTAGCCGAACCACAGCTGCGCGCTGGCGGTCGATCCGCCGGCCCAGAACAGGGCAGCCGCTAGCAGTAAGGCGCTGAGTAGCGCGCGCATCGGTGTCCTCCCTTCTGCCTGCAGGGCAGCGCAGGTTGTTTGCATCCCTGCTCTGCAGAGCGCGTGCCCGCGGTATCAGCTCCTAGGGCGTCCTGGGCATTGGCGCGCTCGCCGGTGCCAGCCAGCCGCCGGTGCGCTCGTCATACGCGAGCACGGGCTCCGGCCGCACGAGCTGTTCGAGCAGCGTGTCCACGGCGTGCTTGAGCACGTCCGGCTCGTTGGTGGTCACCCGGCGCTCCAAGGCGCGTTCGGGGCCGACGAACCGGAAGCAGAAGGTGATCGGTACGCGCGCCTCCCCGCGCCAGAGGTGCGCGTCCAAGCTGCGATACAGCGGGCGGCTGAGCAGGTTGGCCGCGATGGGGCGCTCCAGGCGCTCGATGTCCGCGAGCGGCAGGGTGACGATCACGCGCGGGCCAAGCGCGGTGCCGTTGGAGGGCAGCGCCACCACGCGCGCCTGGAAGTGTGGGGTCAGAGCGTGCGCCAGCGCCTCGGCCAGCGCCGGCTCGAACTGCTGGGCATCCAGCGCGATCTCGACTTGCATGGTGGTTGAACTCCCGAGTGGGATGGTACCCCTCCGCCAGTGGCCGGTCCTCAACTGGAGGAAGGGTGAGCGCGCTGGGCAGCACCACAGCGCGCGCAATACAAGGTGCCCACCGCCACCGCGGCGCCGCAGTTGGCGCACAGCAGCGAGCGAGGCGGCTGGCCCGCTGCTCGCCCGGCGCCAGCGGGCAGGGCCACCGCGGCGATGGCCGCTTGCTCGGCCTCGACGGCCTGCTGCACGCGGTAGCGCAGCAGCAGCGTCCCCACGACCCCGACCGGGATGGCGAACACCAGGGGCGACCAGTCCCACAGGGCGTGCAGCACCACCGCCGTGGCGAACGCGCCGAGCACGGCGCCGTCGAGCCGCGGGCCGCCCGCGCCCTTGCCGCGCCAGATCGCCGCGCAGACCAGCCCCGTCCACACCCCGTGGCCCAGGAAGGTAGTGAACCCGCGGGCCCACACCACGCCGAGCATGTGGTCCACGCCGCCCCGCTCCAGCGCCGACACGGCGTACAGCACGTTCTCCACGGCGGCGAACGCCATGCCGGTCCCTACCCCGAACACGATGCCATCCAGCTCGAAGCGGTAGCGGCGCCGCCACATCAGCCAGGTCGCGCTCAGCGCCTTCGCCGTCTCCTCGACCAGCCCGGTACCCAGGGCGGGCAGCAGCGCTCCCACGCCCGTGGGGAAGACGTCGCTCAGCAGCAGCGCCAGCACGACCGCGCCGACCCCGCCCGACAGCCCGATGCCCACGAGGCGGCCGGGGGTGATCGAGCGCAGCAGGTCGCGCTCCCAGAGGTAGCGCAGGTACACCGCCGGGGCCAGAAAGGCGCCCACGAAGATGGTGGCCGCGACGGCCCAGCCGGCCGCGGTCCGCGCCGCGATCAGCGACAGCGGCCCCAGCAACCCGATGCCGCCCCCGAGCAACAGCCAGTAGCGCCCGCGTGCCCGTTCGGGCAGCCCGGG
>Ga0209061_1005932_pt1 | contig 10245 bp, 8 predicted proteins | sample Coa_R1_10_FD_187157 | JGI IMG/M metagenome (GOLD analysis project Ga0209061, IMG submission 187157) | Surface soil microbial communities from Centralia Pennsylvania, which are recovering from an underground coalmine fire - Coalmine... | ecosystem: Environmental > Terrestrial > Soil > Unclassified... | reverse complement strand
CATCCCCAGCGCAAGGACTTCGTGGAACCAATGGAGTATCACGGGATTTCGACGGTTCGTGAAAGCCCGATTATCCGGCTGGAAGCGGGTAAGAAATGAGCCTGCGCACCGAGGAAATGACGCTGAACATGGGGCCCCAGCATCCCTCCACCCACGGGGTGCTGCGCTTCGTGATCAAAGCCGACGGCGAGGTGATGCGCGAAGCGATTCCCGACGTCGGCTATCTGCATCGCTCGATCGAAAAGATCGCCGAGAAGGTCGGCTATCACGGCTTCATGCCCTACACCGACCGCGTGGACTACGTGTGCGCGATGTTCACCAATCAGGGTTGGGGGATGGCGTGCGAGCGGCTGGGCGGAATCGAAGTACCCAAACGTGGCGAGTATTGCCGGGTGATCGCCGCCGAGTTCAACCGTATCGCCTCCCATCTGCTCTCGGTGGGCACGATGGGCATGGATATCGGCGCGATGACGCCCTTTACGCACGCGATCCGCGAGCGCGAGATGATCAACGATCTGATCGAGGAGCTGTGCGGCGCGCGGTTGACCTTCAACTACATGCGCATCGGCGGCGTGGCGTGGGATTTGCCGCCCGGATGGCGCGAGAAGGCGCTGGCCTACCTCGACCATTTCGATCCGATCTGGGAAGAGTACAACGCGCTGATCTCCTACAACAAAATCTACGTCGAGCGTCTGGCCAACGTCGGTGTGATCAACCTCCAGGACGCGATCGACTACAATCTGGTGGGGCCCAACCTGCGCGGCTGCGGCTTTAAGTGGGACATCCGCAAGGATATCCCCTACTCTGTCTACCCCGAATTCGACTTCGAGGTTCCGGTCGGAACCGGCGAGTTCGGCACCTTGGGCGATGCGATGGACCGCTACATGGTGCGGATTCGCGAGATGCGCGAGTCGTCCAAGATCCTGCGCCAGGCGCTCAAGCAAATCCCCGACGGTCCGGTGCTGGCCAAGGTGCCGCGCAACTTCAAGCCCAAGGCGGGCGAATGCCAGGTCCGCGTCGAGAGCGCGCGCGGCGACATGGGCTGGTACGTGGTCAGCGACGGCAGCGCTTATCCCTGGCGCGTGCACGTGCGCACCGGTTCGTTCGCGGCGATGGGCATGATAAACAAACTCAGCCGGGGGCTGATGATCGCCGATTTGGTTACGCTGATCGCCAGCCTCGACGTGATTGCGCCCGAGATCGACCGCTGAAACTCCATGCAGAAATTAGTCGATAACCTCATTGCCTCCGGCGCCTTCGGCGCCCATCCGCCCCGCGACATCATCTACGCGATCGCCATCTTCGTCTTCAGCCTGATCGTCTTCCTTGGCATCGCCTTTCCCTTCGCCGGCGTGGTCAGTTGGGTGGAGCGCCGGGTGTGGGCGCGCATGCAGTCGCGATGCGGTCCCAATCGCGTCGGGCCCAACGGCTTTTTGCAGTGGCTCGCCGACGGGCTCAAGCACGTCTGCAAGGAAGACCTGATCCCGGCGGAATCCGACGAGACGCTGTTCAAGATGGCGCCCTACCTGGTGATCCTGGCCTTCACGCTGCCGTGGGCGGTGATGCCGTTTTCCTCCGATTTGATCCTGGCCGACCTCAACGTCGGTATTCTCTATATGACCTCGGTCACCGCGCTGACCGTGGTCGGCGTGCTGATGGCGGGCTGGGCCTCCAACGACAAATGGTCGCTGATCGGCGGCATCCGCTCCGCCGCGCAAATCGTCAGCTACGAGATTCCCGCCGGCCTGTCCATCTTTCCAGTCGTGCTGATGACCGGTACGCTGTCGATGCAGGGAATCATCAAGGCCCAGGGCTGGGCGCCGTGGACCTGGTTCGTGTTCGCCAACCCTTTTACCTTCATCGCCGCCAACGTGCTCTATATTTCGGCGCTGGCCGAAGGCAACCGCACGCCGTTTGACCTGCCCGAGGCGGAGTCGGAGCTGGTGGCGGGTTTCGCCACCGAGTACAGCGGGATGCGCTACCTGTTCTTCTTTGCGGCGGAGTGGGGCAACCTGTTCATCATCGGCGCCATCATCACCACGCTGTTCCTGGGCGGATGGCAGGTGCCGGCGGTCAGCAGCAATCCGGTGGTGATGAACGTCCTGCAGCTCATCTGCTTCAACGTCAAGGTGCTGTTTTTGGTGTTCGTGTCGATGTGGGTGCGCGGTACGCTGCCGCGCGTGCGCATCGACCAGCTCATGTCGCTGTGCTGGAAGTACCTGGTGCCGATTTCCTTCGTGGATATGGTCGGCACGGCGGTGTGGATGGCGATCTGGCCCGAGGGCAACTGGATTGCGCCGTGGATCCTGATGGCGCTGTTTTCCGCGGTCATCATCGTGTTTTTGGGCCGTGTGTTGCATTACTTCAGACGCTCCCGGATGGAGCTTTACCTCAGTCCGACCATCTGACGGCGCGCATGCGATAAGCCTATGGCCAACAGCTATTTCGGCAATATCAAGGACGCGGTCACCACCATCTTCGAGGGGCTGGCCGTCACCGCGTCGCACCTGATCCGCAAACCCTACACGGTGCAGTATCCCGACCGCGTTCCGGTCCGGGTGCAGGACACGCTGCCTTTTCGCTATCGGGGCATTCTCGAAGTCGACCTCGACATCTGCACCGGATGCCTGGCGTGCGAGCGCGCCTGCCCGATCGATTGCATCGTGATCGTGGTGGAGAAGGACAAGCAAACGCGCCAGATGCTGATTTCGCAGTTCGACATCGACATCGCCAAATGCATGTACTGCGGGCTGTGCAGCGAGCCCTGTCCGACCGGCGCGATTCATCACACTACGGAGTTCGAAGGCGCGGACTTCTCGCTGGAAAGCATGATTCGGCGCTTCGTGCCCGAACCGATTTACGCCTACAAACCCTCCAAGGGTCCCGAAACCGACCCGCGCATCATCCCGATTCTCAACCGCGGGATGCGCTATGTGAACGAGTTCGCCCAGCCCGGCGGCGAGAAGCCGGCTGCGGAGGAGGCGTAAGGCGGCGTTGAGCGGGGCCGCAGCGATAAATATCAAATGGTTGCACAGGCGATTTTCTATCTGCTGGCGCTTCTGACCGTCGGTTCCTCGGCGGTTGTCGCTTTTTCGCGAAACATCGTGCACTCCACCTTCGCGCTGCTCGGTGCCTTCATGGGCGTGGTCGGGATTTACGTGCTGCTGGCGGCCGATTTCGTGGCGATGGTGCAGCTGCTGGTTTATGTGGGCGGCATCCTGGTGCTGACGATTTTCGCGGTGATGCTGACCCAGGGCATCGCCGACGTCACCATCTCCAATCGCGCGGTGGCACGCGCGCCGGCGCTGGTGATTAGCGCGGTGGCGGCCGCCGTGATGATCTTCGCGGTGTTCAAAACGCCGTGGCATCAGGGCGCCAAAGTGATGGTCGGCCCGACCACCTACGGAATCGGCAACGCGTTTCTCGACACCTACGCGCTGCCCTTTGAGCTGGCTTCGATCGTGCTGCTGGCGGCGCTGATCGGGGCGGTAGTGATTTCGCGGCCCATCGACCGGCGCGCGCAGGAGCAATGAACGGGGAGAGGCGGCAATGCCCGGCGGCCTGACGCTCAATCATTTTCTGGTACTCAGCCTGATCGTATTCGCGATGGGACTGTTTTGCGTGATGTCGCGCCGCAACGCGATCGGCATCCTGATGGGGGTGGAACTGATCCTTAACTCGGCGAACATCAACTATCTTGCCTTCGCGTTTTACGGCGGCGGCAGATACGACGGCCAGATCTTCACCATCTTCGTGATCATGCTGGCCGCAGCGGAGGCGGTCGTGGGACTGGCCATCGTGCTGGCCATCTATCAGGACCTGCGGACGATCGACGTGGACGCCACCGAAACGCTCAGTGGTTAGCAGGCGGCGCGGGAAGGCTTCCACCTAAATCGCAACTTGGATATAAAATCGCGGCACCTTTGAGGACATGGACCTGAGGCGGACGGTGAAGAACGGCTCGATGAGCGCGCGGCGCGGCCATCGCGCGGCGCCGCACCGCTTCGCCCACGGCGCTGTCTTCGAACTTCATTCACGGGAGCATCGCGGCTCGCTAGGTTCATGCAACCCCATCTGTTTGTAGGTTTCATACGTTGGATCGTGCTGCTGCCATTGGCCGGCGCGGCGATCAATTTCCTGTTGGGACCCTGGATTCAGCGCAAGCTGGGCAAGGGCGCAATCGGCCTGATCGGATGCGGCGTGGTGCTGGGCGCCTTCGCGATCGCGGTAATGGCGTTCTTCCGGATGATCGCGCTGGAGCCCAACCATCGCTTCATGCTCGACGATTTGTGGCTGTGGATGAACATCGGCGGGATGAAGCTCGACATCGCGTTCTGGCTCGATCCGCTGTCGATGGTGATGACGCTGATCATCACCGGAGTCGGCGGCGTCATCCATATCTATTCGACCGGCTACATGCACGACGACGCGTCGTTCTGGCGCTTCTTCGGGTGGCTCAACCTGTTCACTTTCGCGATGCTCACTCTGGTGCTGGGCGACAACCTGTGGCTGATGTTCGTCGGCTGGGAAGGCGTGGGGCTGTGTTCGTTCGCGCTGATCGGGTTCTGGCACAAAGTGCTGGCCAACACGGTGGCAGGCAACAAGGCCTTTATCGTCAACCGGGTCGGGGACTGGGCGTTCGTAATCGCGCTCTACAGCCTGTATTGGGGACTGTCCTCGGTCGGCCATCCCACGCTGGTGACGCGCGAAGTCGCGCAGTGGGCGCATCTGCTGGCCGGCAAACCCGGCTACCTGGGCCTGTCGCTGGTCTCCTTCATCACGCTGCTGATGTTTATCGGCGCCACCGGTAAATCGGCGCAGATTCCGCTGTATGTCTGGCTGCCCGACGCGATGGCAGGCCCGACTCCGGTCAGCGCGCTGATCCATGCCGCCACCATGGTCACGGCGGGAATCTACATGGCCTGCCGCCTCAACTTCCTGTTCTCGATGGCGCCCGACACGATGCTGGTGGTGGCCACCGTCGGCTCGCTGACGGCGTTCTTTGCCGCCACCATCGGCGTGGCCCAGAACGACATCAAGAAGGTGCTGGCTTACTCCACGGTCAGCCAGCTCGGCTACATGTTTACCGCGGTCGGCGTCGGCGCCTACGCCGCCGGCGTCTTCCATCTCATGACCCACGCGTTCTTCAAGGCCTGCCTGTTTTTGGGTTCGGGCTCGGTGATTCACGCGATGGGCGGCGAGCAGGACATGCGCAAGATGGGCGGCCTGCGCAAACACATGCCGATCACGTTCTACACCTTCTTGGCCGCGACCTTCGCGATTTGCGGCTTTCCGCCTTTTTCCGGCTTCATGTCCAAGGACGAAATTCTGCTTCAGGCCTTCGCCCACGGCCATCAGTTCATCTGGGCGCTGACCTACGGCGCTGCCGGCCTGACCGCGTTTTACATGTTCCGCCAGGTTTACATGACGTTTTTCGGCGAGTTCCGCGGCACCCACGAACAGGAGCATCATCTGCACGAGTCACCGCCTTCGATGTCGGGCGTGCTAATCATTCTGGGCGTGCTGTCGGTAATCGGCGGCGTCGTGATGCTGCCCGGCTTCGTGGCTGACTTCAAACCGTTCGAGCGCTTTTTGGAGCCGGTCTTCAGCTCCGAGTTCACCCGCCGCGTCACCGAGGTGCCGATTACGCACACCACCGAACTCACCTTCAGCACGCTGGCGATTATCATGGCGGTGGCGGGATGGTTCGTGGCCGACCTGATGTACCGCCGCGAGGTGCTGAGCCCCGAGCGGTTTGCTTCGCTGTTTGGCGGCGAACTTTACCGCGTCATCCTCAACAAATACTACATCGACGAAATCTACCAGGCGGCGATCGTCAATCCGTACCTGATGCTATGCCGCGCGGCAGCGTGGTTCGACGCCAACGTCATCGACGGAATAGTCAATCTGGCGGCTGCCATCACCGTATTCATCTCCTGGCTGTCGGGACTGTTCGACGCCTGGGTGGTGGACGGGCTGGTCAATCTGACTTCCAATGTAACGCTGGATTTCGGCGGCCGCGTACGCCGCCTGCAAACCGGATCGATCAACGGCTACCTGTACGCGATTCTGGCCGGGGTCATGTTCATCCTGCTGGTGCGGGCGATGCTGCGGGTCTGAACCGGACGGACCGTGGCTGAGGACAACTGATTGAAAACGGCGCCAGCCGAACTTATATAGCGACGAAAAATGGACCATCTGCTGACAATAATCACCTTCGTGCCGATTGTAGGGATGGTGCTGATCCTGCTCAGCCCAAAGGATCAGCACAATCTGATCCGATGGATCGCGGCGGCCGCGACGCTGCCCCAGATCCTGATCGCGATCTATCTGTACGCCAACTTCGATACCGCGACGACGGCAATCCAGTTCGCGGAAAAATACCCGTGGGTGCCTTCCTATCACATTAATTATTTCATCGGCGTGGACGGCGTCAGCATCTCGATGGTCCTGCTGACAGCGTTGATTTGCTTCATCTCGGTCTTTGCCAGTTTCGGGATCGAAAAAGGCGTCAAGGGCTACTTCGCGCTGCTGATGATGCTGGATACCGGCATGATGGGCGTGTTCGTGGCACTGGACTTCTTTTTGTTCTACATCTTCTGGGAAGTGATGCTGCTGCCGATGTACTTCCTGATCGGCATCTGGGGCGGCCCGCGGCGCGAATATGCCGCCATCAAGTTTTTCCTCTACACACTGCTGGGATCGGTGCTGATCCTGCTCGCGATGCTGGGGCTTTACTACTACAACCCCACCCGCACCTTCGACATGACGCAGCTGGCCGCCAACGCCTCCAGCTACAGCATGACTTTCCAGCGCATCGCCTGGATCGCCCTGTTTATCGGCTTTGCCATCAAGATCCCCGCCTTCCCCTTCCACACCTGGTTGCCCGACGCCCACGTCGAAGCGCCCACCGCCATCAGCGTGATCCTGGCGGGCGTGCTGCTCAAGATGGGGACCTACGGAATCCTGCGCGTCAACTTCGGCATCCTGCCCGCCGCCAGCCATGAATTGGCGTGGATTTTCCTGGGCCTGGTCGGCACCATCAACATTGTCTATGGCGCACTGTGCGCAATGGCGCAGACCGACTACAAAAAGTTAATCGCCTACTCCTCGGTCAGCCATATGGGCTACGTGATGCTCGGGCTGGCGGGTTTCACTGCGGCCGGGATCAACGGCGCCGTGCTCCAGATGTTCAATCACGGCACCATCACCGCCATGCTCTTTCTCCTGGTCGGCGTGATTTACGACCGCGCGCACCATCGCGAGATCAACGGCTTCGGCGGCCTGGCCAGCCATATGCCGCTGTATGCCGGGATGACAGGGCTTGCGTTTTTCGCCGCGATGGGGCTGCCCGGCATGTCGGCCTTCATCTCCGAAGTGCTGGTGCTGATTGGCGCCTGGCAGTTGCATCCGCTGATGACCGTGTTCGGCGCCTCCGCCGCGATTCTGACCGCGGGCTACATGCTGTGGACCTACCAGCGCATCTACCTGGGTCCGGTCAATGACAAGTATGTCGGCTTTTCCGACCTCAGCGCGCGCGAACTGTTCACCCTGGTCCCGTTAGCCGTAATCGTCCTGATTCTCGGGGTTTATCCGCACGCGGTGCTCAGCCTGCTCAACGCCTCGCTGGTGCATCTCAACCAGGTGGTGCTGTCGGCGCCCGGCGCGGCCGTGGCCCTGGCCCACTGAGCAGCGGGGATAGGCGATGGAACTGAACAACGTCGCGAGCCTGGCTTACTTCGCTCCCGAACTCCTGCTCAGTGGCACGGTTGCCGTCGTGCTCCTGCTCGACCTCGTCTCGGACAGCCCCACCGCGGCGGGCATCGTCGCGATGGCCGCGTCGCTGGTCACCTTCGTGCTCGTGGCCGCAGGCGGCGTCGCCAACGCGTGGCTCTTCAACGGGATGATCGTGTTCGACTCCTTCGCTTTCTTCTTCCGCCTGCTCATCACGCTGGCGACCATCGTGGCAATCTGGATGTCGCTCGGTTCCCGGGAGGTCAAGCGCTGCGATCAGGGCGAGTACTATGCGGTGCTGATCGCGGCCTCGCTCGGGATGTTCCTGATGGCGGAGGCGAACAACCTGCTGATGGCCTACCTGTCGCTGGAGCTGGTCAGTCTCACTTCCTACATCCTGACCGGCTTTCTCAAGCATAACCGCCGCTCGCAGGAGGCGGCGCTGAAGTACCTGATTTACGGTGGCGTCGCGTCGGGCACGATGATCTACGGCATGAGCTGGATCTTCGGCATCGCCGGCTCGCTCAACTTTGGCATGATCAACGGCGCGCTGACGCACAGCGGCACTGGCGCCTCGCTTGGCGTGTTCATCGCGCTGGTACTGATTCTGGCCGGGATGGGCTACAAGGTGGCCTCGGTGCCGTTTCACATGTGGGCACCCGACGTTTACACCGGAGCGCCGATTCCGATCACGACCTTCCTGGCGGTCGGATCCAAGGCGGCCGGCTTCGCCCTGTTGACCCGCTTCTTTTATCCCGCAATCTCCCGCCTGGCTGCCAATGGCAGTTGGCAGGCGCTGGCCGGGGTGGACTGGCCGCAACTGCTGCTCATCATCTGCATGATCACCATGACGCTGGGCAACCTGGCGGCGCTTCAGCAAACTAACATGAAGCGCCTGCTGGCCTACTCCAGTATCGCGCAGGCCGGCTACGCGCTGATGGGCTTCGTGGTGTTGTCCAACGACGGCATCCGGGCCATGATGTTCTACCTGATCGCGTATTACGTGATGGACGCCGGCGCCTTTTTGGTGGTGATGATCATCGCCAACGCCACCGGCCGCGAGGACCTCGACGCCTACCGCGGTCTGGCCTGGCGCGGCGGCCTGGTTCCCGCCGTTGCCCTGGCGATCTTCCTCTTTTCGCTGACGGGTATCCCGCTGACAGTCGGCTTCATCGGCAAATTCTACTTGTTCGCCGCCGTCATCCGCGGTCAGTTCTATATTTTGGCGGTAGTGGGAATTATCAATTCGGTAATCTCGCTGTACTACTACTTGCGTCCGATCCGGACGATGTTCCTCGATCAGCCCAATGGCGATGAAGGCGAGGTGACCGCCGAGGCCTGGAACTACGGCCTGATGGGAGTGCTGGCCGCCGCCACCATCGTGCTGGGCCTTTACTGGGGCCCCCTGATCGCGTTTGCCGATCGCTCGCTTAAGTTTTTCACCGGCCCGACTTGACCGGGCTGCCGCCGGCGCCACGGCGGCCCGGGTGAATTGATTCCTTCGCAGCACTGAAACACCCGTAACGAGCGCCGCCGAAAGCCGTCTAATGCGACGGCGCCGGGCCCAATTTTGAATACTTCTGTGTGCGTCCGCGTCAAATAGCAGCCACGCACGGCCGTCCGCTTTGGCAGGGCGTGAATCCAGCGGGAAGGTTGGCTCTTATGGATCGATTGCCCGGCAGTGTGCGTGCGCGCCTCGTGCGTTGTGTTGCAGCGGCGGCCCTGTTGGTCTGCATGCCGATTCTTTCCCCGGCGGCGCATTCCGCCGGCTACTGGCATTGCAGCGGCAGCTCAATCCTGGATTCCGACAATCGGCCGGTCAGAATCGCCGGAGTCAACTGGTATGGCTTCGAAACCACTGACGAGGTGGTTCACGGCCTGTGGGCGCAGGACTACAAGACGATTCTCGGCACAATCAAAAGCAACGGCTATAACGTTGTCCGCATCCCGTTTTCCAACCAGATGATCGAGCATCCGATCATCCCTGCCAACATCAGCTATTCCAACGCCGCCGGCGCGATCAACAGCGATCTCAAGGGACTTGATTCGCTGCAGATCCTGGACCGGATCATCGCAGCCGCCGGGGCTATCGGCTTGCGCGTCATCCTCGATAACCATCGCTCGGAGGCGGGCAACAGCGCCGAAAGCAACGGCTTGTGGTATACGGCCCAGTATCCGGAGAGCGCCTGGCTCGGGGATTGGCAGATGCTGGCGCAGCGCTACCTGAACAATCCGGTCGTGGTCGGCTTCGATCTGCGCAACGAACCGCACAACGCCCAAAGCGGCGGCGCATGCTGGGATTGCGCAACCGCGGCCAACGACTGGCATCTGGCGGCCCAGCGGGCAGGCAATGCGGTTTTGGCAATCAACCCTCAGCTTCTGATCGCGGTCGAGGGTACCGATTGTTATGGCGGCGACTGCGGCTGGTGGGGCGGCAACCTGGAAGGGGCCGCCCAGGCGCCGGTGGTGCTGTCGGTTTCCAATCGGCTGGTCTACTCGGCGCACGATTAC
>Ga0209061_1005931_pt1 | contig 10247 bp, 11 predicted proteins | sample Coa_R1_10_FD_187157 | JGI IMG/M metagenome (GOLD analysis project Ga0209061, IMG submission 187157) | Surface soil microbial communities from Centralia Pennsylvania, which are recovering from an underground coalmine fire - Coalmine... | ecosystem: Environmental > Terrestrial > Soil >... | reverse complement strand
CATTCCCGCCGCGGTATGCTCGCCCTGTTGTCGGGTTCATCGGTGCGCTCAATGCCGGTGCCCCCGGCTCCCAAGGCTTTTGCCACGGAGCCACGCCTTCCTCCAGCATGCGTACAATGCTGTCGGTCACTTCCTGCCGGAAATCGCGCGGGGCTGGCTTGCCGGTGGACTGTTCGTCTATTGGGTGTGTGATCGTCGCCGCCATAAGCTACGCCTCTTCGGAGTCCTGAGGCTCCGCATCGACTGGCTCCGCTGACTGGAAATCTAGTTCCGGGTATTCGGGTTCGAAACCTGATCCGGCTAATGGCTTACCGCCAATTTCATCGAGCCATAGCTCCTCGTCACGTTGAAATTGTTTTGAATTCTGCAAGTTAGCTCCTTTGATGACAACATTGAAAGCACGTGCGCCCTCAGATGGAAGGGAGCGGGGGCGGAATTTTCCGAACAGGCGCAACCGGAATCAAGGCATGAGGCGCTGCGATAATTGAGTTTGAGTTCTTGAGGCCGGTCGAATTGTTTCGGCGAAAAACTTATCCCAACTGCCGAAGTGTGACTGTACGGCACGAGAACGGACGTCTTGTTGTCAAAGTGTCACCAGTCGGCAATTACGGAAGCTATTTATTCGGCCTGCTTCTCACGTCTGGTGTTTTCCTTTGGTGCTGTTGGATCTTCGTGACCGCGATTTCCAGAGCGCACACCAAAGGAGAGTTGTTAATTTACGGGGTTTACTGTCTTCCCTTTACCGCCTTCGTCTGCATTTGGTTCTTACTTGGGACGCACATTATCTTAAAGAGACTTTCTTCAGTTGAGCTTTCCGTTGGAGGTGGAATTTTCATATGGAGACAGCAAACACTTCGGTGGGCCAGAGAAACCAGGGTCCGCGAAGAGGATGTCACCGCGGTCATAGAAAACATCAGATGGTACGGGAAAACACTTAAGTTGACGGTGAAAGGCAAGACCTATGCATTGGGTGATCTTTTAGAGGATGATTTGAAGTCTTTAGCTCGACAGATCTGCGACCGACTTGGCATGCTGGATTGTCCTGGTGGTGCGTAACCGAGTGCCGGAATTATCGAGACCGCCTAGGCTCCGAAGCTCGCCGCTGCACCCGCTCCAGTTCCTCAAACGCCGCGCTCCTTACCGCAGTCTGATACCGGCCCAGCCAGCCGCCCCATCCGTCCTCTTCGGGGATTACACCGCGCCGGATGACACTGCGCGCAAATTGCCTGACGTACTTGCGATTGAGCAAAACCGTCTCAGCGTCGCCGAATTCCTGGATCTCCAGCACCGGCTTCTTCTCGGCGAAGCGTGTTCGCAGGCGGATGAAAGAGTTGGGCTTAAGTCCACCTCGGCTACGCGCTTCCGCGATTTCAGGCGTGTAGTAAACAAAGTGAATTCGGGCATCCGTTCCTTCCAGCATCAGATAATTGCGGCTTGAATCCTCTTCGCCGTGAACTAGAATCCGGCCTTCCACAGAGGTAAGTTGACGGAAATCAAGTGCGGTGATTGGTAATCGTTGATCTGAAGCAACAGCGCCATGCTTCGCCAGAATTTTCTGACGATCACTAATGCGCTGCATCGCTCGCAGGGTTGTCTCAAAATCGCCCCGGACTCGCCATCTGTCCGGAGCCAACCGCTCCGCCAAGCCCATTTTCGACAACTGAACGAGACGCTCTGAAACGCGCTGTTGTCGAAGGCGCGCGGATTCACGCCCGTCGTGCAATCGTTTTGACGTATAGATCAGGAAATCGGAATCCCGTTCGGCTTCGCGAGTGATGATGCGGTCCAATGAGGTGTACCGCTGCTGATGCACTTCTCGGCGTTCCGCCTCCGCGGCATCCAACTCGGTCCGATAGCCAAGTTGCTGGGTACACAACTTTTCTGCTATTCCCCGAATTCCTTTCTTCACATATTCGCGGCCCAGGCGAAGCGCTTTGCCGCGCCCGTCGGTGCCGCGAAGTGCAACATGAACGTGCGGGTGCTCCGTATTGAAATGAGCTACCGCGACCCATTCAAGGGACGTGTCGAGGTCGGCTTCCATTCGAGCCATCAGTTCGCGAGTGAGCTGGTTCAGATCCAGTCGGTCTGCGAACTCCGGCGAAATGATGAGCTTCCAGAGGCGTTCATCGCCCGCCTTCTGCCATCCGTTTAGTATTGTGGCGATATCAAGATTCTGGCGGTTGCCGTCGAAGCCAACGTCCCTGGACTTTGATTGCTGGTTGGCACTTTCGCGCGCCAAATACCGGCCATGCGCCCGCCACTGTCCTTTGACGGTGTTTCGCGAATACATCACCCGGACGGCGCAACGCTGATTGAACGTGTATCTGCGTCCGGCTCCTCTTAATATAGCGCTTCCACCGGATTTCCGGCCGCACGTCATCCGTGAGTGGTGCATGACAGTCTTGAACAGCAGCGCCCAGGCGCGATCCTCGCCGTTGTTTCTGCAGATCGGAGGTTTACGAGGGCGAAGCCGGAATTCCTTCCCGTCGTCAGTCGTCGGCACGGTTCACCAGGTCATTCATCGCGGCTTGGGAGTCGCCTACCATAGCCTGACCCGCCGATTTCACGAACCGCTCGTAGCGCTCCCGTGCGCGAGCAATGGACTGGCTGACCGCATCCCGTGGCGGTTCTGGAACGCAAGTCAAAAATGTTTTGACGAGCGTGTCCACTACCGCGAATAGCGCCTGCTGCGCTCGCTGCATGCGCACAATCTCTCGGGAAGCGCGGTCAAGCCCCGCAGCCAGACGTAGCTCGGCTTCGCTTAGCGCACCATCACCGCCATTGATCTCACTTCGAATGGCGGCGCGCATGAACGCAGTGGGGCTTAGATAAGCACGATCTTTGGCAGTTTGCTTGACAAGCTTGTACTCATCCTCAGTTAAGCCGATTGTGGCCTTCACCCGGCGTCGTTTTGACATTTATTCAGCCTTCACTGGAAAAGGGGATAAGGCGGACATTCTCCGAACAAATAGCCGGCCCAAAACTGTGCCGGGCAAATCCCCGGCAATCTTGGTGAAATGCCCGGCAATGCAAATGGCTGAGCATAAGTGACGATCTACAGAAAACTCCGCGTCGTAGCGGGCATTCCTTTATGTTCCACTACCGATGTCATTTCTCCAGATCCGCCCGCTTACCGGGCTACCTTTGCTGCCGACTGCCTTGAATCGCCACATGCTGCCACAGCGTGCCTCGATCCTGTCACAACTCGCCTCCAAAACGCCGCAGGCTGACTCATGCCGTTATAAATTGCGACGCGCTGTTCGGAAATACCGGTGCTTACTCCCTTGCCCATGAGAGGCGGCGTGAAGCCAGTCGAAGACAAAGATCAAACCAGCGATTGGGTCATTGAGGCTCGACGCCGCCTCGCCAAAAAGCGCCGGAAAAAACCAGAAACGAAGGCAGCTCAGATTTGGGCGCTCTGGCCGGAAATCAGACTGGCGCTCGCTGAGGGCCAGCGTATCCGCACCATTGCTGCCTGGCTTTGTGAGGAGATCGAAATCCCCGTGACCGCTGACACCCTCCGTTCTTACATAGCTCGCTGCAGGAGAAAGGAGCGGACGGGCTGCACCGCTCCTTCGGTTCAGATCGGAACCGAAAAGCTGGCCGACTACGATCCAATGGCATTGGCGCGCCGGGCCTTGAACAAACCGCGGTTTGACATTCGGCAACTCCACAACGACGGCGATCCAAGCGAGCAGAATCTCATCTGACCGAGGCGGAAATGCAAACAGATAACACAGACCACACCCAAGCAAGCCCGCAATTTGCCATCCATCTTGTTCTACAAGGCAAGGGTGGCGTGGGAAAGACCGTTGTGGCGAGTTGGCTTGCCGAATTTCTTTTAACGCGTGCAGAATCTGTCCGTTGTATCGACGGCGACCCGGTGAACCGGTCCCTCGGGCAGTACAAAGCGCTGGAAGCGGATAGGCTGGATCTCGTCAACGACGATGGACTCGTACAGCGAACGCGCTACGACGCGCTCTTGGAACGCTTCATCAATGAAGATGCCATTTTTGTGGTCGATAGCGGCGCAACAGCATTCATGCCCTTCTGGACCTACGCGATGGAGACAGAGATGCTCCGGGTACTTCGAGAAGCCAATCGTCGCGTCTATGTTCACGTCCCCGTAAGTGGCGGCGAAATGCTTAACGACACACTGCTAGGGTTCAAGACACTGGCCAAAAGCACAACAGAAAAGAATCTCGTCGTCTGGATCAATGAATATTTTGGGCCAGTTGCTCGCGATGGCAAGCGCTTTGAAGAAATGCAGGTTTATCTGGAGCACCAGGAGAAGATCCTCGCTTGCGTGGGCCTAGTACAGAGAAGCGCAGACACCTACGGTCAGACAATCCGCCGCATGCGAGAGAAAAAACTAACGTTCGGCGAAGCGATCCAATCCGAAGAATTCATGCTCGCAGAGCGATCAAGACTACACATCATTCGGCGTGATTTATTCGAACAACTTGAGCGGCTTCCGTTCGCCTAATGAGTGCAATACCAGTGCCGTCTTTCGATAAAAAGCATGTCTTAGGCGAGCTGGCGTCCCGTTATGGAATTCGAATCGACGAGAGTGATCCCGCGCTCTCAATTGTGCTCTTGAACCAATTGATTTTGGAGGAAACCGTCCAAAACATTTCGGGGCAGTTGCAGGAGCGCATTTCGGAATTCGACATCTCAGCTCAGAAGGTGGAAGCACGAGCCGGCCAGGCCCTCGGGCGAGAAGTGAAGGTGGCTGCGGCAGAAATCCGAAAGGAACTCGACAGCGAAATTCTTGCTTCGTCACTCAGGTGCCGGGAATTGCTGCGCCAGCTTCATGCAGCCCACCAGCGTCCAGAGTTAATCCGGTGGGTGGCGGTCGGTGTTATTTTTGGGTTTATATTGTTTTGTTGCGGCGTCTGGCTGGGGAAAGTGATCGCGCTCGGCTGAAGCCGGAGCGAGAAGGAAGCGCGCATGGGACGATTTTGGCTCTTCTACTATCTGCTTTTCGGGCCGCGATATACGCGCTGGGCTCTGCTGATATTTGCTCTGGTGATGGGGTTTTTCTTTTTCTGCTTCGTCCACGAAGCCTTGGTTGTTCGTTAGAGTGATCGTTCGGCCTGGCCGTTCACCGCCCACGTCCGACCATTTCCGTCCGTGCCAGAGCCTTCTTAATGGTCCGATCCACGTAATCGTCCTGCCGCTTTTGATTTCCCTTTTTGGAAAGATCCCGTGACCGAATCGCAGCAATCACTTCGGACTCAGATACGCCATGTGAAAGAGCGTAGATCGCGTAGGCAAGGTCGATCCGGTTGCCGTCGCCGCTGTAACGCGGATCGTTGCGGAAAGCGTCAATTGATTTTTCAGGCACATCGCGAGTGTGCACTGTAGCTCGTGCTCTAAGTCTCTCGCGCTGTCTGACCTGCTCTTCGAGCGCTTGCTTTATGTCCGCGATGAATCGTGCACCTTCCGGGTAGACCATTCCGGTCGCTTCAACAATGCGCACAAAAGGAAATAAGCCGGTAATAACGTCCCGGTACTTTGGCTTGCGATTCGTAAAACCGGCGAGGCGGCCAAAGTGCCGCCAATCCGCGGCACCCCGATCTCCTCCGAACTGTTCCGCCAACGTGCGTGCGACCGCCGTGCTCAGTTCGCGATCAAGTTGCTGCGGGTGCTTTAACCACGCCTGATAATTGCCGGGCGACGTCTCGATCACAATGGCAGGGCTGAATCCCGCTTTCTTCATCCCGGCAACTGCTTCTTTCGAGAGGTCGTCTACCAGGCTCAAATTGTGCTCGCCTTTGGGTCGAATGTAAACGTTGCGGCCATTCCGGTTTTCGTGCCTTAGCCAACCCAGAGAGCGCAGCAGAGCCTCTCGATCCCAGGTACGCGGCAACATGTTTCGTTCGTTATCACCCGTTTCGGGTTTGAGCAGGCCGATCTCGAAAACCTCGCATCCCATCGCCGCGATCTGGCGGGTCACCGACTCGGTGGTCTTGTCCATCCGAAAATGCTTACCGCGACTGTGCACGCGGAGCGACCTCCAGAGACAAGGGAGTACCGGCCGAATTTCCGAACATTCTGCCTCTAGCATTTTTGTATTAGGGAGCCCTCACCCGGATTCGTGTAAAATTGTTCCCAATTGCTCTGAATAGCGCAGAGTTGTTGAATGCGCCGGATTATTTACTGGGCGGTTCTAGCCCTGGCTGCGGTAGTGGCCCTTGTGCTGCTAACTGTAGCCAGTGTGTGGGCCGGCAGGCGAATCCACATATTGCTGCTACCACCGGCCGAGAAGCTGCTCCGGCAAGCCGACAAATTGTCGGACGACGGTGACTGGCTAGCCGCCGCTCCGCTCTACAAGCAAGCCGAAGCTCTGTTTCATCACCAGGGTAATGCCGCTCGTGAGCTATACGCACATGTCAGCCAATTCCCAGCGGAAATCGAATCTTCGCCGCGCTCGCTCTCAGACTGGCTCGAATTGGTAAATCATGAGCTGGGTGTCCCCGCTGCGGCTGATCCAGATACGCGATTGCGAATTCTGGAGGTTAAGGGGCAGATCGAAACGAATTACGATGCCGCGCTTGCGCACGAGACGTGGCTCGCCATCCGGCATCTCGCACTCCAGCAACAAGACTTCCAATTAGCCAATCGTGCTTACGGCGAAGACGCCATTGCTGTATATATGCTCGGCGATATGGCAACGGCAAGAAAGCAGGTTGTCAGATCCTATGCTGCTGCCGAGTTTGTTTTTCGGGATCGCGCAGGGCTAGTCCGGCTTGCTTCCCTGATTGGCACGGGCATGGTCGAAAACGCCCGTTACCAAGACGCCTTGCGTTATCTTGATGAGGCGATCTCGACCGCCAGAAAGAACCCCGAAATGGGTTATCCGAGTCTGGCCGTCGATTCGAAAATCGAGGCCCTACGAGGACTCAAACGCTTTGCGGAAGCACTGGCTCTGTGCGCCGAAGCCATCCGGATACCGGAGCAACATCACTTCCGCGGGCGTCTTTACCAGATCCTTGAGACGCGAGCCCACATCTTCGAGGACATGGCCGATCTAAAACAGGCTACACGCGACTACGCCCAAGCGATTCAATATGCTAGAGAACTTGGCTACTGGCGCGGGCTGACGGAAAGCGATGGTCCGTTAGCCAGGATTTACGAACGGCAAAATGAACTCGACGCCGCTCTCGCGAGCATTAACGAAGGGCTGGAAGCAAACCGGCATATCCCGCGCGAAATGTACTTTGCCCCGCGGAACCTCGCCATCAAAGCGGAGATTTTGAAAAAGCTCGGGAGGGTGGCAGAATCGAACCATTTGTACGAGCGCAGCCTCGCGCTGATTGATTCACTCTTAGTGACCGCGCCCACGCCGAATCTTATTGAGTCCATTCTGAACAGCCTCTCAGATGTTTATTCCGGGTATTTCGCTTCGCTTTGCCAGCAAGAAAGATATCCCGAGGCATTCTCTGTCATTGAGCGTGCTCACGGCCGCGTCGAAGCCGTCGCCCTCCAAAATCGCAGGCATCTTGCTCCGCACGCCCCAACTGAGCAGGAGCGAGAGCTAAGTGCCCTCAACCTACAACTGATCGCAACCGACGATAACCAGCGCCGCGATCGCGTGCTGAATAGGATTGCAGCGGTGGAGGATCTAATCGATTCCGATGCGTGGAGCCATACTGTTGCGACACGGCCTGCGTCACTCGAGAGTGTCCAAGGCGATCTCCTTCCACGAGAGGTGCTGATCGAGTACGTGCTGGCCGATCCGGTTTCTTACGCTTTCGCGATTACGCGGGAATCCGCAACGCCGTATGCGCTTCCCTCTCGGAAGGAAATCGAATCGACCGTTAAGCGCTACGTCTCGCTTATAAGCCAGGCGAAATCAGATAGACAACTCGCATATTTTCTATATGAAAGCCTCGTGAAGCCGGTTCGTGAATTTCGCGACCACGCTTCCGTTGCCTTTGTTCCCGACGACAACCTCCATTTGCTGCCATTTGCCGCCTTGTACGATGGCAGGCAGTACATTGTAGGTACACACGTTACGAGCGTTGTTCCTGCTGCAACCTCTTTCACATTCTCCGCAGTCGTGCGCATCTTGCCGCGATAAGAGAACCGTTTGTGGGCGTTGCTCCGTGGACCGGAGAAACAAACCCAAACCAGAATTTCCTTGGTGCTCTTCTGAATCCCTTACGCGACGCCACGATGCCCAACAGAGCTGATTTCATTCCGCTGCCGGAAAGCAAACACGAAGTGGAAACCGGGCGCAATAAGATCGATGGACTCCTTGGAGCAAAACCAGATCCCAGTCAGCTTTTAATCGGCCCGCGCGCGACTGAGGCAAATTTCAAGAATTTGCCACTGGCCGATTACCGGGTCCTCCATTTAGCGCTGCATGGCTATGCGGATATCGAACACCCGGACCGAAGCGCATTGATCTTCGCGCCAGATCCGCACGACCGAACAGACGATGGTCTGTTGCAAATACGGGAGATACGTCAGTTGCACTTGAATGCGGCGTTAGTTGTGCTCTCCGCATGCAAGACTGGCATCGGGCCTGTCGGCAAGGCCGGTATTATCAATCTCTCGACCGCATTCCTCCAGGCGGGAGCGCAGACAGTAGTATCGAGTCTATGGGCGGTTGCTGACCATGCGACCAGTGAATTTATGGACCAGTTCTATTCTCACTTGGCTTCCAACGAAGGTAAGGCGGAAGCGTTACATGATGCGGCTCTGAGCATCCGTAACTTAGGGTTGCCGCCGTACTATTGGGCTGGCTTTGAGGTCGTCGGGGATCCCGATGGCAGTGTGGCGAAAGGAAACACGTTATGAGCTTGACAGTGCAACAGAAACGCCAAATATTATCCAAGCTCGAAGAGATCGTGAATAAGAGGTTCTACGATCCAAGTTTCGAGCGTAAGAAATGGTCCGACCTGGTGGCACAGCATCAACCCGAGATCGTTGATTCGTCGCCGCAGGAAGCATTTGAAGCAGCCGTCACCTCTCTGCTTTCGGAGCTTCATAGCAGTGGCACTGGATTTCTGGCGCCCAATAACAAAATCAGCGCGCGCAATGCTATTTCAGCCAGCTTTCGCCGAATCCCGGATACACCAGACGGTGATCGCTGGGTCTTCCAGGATGTTCAGCCCGGCGGCGTCGCTGAGCGGGCAGGAGTTCGGCCCGCCGACGTTCTTCTTTCTATTGACGGCAAGCCCGCTGTTTCTGCGGAGGAGCCGAACTTTGAAATGGGTAAAAGGGTTCCGATTGTGATTTCACGAAACGGAGATCGAAAGCCAACCCACGTCGAGCTCTCTATCCCAGGACCGAAATACCGCAGCAACCCATATTCAGAGCCGCAAAGCGCGGTCGCGAAGATGATCAGTAGCAATATCGGCTATCTCAAAATCTCGCTCTTTCCGGGGATGATTGGGATCGATTTCGCCAAGCTTTTGGATGAGCTATTTCAAGGGCCGCTAGAAACGGCTCAGAGACTTGTTGTCGATCTTCGAGGCAATCCCGGCGGCGGACTCGGAAGCATTCGGCTCATGAGCTATTTGACTCCGGACAAACGCCCTATCGGCTACAGCCTCGATCGGAAATGCACAGAAGAGGGCAGATGCGGGCCCGACGGGCTTCCGCACTTCGGCCGCATTCCGAAATCGAAATTGGGGATCTTGCCACTCGCGATGAGATACCACAAAAAAGAATGTGTGGTCATCGAAACCGAAGGCCGCGGCCCGCGTAAGTTTCACGGCAAGGTCGTGGTTATGGTCAATGAGCACTGCGCCGGCGCCGCGGAAATGGTCGCACAATTTGCCAAAGAAAACCGTCTCGCTACCCTCGTGGGAATGAAAACATCCGGTCGGCTTAATGCGCATTGCACATTCAAGCTTGGATTTGGCTATCGGCTTATGATCCCCGTGGCTGCTTACATAACCTGGAACGGCAGCCGTGTCGAAGGTCACGGCGTCGAGCCCGACGTGCCCGTGGACTGGTCGTTCCGAGATGCTCAAGAAGGGCGCGATCTCCAGCTTGAGCAAGGGGTTGAAATCGTCAGAGCGCTTTGATCGCCGGTACTCCCGGTGGAATACTGGAACTCTTTCCGACAAGCCGGTTTCAGCCACAGAGGGCGGCACTAAACCCTTGCCGACTACAGCGGGTCTAACTTGATCAAACAATTTTGTGCTCGGATCCATTAGCCTGCGCTATAAGGTCGAAGCGTCACCTCGACCCTCACTGCGGAACCCTAGGCCGCCTACCGCGCCGTTTGA
>Ga0209061_1005930_pt1 | contig 10251 bp, 10 predicted proteins | sample Coa_R1_10_FD_187157 | JGI IMG/M metagenome (GOLD analysis project Ga0209061, IMG submission 187157) | Surface soil microbial communities from Centralia Pennsylvania, which are recovering from an underground coalmine fire - Coalmine... | ecosystem: Environmental > Terrestrial > Soil >... | reverse complement strand
TGGCGGAAAAGCAGTTCGTTGCGGTACACGTTGCCGACGCCGGCGATCACCGTTTGATCCATCAGCAAGACCCCGATTGGCCTGCGGGACTTGGCAATCCGCGTCCATGCCCAGGCCGGGTCGGCATCGCGGCGCAGCGGGTCGGGGCCAAGCCGCGACACCACGTCCGCCACTTGGGCCTCGTCGAGCAGTTCGCACACCGTCGGCCCACGCAAGTCGGTGCCGTATTCGGCACCGACCATCCGCATCCGCACCTGCCCCACCGGTGGCGGGATGGCGAGTCCGGGACGACGGGCCCACTCCGTGAAGTGACCGTACAAGCCGAGGTGGACATGCACCGTTGGACCGTCGACGTAGTGGTGGAAGAGGTGCTTGCCCCAAACGCTGGCGCGCCGCAGTACCAGCCCGTCGACAGCAGACGCCGATCGGGCGAACCTGCCCTGCGGGCTGGACACCGCCACCGGCGAGCCGGCGAAACGTCTTTGATGCAGCCGGGCCAGCCGGTGCAAGGTGTGCCCTTCGGGCATGGTCAGCCGGCCGTCGAGGGTTCCGCGCCGGGTACCGGCGGCGCCTCATGGGTGCGTTCGTATTCGTCGAGGATGTCGATACGACGTTGGTGGCGTTCGGCTTTCGACCACCGTGCGGTCAGGAACGCGTCGACGATCGCGAGCGCTTCGGACACCGTGTGCATTCGGCCGCCGATGCCGATGAGCTGGGCATTGTTGTGTTCGCGGGCCAGCGCCGCGGTTTCCACGTTCCACGCCAGTGCGCAGCGTGCGCCGGGCACCTTGTTGGCGGCGATCTGCTCGCCGTTGCCGGAACCACCCAGCACGATGCCCAGGCTGCCCGGGTCGGCCACGGTGCGGGTGGCGGCGGCGATGCAAAACGGCGGGTAGTCGTCGTCGGCTTGATAGCGGAACGCGCCGCAGTCGATCGGCTCGTGCCCGGATTTCTTCAGATGCTCGATAATGTGCTGCTTGAGGTCGTAGCCGGCGTGGTCGGAGCCCAGGTAGACGCGCATGCCCGCCATTGTGCCGGAAGCCTCGCCGCACTCAGTCGAATTGCGGCGGCTCGGTGCGGGTCCGCTTGAGCTCCCAGAAGTGGGGGTATGACGCGAAAGTCACCGAGGCGTCCCACAGCTTGCCGGCCTCCTCGCCGCGCGGAATCTTCGAGAGCACCGGACCGAAGAACGCGACCCCGTTGACGTGGATGGTCGGGGTGCCGACGTCGTCCCCCACCGCGTCCATGCCCGCATGGTGGCTCTTGCGCAGCGCCTCGTCGTACGCGTCGGTGTTAGCGGCCTGCGCCAGCTCGGCGGGCAGACCCACGTCGGCCAGCGACTGCTTGATGACGTCGTCGAGATCCTTGTTGCCCTCGTTGTGGATGCGGGTGCCCATTGCGGTGTAGAGCGGTGCGAGCACTTCGGAGCCGTGAGCCTGTTCCGCGGCAATCGCCACCCGAACCGGGCCCCACGCCTTTTGCATTCCCTCTTTGTACTTCTCCGGCAGGTCGTCGCGGCCTTCGTTGAGGATCGCCAGGCTCATCACGTGGAAGTTTGCCGCGATGTCACGGACCTTCTCCACTTCGAGGATCCAGCGCGAGGTTATCCAGGCCCACGGGCACAGCGGGTCGAACCAGAAATCGGCGACTGACTTCTCGGACATGCAAGATCCTCTCATCGACGCTGTGGACAGCCGTCCAGCACAACCGTAGCCGCCGAAGAACTGTTCCCGGTGGCGAGAACTTGATTGCCCGGCTACCCGCATCGCGCTACCCGCTCTGCATCGTCGCCGGGCTAGTTTAGACCCGTGGCACTTCCCAATTTGACCCGTGACCAAGCCCTCGAACGCGCCGCCCTGATCACCGTCGACAGGTACCGCATCAGCCTCGACCTGACCGACGGCAACGGCAGGCCGGGCGAGCGCACCTTCCGGTCGACGACGACGGTGGAGTTCGAGGCACTGCCGGGTGCTGACACCTTCATCGACATCGCCGCAGACGCTGTTCATCGCGCCACCCTCAACGGCCGCGAGCTCGACGTGTCCGGCTACGACGAGTCGACTGGGATCGCGCTGACCGGGCTGGACCGGCACAACGTCGTCGTCGTCGACGCCGACTGCCGCTACTCCAACACCGGCGAGGGCCTGCACCGTTTCGTCGACCCTGTCGACGACGAGGTGTACCTGTACTCGCAGTTCGAAACCGCCGACGCCAAGCGCATGTTCGCCTGCTTTGACCAACCCGACATCAAGGCCGCCTTCGACGTGTCGGTGCGGGCACCCGACCACTGGCACGTCATCTCCAACGCGGCTCCTCTCAGCGTCGAGGACGGTGTCCGCACGTTTGCCACTACCCCGCGGATGAGCACTTACCTGGTTGCACTGATCGCCGGACCTTACACCCGGTGGACCGACACCTACATCGACGAGCATGGCGAGATCCCGCTGGGCATCTTCTGCCGGGCCACATTGGCCGAATACATGGATGCAGAGCGACTGTTCACCCAAACAAAGCAAGGATTCGCTTTCTACCACAAGCACTTTGGTGTGCCCTATGCATTCGGCAAGTACGATCAATTGTTCGTGCCCGAATTCAACGCCGGCGCAATGGAAAACGCGGGTGCGGTGACCTTTATCGAGGACTACGTCTTCCGCAGCAAGGTCACTCGCGCGTCCTACGAGCGTCGCGCCGAGACGGTGCTGCACGAAATGGCGCACATGTGGTTCGGTGATTTAGTCACCATGCGGTGGTGGGACGACCTGTGGCTCAACGAGTCGTTCGCCACCTTCGCCTCGGTGCTATGCCAGAGCGAGGCCACCGAGTTCACCGAAGCCTGGACCTCATTCGCCAACGCCGAGAAGTCGTGGGCCTACCGGCAGGATCAGCTGCCCTCGACGCATCCGGTGGCCGCCGACATCCCCGACCTGGCCGCGGTCGAGGTCAACTTCGACGGGATCACCTACGCCAAGGGCGCCAGCGTGCTCAAACAGCTGGTGGCCTACGTGGGACGCGATAACTTCATGGCCGGGCTGCGCGATTACTTCAAAACGCACGCCTTTGGCAATGCGACGTTCGACGATCTGCTGGCGGCGCTCGAAAAGGCATCTGGCCGCGACCTTTCCGACTGGGGCCGGCAGTGGCTGAAAACCACCGGGCTGAACACCCTGCGGGCCGACTTCGACGTCGACGCCGAAGGTCGGTTCACCCGGTTCGCGATTCAGCAGAGCGGCGCAGCGCCCGGTGCCGGTGAAACGCGCGTACATCGACTGGCGGTTGGGCTATACGACGACGACGGTACCGGCAAACTCGTGCGGGTACACCGCGAAGAATTCGACGTCACTGGTCCATCGACAGAAGTGCAAGCACTGCAAGGTGTTTCGCGTGGCCAGTTGGTGCTGGTCAACGACGACGATCTGACCTATTGCTCGCTGCGGCTTGACCAGCACTCGTTGCAGACCGCGCTGGAGCGCATCGCCGATATCGCCGAGCCGCTGCCCCGTACGCTGGTGTGGTCGGCGGCCTGGGAGATGACCCGCAACGCCGAATTCAAGGCCCGCGATTTCGTGGCGCTGGTCTCGGGCGGAGTCCAGGCCGAAACCGAGATCGGGGTGGCCCAACGGCTGTTGCAACAGGCGCAGACCGCACTGGGCTCCTACGCCGAGCCGGTTTGGGCTCGCGAGCACGGTTGGCCGGCGTTCGGGGACCGGCTGCTGGAGCTGGCCCGTACCGCCGAGCCCGGATCGGATCGCCAGCTGGCCTACGTCAACGCGCTGTGCGCTTCGGTGCTATCCGAGCGGCACACCCAGGTGTTGTCGCGGTTGCTGGACACCGATCCGGCCGAGCTGGGGCTGAGAGGTCTGGCGGTGGACACCGATCTGCGGTGGCGCATTGTGGCGGCGCTGGCCGCCGCGGGCGTCGTCGACGCCGACGGGCCGGAGACCCCGTTCATCGACGCCGAGGTGCAGCGCGACCCGACGGCGGCCGGGAAGCGCAACGGCGCCAAGGCTTCAGCGGCGCGGCCGCAACTGCGTGTCAAGGAAGACGCCTGGAACAAGGTGATCGAGGACGACACGCTGCCCAACGTTGTCGGACGGTCGATCATCGCCGGGATCACCGCGCCCGGTCAGGCCGAGCTGCTCAAGCCGTTCACCCCGCGCTACTTCGCGGCCATATCCGGGGTGTGGGCACGGCGGTCCAGTGAAGTCGCACAAACGGTGGTGATCGGTCTGTATCCGTCCTGGGACATCAGCGACGACGGGCTGGCCGCCGCCGATGACTTCCTGGCCGACCCCGACGTGCCTCCGCCGTTGCGCCGACTGGTGCTGGAGGGCCGCGCGGAGGTGGAGCGCGCGCTGAACGCCCGCCGACTCGACGGCTCGGGAACGGCCTGACCCACGAGCGGGGCCGCTTGCGGCCACGCGGTCAGCTAGATCGGCGAGATCCCCGCGCTGAGCACTCGGACCGCACTGACCAGCCCGTCGATCAGGTTGCCCTCTTTGAACGCCGACGCGGCGGCCGCCACGGCCGATGGCGCCGCCGATTCGGCACCGCGGCCGCGCACCTGCGCGCCGTAGACCACCTCGATCGCATGCTGGTCAGGCGAAACGGCTACCAGTACCGCGTTGTTGGGGGTCGGAACGTTCGCCAGGATCTCGCGGGCGCGCGCTGCGGTGTCGCTGCCCAGATCGCCGATGTAGACGGCCAGCCGCGCCTTGGCTGCCCGCGACCCGTAGGTCAGCGCGTCGTCAAGCGTGACAAGGTCTTTGATCGGAAACGGGTAGTGCACCGAGACATCGCCCGGCTCGGTGACGCCGGAAATTCTTCCGCTGGCGGTGATGACCCACCCGTTCGGCAGTTGGGCGGGTGCGATTGTCGCGACTTCACCACCGGCCACTGGCCCCACCCCCCACGCTGAACTCCGAGTTGCCGTGTCCGTGGCGGCCGCCGACGTCCTCGTCGGTGGCGGCCCACAGGATCGGGGGATGCGTCCACGGCTCCGACAACTTGTACGTCGCCGGATGCGGTCCCCGTCGTGACCAGATCAGCGCGGCCAGCACGGCCACCAGCAACAGGGGGATTCCCAGGAAGTAGAGGTGGATCTCCATCACGCTCACGACGCACACGGTATCCCATCGTGGGGTTGCCCGGCTCCGCCCCGACGCGTTGCCCCGCTGAGTCGACGACGGGCTAGGCCGCGCCCTCGCCGAGGTATCGCGCCCACGCGGGGTCGAGTTCTTTGACTGTCGACAGCAGTCGCCAGTGCTGTCCCTTCGGCGGGGTCGGCGCCAGGCGCAGCGTCCAGCCGAGCTCGTCGAGCAGCTTGTCGCCCTTGCGGTGGTTGCAGGTCGAGCAGCAGGCCACGCAGTTCTCCCAGGAGTGGTCGCCGCCGCGGCTGCGCGGCACCACGTGGTCGACGGTGTCGGCCTTGGACCCGCAGTAGGCGCAACAGAACCGGTCGCGGTGCATCAGCGCGGCCCTGGTCAGCGGGATGCGAGCCCGGTACGGCACCCGGACGTACGAGCGCAGCCGGATCACCGACGGCGCGACAATCGACCTGGTCGCGGAGTGGATGACCGGCCCGGCCGGGTCATCGTGCACGACGTCGGCTTTGCCGCAGATCAGCATGATGATCGCCCGGCGCAGCGGCAACGCCGTCAGCGGTTCGTAGGTCGAGTTCAGTAACAGCACACGACGGCGCGTCCAGAAAGAGGCGCCGTCGTGGGGACTGGGCGGACGGGCGTCGACGCTGCGCAGGCATGAGCCGGCCGCTGGCCCGGTTAGCCGTGCCGCGGCCGCAGAACTGCGGTGGCTGCGGCGTTTCGTGCGCTGCGCCATAGGTCCTCCGCCGAACAGTCCACCATGATTCGCCCCCGATCGCACGCCAATTCGGGCTGTGTGCCCTGGTCAAAAGGTGAACATCAGGTGCCCGCGGGTGATCCGGCGGACACGGGGTGCCGTCGTGCCGCGGGTGATGCCCCACAATGGAAGCGATGGAACCGGTGCAACAGTCCTTCTACGACGCCGTCGGCGGCGCGGAAACGTTCCACGCGATCGTGTCGCGGTTCTACCAGCTGGTCGCCGAGGACGAGATCCTGCGCCCGGTATATCCGGAAGAGGACCTTTCGGGTGCCGAGGAGCGATTGCGGATGTTCCTCGAGCAGTACTGGGGTGGCCCGCGAACGTACTCCGAACGGCGCGGCCATCCCCGGTTACGGATGCGCCATATGCCATTTCGGATCTCCCCGCTTGAGCGCGACGCCTGGCTGCGATGCATGCACACCGCCGTCGCCTCCATCGACGCGCAGACCCTGGACGACGAGCACCGCAAGGAATTGCTCGACTATCTGGAAATGGCGGCCCACTCCCTGGTCAACTCACCGTTCTGATGGGTCGCGGTGGTGGCCGCGCGTGGTGGTCGCATGCGGTGTTTTACCAGGTGTATCCGCGATCCTTCGCCGACAGCAACGGCGACGGCGTCGGCGACCTGGACGGAGTGGTGGCCCGCCTCGAGTATTTGACCCTGCTCGGCGTCGACGCCATCTGGCTCAACCCGGTCACCGTTTCACCCATGGCCGACCACGGCTATGACGTCGCCGATCCCCGTGATGTCGACCCGCTGTTCGGCGGCATGGCCGCGCTCGAGCGGCTGATCGCCGGCGCGCACCGGCACCAGATCAAGATCACCATGGACCTGGTGCCCAACCACACCAGTTCGCAGCACCCGTGGTTTCAGGCCGCGCTGGCGGCGAAGCCTGGCAGCGCCGCGCGGAATCGCTACATCTTCCGCGACGGCCGCGGACCCGGCGGATCGATGCCGCCGAACAACTGGGAGTCGGTTTTTGGTGGACCGGCCTGGACCCGGGTTACCGAGCGGGACGGCACCCCGGGCCAGTGGTACCTGCACCTGTTCGACGCCGCTCAGCCAGATCTCAATTGGGACAACCCTGAGGTTTTCGACGACCTGGAGAAGACGCTGCGTTTCTGGCTGGAACGCGGTGTGGACGGCTTTCGCATCGACGTCGCACACGGGATGGCCAAACCCCCCGGCCTGCCGGACATGAAGGCCAAAGGCAACCGGCTGCTGCGCCACCGGGACGACGACCCGCGGTTCAACCACGCCGGCGTGCATGCGATTCACCGCCACATCCGCCGGATCGTCGATGACTATCCCGGCGCGGTCACGATCGGCGAAATCTGGGTGGATGACAACGCCCGCTGGGCCGAATACCTGCGGCCCGACGAGCTACATCTTGGTTTCAACTTCCGGTTGGCCAAGGCTGAGTTCGATGCCCACGACATCCGCGACGCGGTCGACAACACGTTGGCCGCTGCGGCGATCGAAGACGCTCCCCCGACGTGGACGCTGGCCAACCACGACGTCGGACGGGAGGTCACCCGCTACGGCGGCGGGGCAGTCGGGCTGCAGCGGGCGCGAGCCATGGCGATGGTGATGCTCGCCTTGCCGGGCACCGCGTTCCTCTACAACGGCCAGGAGCTGGGCCTGTCCGACGTGGAGTTGCCCGACGAGGTGCTGCAGGACCCGACCTGGGAGCGCTCGGGGCATACCGAACGTGGCCGCGACGGCTGCCGGGTGCCGATACCGTGGAGCGGCGATGCCCCTCCGTTCGGGTTTTCCGCTTGCTCTGACACCTGGCTGCCGATGCCGCCTGAATGGGCGGCGGTAACCGTCGAAAAACAGCTTCGCGATCCCGCCTCGACGCTGTCGTTCTTCCGGCGCGCGGTTGAATTAAGGCGCACGCGTGCTGAATTCGACGGTGACCGCATCGATTGGCTGCCCGCGCCGCGCGAGGCGCTGATTTTTCGGCGCGGTGGCGGCTTGATTTGTGCGCTGAACGCCGGCGATCGCTTGCTGACCCTGCCCGACGGCGAGCTGCTGCTTGCCAGTACGGACTTGGCCAACGGGAAACTGCCGCCGAACGCCGCAGCCTGGCTGGTGTAGTGCGCCGCGAGGCCGACCGATGCGATATCAAGTTCTTGAATCGGGCCGGCTTGGTCTCCCGCAGCACTCCCGGGGAGTCGAGGCGCTAGCGGGCCGAATGGCGGTGTTCCGATGCGACCCGATGCCGACCAACTAACGCTCACGTTCGGCGCTGGGAGACACTGACGTCGTGACCGATCTTTCCGTTTTTGCCGAGCTGTTGTCGAGAGACCGCGGGTTGTGTGTCTTTGCCACCTTGCGCAATGACGCCAGTATTCAGGCGTCGGTGGTCAACGCCGGCGTCTTGCCCCACCCACTGACGAAGGCAGACGTCGTCGGGTTGGTGGCTATCGGTGGCTCACTGAAGCTGCGCAACTTGCGCACCGATTCTCGGGCGACGATCGTCGCCCGCACCGGCTGGCAATGGGCTACCGTCGAGGGCCACGCCGAAATAATCGGTCCGGACGACCCACACGCCGATGTCGATGACGAAGCCCTGCGGATCTTGTTGCGCAACATCTTTCAAGCCGCGGGTGGCAGCCACGACGATTGGACCACCTACGACCGGGTGATGGCTGAGGAGCGGCGAGCCGCCGTACTGATCACCCCGAGCCGAATCTATACCAATCCGGACAACGGCTAGCCTTGTGTTCGGCCGCTCCTCGGGCATGCAACCACCTGATGTGGCGTGGTGGTCAACGGGTGAATTGACCGGCAAACGCGACGCTGTAGCCTTGACCCACAGTTCGGGAAAGGGTTGCGATGTATGTCAACACCGGATTGCTGCACTCGGGAGCCGACGATTCCCACCGGGCAGGCCGGCACGCGGACGACGGGGCCAATCACCTGGCCGGGACAACACCGGTGCGCGGGATGTTCGGCGACTTCGCCGCGGCATATGCGTTTTGTGTAGCGGTCACCGACGCGCACACCCATCACACGGCCAGACTGCGAGCCCACCAACAGGCCCTGACCGACATCGGCGGAAAGGCCCGCGCAGTCGCAGCTGATTTCACCGAAATGGAGAAGAACAACGCCGCAACGCTGCGAGCGGTGCAATGCAGCTCCAAAATATAAGTCTCGGCAAGCTGATCACCGCGGCCGGGGGAGATCCTTGGGCGGTCAACAACAGCATCCAAAGCGGCCGTCCGGAGCAGATTGCAGATTTGGCGCAGGCTTTTCACAATGCGGGCCGGTGCACGACCGAGTCCAGGAATGCGTTCGCCGATGCGCGCAGCCGCTTTGAGGCGTCCTGGAACCGGGAAACCGGTGAGCATCCGATCAACGACTCCGCCGAATACAGCGGGTTACATCCTCGCTGGGTGTGCAGGCGGCCCAATTACCGAGGATCGGGGCGGATCTGGAGAATGTCGCCGCCACACTGGCTGAAACGCAGCGAACGTGCGGCGTGCTTATTGCGGGCCTGGAGCGTCAACTCGAAGATATCGACAGGCAACTCGGTGAGGCCTACGCACTCGAACGCAGCGGTCAGCTGTCTGCGCACGACCTACAGGTTCTCGATCGGCACATCTCGGATCTCGAACACCTAGCGATCGATGACACCAGGGACACCCTCATCCGAATACAGTCGATCCGCAATGGCTACTCGGACTACCTGCAGAGGTCGCAAACCAACCTGCGAACGGATGGGTACGACCCCGCTGGAATCCAAGCGCTCGACGCACCGGAATCCCCAGCGAAACCCGACGACCAGAACCCACCGCATGATGACCGCCGCGACATTCAAGATGCGCTGTCTAAGCCGCTGCCGGAGGACCCCAACCAACTTCACGACTTGTGGATGGAGCTCACTCCGGAGGAGCGGGATTGGCTTTATCGGCATGACCATTTGCTCGGAAACCATGACGGGCTGCCGGCTGTGGACCGCGACCGTTACAATCGGCTGACGCTGGGCGAGGAATTGGCGCAGGCCCAAGCCGCCGCCACGCAGGCCGAAGCGTTGAAAGCCCAGCATCCGGATTGGGCGCAGGGCAAAAACGTCCCCCCACCCAATGAGCCAGGTGCGATCTTCCAAGAGCGGCTCGATTATGAAGCGTGGCAACGCCGTTACGATGCGGACCGAACCGGCGCCAAGAACCTCGCCGACCTGCAGGCGGTTGATAAAGCTGTAAAAGACAACCCTGATCGCAAGCTGCTGGTGTTGGACACCCACACCGGGCTTCAAACACATGCCGCCATCGCCGTCGGTGACCCTGACACCACCACCCACGTTTCGGTAACTACGCCGGGCCTCAACACGACAGTGCATGGCAGCATCGGCAGCATGGTCGAGGAAGCAACAAACCTAAGGA
>Ga0209061_1005929_pt1 | contig 10256 bp, 7 predicted proteins | sample Coa_R1_10_FD_187157 | JGI IMG/M metagenome (GOLD analysis project Ga0209061, IMG submission 187157) | Surface soil microbial communities from Centralia Pennsylvania, which are recovering from an underground coalmine fire - Coalmine... | ecosystem: Environmental > Terrestrial > Soil > Unclassified... | reverse complement strand
GGCATCGAGATCTCCGTCGATGCGCTGTCCCGCCGGGCAGCGCAGTTGCTGAAGGTCGAGCTGGCCCGGCCGCCCCGGGTGATCGGGAAGAACACCGTGGAGGCGCTGCAGTCCGGCATCGTCTACGGGTTCGCGGGGCAGATCGAGGGGATCGCCCGGCGGATGGCCCGTGAACTGGCCCCGGACGACCCGGGCTCGGTGACCGTCATCGCGACCGGCGGCCTCGCGCCCCTTGTCATCAACGAGGTCAGCATCATCGACGCGCACGAACCCTGGCTGACACTGATCGGGCTGCGCCTGGTCTACGAGCGGAACACGGCAGTGTTAGCCCGGAAGGACGCCCCCGGACCCCCCGTTACCCCGCTGCGGTGCTCGCCGTATCACCGGGCGCGATCCCAAGCCGTACCCACGACCGTCCTGCATCGGCCGCTCACCCGGGCGCAAGGCCCGGAGTCGCAGGGCCGGGTGGGCTTGGCAGCCCACCGCCGTAATTTCCCGCCGCAGGCGCCGGTAGCCTCGTGCAGGTGACCGACGACCAGCCGAGGGGCGATGACCGCGACCGCGACGGATCGTCCCGGCCCAGCACCGCCCTGCCGGAGCAGATGCGTGTCCGGATCGCCAAGCTGGACGCGCTGCGCCAGCGTGGCATAGACCCCTACCCGGTGGGCTTCCCGCGGACCGCGACGATCCGCGAGGTGCGCGAGCGGTACCCGGACCTGGCGCCGGACACGGCCACCGGTGACGTGGTGGGGATCGCCGGCCGGGTGATCCTGTCCAGGATCGGCGGCAAGCTCTGCTTCGCGACGCTGCGGGACGGGACCGGTGACCTCCAGGTCATGATCTCCCTGAACCGGGTCGGCGAGGCCGCGCTGGCTTCGTGGAAACGCGACGTGGACCTCGGCGATCACGTCGGCGTGCACGGCGAGGTGATCACCTCGCGCAGCGGCGAGCTGTCGGTCCTCGCCAGCTCCTTCACGATCACGGCCAAGTGCCTGCGGCCGCTTCCCGAGAAGCACAAGGGGCTCAGCGACACCGAGTCGCGCGTGCGGCGGCGGTACGTGGACCTGATCGTCAACCCCGAAGCACGGCGCATGGCGAGGCTCCGCAGCGATGTCACGCATGCGCTGCGGGAGGAGATGCACGCGCGCGGCTTCATGGAGGTGGAGACGCCGGTACTCCAGGCGATCCACGGGGGAGCGAACGCCCGCCCGTTCACCACCCATTACAACGCCTACGACACGGACGTGTACCTGCGTATCGCGCTGGAGCTGTACCTGAAGCGGCTCGTCGTCGGCGGCATCGAGAACGTCTACGAGATCGGCCGGGTGTTCCGCAACGAGGGCGCGGACGCCACCCACAACCCCGAGTTCACGATGCTGGAGGCGTACCAGGCCTACGGCGACTACGACACGATGGCCACGCTGACCCGTGAGCTGGTCCAGCAGGCCGCCCGCACGGCACTCGGGACCACGGTGCTGCACCGCGCCGACGGGTCGGAGCATGATATCGGCGGTGAGTGGAAGTCGGCGACCGTGCACGGTGCCGTCTCGGAGGCGCTCGGCGAGGAGGTAACGCCGGACACCGGCGAAGCGCAGCTTCGCGCACTGTGCGCGCGGGCGGGCGTGCCCGCCGAGGCTGGCTGGAACCGAGGCCAGATCGTTCTCGAACTGTATGAGCGGCTGGTCGAACGGCAGACCGTCGAGCCCACCTTCTACCGGGATTTTCCTGTCGAGGTTGCCCCGCTGACACGCGCGCACAGGAAGGACCCCCGGCTGGCCGAGCGGTGGGATCTCGTGGTATTCGGCACCGAGCTGGCAACCGCCTATTCCGAGCTGACAGACCCGGCCGAGCAGCGCGCCAGGCTGACGGCGCAGTCACTGCTGGCCGCCGGGGGCGACCCGGAGGCGATGCAGCTCGACGAGGACTTCCTGCGGGCGCTGGAGTATGGCATGCCCCCGACCGGCGGCATGGGCATGGGCGTCGACCGGCTGCTGATCATGCTCACAGGAACGAGCATCAGGGAAACGACCCTCTTCCCGTTCGTCAGGCCGGAGTAGGATGGTCCGGCCTCAGCGCGTGATGCGGACGGCGCCTACGTAGACGTTCCACATGACCGGCTGCACCTGGACGGGCTGGCCGTAGGTCGGCGCGTCGACCATCAGGCCGTCGCCGATGTAGAGGCCCACGTGGCTGATGTCGGGGAAGAAGAAGACCAGGTCACCGGGTTCGAGCTGGCTTCGCGCGACGTGCTCGCCCATGTTCCACTGGCTGCCCGTGTAGTGCGGGAGGTAGATCCCCTCCTGCGCGTATGCCCACATCACAAGGCCGGAGCAGTCGAACGCATTGGGGCCTGCGGCTCCCCACTCGTAGGGGTCGCCGCGCCGGGTGAGGGCATAGCGCAGTGCTATGGCGCCGACGCTGTTGCCGCCGGGGATGGCGATGCTGGGGTACTGCCCGGTCTGCTGGAAGACCGCGAACGCCTGCTGCATCGCGGCACTGTGGATCTGGTCGATCTTGGCCTGGATGGCCTGCTTCTTGGCGCTTATGGCGGAATCGAGCTTCGTCACCCGCGCGATCTGCTGCCGTGCCGTCTCGCTGGCGCGGTTCGCGGCTATCTCGGCCCGCGCGAGGCTGTCGACCATGGCTCCGTCCTGCTGGCCGAGCTGCTCCATGATGGATGCCTGGCTGAGGACCCGCTGAGGGTTGCTGCTGGTGAGAAGCTGGATCTCCGGCTCAAGGCCCGCATTCATGTAACTGGCGGCGGCGATGCGGGCGACGGTGATCCGCCCCTTCTTCAGCGCCGCGGCGTCCTGCGCTGCTGTCCGCTCCGCCTTCTTCGCCGCGGCGCGTGCCGACGTGAGCTGGAGCCGCAGCCCGTCATACTGCTCACTGAGCGCATCGATCTGGTAGGAGAGCTGTTTCGCCTGCGCCACAAGGGAACTCAGGCTGGGCCTGGGCGCTTTCTCCTGGGCGCTGCTGACCCCGCCAGGAAGGACCAGCGCGAGCGCGGCCGCCGCAGCGGTGACCGCTGCCGCGTGCCGCCACACGGGTGCGCCGCGCCGCCCGCGCGGGCCCGTCCCTTGATGCGGATGCGAGAACCTGATCACGTCCTGGACCCCAAGCGTGAACGCGGCACGGAGGTCTCCTTTCGCCGGCCACCTGCCGGCGCAGCATCAACCGTCTCATCCATACAAGCGGGAACAGCGCTGCACGATATTGGATCCGCTCTCGTTTGCCAACCGGAATGGCAAAATTCGTGTGACGCGTCCGGGCGCTCGCCGCTGCGGCTAAGGTGGACGCGCCATGGACGTCACGCTCAGGCAGGCGCGTACCGGGGACGTGCCGGAGATCCGGCGCCTGATCGACTCCCATGTGACCTCGGGGCGCCTGCTCGGCAAGGCCACCGTCACCCTGTACGAGGACATCCAGGAGTTCGTTGTCGCCGAGCGGCAGCCCGGCGGCGCGATCGCGGGCTGCGGGGCCCTGCATGTCATGTGGGAAGACCTCGCCGAGATCAGGACGCTCGCGGTGCACGAGGACTGCCAGGGCCACGGCATCGGACGGCGGATCGCGGAGTCACTGCTCGACCGTGCCCGCCGTCTCGGCGTCCGCAGGGTCTTCGTGCTGACGTTCGCCGTGCGGTTCTTCGCCAGGCTCGGGTTCACGGAGATCGACGGGACACCGGTCTCGCCCGAGGTGTATGCGGAGCTGCTCCGCTCCTACGATGAGGGGGTTGCGGAGTTCCTCGACCTGGAGCGGGTGAAGCCCAACACCCTGGGCAACACCCGGATGCTGCTGCGCCTGTGATCCGGCCCGTCACAGGAGGCGGAGCTGCCGCCCTGCGGGGCGGCGGCGCTGCGGGGCCGTCCTGGTGAGCAGCGCCGGGTCGATGGCGGCGAGGAACGGGGAAGGGCCCGCCGCAGACGGGCTGCCGGGCCCGGAGGGCCCGAAGGACCTGCCCCGCCGTGCCGCGCAGGTGAGGAAGAGCCGTTCGCGCGCCCTGGTCATCCCGACGAACAGCAGCCGCCTCTCTTCCGCGGTGTCGGCGGGGGCGTCGGCGGCGCCGGGGAGCCAGAGCGGCAGCAGGCCCTTCTCGCAGCCCGCGATGAACACGGCACGGAATTCGAGCCCCTTTGCCGCGTGCAGCGTCAGCAGGGTGATCGCGCCGGCCCTCGGCTCCAGGGAATCGGCCTCCGCGCCAAGCGAGATCTCGGTGAGAAACCGCTCCATGTCTTCGCCGCAGCGGCGGGCCAGCGGGGCGAGCACCTCGCCCGCCGCACGGATGTCGACGGCAGCGGGGCTGGCGCCGGGCATGGCCGTGGTGAGGCGCCGCACGGCGGCGCGGAGACGATCCGCGACGCCTGTGCATGATCCGCCGCCCGTCCCCTCGCCCGTCAGCCGCATCTGGCTCACGAGCTCCCTGACACCCGGCCGCCGGGCGAGCAGGTCATGCGAGCGCTTCTGGAACGGCAGGCCCGCGCGGGTGAACGCCTGCGCCAGCGGCGCCGCCTGCGCGTCGGTCCGGTACAGCACCGCCACGTCGGACAGGCCGAGCGCACCGCCGTGGTCGCGGGAATCCACCCGGCCGCTGTCCAGTGAGTGGAAGGACGACCCGCCGAGCAGCTTGTCGATCGTCCCGGCGATCCAGGCGGCCTCCGCATGCTCGTCCGCGGCCTCGTGGAAGGTGATCGTGGGTGAGATGCCACCGCGGGCGAGGCCGTCCCCGCCCGGCGCGCGGCTGCGCCTGCCCGGTAGGCCACCGCCCGCGGAACCAGTGCTGCCGGGAATCTCCGGCCCGCCGGCGGGCCCAGCCGCCGGACCCGCCATCGCGCGCAGTTCCCTGCCGGGGACGAGCGTCGCGGGCGCTATCGCCTGGAGGGCGCCCTGGACGATCACCGGGCTCGACCGGTAGTTCCGGGTCAGGTGCACGGTCGCCGCGCCCGGGTAGTCGGCGGTGAAACGCAGGAAGAACCTCACGTCGGCGCCGCGGAACCCGTAGATCGCCTGGTCGGGATCCCCGATCACCGTGAGGCCGCGCCCATCCCCGCTCAGCAGCCGGAGCAGTTCGTACTGCGGCTCGTCGATGTCCTGGTATTCGTCGACGCTTATCTGTGGCCACCTGGCCTGCAGCGCCGCCGCCACCTCTGGTTCGCCGCGCAGCAGGCTGACGGCGAGGCCCACGAGATCCGCCAGGTCCACGAGGCCGCGGCCCGCCAGTTCCGCCCGCAGCGCGTCACGCTGGGCCGCCAGGTCCCCCCGGCTGCCGGGATCGCCGTCCAGTCCGGCGAGCAGGCGGCGGCCGCCGCGCAGGGAACCGGCAACCGCGGCGGCCGCCTCGGCCCTGGCCGCCTCGTCGGCAACGCGGAACCCGGGCGGCAATCCGGCCAGCTCAGGATGGGCGCGGAGAATCCGCAGGGCCAGGCCGTGGAACGTGGTCACCGTGACGCCGGACGCATCCCGCGGGTTACCGGGCGGGGACGCATCCCGCGGGGCGGCGCTGCCGTCCGCCAGCAGGCTGCGGAGCCGCTGGCGCATCTCCTCTGCCGCCCGGCGGGTGAACGTGATAGCCAGGAAGCGGCCGGCGGGGATATGCCGTTCGGCGATCAGCGAGGCGATCCGGTGGGTGAGCGTGCGGGTCTTCCCCGTGCCGGGGCCCGCGATGATCATCAGCGGCCCCTCCGCGGTGGCCGCTGCCCGCTGATCGGGGTCGAGGCCGTCGAGCACCGTGCTGGCCCGGGGGGACGACTCCCCAGACCCCCCCGGGATCCGGTGCAGGTTCTCGCCGGCGCAGGACCCCTGGCCCGGCGCCTCCCCGTAACCCGCGTCCAGTTCCCGCCGATAGCGCCGGCCGCCCGCCCGGGCCGCTGGCCCGGGATCGCGCCCGGTATGGCTCGCATGGTCATCGCCGCAGTCCGTCGCTGCCCGGTGCCCGCCATGCTCCATGCCGCTGGTGCACTCTGGGCCGCCGGGGCCACCCGGGTCACCTGGCCCACCGGGACTGGTGGCGTGGCGTTGAGCGGAAACCCTGCTGCCCTGGATGCTCGCGTTACCCGCCAGCCCGTGCATGGTTCCCGCCGACGCTTCCGTCACCGGCCGCTCGCACGGGCTCAAAAGGCCCGTGCTCGCTGGGCCGGTAGGCGGGCAACACTCCCGGGGCGCTCGTTCGGTATCTTTACCTTTCTTTTCTCCGCCTTTCCCGCCCGCGGTGCTTCCTTTCCCGCCCGCGGTGCCCGCCGCGGCGGCCGGGGACGGCGCCGGAATGCCGAAGAGCGCATCCGCCCCGCTGAGTTCGCCGGGGCGGAACAGGCGCACGCGGCCGTACTCGCCGTCGTAGCCCGCCTCCCGTACGACCTCGCCGCGGCGGAGCCTTGCGATGGCCTCGCCGAGCAGCGGCCCCCCGGCCCTGGCGAGGTCCCCGGGCGGGATCTCCCGCAGGATGGCCAGCTCAGGGCCGAATGCGGCGACGAGCCTGGCGACCGTGGCGGCGACTGCCTTGCTCTTCGGCCCGACCGAGCGGATCTCGCCGATGATTTCCGGGAGCGGGACCAGGTTCGTAAAGCCGGCGACGCCGGCGGGGCGGTAACCGTCCGGGCGGTCAGCAAGTTCCATGACCCGGTGCAGTACACCGACAGTGAGCGGCTTATGGCACACGGGACAGAGCCCGCCTCGCTCGCGCGTTTGCCAGGGGTCGAGCCGGACCCCGCATTTCCTGTGGCCATCGAGGTGGTACTTGCCCTCTTCAGGGTAGAACTCGACCGTGCCCTCGAGGCCATCTCCGGTACGCAGCGCCTCCGCGATGGAGAAATAGTCCATGGCGGCCGTGAAGGCCGTCGCCTCGCGGCCGAGCATCGGCGGTGAATGAGCATCCGAGTTGCTGACGAGACGATAGGCGTCCAGCGAGGAGCACATCCAGTTCATCCGGGGATCCGACGACAGGCCCGTCTCGGCAGCGAATATGTGATCAGAGAGATCTCCGTAACACTCTGTCACGGCGTCGAACCCCGATCTGGAGCCCAGAACCGCGAACCATGGCGTCCAGATATGCGCGGGTACGAGGTAGCAGCCGGGGCCGGCCTCCAGCGTGATCTCAAGCAGGTCACGGGAGTCAAGGCCAAGGATGGGCCGGCCGTCAGAGGCAAGGTTGCCGATCTTCGACAACGCGCCCGTGATGCGGTCTGCGGCGCCGAACTCCGGCACGTATATCAGGTGATGTACTTTCCGTGTCCGCTCATCACGTCGGTAGATGGTGGAGATCTCCACGGACAGCATGAAGCGGACAGGCTGACCGCAGGAGCCGGGAACGCCGCGCCGCACCTCGCTTTCCATCTCGGGCCTGAGCCTGAAGAGCCCCGGTTCGGCGGGGATGAGGCTCTCTTTCAGCTCATCGGCCCATCCGGGATGCGTGAAGTCGCCGGTGCCGACCACGGCGATGCCCTTGCGCAGTGCCCACGAAGCAAGATGCGGGAGGTCTGAGTCCTTGCTGCAGGCGCGGGAAAACCTGGAATGGATGTGCAGGTCTGCGTGAAACATTCCGTTACCGTTGCCTCTTTTCGTGTTCGTGCGCCCCGGGCGGGCCCGGCCTCCGGACGGTGCCTGACACGGCATTCGCGCCTGCTATGGACTCGCGCCTGCCGCGGGCTCGCGGCGGCACGGAACCAGCGCCAGGCAGGTTCCGATCCTGCCACGGCCCCGTATGACGCGGTACGGCACGACAGCGACGGTACCGGCCCTCCGGTCCCGCGGATCCCGGCCGGCGCCATGACGGCGGGTACCGTGGTAGAAGACGCTGCCGAGCCAGCGCCACGGCCCGGTCCCCGCGTGCCGCCGCGGGCGGCGCGCCTTCGTACCGGGCACGGCGGCCGGCGCCGTGCGGGGGCGATCCCGGCCACGGGGTCACGGCCTTCCCGGCCCGCTCCACGCACCGGGTGCGGGAGCAGGCCGGCCCGGGCGGCGCCTGCCGCGCGCATGGAACGCCGTCGCGGCCAGGGAGGAGCCCGCATGATGCGCGATCTCGCGGCGCTGACCCCGCCACTGGTTGTTTGCGCCGCTTTCCTCATCGGGGCCGCGGCGCTGCTTCGCCGGGAGATGGCGCCGGGGAGAAGGACGCGCGAGGACAGCGAGGACAGCGTGCGCCGCGATTCAGGCACGGAAGACGGCAATTCGGCAGAGAACGGTATTACCGAGACCAAGATCCCCGGATCGGCGCCAGCAGATGACCTGTCCGGATCGGCGCCAGCAGATGACCTGGATGCGGATCGGCCTGGATGACCTCACCAGGGTTCCGTGCGGTATCGGCCGGCGACGCTAAGCCCGCGGATCAGTGCCGCTGCGGGTACCTGTCAATAGGATGCCGCTGCTGCCCGATGCCGCCGTGCCCGGCCACAGCGGCGAGCCGGGCAATCCGCGCAAGGCGCGGGAAGTCAGCCGCCGGGCTGGCGGCCGGGAGAACGTCACCGGCAGCACCGGGCAGCACGAGGCCGCCGGCCGCTATTAGCCGACGCCCTAAGTCCCCCGTAGGTTAAGATCGCCGCACGCGGTGCCCGCGGCAGCGCCCCCGCATAGGAGATCCACGCGGTATGGCGCGAAGTCGCCGGTGCCATGAATCAGCGGGCCCGTGGCCTGGTGCTGACAGCGCACTCGATAACTGATTACGCAGAGTTACCAATGTTGCATGGCTGTTCCCCGTGACGGCGCCCTCCGGATGCCATCGTGAATGAGTAGCCTGGCGAATTGTCAAGGGCAACGCGGCGGGTATATCTTCGATACCTGAATATGCAGCTCCACCAGAAGGGCTAGTTTCATGGCACAGAAGGTCCAGGTTCTTCTCGTCGACGATCTTGATGGGGGCGAGGCGAGCGAGACGGTGACGTTTGGCCTCGACGGCACTACGTATGAGATCGACCTGAGTTCTGTCAACGCAGACAAGCTCCGCAAAGAGCTGGGCAACTACGTCGCGCACGCCCGTAAAGTAAGCTCACCGGGGCGGCGCAGGCGGGCGCGCACAGGACCGGGACGCGAGCGCAGCGCCGAAATCAGGTCGTGGGCGAAGCAGCACGGTTACCACGTCAGCGAGCGAGGCCGCATTCCGGGGAACATCGTTTCGGAGTACGAGGCCTCTCACTAAGGCCGTCTCATGCGCGGGCAGCGGGCAGGAGGCGCGTATCCCATGCATCCCGCCCGCATGCTCTCCGAGGCGGCGAAGGCCGCCCGGCGGCGTTCCGCCACTTTCGCCGCAGTCCGCACTGGTGGCCTGATGGGACGAGCCCTCCGTCCCCCCGGAACCTCTCGTGTTCTCGCTGTGGTGCCCGCTGTTGACGGCTGCCTGCCGTTAGCTCGCGTGCCCGCCAGGTGCCGCATGGTTCCTGCCGCGCGGGGTGGGCCGGCCGCTTGCGCGGGCCGCCGGGGAAACACCGGCGGCCCGCGCTCGCCGCGCTGGCGCCCGGGGACACGCCGGGGACGCCCGCCCGGGCGCAGGGGCCGGGATCGCGCCCGGTCCGGGCCGTCCGGCCCGGCTGTCCGTACCCCGCACCAATGACCGTGCCGCACCGGTCCTCCGGCCCGCAGCCGCGGGCCGTGCCCATGACCGCATCAGGCGCCGGGCGGGCCAGTGAGTTCCCGCCTGGCGGCTACCGGTTCCTGGGCGGCCGGCGATCTTTACCAGATGCGGCGTTCGCTGGCGGCGTAGTTGATCAAATTGCTGTTCGCTTGCGGCGTAGTGGGAACACCACGTGCCGCCCGCGCGGTTGGATGGGATGAATGCCGCGCACCCGGGGAACTTCCTTACTGTGAGGTACACGGCACGAAGGGCATGCCCGGTACGCGGCTACCATGCGGAGACGGCAGGCATGACGCCGGACGACCTGTCTGACCGCGCTGTGAGGAGAGCGACAACATGTTCGAGAGGTTTACCGACCGAGCGCGGCGGGTTGTGGTCCTGGCCCAGGAGGAGGCCAGGATGCTGAACCACAACTACATCGGCACCGAGCACATCCTCCTGGGCCTCATCCACGAGGGTGAAGGCGTGGCCGCGAAGGCCCTGGAGTCCCTGGGGATCAGTCTCGAGGCCGTACGCCAGCAGGTCGAGGAGATCATAGGCCAGGGTCAGCAGGCACCATCCGGGCACATCCCCTTCACGCCGCGTGCCAAGAAGGTACTGGAGCTGTCGCTGCGTGAGGCCCTGCAGCTCGGCCACAACTACATCGGCACCGAGCACATCCTGCTTGGCCTCATCAGGGAAGGCGACGGGGTGGCCGCCC
>Ga0209061_1005925_pt1 | contig 10258 bp, 8 predicted proteins | sample Coa_R1_10_FD_187157 | JGI IMG/M metagenome (GOLD analysis project Ga0209061, IMG submission 187157) | Surface soil microbial communities from Centralia Pennsylvania, which are recovering from an underground coalmine fire - Coalmine... | ecosystem: Environmental > Terrestrial > Soil > Unclassified... | reverse complement strand
GTGGCACCGAGCACGCCGTTCTCCTCCACCTCGTTCCGGACCGTTCGACAGGCCGAGAACGTAGGCAGGAAGCGGCGTTGCTCGCGTCCGAGCTGGTCCGCCCACCCACGGATCCGTCAGGAGAGTCCTTTTCTGGCGCTCGGTACCCACGACGAGATCGCAGAGCACCTTCTCGCCTGCCGGAACCGCTGGGGGATCTCCTACTACGTGGTGCGTGACATCGAGGCCTTCGCTCCGGTCATCGACGCCCTCCGTCGAGAGGACCGGTTGTCATGACCAGGCTTGCTCGCATCGAGGACGTCCATCGGCTCGACCTCGGCTTCTTCGTGCGACCGGGAGCTGAAACCGGCACCGGCCGGCCCCGGGTCGAGGCCGTCTACGGCTACCTCGTCACCCACCCCGAGCTCACCGTCATCTTCGACACGGGGATCGGCGCTGCGGATCCCGAGAGCGAGGCGCACTACCAGCCCCACCGGCGGCCCCTCGAAGTGGCCTGCAGTGATGCAGGATACGGCATCGACACGATCGACGTCGTCGTGAACAGCCACCTGCACTTCGACCACTGCGGCGCGAACCCCGCCCTTGCCGGGCGGCGCATCGTCGTGCAGTCGACCGAGCTCGAGGCGGCAGCCGGCGCGAACTACACCTTCCCCGAGCTCATCGACTTCGACGGCGCGACCTACGACCGCATCGACGGAGAGGCCGAGATCGCCGACGGCCTGGTCGTGCTCCCCACCCCCGGGCACAGCCCGGGGCATCAGTCCCTCGTCGTGCGCGCCCAGGACGGCACGTTGCTGATAGCCGGGCAGGCGATGGACTTTTCGGCGACGGCGAGGGCGGGGGCGGTGAGTGGCTGTGCGTCTGCGTATGCGAGCGCACACCTCGCCCGCCGGGCAACCCGGCGCGTTGGCCGACCCCTCGCGCCCTGGCCTGACTGGCTCGATCGCATCGAGCAGTTCGATCCGGCCAGAGTGGTTTTCGCCCACGACGGCGCGACCTTTGCGCCAGAGATCACTACCGACCACTGATGGCGCTCGCCGGCCGATGGCTGAATGGCGCGCCGGGCAGGGACCAATCTGGGATGGGAGGCTCATCGGGTGAGCGATGAGCGAACCTTGGGGGCGCTTCTGGCGGGGCTGTCGCCGCGGCGCCGCCCGGGCGAGTACGTCTTCGTCGTCGCCGACACGAACAAGCCTGTGGCAGACGGGGCCATCATGGCCAGCATCGTCGAGGCCGAGGGACTTAGCCTCCTACTCCGCCGCCGCGACGCCGACCAAGCTGGATTGCCCTACGAGCTCGTAGCTGGCTGGATCACCCTGGAGGTACGCTCGGCGCTGGACGCCGTCGGCCTCTGGAAGGTTGCGTCGGCCACGTCGAGTGACATACCCATCGGTGCCAGCGAGCTTCCGCTCAGCCTGGGCCGGCGTTTGCAGTCAGCTTCACCAGGTGGGCCAGAAGGGCCGACAGGCCCCCTCGCCGCAACACGGACCGTTGTTGCCCCGAGCCGCCCCCCTCACGGACCATCCGCTCGATCCCCAAGAGAGCATCGAGGCAGTCCAGGTCCCGGGCCCAGGGCGAGACCCTCGTCACCACCTCACCCGCCACTTCGGCAAGACGGCGGTCCTCGCCTGCGTACCGGACAGTGGCCCCCACTCCGTCCCTGCTGGCCCGAAAGCTCGACCATTCCACCACGTCGGACATGGCTGGCTCGGGGAACCTGGCCTCTGCGAGGGCTGCTGCGGAGGCCTGGATCAGAGCCGCCAGGGCAGCCACGTCCTCCAGGGAAGACTGGGCGTCCATCTCCCTCACCTCCACTGTCCCCAGCCGCGGATGGAGCCTCACGTCCCACCATACGAAGGTGTAATCCGGCACTTGGGCCGCCCTCACCACCTCTTCGACGCCCTGCCAGTAGGCCTCGAAGGAGGGGAAGGCAGGCGGGACACCCCGGGTCGGGTACGCCCGCACCAAGGCTGCCCGTGAGCTGGCCAGGCCGGAGTCCCGGCCGAACCAGTAGGGCGAGTTGGCGGCCAGGCCGGCGAACAACGGAAGCAGTTCCCGCAGTCCGTTGTAGACGCGGACCGCTGTAGCCGGGTCGGGCAACCCGATATGCACGTGGAGGGCTGCTTCCGGAGTCCGGGCCACGAGGCCACGGAACATCTCCCTTACCTGGAGGTAGCGGGGTTCAGGCACCAGCTCGGCGTCCCCCGGCGAGCCGGCGGGATGGACCCCGCAGCCCATGAGCGTGGCGCCGGCCTGCCGGGCCGCCGCCCGGGCCCGGGCCAGGGCGGCAACGGCCTCACCCACCGTCTCCGCTCGCCCCGACCGCAGCTCCAGCTGGGCAGCGTACAGCTCATGGTCCACAAGTTCTCGACCCACGGCGCAACGGGCCAGGACCTCGTCCGCCACCGGTGCCAGGCGCCCGGTCTTCGGGTCGACCAGCAGCAGCTCCTCCTCGATCCCCACGGAGAACCCGTGGCGGAAATCATGGCCGCCGCTCCTATTCGTGCCAGCTCTCCTCACGGGCATAGAACGGTCGGCCAATGCGAGCCTCCCAGGCCAGCACCCGGTCCAGGCTCACCCCGTCCACCCTCCGCCGTACCGCCTCGATCATGGCCACCACGACATCCAAGGAATCCACGTCGAAGAGGAGATAGAAGATCGGACGGTCGGTCTGGGTCGGCCCAACTGTCAGTGCGTCATCACACAAAGAGGCCACGACTCGGGCTCCCAGCTCCTCCCACTCGGCGAGGACGGCCCGGAGGCGGGGCCGCAAGGTCTGCTCCTTGTCCTCCGGTGATGCCGTGAACCAGCTCTCGAGGGGGTATCCCGCCATGAGGACCCTGTAGGGCCTGTGGAGGCGCCTCTCACTCGCCGGTGGGGTCACTGCCCCATTCCTCACACCAGCCCTGGCCCGGGACGCAGGGTGATCTCCTGTCCGCTCTTCCAGACCTGGCGCACCTCCGCCAGAGCGCCGATCCGCTCGAGGGGATTGCTGCCCACTACGACCAGGTCGGCGAGCTTTCCCCGTTCCAGGCTGCCTAACCAGCCGTCTGCTCTCACCACCCGCGCCACCTCGTTCGTGGCGGCAGCCAGCGCCTGGGCGGGGGTAGCCCCGTTGTCCACCATCAGCTCAAGCTCCCGCACCAGGCCGATGGTCTTACCCGACCGCTCTATCCCGACTGGCCCGTCCGGCTCGGGTAAGTCGTCGACGCCGGCGATGAAGGGCACCCCGGCTGACACCGCCTCGCGGAACATCCGGTGATGGTTCCGACGGGCTTCGTCGGCATTGCGCACGAACCATGACGGGAAGGGCCCAGCTGCCAGCCATGCGGGGTCCCATGCCTCCGTGACGGCCAGGTTGGGGCAGAAGGTGGTGCCGCACGAAGCCATGGCAGACACCCCTTCCTCGGTCACTGCGAAGCCATGCTCGATGGTGTCGACACCGAGCTCGGCTGCCATGACCACCGTCTCGTCACCCATGGCATGGACCACCACCGGCTTCCCCCAGCGGTGCGCCTCCTCGACCACCGCCGCCAGCTCCTCCCGATTGCAGAGGCCGTGCGTGATGCTGTCGGAGCGCCATGGGATCCCACCCGAGGCAAGGATCTTCACCTGATCCACCCCGGCTTGGATCATCCGGCGGGTCATGCGCCGGAACTCGTCCGTGCCAGCTGCATACCGGCTCCACATGACGTCGCCCGATGCGAAGATCCGGGGACCCTCTATCGTGCCGGCCTCTATGGCGTCCCTGATGGTGAGGTCGGCCCCGAAACGCTCCCCCAAGGAGCGCAGAGACGTGATCCCGCAACGGAGATTGTCCTGGGCCTTACGGAGGCAGCGGATCATGTGCTGCCCCTCGGACTCGCCCGCATAGCGCTCCTCGTGGGGCGGGACAACCGCCCCGAGGTGGATGTGGGCGTCCCAGAGCCCCGGCACTACGAACTGGCCGTCGAGCGTCACTACGGCCACTGGGTCGCGGCCCACCTCCTTCATCACCGTCGTCCTGTCCCCCACCGCCAGGATCCGCTCCCCGGAGATGGCCACCGCCCCATCGTCGAAGATGCGCCCCGGAACCGCACCATCTATGACCGAGCACTCGCAAAGGACCGTTACAGCCATCGCTTGAACCACTCCATCATCAACTCCATGCGCTGGACACGGTGGACCGGGCTGCCTGAGCGACTGAGCTCATGGCATTCCCCCGGGAAGCGGACCAACTCCACCTGACGACCGAGGAAGCGCAGGGCGGTGAACAACTCCTCCGCCTGCTGGATGGGGCAGCGGAGGTCCTCCTCGGAGTGCACGATCATGAGGGGCGCGGTTATACCCTCAACCAGCCTCAGCGGGGAGCGGGCCCAGTACTCCTCGGGATCCTCGACTTGAGTCACCCCCAGGTAGCTGCGAAAGAACCAGGAGGACTCGTCGTTGGTGCCAGCCAGGCTGTAAAGGTCATACGGGCCCCGCTCCGCCCACCCGGCCCGGAAGAGCTCGGTCGTAGCCAAGAGCCAGGTCACGAGCAGCGCCCCGTACGACCCTCCGAGAATACCGACCCGGGCCGGGTCGAGGTCGGCAGAGCCGGCCGTCACCGTCTGCACGACGGTCGTCACATCCTCAACGTCGTACCCTCCCCAACCGCGTCCGCCTTGAGCAGACTTCGGGCCACATACCATGCGGGCCCAGGCCTCTCCGTACCCTGCCGAGCCCCGCGGGTTCAGGTACAGCACCGCGAAGCCGGCCCCGGCTTGCGCCTGGATCTCGTGGGAGAACTGGTAGCCGTACTGGGTCCCGCCCCCTTGCAGGCTGACCAGCACAGGGTACGGGGCAGGGTGGAGCCCGGGGCTCGGGCGCACCACCCAAGCATCGAGGAGCGTCCCGTCCGGGGCCGGGACCGGCACATGCTCCGCATCCCGCAAGGTGTGGCGATCGGCCCAGGGTTGGTTGAGACGGCTGCGTCCGACCTCCCGGCCGGCGCGGACCAAGCTCACCTCCGAGGGCTGGCTAGGAGAGGAGGTCACCAGCGCCATCAGCTCCCCCTCGGCGCTCAGGCTGGTGAACCGGCAGTGGCCGCCCAGGGTGAGCCGGGACCCACGTCCGTGGCGGGCCACCGTGTAGACATGTACGGCGCCGCTGTCTTCGACGAGCACCGCCAGCTCCTCCTCGTCAAGCCATATCGGTGCCGGCATCCCGACACTGGCCGGGTTGCAGTCCCGGTCCAGCCCCGCTGCCAGCACCGTGATTCCGCCGTCCGAGGGGTTCAGCACCCCGAGGTCCCAGCGGGCCGGAAAGTGGGAGCCGTCCATCACCAGGCAGGCCAGCTCCTTCCCATCGGGTCGGAACACCGGCCGGGCGAAGGTATGGGTGCTTGCGGTGAGCTGGCGCGGGCGCTGGGGATCGTCGAGAGAGGCGATGAAGACGTCGCTCAGACAGTCGAGGTCCCGGCCGGGATGCCGACGAGATACGAAAGCCAAGCTTCTGCCGTCCGGCGCCCAGGCGAAGTGGGTGTCGTCGTACCAGCCGCTCGACAGGCGGTTCGGCTTCCCCTCACCATCGACGCCGACCACATAGCCCTGGCGGGGGCGGTCGGCGACCCAGCCGATATTGTCCTCTTGGTACTGCAACGCCTTGACCCGCCGCGGAGGGCGACGGTCCCTGCTACTTGCATACCAGCCAGGGTCCACCGCCTGACGGGACACGAATGCCAGCCGCCGGCCGTCGGGGGACCATGCCAGCTCCTCGATGGGCTCGGCCCATCCTTCCACCACGAGGCGCGATTCACCCGAGGCCGGGTGCCAGAGCCGGATCCCCGACAAACCCTGGCTCTCTCGCTCGGCAAAGGCCAGCCATGACCCGTCCGGCGACCACCGGGGCAACATCTGGCTGCGGGGACCGTCGTCCGCGGTCACGGCCAGGAGCTGAGCCACGCCCTCCCCATGGACCTCGGCCCATAGCACCCTTCGCTGGTAAGCGTTCGTGACCAGGGACATGGTGGTCTCCGTCACGGCCAGTCTGTCCCCACCCGGAGCCAATTGGACATCCGTCAGCTCCCGAAGCCCTTCCAGGTCTGCCGCCAGCGGCGGTCTCGAGGTAGGGGGCACCAGCTACTTCTTGGTGAAGTACCAGGTCTCGGGGTCGAGATAGCCGAAGGGGTTGGTGCTGTAGTGAGCCAGGTTCTTGGCCGCCGCCATGACCGTGCCGCCCGTCGGCTGGAACAGCATGCCCGGCAGGTTGCGGGCTATGTCGTTCTGGTACTGATCGAGCACCTGCTGCTCCTTCGCCTCTCCTGTGGTCGTGACCTCTTCGATCAACCGGTTGGTGAGCCGGCTGTCCCATCCTCCGTAGTTCCCCTCGGCGCCAGTCAAGAAGAGGTCTTCGCCGCTCGGGTAACCCGAGTAGACCCAGCCCCCCCAGTTGAGCATCTGCCAGGCACAGGCCGTCGTGGGCTTGCCCGGCTGACAGATGGGGACGACCGATCCCGTAACCGTTGAGAAGGGGCCCGAGGACAGATCCAGCTTGATCCCGACCAGGGAGGCGTTGGAGGCAAAGGCCTTCATGGAGTCGTCCAGGCTGGTCTGCCCTGACACGTAGAGGAGCTTGAACTCGAGTGGGGTCCCCTTGGCGATCCCGGGACCGCATTTGGCCGGGTTGCCACACGTGGTGAGTCCGTTGGGCTTGACGTCCCACCCATGGCTGGTCAGCAGCTGCCTGGCCTTGGCGATGCTGAAGGGATAGGGGTTCGACCTCTCGAACTTGTCGGCGAACCTGTTAGGCGGCTCGAGGGGCACAGGCCCGTAGGTCGGAGCGGCTACGCCGGCGTAGAACTTCTGGATCCACTGGGGCTGGTCGATCAGGTGCTGCAGGGCTTGGCGAATGTAAAGCTGGCGCAGGATGTGACCCACCTTGGCATTCTGCATGTTCACCACAATGAAGTCGAAGGCAAAATTGTAGGCGGTGCTCAGGTCGTATCCCTGGCCCTGCACCCTGGACCGCTGACGAAGGTCCTGCGGAGGGACGTACCCGACAGTCAGGCTGGTTCCAGAATGCTGGTTCGACGGGTTCGAGGTGAGCAGCTGGTTGAACTCGGCGCTGGCGCTGGTGAATGGCAGCTCCACGAACTTGGCAATCCTGGGTTTGACCGGCCCCGTGTAATGCGAGTTCGGGACGAACACGGCCAGGCCGGTGGTGGTGAACTGCTGTAGCCGCCACGGGCCGTCCACGACCCTCCACACGGGACTCCGGGTATAGTCCGCCACCGACTTGGCCTGCTTCTCGAGAAAGGCGGCCACTGCCTTGGCTCCCGCCCTGGTGGTGTCCGGCAGGGCGGCGCCCTTCCCGGGGACGGGCAGATGGCCCGAGGTGGCGGTCACACCCGAAGGGAACTTCGTTATGTCCCAGGCCAGCGGGTAGGGGACCAGCTGGGTCAACTCGTTGTATGCGAACCAGGTGGGGTTGAACGCATGGGTCAACCTGAGCACCACCGTGGTCGGGTTCGGGGCCGTGATGGCGGCCACGTTGTCGGGGAACTGCCCGGGGACGTACGGTTCCCACTCGTCCTTGTTGGCCTTGACGAGATTGAAGGCGAAAACCACGTCGCGACCGGTGACGGGCTCACCATTCGACCACATGTAATGGTTGAGGTGAATCGTCACCTCGGAGTTGCCGTGGCTGAAGACGGGGCGCTGACCGATCGACAACCTGTAGTTGATGGCCACCCGGCCGTCCTTGCCCAGCCAGTAGAGGGGTCGGTAGAGGAGGTTCTGAAAGCTGCTGGCGTTGAAGCTGGTGAAGCAGGTCAGTGGACCTATGGGGAAGATGCAATTGGGGGCGGAGGCCGGTTGCTCGGCCCAGTTGACCGTCCCCCCCTGTTCCGCAGCCCCCGGCGCGGCAGAGGCGGACTGTGCGGTTTTGCTGGCCCCCGAGCCCGAACCCGAGCAGGCGGACAACAACAGGCCCGCACCAATAGCGGACGCCAAGACCTTAGCCCCCCACCCCCTCTTGCCCCCGGCCCTCATCCTTCACTCCTCTGTGTCCACCGGGGGTTCCGCTGCCGCCCGCGTTCGCGTTCCTGAGGGTAGATCCCCCATTGGGAGGAGTCAATCACCCGGAGGGGGTTAGTAGCGGCGTGGCGCCGCGGTCGCCCCCCTGCTCTCGGCACCTGCAGGCCCGATCCCCAGTGCCACCAACGGATCAGGTGCCCGAACGCAGGCGGGGCAGAACCCGGTGCCCAAGGAGCTCCGTGGCTGAGACGACATCGGGACCGAGGGGAGGCCCGAAGGACAAATGGCCGGCCCCCGCCTGCACCAGGAGACGGCACCGGGCGACCAGGTCGTCGGGGGTGCCAACGATCCCTAGTGAGAGCATGGGCCCGGTCACCTCCCGGTGAACCCGCTTTCGGTCCCCGGCATCCAGCGCCTGCCGGAGCGGCAGGAAGTCAGAGGGCCGTAGGCCCAGGTCAGCGAGCTGGTACGAGGCCATGGAGGGTCCGTAGTAGGCCACCTTCTCGGACATCGGCTTTCTCGCCCGCTCAGGGTCGTCGTCCACCGAGCACCAGACGCAGGCGGGGAGGTCGAGGTCCCCCGCCTGCTTCCCGGCCCGGGCGACACCCGAGGTCACCTGCGCGACCACCGACCGGTAGCGCTCGGGCGGATAGAGGAGAGCGATGACACCATCGGCGATCTCTCCGGCCAAGGCCAGCATCCGCGGGCTCATGGCTCCGAGGTAGATGGGAGGGGGGTCGACGGTGAACCGAAGGAACCCCTCCGGCCGCCAGGCCCCACCCACAGCGGGCTCGTCGACCGGCCTTCCCCCCCCCAGCAGACTCCGAAGAGCCGCCACCGTACGGCGCACCGAGGTCAGGGGCCGATCCCGGGGGATCCCGGCCCAAGCGAGGAAATCGGCTGCTCCCGCCCCGAGGCCGAGCAGGAACCTCCCCTGGCTCGCCTCTTGGAGGGTGGCCGCAGCCATGGCGAGCTCCACGGGGTGCTGGGAATAGGGGTTGAGAATCCCGCTGCCGATCTGGATCCGGCTGGTCTCACGGGCCAACACGCCGAGCAGGACGGGAGCCGAGCGCAGGAACAGGTCGTGGGACACCCAGATCTGGTCGAACCCGGCTGCCTCGGCCGCCTGGGCCAGCCTCACCAGCTGGGCCGTGCTCAGGTCGTTGTTCACCCGGATGCTGGCCCGCAGGAATGGAGCCGGGCTGACAGGGCCTTCGGAGAGGGTCACCCGTCGATCTCCGCTTCCAGCTCGACCTCCACGAGCAGGCCTTCACCGATGAGGCCCCCCACATAGAGCGTGGTGTTGGCCGGAGCGGATCCGCCCACCAGCTCGGCGTGGGCCTTGGCTGCCTGCGGCCAGTCGGCACCCGGGGCCAGGAGGAGCCTAGTTCGCACCACATGTTCCGGGTGGCCCCCCAGGGCTTGAACGGCGGTGATGCCACGGCGCAGGGCTTCCCGGGTCTGCCCGTAGGTGTCACCGGCCAACAGACCGGCGGTCTCCCCTGCCGTGGTGCCACTCACCAGGATCCGCCGCCCGACCCGCACTGCCCGGCTGTACCCCGCTCCTTCCTCCCATCCTTGCCCATCGCGGAAGGTTCGGACCGGGCCATCCGGCACGACCGCCACACCCACCAGCTCGACCAGCGCCTCGGGGTCCAACAAGGCCGCCACCTCCATCAGGGCCACTACCGGAGCATGGGCTCCGAGGTGCTGGCGCAAGAGCCCGGCGAGCTCCCCGGCCGACGCCCGGTAGCGGGCCGCGTCGGTGACCAACATCTGCATTGATACGAGGTCCCGGGGCTGGCCGCTGACACTTTGCAACGCCGCCAGCAGGTTCGTGAGGGCCGCTCCGAACTGCTCCACCAGGGTGGACCCTTTCAGCTCTCCATCGGGGCCTCTGGCAGTGTGCCCTCCGAGGTACACGGTGACCCCTGGCCCGACCACCCGCGGCACGGGGCAGCCGAGGCGGGGGAGGGGGGGCAGCGTCACGCTTCCTCTCTTCCTGACCAGACCGTCGGCACGACCCCCATGCTCTCAGATCCGCCCGTTGCTCCGCCCGAACGTCCCTTCGGGGCCCTCTGCCTAGCGGCTTGACAGGGCCCGGCGCACCTCCAAGCGCTCCGCACCCTCGTGCTATGTACTTGGATACCGCATTCCGGAGCCCCGGTGAGGGCCAGGGCCTGAGCATCCACCACCGGGTCGGTGGTGTGAGGTAGCCATGTGGTGGGCGGAGGCGGCCGATCGGATCCCTCCGTGGCATATGG